>MDTE01118981.1_pt1 | contig 52245 bp, 45 predicted proteins | sample 811231 | NCBI WGS metagenome assembly MDTE01 (sample SAMN05326651, study PRJNA326480) | marine metagenome | isolation source: seawater | place: Indian Ocean: Red Sea | collected 2010 | reverse complement strand
TCAAACATTAAATCAGTTTTTTCTGGAATTACTAAGATTTTTCTTTTCAAAATCCAAACTAATCTTCTGGATTCACTCTTAAGATCATTTCTCAACAAGACTCTTTTAAAAAAAAGAAAACTTAATTTATAATCTAATGTTATTAAAAAAGAAGTCAAAAAAAATAATGTAGAAAAAATAAATCTAATAAATATTGGGTATTGCCTATTGAGAAGGAAATGAACTAAACCAATCCTTGATAAATAGTTCATAATTTATCTACTCTCTCAAAATTTTTCAAATTTCCCTAGATTTTAAATACTAATATCAGCTTGAGATAATAATCGAGTATATCTCTTTAATATCAAATCCTTGCGCATTACTAATTGTAAGCCATATATTTCTTTCGTAATAACAGAAAACAAAATGCAAAGCCAGAGGATTAAAATTATATTTAATGGGAGGCCGAATAATTCAAGAAACAATAGAATCGTAATAAGAAATAAGTAACTAACATGACGAAAAAATTGCTTACCAAATTTAAGCATTTTCTTTTTTAAAACTTTTTTAATATTTCTTTTACTTGGTTTGATAAAATATTCGTCTTCATCAAACTGAAAATCGTCATTTTCAATTGTCAATTTACTATTTTTCTTATATCTACTTAAATCGTATTGAGAGTATTGTTTCTTGCTTATTAACTGCTGAACAATAGTGCTTACTAATCTATTTACTGGATTAAAAGTACAAAGACCTGATAAAAAAGAAATTAATAAAATAAAAAACTGATAATCAATAAAAAACTTACAATAATATAAGCTTACTGCCATAAAAATTGATGGCATGGTTATCGCATGCGCAAATTTATCAAGAAATACTCCTTCCAAGCTATCCATTTTCTTTGCTCTTGCAATCTCTCCATCACAATTATCTAATAGATAGGCTAGATGTAAAACAATTACTCCTGCAATAAAAACATTTTGCCTTGGAAATAGTGCTATTGAGAGGCAAGCACCCAATCCTATGATTATCTGCAAAACCGTTACAAAATTAGGTGTGATATTTGTTCTATAAAATAGCCAACTCAAACGTAATGAAAAAGGGCGATAGTAGCGTCCTAAAAAGGGATCAATTAATAACTTTTCTTCTGGGAAAACATCCGAAGAAAATTCTAAAAAATTCTTATAATTTTTTCTTCTACTCATTGTTTAACTTAGGATTAACTTTTTCATAGGATATCTTAATCCAAAATGAACTCCCTCCTATTAATAAAATTTATTATTTGAATATTCAGATACATTTTTCTAAAAAAATGCGAAGTTGCTTTATTATAAAGTTGTCGAAATTTGAATAATTGAATTTTAAAGAATTATCCACAAAGTATTTTAAAGGATTCTGTATTTGAAAATCACTAATATTCAAGAAATTTACTTTTTTGATGACAGAAAATAATATTTTCCTAAATGTATATTCTTTTTTAAGACTCTTTAAAAATAAGAGATCTCATAAGTTCGCATTACCTATTTTACTTGGAGTATTGTATAAACTTAACTCCATTGCACTTTTTATAATTCCAATACAAGCAATAAAATCCGTTTCTGAAAAAAAATTTTCATCTATATTAATAAACATTTTTGAATTTTTAAAATTCAATTCTCCTCCAGATCAATATGTTTATTTATTTTTTTTAATATTAATAGTTTTTGCTTTATTTAGTCTTTTATATATTTACAAACTAAAAACTTTCTACGTTGAAAAGATAAAAAAAGAATTATTTTCATTACCAAATAATTTGAATAACAATTTACTAAAAAAAAATACACCTCTTTATAAAAAACAATTAAATAAAAAAATAAATAACTTTATTTTGAACTCTGAAAATATTTTTTTCTGTTTATCTCTTTTTATATTAATATTATTATATGATTATCAAATTTCCCTAATTATTATACTTGGCTGCTTATTTTATAATTTAATGAATACCATCAGAAATAATAAAATTGATAAAAATAAGAAAAAATTCAGGTTTTTTTTAGAAGAATTAGTAATGAAGATTTTTGGATTTTTGAATATAGATACAAAAATGTTTAAACCAATAACAAGTACCTTTATAATGTTATTAATAATGACTCTTTTATTAATAAGAACTAATTCCTCAATTTCTATCATATTTATATTTCTTATTAGAATATTCCAGAATAATATGTTAAATAGTTTAAGAAGATTCTTAAAAGGAGATAATTCCTTTCTAAATTTCTTATAAATATAAAATTTAATTTAAAATGTTTTTACTGTTTTTATTAGTAAATCTATAAAGAAAAATTAAGTCCCATAAAATTCAAAACACCAAGATAAAAATTTTATATCGTAAATAATAATAGAATTTTTCATCCATGGAAATTAATTAAAAGAGTGAAATTTATTTTTAGTTTTTTAAATAACCTAGAAATAAATTTTAAAAATATTAAAATTCTATTAAACCCTTTTAAAAATTAAGAAATAAATGTCTAAAAAAAAGAAAAAAGCCTTAATTACAGGCATAACAGGTCAAGATGGAAGTTATCTGGCTGAATTACTTTTAGAAAAGGGATATATAGTTCATGGAATAAAGAGAAGATCTAGCTCTTTTAATACTTCTAGGATAGACAAGTTATACCAAGATCCTCATGAGAAAGATCAAACTTTTTTTCTACACTATGGGGACTTAATTGACAGTACTAATATTTTAAAAATTATCGACAAAGTTCAACCTGATGAAATTTACAACTTAGGAGCTCAAAGTCATGTATCTGTAAGTTTTGAAACTCCTGAATATACAGCAAATTGTGATGCTCTAGGTATTCTAAGAATTCTAGAAGCTGTAAAAATTTTAAAGTTAACAAAAAAAACTAAAATATATCAGGCAAGTACCAGTGAATTGTACGGTTTAATTCAAGAATCACCTCAGAAAGAAACTACTCCTTTTTATCCTAGAAGTCCATATGCGGTAGCAAAATTATATGCATATTGGATTGTTATTAACTATAGGGAAGCATATGATATTTATGCTTGTAATGGAATACTTTTTAACCATGAAAGTCCAAGAAGAGGTGAAACATTTGTCACGAGAAAAATTACAAGAGGGTTGTCTAGAATCCATTATGGACTAGAAAATGAAATTTATTTGGGAAACCTTAATTCAAAAAGAGATTGGGGTCATGCTAAAGACTATGTTTATATGCAATGGTTGATGCTACAACAAAAGATTCCTGAAGACTTTGTCATTTCTACTGGAAAAATGTACACAGTTAGGGAATTTGTAGAATTATGTGCTTTAGAACTTGGATGGAATAAGAAAGGTGGCGCAGGAATTATCTGGGAAGAAGAAGGTATAGATGAAGTTGGGATAAGAGCTGATACAGGCCAAATTGTTGTGAGAGTTGATCCAAGATATTTTAGGCCTACAGAAGTTGATGAACTACTAGGTGATTCATCAAAAGCAAAAAAGAAACTTAAGTGGGAACCAAAAATATCTATCCAAGAACTTATTTCCGAAATGATAGATGAAGATTCTAAAGAATCTAAAAAAGAATCAATACTTAAGAATAAAGGCTTTGCTGTCTATCCATCTAAAGAATAAAAAATACAAAAGACAATGCAAAATATCGTACCAATTATTCTCGCAGGCGGAAATGGCTCTAGATTATGGCCATTGTCCAGAAAAAGTTTTCCTAAGCAATTTTTACAGCTTACTAATGAAGATAACTACACCCTACTTCAAAAAACTTATAAAAGAATCGAGAATATAGAAAATATCACAAACCCAATAATTGTTTGTAATGAAGAACACCGATTTATTGTTGGTGATCAAATGAACAGGATCAACATTAAGCCTCTCTCTATATTATTAGAACCTGAAGGAAGAAATACTGCTCCAGCAATCGCAATTGCTTCTCTTAAAGCCCTTCAAGAATATAAAGACCCTATCCTTTTGATACTCTCCTCAGATCATGAGATAAATAATATACCAGAGTTCACAAAATCCATAAACATAAGTATTAACTTAGCCCAGGAAGGTAAGTTAGTTATTTTTGGTATAGTGCCAACAAATCCTTCAACTGATTATGGATATATAAAATCTTTAAATAAAGAAAATCATTGTAATTTTGCTTGCAATGTTGAGAAGTTTATTGAAAAACCAGATCTTAAAACTGCCCAAAAACTCTTCAAAGATAAACGTTACACTTGGAATAGTGGAATGTTTGTTTTTAAAGCGTCATCAATATTAGATGAACTCAAAATTTTTGTTCCAGAAATAATTAAAAATTGCGAAAAATGTCTCCTTAAAAGTCAACGGGATCTTGATTTTTTAAGACTAAATAAAAAACTTTTTGTCAACTGCCAAAATATATCAATTGATTATGCTGTATTGGAAAAAACAAGGAAAGCTGTCGTAGTACCACTGAATTGTGAATGGGACGATATTGGAACTTGGGACTCTTTATGGAAAATATCAAAAAAGGATCCTAAAGGGAATTCTATTAAAGGAAAAGTTTTAGTAAAAGATACACAAAACTCACTAATTAGAAGTGAAGAAAAATTAGTAGTAAGTATCGGATTAGATAACATAATCATAATTGAGACGAGAGATGCGGTTTTAGTTGCCAACAAAAATAATTCTCAAAAAATAAAGGAAATTGTGAATTTATTAAATGAGAAAGGTTTCACGGAGGGGAGACAACATAAAAAAGTTTTTAGACCGTGGGGATATTATTTATCTTTGGAAAACGATAGCAATTGGCAAATAAAAAAAATTGAAGTTAACCCTGGAGCTTCCCTATCCCTGCAGATGCATAAACATAGATCTGAGCACTGGATTGTGGTAAAAGGGACCGCAAAAGTAGAAGTTAATGAAAAAGTGTACTTTTTATCTAAAAATGAAAGTACTTATATTCCACTTGGTTCGAAACATAGACTGTCTAATCCAAGCACTAACAAACTTATTTTGATAGAAGTCCAAAGTGGTGATTATTTGGGAGAAGATGATATCGTTAGATTTGCAGATAATTATGAAAGAAGTTAATTTTTTTTCCTAATTAGGAAGTATTCTTTCAACAAAGAGAGCTTTTCTGGAGGCATGATTAATTACAAATTAAACATTAATTTAAAAACAATTCCATTTAATTTTTACTATCAATATATTTGTACGCATGTTAATTTCAAAAGAATCTAAGATATTTATTGCTGGTCATACTGGAATGGTTGGCAGTGCTATTAAAAGATCTCTTCAAAAAAGAGGTTATCAACATCTACTTTGCACCTCTCGGAAAGATTTAAACTTACTAAATTTCGAGGAAGTGAGAAATTGGTTTAATATAAACAGACCAGAAGTTGTAATTTTAGCTGCCGCTAAAGTAGGTGGGATTTATGCAAATTCTAATAATAGTTTCGATTTCATTCTTGAAAATCTTAAGATACAAAATAATGTAATAGAAAATGCTTGGAAATATAAAGTAAAAAGATTTTTATTTCTTGGCAGTAGTTGTATCTATCCAAAATTCGCAAAGCAACCTCTAAAAGAAGAATACTTGTTAGAAGGGCCTTTAGAAAAAACTAATGAGTCTTATGCGTTAGCAAAAATCACAGGCATAAAACTTTGTACTGCATTAAAAGAGCAATATGGATTTGATTCAATATGTTTGATGCCTACAAATCTATATGGCCCTGGAGATAATTATCATCCACAAAATAGTCATGTTTTACCCGCCATGTTAAGAAGATTTTATGATGCAAAAATTTATGGGCTAAAAGAAATTCATTGCTGGGGATCGGGATCACCTTTAAGAGAATTTCTATATGTTGATGATCTCGCAGATGCTTCTATTTTTATACTTGAAAATATCTCAAGCGATAACAAAATTTTTTATGATAACAATAATTTTAATGGGACATTAAATGTCGGGATTGGGGAAGATATTAGCATTAGAGAATTAGCTAATTTAATTTCTTCTGCAGTAGGTTATGAAGGTAAAATAAATTGGGATTTATCAAAACCAGATGGAACTCCAAGAAAGTTATTAGATGTTTCAAAATTAAGTAAATTAGGATGGTCACCCAAAATTAAACTTAAAAAAGGTATTGAATTAACACTAAAAAGTTTTTTAAAAGAATTACGAAACAACACTATTAGATATTAATGAGAAATTTTAAACTAAATAATCTAATATCCTTCAGGATTAAGCTGCTTCCATTTCCAGCCATCTCTACACATATCTTCTATGCTTCGAAAATTATTAATATTCATAATAGAAGTTAATAAAGAATTATCTGCCACTACATATGGAGCATCTCCTAATCTTCTTTTATCAAAAACAAAAGGGATTTTTACATTATTTATCCTCTCAAAAGTTTTAACCAAATCAAGTACTGAAGTACCTATACCAGTTCCAATGTTTAAATTAAGATATTCAGATTCACTATTCATTAAAAACTCTAAAACTTTTATATGACAAAAAGCTAAATCCATTACATGTATATAATCTCTTATTGGGGTCCCATCAGGGGTTGGCCAATCATTACCATAAATTTTTAATATCTTTTGAATTCCTAATGCAGTATTAGTAATTAATGGAAATATATTGTTTGGTATATCTTTAGGATCCTCTCCAAGTAAGCCAGACGAATGAGCTCCAATGGGATTGAAATATCTAAGGGAAGCGAATTTCCAATTCTTTACTCTAGATTTAAACAAATCTTTTAGGATCATTTCAACAGTAAGTTTTGAATTACCATACGGATTTATAGGTCCTAATCTTGATGACTCTTCTAATATCAAATTATCCTTGGGTTCATAAACAGTCGCGCTGCTACTAAAAACTAGATTATTACACTTAAACTCCTCCATTATTTCCAGCAAATTAATTGTGCCAATTACATTATTATGCCAATAAGAAAGTGGTTTAATAATGGATTCTGCAACAGCTTTAAAACCAGCAAAATGAATTACGCCATGAATTTCTTTATAATCTTTGGATATCTTGGTAAAAACTCTTTTAATAAAATCTTTATCACATAAATTCCCTTTAAAAACTTCCAAATTGATATTATGTTTATTATTGCTAGATTTATAAACTTGCTTAATTCTCTCTATTGATTTGGGGGAACTATTTTCGAAAGAATCAATAATAAAAACTTTAAAACCTTTTTCCAACAAATTTAAACAGGTATGACTGCCAATATACCCAGCGCCTCCTGTAACTATTATATTTTTCATAAGCTTAAATTATTTAATTGGGTCTCAATATCATTAACAAGATAAATTAGATTTGCCTTTTGTCATTATAATAATAAGACTAAATTATTAAAATATAGATAGAGAAGAAATTCATGAAATACAAAATTAATAAAATATGTTGTATTGGAGCAGGATATGTAGGGGGACCAACTATGGCGGTAATTGCAGATAAATGTCCAAAAATTCAAGTAGAGGTAGTTGATGTTAATCAAGAGAGAATTAGTGATTGGAATAATAATGATTTTGATAAACTACCTGTTTATGAACCTGGACTTTCAGAAATAGTCAAAAGATGTAGAGATAAAAACTTATTTTTCTCAAATCTTTTAGAAGATAAAATAAAAAATGCTGATATGGTTTTTATTTCTGTTAATACACCTACAAAAACGAAAGGAGTGGGGGCAGGTAAAGCTAGTAATTTAAAATGGGTGGAAGTATGCGCCCGCCAGGTAGCAAAGTTTGCTAAAGGTCATACTATTGTTGTAGAGAAAAGTACTCTTCCTGTTCGGACAGCTGAAGTAATAAAATCTATTCTTGAATCTTCTGAGAAAAACCATTTAACCCAAAAAAATAATTCTACATTCGATGTCCTATCAAATCCTGAATTTTTATCTGAAGGAACCGCAATTAATGATCTTACAAACCCTGACAGAATTTTAATTGGAGGTGAAAACGAAGATGCAATAGAAGCCTTGTGTGAAGTTTATAGAAATTGGGTATCAGATGAAAAAATATTAAAGACGAATTTATGGAGTAGTGAATTGGCAAAATTAACTGCAAATGCTTTCTTAGCGCAAAGAATTAGTTCAATCAATTCAATAAGTGCTCTATGCGAACAAACTGGCGCTGATGTTAGGGAAGTATCTAGAGCTATTGGTTCAGACAGCAGAATAGGATCAAAATTTCTTGATTCAGGTCCAGGCTTTGGCGGGAGCTGCTTCAAAAAAGATATTTTAAATTTAGTTTATCTCTCAGAATATTTTGGATTACCTGAGGTGGCTAATTTCTGGGAGGGTGTAGTTAATTTAAATAATTGGCATCAAAAAAGAATATCAAAATTAGTAGTAAAAAAACTTTTTGGGACTGTCACAAATAAAAAAATAACAATCCTAGGATTTGCTTTTAAAGCAAATACAAATGATACAAGAGAATCCTCAGCAATTCCTATTTGCAAAGACTTAATGGATGAAGGCGCAATTTTAAAAATTCACGACCCTAAGGTAGAACCAAATCAAATATCAAAGGATCTTGAAAAAAAGAATCAAAATGGGAAAGATATTCTTAAAGAAGGAGATTGGATTTTTGAAAAAAATATAAGATCAGCATGTCTTGATAGTGATGCAATTATTATTCTTACTGAATGGAGTGAATACTCAAAAATAGACTGGGTAGAAATTGAAAATGTAATGCGAAAGCCTTCTTGGGTATTTGATTCCAGATCTGTAATTGATCCAAAAGATTTTGTAAATTCTAATTTAAATTTATGGAGAGTTGGAGATGGTTCAATCTTATAAGCTCTTTAAAACTAATTTCTTAAATAAATTAATATATTAGTAAATATTTGTATTTATAAAATTACAAAAATAATTTAAGGAGATTCCCACAAAAATTATTTTGTTAAATAAATTCAAATTATAATTTAGGTAATAAAAGTAAGATATTAAAACTTAATTTTCACTTCAAAAATAGAACTCCAAAAACCATTTTGCGAATTTCTTAACACCCACTTCGATTGACGTTTCAGGGGAATATTTAATCCACTTTTGCAAAATTTGAGTATCAGCTTCAGTAGCAATTACATCTCCTGGTTGCAAAGGTTTCATGATTTTTATTGCTTTACTATTTAATTCATTTTCCAATATTTCGATAAATTTTAAAAGTTCAATTGATTGATTATTTCCAATATTAAATACCCTATGCGGAGCAAAAGAAGTTGATTGATTAGGATTTAAATAATCAAAGTTTTTATCAGGTGTTGCTGGTTTATAACAACACCTATAAATACCTTCAACGATATCTTCTATGTAGGTGAAATCTCTTTTCATTTTGCCAAAATTGAAAACATTTATTGGTTCCTTATTTATAATTGCTTTTGCAAATATTATTGGCGCCATATCAGGTCTTCCCCAGGGACCATAGACCGTGAAAAAACGCAAACCAGTAATAGGGATTCCATAAAGATAACTATAACAATGTGCCATTAGCTCATTTGACTTTTTCGTCGCGGCATATAAACTCACAGGATGATTAACAGAACTAACTTCTTTATAAGGTAATTGTTTATTCCCTCCATAAACGGAACTACTTGATGCATAAATTAAATTTTCAACTTTATGTTTTTTACAAGCCTCAAGAATATTTGCAAAACCAACAAGATTACTTTGGATGTATGATTTTGGATTTTCAAGTGAATATCTCACACCTGCTTGTGCCGCAAGATTAACAACAACTTTAGGTTTATATTTAATGAAAATTTTCTCTATATCTTTTTCATCTTCCAAAGAAACCTTATAAAATTTCCAAAGTTTTTCTTCATTATTAGAATATTCACTAATATTTTCTAACCTTTTATTTTTTAGATTTTTATCATAATAAGAATTAATATTATCTATTCCAATGACAGATATTTTTTCTTTAATTAATTTAATAGCCAAAGCAGATCCTATAAAACCTGCTGCGCCTGTAATTAATACGGGTGATATTTCTTGATTCATTGAAAATATTTATTAAATTTAACTTTATTATGAATTTGAATTAACATGAAAAAATAAAAATCAATAGTTAGTAAGTTTAGTTTTAGAAAATTAAACCGAATTATACGATAGCAAAAGCATTTTATTTATCTAAAAATTTTAAAATTTTTGCAGAAAATCTTTTAAAAAAGGATTGGTTAACTTCATTTATCTCTTCATCATCCTGATCTGCTGCATAATAAGAATAATTATCATATCCTCTATTTAATATTTTATTTTTTACTTTATCGTTTACCTCATTAACAATCATTCCAACAAATGATGCATTTGGATTTGAATTTATAACATTAAGTGCCTCTTTTGTTAAATATCTTGGAACATTTTCTAAAGAGCAAATCAATGCAATTCCATCTACATTCTTAAAAGCATATGAAGCATCTGCCATTCCTAATACAGGGGGCACATCAAGGACTATCAAATCAAACATTTTTGAATCTTTAATTGAATCTAATAATTTTGTCATAGCACCAGAGGATAACAAACGTACTGAATCAGGAGGAATTGGACCTGAAGTTATAACATAAAGATTATCTTTATTTTCGATTTTTTGAATTACATTTTTCCAGTTCAATTTATTATCCGTCAAAAGATTTGAAAGACCAATAATATTTTCCAAATTAAATAAATTCTGCATAGTAGGTTTTCTAAGATCAGAATCAATTATCAAAACATTCTTACCAAGCTGACTTGCACTATTAGCTAACATTGCATTTAAAAAAGATTTACCTTCACTGCTTGTTGAACTAGTAATTGAGATTACTTGAAATTCTTCTGCAACATTAGAAAGATTATAAGATAAGTATAAATTCCGAATAGATTCCTTAAATAAGAAATCGTTGTATTTAACATTTTTAGGGTAATTTGAAAGATTATCTGATGACAAAGCTTCATTAATTGAACCTTTGGAAGTTCTTAATTCGGAAAATCTTAAGGAATATGGAATTTTGGCTAAAATTGGTTTCTTGAATTCTTTTTCTACTTCACTTATAGAATGAAAAACATTATCAATTCGATCACGAATCAAAATAACAATAAATGCCAAGAAAACACTAATTGCCAAACCTCGTCTTAAATTGCCAAAAATTGAAGGGTATACAATAGTCGGATTCATATATGGTTTTGATATGATCTTAAAAGGTATATTTTCTCTTGCCAAATCAAGCTCTAATTGCTGCTTAGTACTTACATATTTTTCATATATATTTTCTGCCAGTTGTAATTTCTTTTGAAAATTTTCATATTTTTTAATTAGTTCAGGTTGATTCTTGAAACTATTCAAAAAAGTATTTCTCTCTTGAATTAAATTTTTCATAATAATGGAATCTGGCTGAAATTTATTTTTTGCTACTGATATCTTCTGCTCAATATCAAATAATCTAGCTTTTAGGGCTTCACTTTCTATAATAGGAGTGACAATATTATTTTTTTCTCTAAGATCAACAAGCTCATTTTGAATTTGAAGAACGTTAAATTCAAGTTCTGGTAATAATTTATTTATGAAAGTTAATCCTGATTTAATTTTTTGTTGTTTTTGTTCTAAAGATACTTTTTCAAATCGTTCTGACAATAAATTTAGTTTATTTTGACCTCTTTCTATTTGACTATCTTTAATAGTAATCGTAAGCGCAGAATTTGAAATATTAAAACCTCCAGCCTCAATATTTATGGTTTTTCTTAATTTTTCATTTGAAATATTAAACTTTTTTGCTACTGGGTTAAGTGTTTGATCACTTAGTAAAAATTCGATTACATTAGAAGTAACATTAGTAGTTCCTGCAGTTGTTATAAAAGAGCCTTCCGAAACTGAAGAAAATGAACCTGAATTATTAATAGGATCGTTTATGAGGATCTTAAATTCTCCTTTATATAAAGGGTTATATCTTCTTTCATAAAAAGTTTGTAAAGTAAAAAAAGTAAATAATAATATTGAGGAAATAGAAAATAAAAACTTCCGTCTTAAAAAGATATTAACTAATTTCGATAAGTCTATATTTAGATCTTCATTTGAATCATTAGAAATTTTATCCGTATCTTCCAAAACTTAATAAGTTGTGTTCAGTTACCTTAATTATATATTGCTAAGCCTAACCAGATTTTTTTTTGGAGCTTATTTTTAAAGATTTATTACTATATATTTATGATAATTTATAATAAAATAAAAAATAAAAATAAATATAATGATAATTCCATATTCCTCTTTCAAAAGGATTTCAAAAAAAAGTTTATTAATTCTATTTTTAGTTAGTAACTTTAATCCAGGTCTTGCAAGCGAAAATCTTAATTACAAAGATCAAAAAAAAGTAGCTAATGATCCTAATTTTGTTTATGAAGAAGAAATCCAATCAAGCAAATACATCTTAGGTCCGGGAGATGTTATAGGACTAAAATTATTTGATCTACCTGAATTCAATTCGAATCTGATAATTCTTAATGATAATACGTCGACTTTCCCTCTTATTGGAAATGTAGAAATTGATAATTTAACTATTAAACAGGCAGAAGAAAAATTAACAAAACTATATATGAAAGATATTATAAACCCAATTGTTACACTCGAAATAATAAAAGCTAGGCCTACTAGGGTTACTTTAATTGGAGAGGTCCAAAGACCAGGTTATTATTCTCTATCAAACAATGAGTCCTCTGATGTACTAGGGAAAAGTAGCTCTATAAGTGGGCTTCCTACAATAGTAGATGCTTTAAAAATAGGAGGGGGTGTTACTCCAGAGGCAAACTTAACAAATATATCTATAAGAAGAAGATTACCAGGGAAGAAATTGGCCTTTAAAGAAGCAAAAGTAAATATCTTATCTTTATTTGAGAAAGGAAGTATAGATCAAAACCTTTTTTTATTTGACGGTGATGTTATAAAAATTGAAACTGCAAAATTTTCTGCAGAGAGAATTACTAAATTATCAGCACTAAACCTTTCCCCAGACTTTATTTCAGTTAACGTCGTAGGAGAAGTAAAAGAACCTGGTATAAAACAAATTAGTGCAAATGCATCACTTTCAGAAGTGCTCATGACTGCAGGAGGACTTAAGCAATGGAGAGCAAAAAAAGCCGATATTGTCGTAATAAGATTTTCAAATAACGGATCAGTTTCAAAAAATTCATATAAATATAATTTAGGCCAAAATGTTTCAAATAAAAAAAACCCACCTCTAAAAGATAGAGATATAGTTTTTGTCAAGACTTCTGCTTATGGAAAAGCAACCGACACTATTACAGAGATTGGTAAACCATTTACGGGTATTTTGAACATTTACGGTTTGCTTAAAATAATTTCAGAATAGCTTTAAAAATAAAATGGGTTTGTTTAAGGTAAATTGGGTAATTAAAGATAAAATAGCAATAGGTATTGCTCCCACCAAAGAGAAGCATTTAATTAGTCTTGAAGATCAAGGCATAAAATCAATTCTTAGTTTATGCGCAATTTCAGAGGCAATTCCGCCTAGAGAAATGGAAGAAAAATTTAACTGTGAAAGGATAGTATTACCTGATCATAAATCCAACAGAGATTTAGAAATATCTGAAATTTCCAATGTTATTAATACTATGAAGACAATGGAAGAAAGGATGCCAATTTATGTGCATTGCTTAGCTGGGAAAGAAAGATCCCCATTAATATGTATGGCTTGGCTTAGAATAAAGAAAAAAATTGATAATATTCAAGCATTAACATACATGATGCAGGTTCACCCAGGAACCTGTCCTATAGATAGTCATTTACTTGTACTAGAAAAATATATAAAGACTCAGTAAAGTTATTTGATATATTTAAAGTTGGATTAATATAAGATTATGACCACCAAAATGATAGCCGAACTTTGCCAAAATCATAATGGTGATGTAGGTATAATAAAAGAAATGGTTGCTGCCGCTGCAGAATCAGGAGCTGATTATGCAAAAATTCAAACTATTCATTCTAGTCAATTAACTCATAGGAAAAGGTTTGATGAGGGATTGATTGAAGGGGGCAAAATAAAAACAATTAAAAGACCCTATGATCAAGAATTAGAAAGGCTTAAAACTCTTGACATAGATGATAAAGCTGTAGAAGTTTTTCTTGAGGCTTGTAAAGAAAATAAGGTAAAACCGATGACAACAATATTTACTAGAGATGTTATTAAAAAAACTTTTGATCAAGGTTTCAAGTCTATAAAACTAGCAAGTTTTGATTGTATTTCTTATCCTCTTGCAAAAGAAATTATTCACTTTAAACCTGATCTTTTAATTGTCTCTACTGGTTGTTCCTATAAAAATGAAATTATGGAAATGGCAAAAATTATAAAAAACGTCCCAAATCATGCTTTACTCCATTGTGTTTCCATTTATCCCACTCCATTAAATGAAGCAAACATTAGCAGAATTGATTTTTTAAAAAGTTTAGTGAAAAAAGTAGGATTGTCAGACCATAGTGAATATAGTCAAAATAAGCTTGAAATATTAAAGTGGTGTGTTTGCAAAAATATAGATTTTGTAGAGAGACATTTTACAATTTTAGGAAAAGATAAAACAAAAGACGGAAGGGTTTCTTTAAATCCCTCTGAATTGAGAGAAGCGATAGAGATTTGTAATTGGGGAGAGGAGAAAAAAGAAGAATTTATAAATGCAAATAAAAAGGATCAAGAACTTATTGAAGGTGATCCTAATAGAGAATTATCTGAAATTGAGCTATTAAATAGAGACTATTACCAAGGTAGATTTGCATCAAAGGATAGAACAAACGAAACAGTTTATAATTGGGACACTTCATATTCAACTGATAATTTAGTTATTAAATAATGGAAGTACTTATTATTATTCCCGCAAGAGGTGGTTCAAAGAGACTAAAAGGCAAAAACAAAATAAAACTCAATGGCAAACCATTGTTTATCTATTCTTTTGATGCTGCGAAGAAGCTTAATTGCAATCCCAGAATAATAGTTTCGACAGATGACAAAGATATTCAAAATATCTGTTTGGAAAATCAAATAGAATATTTAGAGAGGAATCCTTTATTATCTTTAGATTATGCTGCGAAACAAGATGTTATAGTCGATGTTTGCCGTGAATTATGGGAAAAGGAATTTTACAAGCCTGATATTGTTATTAGCCTTCAAGCAAATAGTCCGCAATTAAAAACAATTACTTTGGAAAAAGGATTGTCTGTTTTTGAAAAAAGCAAGAGTAAGAATGGCTGGAAAGAAATTATTTGTTTAAATGAAAATGGAGAACAAAATGGTGCAATCAGAATAATGACCTACAGAAGTGTTTTTCAAAAGACCCTAAGTACTTATGTTACGACCTACAAATCTGAATTAATTGATATTCATACTAAAGAAGATTTGGAAATCGCAGAAAAACTTATTTCGCAATGAATTATCAATGGCTTTATTTCACAGAAAACTATATAGGTAAAATAAATTGGGAAAAGTTAAAAAAATTTTATAATTCGAGTTTTGATTATCTCCTAGGTTGGGAGCCAAGACCCAATAGCAAAAAAAAAGAATCCTTTGGATTTAATAAAACTGGTTTTCTATCATTTGACGAGAATGGATTAAGAGATGATCCTAATAAGAATTCTAGAGAAACAGAATTTGCTATTTTTGGTGATTCATATGCTTTATCAAGACAAGTATCTTCTAAAGAAACTATCAGTCATATTTTAGGTAACAAACTAAATGGTTACATACCAAATTATGGAGTAGGGAATTATGGAATTGATCAAGCATTTCAAAGATATTTAAAATATAGGGAAAATTTACCTAATAAAAAAATAATACTAATAATCGTTCCAGAAACAATTGTAAGGATGAATACCATTTGGAGGCACTTCCATGAAACAGGAAATATATTTGGGTTTAAAGGAAAATTTTTCGTTGAAAACGAAAGTTTATATTATCAAAAAAATCCAATTAAAACATTTAGTGATTACGAAAAATACCTTACAAAAAAAATAACTAAAAACAAATTACTTGCCAATGATCCTATGTTTGAAATTAGATTCAAAAAAGAAGTTTTTGATCTAAAAAAATTACTGAAATGCAATAAGGAAACAATAATAAAAGCAAAAGAATTTTGTGAATACAAATTAAAGTCAAAATATTTAAAATCTATTAATGATTTAAAAGGTCTATCGATAAGAATGAAATATAATTCTAAATTCGCGGATTTATGCTATTTGAATAACAAATTAACATTACCTTTTGAATTACTGGTTGAAGAATTTAATAGAAAAACAAATGAAAATTTACATATTTTTTTTATTCCACAATTAAGTGATTTAAATTTAAAAACAAATCATTGTGAAAGATATATAGACAATTTACGAAAACGTAAAGGATTTAAGATTTATAGTGGATTTGAATATTTGCGAACAAAAAGACACTTAGTAGGAAAATTCAACAAATTATATGTTGAGAAGGGATATGGAGGGCATCTCAATAAATTAGGCAATGTTATTATAAGTGAATGGATATTAGATAAACTATGAGTTTAGTAACAGTATTAGGCAATACTAATAGTGGTTGTGGAGCAATATACGAATATTTAATAGGGAGAGAAGATACCATTGATCCTGTAAATAAATTAGAATTTAGACTTTTGTCAGATCCTGGAGGTATTAATGATTTATACTCCGTTTATAATAATTTTTCATTACAGAATTATAATTTCAAATTGAAAAATTTAATCGAAATAGGAAAACTTTACAGTAAAAAGAGAAGTTTTATTAGTGAAGGTTTGAATTTATCAATAATCAAAAATTACAATAAATATTGGAAAGAATATTTAAAAAGCATAAAAGGCTTTAAATATAAACATAGATATATTTATGATGACATCAAAAAAAGTAAATTAGAAATTCTCTCAAAGAGAATAATCAATAGATTATCCTTCAGAAACATTCTTTTTAAAGATTATTGGACTGGTGTCACTAAGAGAGAATTTGAAATCCATACATTTAAATTTTTTAAAAATATTTTTCAAATGGAAAATAATAAAAAATTAGTTATTTTGAATCAATGTGGTAATTTTTGGGACCCAATAGAAAGTACGAAATTAATTGGTGAACCAAAAATTATAATGGTTAAAAGAAATCCGTTGGACCAATTTGCAGAACTCAAGAAATGGAAGGGTATGCATTCATCAAAGGAATTCATAAATTGGTTTATACATTTAAAGAAAATGGAATCAACTTTTGATAATATTGACGAAAGAATATTAAACTTAAATTTTGAAGATTTTGTATTGGATCATGAGAATGGTAAAAATAAAGTTTGTAAACATCTAAATATAGATAACAGGGTTAATTCAAATTATGAAGTTTCTAAATCGATGTTAAATATTGGAAAATTTAGAAAGATCTTAACCAATGAGGAAATTCAGCTAATTAAAATGAGTTTAAATATTTCAAATATTTAATTTCGTATTTTAAATATTATGTTAAAAGATACAAATCCTAAAATTGCTTTAATTAGTATGAGAAGTGATTTCATAGCAAGTAGAAAAGAGAGAAGAGACTCCATAGACGAAAGCATTTACAAAATGATTCATGATTTAGGATTTACCCCTTTATTAATTGCAAATGATTTAATTGCAGTTTCAAATTTGTTAAGCAAAATTGATATTCATCATATTGGTTTAGTTGTCTTTAGTGGAGGTAATGACTTAACTTGTCTTGAAAATAATCAAAATTCTTGGGAAATTCGAGATGAAGTTGAAGAAATGTTGTTAAATATTTGTATTAAAAATAATTTACCAATCTTAGGTATTTGTAGAGGCTTACAATTTATAGCAACCAAACTTGGTATTAAACTAGAAATAATAAAAGGACACATAAATACTATTCATAAAAATAAGATTATTAATACCGATAAATATTTAGATTTTAATAGTTTTCATTCTTGGGGTTTGAAATACACAAATAATCAAAAATTAATCAATCCAATAGCAATATGTGCATTTGATCAAACAATTGAGGCTTTTTATACAAATACAAATTTCCATGCTATCTGCCTAATGTGGCATCCTGAGAGAGCAAATGGACAATACAAATTTTCAATAAAAATTATCAAAAGTTTTTTATCATCTTATGAAAAAAAGGAAATTATTAATACTTAAAATTTATGAATAAAGGAAATGATCTATTAAATTTATCAAATATTTTTTACTCAAATTCTTTTGATTATTTATATTACACCTTTATTTTAATAATTTTAGGTTTCTTATGGGTCATTATAAGTAACCCAAAAAAATCAAATTTATATTTATATATTATACATTCTACTCTGGGAATACTGTTTTTATTTTATTCTAAAAATTTTCAAGCTGATTCAACAAGATTTTATATTCTTAGTTCACCACATATGTGTAAAAATATACTCGATACGGATTTTATCCTAAATTCTGTTCTTACTTATTGCACGACAGGAATAACAAAGTTAATCATTAATAATTATGGATTTAGCACTGGTATTTTCTCTTTTATTGGTTTTCTAGGACTGAATTTTTTCTTTAATTTTTTACAAAAAATTTCAATTAATATTAATGATAGATTGAACATTCTTTATTTCTTTGCAATTCCATCAATAAGTTTCTGGACTACAGGTATTGGTAAGGATACATTAATGATTTTTTTTACAGGTTTAATTTTTAAATTTATAGCCGATGATTATTTACAAGAAATATCCATAAAAAATTTAACTAAAAAAAGAAAATTAACTAATTTTTTTTATTTGACATTAGGATTATTAGGAGCATATCTCACTAGAACCTATGCACTTTATATTTTTATAGTTAGTCTAATATTTTCAAGAGTTAAAGATTTTTTAAAAATTATATTTAATTTAAAATTAAAAAAATCTCAATTATTCTTAATCCCAATAATGATTTTTATATTAATTTACGTAAACAATTTATTATTTGATATTCTTAATTTTAAGAACGCCGAAGTAACAACGGATAGTTTTAACTTAATAGAGCAGAGAGCATTACTATCACAATTTAGTGCAATTGAATCTGGTGGCTCATTTGTAAGCCAAACAGGAATACAAAAATTAATTTATATAATAGGAGGTCCATTTTCTTTTATAAGTATTAATTTTATTTTGGAAACTATTGTTGGTCTTATATTTACTGCTATTTTTTATTCAATTTTTAGAAATATAAATATATTAAATAAATTATTAATAAGAAGTAATAGATTGATCTTATTTTCAATATCTCTTGCCACTATGGAGATTATAAAAATCTACATATTTGCATTCAACTGGGGTATAATTGTAAGACAACGTATTGTTCCATTTATATTATTTTTCATTATCTACTATATTCTTAGGTTTTCTAAATATAAGAGAGAATATTTTCAATAATGAGAAAAAAAATAACAATTTTTACTACTAAATCCATAACGATTAATAGGTTTTTAGATCAAATTATTATCGATTTGCATAATAAATATGATTTAAATTTAGTTTGTAAAGACCCGAATAATCTTCAAATAAACCCCATAATAAATAGAAAAAAAATTGATATTCCAGATAATTTAAAAGACTTAATAAATCCATTAAAAATAATAATTTGTATTTGGCAAATCAGAAAATTATGCAAAACTACTGATTGTATATATTTACATACCCCATTAGTATCTCACTTCGCAAGGATAGCAGTATTATTTTTAGTAAAAAGACCAACAGTAATTTACCATGTTCATGGATTGAGATATATCTCAGGAATTTGGAGTATGAAAAGTTTTATATATAGGACAGTAGAATTTTCATTATCATTTCTAACAAATTGCTTTATTTGCATTAACGAAACTGATTATAAAAGTCTTATAAAATATAATCACAAGTCTAAAATAGAAAAAATTTTGGGAGTTGGAGTGCATATTTCCTTAAAAGAAAATCTCGTTAAATCTCTAGATAAAAGCAAACCTTTTATAGTGGGAACTATCGCCTCCTACAAAAAGGAGAAAGGTTACGAGCAGCTAATTAAGGTAGCTAGGAAATTCAATAAAAATGATAATTTAATTTTTAGAACCTTTGGATATGGTGATAAATCTTGGCTTATTAAGGAAGTGGAAAATGAACAAATTGAAAATTTAATTATTAATGACTTTTCAAATTCTATTGAAGATGAAATTGAGAAATTTAACTTATTTTTTTTACCAAGTCTTAGAGAAGGACTAAACGTCTCAATTCAAGAATCTTTAGCGCGAGGAGTACCAGTAATTACGACCAAAGTTAGAGGATGCCAAGATCTTATTATTGATGGAATAAATGGTTACTGCTATGAACCTCAAAATATTAATCAAGCTTCAAATTTAATTAAAAAAATTAAGAAACTTAGTATTAATGATTATAAGAAGCTATCAGAAAACTCTTATCTATATGCTAAAAATAATTTAAACAGAAAAATTCTATCTAAAAAAATATGTGAAACTTTCAAAAAATATGTCTAAGCATTTTTATAATTTCCATAAATATAATTCATCCTATTATGACAAATTATTTTGTTCATATAAAACTGTATTCCAAAGAAATTTCTTAGATAAAAAAGTTTATGAAACGAGATTTAAATTCAATAATAAATATACATCAATAGTTTTACTAGATAAAAATGAATCAGAAATATTAGCTCATGTAGGCTTTAGAGTTCATAAGGCAAATCCCCAAATATGTAGATTTATTGGATTTAGATTTAGTACTTTCGTAAACAAATCGCTAAGAGGGAAAGGCGTCTATCAAGAAATGATGAAATTTGCTGAAGATTTCTTAAAAACAGAATTAAAAGTAGATTTGATATATTCTTGGCCTAATAAAATAAATTTAATAAGTTGTTTAAAAGATCCAAAATATAAAAATCTGCCGTTAATTAATACATGGCAAAAAGAAGTTTTATGTTCTGGTGAATATGATGAGAATAATTTCGAAATTAAATTAGAAAAAATATCTAGAGTTAAAAATCAACTTACAGATGATGATTTAGAAATTACAAAAAATCTCTTTACTAATAGAGAAAATAAAAAGTACTATAAATTAAAAGACCCCCAAGGAAATAATTTAATTTTAGGCAAAAGTAAATTGAATCAAGACATATATTTTTCTTTACTCCATTATAGTTTTGATTCTTTACCTTGGATACTAAATCTTATAGAGAGATTAGGCAGTAAATCTTGCAAAAACTTTGTTCAGTTATGGTGCGATTTCAATGAATATGAAAACTTGCGCATGATTTTAAAAAGTGGATTTGAACCCAACGGTCCTACTTTCAATAGAGGAGTATACATTTTAGACAGAAAAAATGTATCTAATATTTATGCTTTTCCTTCAATGTATCATCATGATGCTTTCTAAAATAGAAGAGATTTTAACTAGGCTTTTAAGTCTTTTTATTATTTTAATAATTTCACCAATTTTAATAGTAGTTTATTTACTAATAATATATTTTGATGGGCCTCCAGCTGTCTATAAATCTAAAAGGATGGGTTTTTTAAATAAGGAATTTACTTTCTATAAATTTAGAACAATGACTAATAATAAAGATGTTTCAAAAAGAGTAATTACGAAATTTGGAAGATTTTTAAGAAGATCAAGTATTGATGAACTTCCCCAATTATTTAATATAATGTCTGGTTTAATGAATTTTGTAGGGCCAAGGCCTTTACCGAAAGAATCTTACAAAACAGAACAAATGAAAAAATATAGATTATTCAGATTATCTATAAAACCAGGCCTAACAGGTTTATCGCAGATAAATACATTAGGGAAACCAAGATCTGTTGATGATAAATTGAAATATGATATAGAATATATAAAGAGTAGGAATATACTATTAGATATCCTTATCATAATTCAAACTATTAGTACTTTATTTAGAAGATTTAAAGTGAATAAGACAGGGGGGACACTATAGTATGTTTTCAAAAACAGATAGAGTGCTATGCATAGCACCACATGCTGATGACGAAACTTTAGGTTGTGGAGGATTAATTTCTAAATTAAATTTAGAGAAAATAGATACTCACATATTTGTAGTAACTGGTTCAGGAGAAGGGGAACATCCAATTTTCCCTCTAAATACATGGGAAAAAGTAAGGTCAGAATTTAAATTAGCAATAAAAGAACTAGGCAACCCAAGTTTTGAATTTAGTAATTTACCAGCAGCTTTATTGGACCAAATTCCTAATTATAAAATAAATCAATGTATCTCTGATATTTTAAAATCTTATGATCCTAACGTTATTCTGATCCCTTTCAATAATGATTTACATAATGATCATAAAATTATCAACAATGCAACAATAATCGCAACTAGACCTTATTTGGGAAAAAACGAAAAAATAAAGCTGATTGTGGAATATGAAACTCTCTCAGAAACTAATATTTACAATCTCGACAATCAAAATATATTCTTTCCAAATTTCTACGTAGACATATCAAATACCTTAGAAAATAAATTAAATGCATTTAGAAAATATAAAAGCCAGACGCAATCAAAAAATCAACCAAGAAGTATAGAGGGCATTAAAAGCTTAGCTCGTTATAGAGGAACAAATATTAATAAGAAATATGCAGAGGCATTCAAAATTTTATACCAGAAATATTAATTTAAAATAAAATTTTAATGTTATTTATTTGATAATTTTTGAGAATTGCAGTCAATCTGAACAATAACATAATTCTTTAAATCTGAGTAAGTTTGTGGTCCTACTCCAATAATTGCTGGTATACCTAGTTCTGAACATCTAATTGCCATGTGAGAATTAGAACCTCCATACATAGTTATTAAGCCAGCAATTTTAAATCCAAAGATGAAATCATAACCTGGATCTGCATTTTCTATAAGGATTATTTTCCCAGGAATATTTGTTGCATCATATTTTTTTTCATTATCTAAAATTAAAATTTCTGCTTCAATAATTTTTGTACCTACATAAGTTGGTTTGCATTCAAGAGAGGTATCGAATAATAGTTCTCTTCCATCGACTAATAAATCTGGTTTATAGATTGATTTATATGAATTTCTAATTCTTTGATTCCTATCTATTTCTGAATTAAAGAAAGAAAGAACATTTTTTTTATTATATGTCGAACTTATCACTTCTTTCAAATTAGCAATTGATAAATAAGATAGTTCTTTTCTTGAATAAGAATTTTGATAACCCCAATCAGCTATTAACTCTAAAGAAGAAGAAAGATATTTTGAAAACTCAAATTTAATTCTTTCTCTTGAATCAACAGCATGATATAAATTTCTTTCAAGTAAAGTGATTGAATTTATATCTAATAATTTTGAAGTTTCTTCTAAAAATAGCTTCTTATTTTCCTCCCAGGAGATAACATCAGGATCTTCTAAGTTATCTATTTCGTGAAAACTAGCTTGATTTCTAGTAATTCCCATTTTGAAATAGCAATCAGATTCTAGATTATAGGTATTTGGTCTTAAGTGACCATATTTTTCTATCAAATAATCATTACTCAATGATTCGTTTGAAATATCCTGCAAATAATCATAAGATACAGTTTTAACTGTTTTGTAAAAACCGAGTTCAGATTTACTATCTAAAATTCCTATATTTTTAGCAGATTTTAATAGGCTTGCTACTATAAAACCCCTCCTCGCTGCCCTTGCAAAATCTAAAGTTAATCCAAAACGAATTTTGTCTAAATAATTTATGCCTTTTTCTAACAAAAGATTATTTTCATTCGATATCTTACTAAATTTTAAAAGTTTCTTTATTGAGGGTTGTTTTTTAACAACGACAGGAGAAAGTAAACATTTCTTTGTTATTTTTTGTAGAGCAACTTTATAAGTTTTTAAATCAATTAGATTAAATTCTTCATGATATATTTTTTCCCATCTTTTCCAATCAAGATCCAAACAAGTTGGAATTATATTAAACTCTATTTTATCGTGTTGATGTTTATTAGATCTAAGTAATGCTAAAGCTTTATTTTTAATCTTTTTTGATATTCTTTTATTAATTTTTGCAGGAATAAAGGAATCTATACTTTTCCCCACGTCAACATATTGACTGCCCAGTACATCGAATAGCAAATCTCCATAAACTTTTTTGTAACCATCCACTCTTCTTGCTTCTGACCATATCTCATCTGTAATAATATATTTATAAATCGAAGATGATAATCTGCTAGGAAACTTTCCAATTATTTCAGCAGGATTCCAATCTGACATTAGACTAAAGATAGTATTATTATTTTTCAGATACTTATTAAGAAAAGAAGATGCACTTTTAATTTCTTCAAAAATAAAGTCGTCATCATCAACATTTTTATATGTTTTTAATTTTCTAACTTGAAGAATATAAAAATCTTGACCTTTAATGGCAAATTCAAAATCTAAACATCTAAATTTCAATAATTGTTCAATTTCAAAAACACAATCTAAGACTCTCTTTAGAATTTCATCCTTAACTAAATTTATTGAATTTCTTGCAATAAAAATTTCGTCGCACTTTTTACCTGAAGTTACATCAGATGTATTTTTCTTACTTAAATTAATAACTACGTAAGGTCCATTAGTTTGAATATTTCTGCTAAATGCAACGCCTGAATAGTCAATATTATCCAGACATCTTTGAACCAATAGTTGTTCGTCATTACTACAATCTTTCCCATATGAAAGAATTACATTATTTACTGCTTTTTTAATATCTTCTTTATTTAACTTAACTTTCAAAACACTCTCAAACTTACCAGCAGCTGTTTCATTTTCATTATCTTCAGCAAAATTACTTGACCTAACTACAATTTCTCCAGAATAAAAATATTTAATTATTTCTTTTATAATCTTCAGTTGATCAGTATTCCAATCTCCAACTGTAAATCTAACTTGATCTAAAATTATTCCACTTTTTAAACCAGTACTATTTAAAGTCGATAATGTTTCCGCCTTAGTTCCCAAATAATATCTTTTTAAATCATCATCAATATTTAGCTGACAATATTTTCCTGAGATATCATGTCCATAAAAATGAAGTCCTTGCTGCCTCGCAATTTCTAATAAATTCGAAGTAGATAAATTCTTTAGTTTTTCGATCGACAAATTATTTGTTATTGTTATTAATTGGTTAATAGTTTCATAATTAAATCTCATCAATCCACACAATTCTGAATATTGACTTGCATTATTTGTGTGATATCCATCTTGAAAAAGGTTTATTCTTTTTGTATTATCTAAAACCGTTAATTCAATTAATGAATTATCTCTTTGTTTTCTTTTAAAGATTCTATTTCCCCATGATGCATCAACGAAAAGTAAATTGACATCTTTTTGTAAACTACCATGATCAATTTTTCTAAATAAAATATCGGCATATAATATCCAAACATCATTTTTTTTTGGTACATGTGGGAGAGCTAGTGATAAAGAATAACCACTTGAAGTTCGCTGCCAATCATTATTAAAAATTGTTTTATAACCCTTCAATTTCCACATTTCCCCAAATTCCCCAAGAACAATTATTTTTTGACCAAATTCAATACCTAAATTCTGAATCTGTAAATCAATTAATAAAGTGGAATCTGATCCTATTTTTTTTATTGAAGATAACTCATTATCTCTTCCAGCTTTTGCAGCGAGAATTATTAGTGTTGAATTATTCCTTGGTAAATACTTATTATTTTTTAAATTTATAAATAAATCGGCCATTAAATGTCAAATTTAATATATTTGATAATAACATTTTTAGATTTAAGAAATAAATATCAATGTTTATCTTACTTAAAAAGTATAATTCATCTCTGACATTTTATTAGAATATTTTGTATCTCAGAAATATAAAAATCAAGTGTGGATTTATCTAACGTAGGATGAACTAAAAACATTAAACTTGTCTCACCAAGTTTTTTTGCATTTTTTAAACTTGTGAACTTTTCATCAAGATAAGTTTTCATACACTTTTCAAGATAAATTTCACTACAAGATCCAGAATAAACCGGAATTTTATTTTTATTAAATTCAAATAAAATCCTTTCCCTGTCCCAGCCATCAGCTAGACATTCAGGCCTTAAGTAAGCGTAAAATTTATACCAAGCATGTTCAAAAGGAGCTTTGGGCATTGGGACACGAACGTTACTAAAATCCTTCAATGCTTTGGCTAAGGCATTAGCGTTATCTTTCCTTTTTAAATGCCAACTTGGCAATTTCTTTAATTGCAAATCACCAATCTTACTTTGTATTTCTGTCATTCTATAATTCAGGCCTAAATTTTCATGTATATAGTTGAATGTTGTACTATTTTTACTTCGCATCATACTTTTGATGTTTTTTCCATGATCTCTCCAAGATGATATAAATTCTGCTATTTCATCATTAGAAGTTGTAACCATACCTCCCTCTCCACCTGTCGACAATATCTTATCTTGACAAAAACTCCAAGTCCCTACATCCCCAAAACCCCCAACATTTAATCCATTAATTTTTGCACCATGCGCTTGTGAGCAATCTTCAACTAATTTTAAGTTGTATTTATCTGCAAGATCTTTTATTTCTAGCATATTTGCAGGCCAGCCTCCCAAATGTACAATTGATATTGCTTTAGTTCTTTTTGTAATTAAAGGTTCAATACTATTTGCGGTTATATTTCCTGATTCATAATCAACATCGGCGAAAACTGGTCTAAGCCCTAAAACGGATATTGTTGAGGAAGTAGCTACAAAAGATCTTGGTGTAGTAATTATTTCATCACCTACTTCACACTTTAGAGAGCGATACGCCACATCAAGAGCTAAGGTACCATTTGCTAAAGCATAGGCATATTTAGTCCCACACCAATTAGAAAATGATTCTTCAAATTGTTTACCTATATTTCCAGTCCAATAGTTAACCTTACCTGATTCAAGTATTTCTGAAACAGCATTTACTTCATCTTCCTCATATTTTGGCCAAGGTGAATTACTAAAAATATCAGTGTTATTTTTATTCATTTATTTTTTAAGAAGAAAAAAAATTTATAAAATGTTGAAAATGTTTCTAAATTACTAAATATTTTGGTCATTATAATTTAACAGCTTATTATTAAATAATTGAATAATGCACAAATTTATTTTTAAATGAATATATTCATACTTTGCGCGGGCTTGGGTAAAAGATTAGAACATAAGACCTTAAACAAACCTAAATGTCTCGTAGAAGTTAACAAGATCCCTATCTTACAAAGATTACTAGAACAATTAGAGCAAATTGGTATAAACAGAGAAAAAATAATACTCTGTAGTGGTTATCTAAATAATAAACTTCCGAAAGAATATGCACAATTGCATAATGATTTATATTCAAGCACTAATATGATTTATACACTTTTTAAAGCATTAAATAATTTCAATCAAAATCTCTTATTAAAAGAAGATTCATTAATAATTTATGGTGATTGTTTATACGATATTGAGATACTGAGCCTAATATCAAATTATCATTTTTCTAAGGAAGATGTATTAATACCGATTGACCAAAATTGGATAGAGCAATGGCAAATGAGATACGCCAATCCTTATGATGATGCAGAAACATTAATTTACGATAAAGAAAGTATGAAACTTCTTAATATTGGCGAAAAAACACTTAAGCCTGAGGATTATATGGGGCAGTTTATGGGCATTTTCAAAATCAAAAAGAATTCTATGAAACTATTTATAGGCGAATATAAAAATTTGACAAAAACTCTTCAAAACAATATCTCATCAACAGAATTTATAAATTTATCTTTAAAAAAGATCTTTTATAAAGTGATACCCCTTGAATACAAATGGAGCGAGGTTGATAATCTAAAAGACCTTGCTGTTGCTGAATCCAAATTCTAGTATGCTATACATAACTAAAACAAATCTAGATCAAAAAACTGCGAGAGCTAAACATGTAAAATCATTAATAAAATATTCAAAATATTTGAATAAAGATATTACATTTATATGCAGAGATAATAATTCTAAAAATAAATTATTTTTTTATCTAAAAGTAATATATTTTATTTTTAAAAGACCAAAAAAAAATATATATACAAGGGATTTTGATATTGCTTTAATCGTTTATATTCTTGGGAAAAAAGGAGTATTTGAGATACACCAATTTGGTTTTATAAAAAGGAATTTAGATCTTAAATTTATATTTTTTAGGAGATTTATCTTTTCCATAATATTAAAATCATCCAGATTACAAATAGTTGTACTTACAAAATATAGTTCTAAATTCCTCAAAAGATTATTCAATCAAAAATTCAATAAGAGGATTCATGTAATTAGTGATGCTAGCGATGATTTATTAATGACTAATAGCATTAAGACTTCATTCAAAAAAGAAAAAATCAATCTAGGATATTGCGGATCATTTTTACCAGGCAAAGGTGGATTTGAATCAATAAAAATTGCAAAAAATGCTCCACAATTTAACTTTTTATTAGCTGGCCCAATAACTAAAAATCAAAAATCAGAACTTAGTAAGCACTCCAATTGTCATTATTATGGGAACTTAGATGAAAAATCCTTAGCCAAATTTTATGAAGAATGTGATATTTTAATTGCTCCGGTGGGCAAAAGAATTTTTCTTGATCTTGAAAAGAAAAATGAAATAACATTCTTCACATCACCTTTGAAAATTTATGAATATATCATAAAAAATAAACCTATAATTTCTACAAACTGTCCTTCCACCAGAGAATTTAAAGAAATAAAAGGTATATGGTTAATTAATAAAAATGATTCTCTGAAAACAAGTACATGGATTAATACAATTATCACAATAACAAAGGATCCTCTTTTTAGAAATGAAGAATTAGTCTACAAATTAAGAGCAAAAAATATTTATAACTGGGGAGATAGACTTAATGATATGGAGAAAGTTTTATGAAAATAATACATGTCATAAATAGCCTAGACCAAGGTGGGGCTGAAATGACCTTGATTAGGCTTATTAATAACTCAAGTCAAAAGCATTTTATCATTACTATATTAAACTCTCATTCACTAATAAAAAAATTAAAAAAGCCTGTAGAAATTATTTCTTTATTGCCACTATCTTTAAAAAAAATAAAATTAATCAAAGAAAAAATTAAAAATTATTCACCTGATATATTTCAAGGTTGGATGTATCATGGGGATTTAATTGCTTCAATTTTAGGTTTTATTTACAATAAAAAAATCCTTTGGAATATAAGACACGGTAAGATTTCTTTAAAACATACATCAAAAAAAACAATAATCTTAAGACTCTTACTTTCAATTTTATCCCATTTTATTCCAACAAAAATCATAAGTTGCTCTAAAGAGGGTCAATCAGTACACAAAAATATAGGTTATTGTGGTCATAAAATTACAGTAATAAGAAATGGTATCACTCAAGCTTATGAAAAAAAAGATTCAGATTTAGATCTTTCAAGAAAAAAAGATTTAGTTATAGCTTCAATCGGGAGAGACAATCCACAAAAAAATAGAACTTATTTTATTAAAATCATAAAAGAATTATCAAAAGAATTTAATGTTAAAGCGATAATTGTAGGAAGAGGTGCAACCTCATCTAAAGAGATAAAAAATGAACTTTCTAAAAATCAAATAGATCTTAGACTTTATGAATCTTTTGAAAATATATATAAGGTTTTTCAAAAAATTGATATATTAATTTTAACAAGTTCATATGGTGAAGGATGTCCAAATATTTTAATTGAGTCTCTGCAATCGAAGCTATTGTGTTTTAGTACTGATGTAGGAGATGCCAAATATATTTTAGATTCTAAAGATTTATTAATCCCCAATAACGATCCAATAGAGTCAAAAAAAATAATCTCAAAATTAATTAAAAATCCTATAAAAATGAATTATTTATTGAAAAAAAATAATACTAGATCTTTAAAATTATTTGCCCCAGAACTTATGGTAAAAAAATATGAAAATGTCTGGAGAAATTCTATGAAAAATATTTTTTAAAAATTTAATTTTTTCGCTGGATTGCCAGCGACTTTGTTCTTATTTTTTATATCTTTAATTACAACTGAACCGGCACCAACTATACATTCCTTACCAATTCTTATACCTTGTATAACAGATGAACCTATGCCTACATGAGAGAATTTATCGACCTCAACATTTCCAGCTAAATTAACACCAGGACATATATGAACAAAACTTCCAATGATACAATCGTGATCTACAGATGAATTATGATTAATAATTACACCCTCACCAATTTCTGTTTCTGGTCCGATTACAGATCCCGCACATATTAAAGAACCTGAATTTATTTTTGATGTGCTTGAAACAAAAGATGATTCGTCAATCAAAGATATGATTGGTAGTTGAAGTTTTTTTAAAATAATATGGAACTTTGATCTTAACTTCCCATCCCCAAAAGCAGTAATGAAGGCCGATTTTTTTTTGTCAATCTTTTTTAAAAAATTTTCGCTTAGATCTCCTGCTACTTTAGTGTTATAAACTTTTGTATTTTGTTTATAATTATCATCTAAAAAATATATTTTTTTAAAAATTTTATTTTTTATAGCAACTTCAGCAACAACTTTGCCATGCCCCCCTGAACCAAGTATATATAAATCATCATAATTCATATTTACATAATAAGTAACTATCTATATAATACTAAGATTAAATAAAAAATAATTTTGAAGATAGCTATATTTATTGCAGATGAGGGTTATGGACATGCAATGCGGCAAAAAAATATCATCCACGAACTTATTGATCATGTGCCTTATGTAGATATTACTGTATATGGCAAAGATAAAATTGATATTCTTTATGAGGAATTTGGTGGGAAGATCTCATATGTTTATTTATATAGCTACATAATGACCATGAAAGATGCTCTTGGTAACCTTGAAAATACAGGTACCAAAGAATGTTTTATGAATTGGTATAGAAAAAGAGAAGCTTGGGTAGAAACAACACTAAAAAAATTAGATCCAAAAACAAATTTAATAATTTCCGACTCAGTTCCTCAAGTATCGGAAGTAGCAAAAAGATTAGGTATTAAACAAATAAACATACAGCATTTTTCATGGGACTGGCTTTATCTTTCTCTATATGGAAAAGATGAAATTTACAGAGCTTTAAGAAATGATTATGAAAGATGGGGTGACTTTATTTTTCCTCCATTAACTCCTGTTGAAAATCTAAAAATGTATCCAAATAATAGTATTGATTTAATAGTAAATAGAGAATTAATACGCTTATCATCTATCAAAGAAAGTTCAAACAAAAATCAAGATAATAAATTTATTTTGTTGATGAATAATGGAACAAAATCTCTTTCAAATCTTATTTCAAAAATATTAATTAATTTCCCTAAAACTTTAGGTTGGACTTTTATGTTAAGAAGCGAACATCTAAACGAAGTTGATAAAAATATTGCTTTAGAAAGAGATGATGTAAAAATAATTACAGGAATGTCTAATACTCATTTATCGATATCTAGTTCTGATATAGTTTTAGCAAGGGGAGGATATAATATAATTAGTGAACTAATAGCATTGAACAAAAAGAGTTTAATTATAGAAGAGAAAAATAATCCTGAAATAGTGAGTAATCTAAATTTGGCTAAAAAATACAAAAATTTAACTATTTCTAATCAGAAAAATGCATTCCAAGAATTATCAAAATTAATTAAAAGTGCATCTAAATCTGAAAGTCAATTAGAAGATTCAAAAATAAGTTGTATAGGCGCATCTCAAGTTCTTTACATAATAAATAAATCATATAGAAATTAAAATGTAAGTTAATAATTTATTTTTTCTTTATATAATTTCATTTGTGGAACCATATAAAGTAATATTTTTTTTACTTCTTTTAGATTTTGATTTTTAATTGATAATTTCAATTCATCAATTTTTTTTGATAATAGATCATAATTTAAAAACTTCTCATTAGCTTTAAAAATTAATGGATGCTTAGTGGTTTGAGCATCAGCATCAACTAAAAGTTCTTCATATAATTTCTCTCCAGGTCTTAATCCTGTATAAACAATCTCAATATCGCCATTGGGATTTTTTTTATCTTTTAAAACATGCCCATTCAAATTAATTAATTGTTTAGCTAAATCAGCAATTAATACTGGTGAACCCATATCCAAAAGAAATACCTCACCTCCTGAGGCCAAAGAAGAAGACTGTAAAACTAATTCTGAGGCCTCTTTAATAGTCATAAAATATCTTGTAATTTTAGGATGGGTAACTGTAATGGGCCCGCCTTGTTTAATTTGTTTTTCAAAAAGAGGGATTACAGAACCTGAAGAATTCAGAACATTACCAAATCTAACCATAGAAAATATTGTTGATTTATTATTTATAGAAAATTCTTTATTAAAGGCTTGTAGTATCATTTCAGCAACTCTTTTCGAAGCACCCATTATATTAGTGGGTCTTACTGCTTTATCTGTGGAAATTAATAATACTTTCCTTACTGAAGTTTTGACAGCAGCTTTACATATTATTAAAGTTGAAAAAATATTATTTTGAATACCTTGAATAGGATTTAATTGAACAAGTGGGACGTGCTTATATGCCGCCGCATGAAATACAATATCAATTTTGTATTGATCAAAAATTCTTTCAACTAAATTACTATCTAAGCAAGATCCTAGTATTGGAATTATGTTAACAGTTTTACTTGGTTTTATTTTCTGAAAATATTGAGTTAAGTTATAAATGCCTATTTCACTATGATCAAAAAATATTAATGTTTTTGGATCTTGTTTGAATATTTGCTTACATATTTCAAAACCAATAGAACCTGCTGCCCCAAAAACGCAAATATTTTTATTTTTAAATTCGTTATCCAATAAAGAAGAATCTGCAATTACAACATCTCTTCCAAGGAAGTCTTCAATATTGATAGATTTAAGAGAAGAAATTTTTTCATTACCAATATTTAAATCATCTAATGAAGGAATTTGCAAAATAGGTATTTTGAACTCTCTTAAATAGTTTAAAACTTTGACTTTTTGACTATTTTTTAGAGATGGAATTGCAAATAGAATTTGATCAATAGATTCTTTTTGAAGTGTTTTTTTAAAAGATTGCCTAGACAAAATTTTAATTCCATTAATTTCTCTATTCCATAGTTCAGGATTATCATCAACAAAATATTTAATACTATATTTATTAGATAATCTTAGTAATCCAAATAATTGCGCCCCCGCCATCCCCGCACCAAAAATTATTGATTTCTTCCTTAGCAAATTTCCCCTATTTGACAAATTAATTAATATATCTCTTGAAATTAATCTTAAAAAACCAGTTGCTGAATTTATTATTACCCAAAATATAAAAAGATCTTCGGGAGATAAGTCAATTGCTTTAAAAGCATAATTTAAAAACCAAATCAAAATAATTAAATAAAAATTTCTTAAAATTAATCTATAAATTTCTTTACTTCCTAGAAATTTACTTAAACTCTTATATTGGCCATTAAGAATATAAAGAGAAATCCCGATTATTGTTATTAAACAAATAAATAAAAAATTATTTTTGTTTTCAAAAAATAAAAGTTTGTCTTTAAAAACAATAAAACTTGTAAAAAATAAAAAAGAAAAATCTAAACAAACCAATATCAATCTTCTTAATAATGGCGGTAAAGTTAGAAGTTTATTTATAAAGAACATTTTTTCTCAATAATTTATTATTATACTTTTTTTATTTGATAGTATTATTACAAGCTTAATTATTTTTATTCAATTATATTAGATTATTGTCAAACAATCCCCAAAAAATCATAATCATCATAATAATACTGTGGATAATTTTCTAGGAAAAAGAGTTAATTTCTGTCCTAATTGTTTAGGAGAAAGTTTTGAAAATATAAATTCTAAATATATCAATGTATACTCAGAACTAATTTCAAAGAAGCTAGGAATTTCTGAGGATTCTTTAATTAAAAAGATGTCCCCATTAAAGTGTAAAGAATGCGAACTTAAGTTTTGGAAGCACCCGCTCAATGAAAATATTCGTTTTAAACTCTATACAGAAATATTACCTATACATCCAAAAGGAGAAGATTCGAGTGGCCAGTTTTTTAACTTTGAGGGCCTTAAAAATAAATTAAAAAATAAAAATGAGAATCCATCAAAAACAAAACGAATAATTGATGGTTATCTATCTTCAATAAAATTTAGATCATTGGAGGAATATAAAAGAACAAAAAATCAACTTATACATACAAATGATTATCAAAAAATCAAGAATGAACTAATTGATTTATTTGAAAGAGGACCTTTAGATTTCTCAAGACATGCTGGATTTAGAAATACCATTTTAAGCACTGATATACTTGAAGTAATAAAAAAAAATAAACCTAATGCTTTAGATTATATAGAATATGGAAGCTTAGATTGGGGGCCTATAAATAGTGATTTATTTGAATCATTTAGATGTTTACATATTATTCCAAACAATGATATTTTTTGGAATAATAAGAGGAAATTAATAGATGGAAGTCTTAAGCATAACCATATTTTAGAAAAAAATATGTTTTCTAAGTCCAATGATTATGAAGATAGTTCTTTAGGCTTAATTCTCATAATAGACCATCTTGTAAATCCATATGTCTTTCTAAGAAAATTTGTGAATAGAAAAGTCAAAAACATTTTTATTTTAGTCGAGAGAGAAGAAGAAAATAAAGGCTTACCTGTGCAACACTTAACTTTATGGAATAAGAAAAGTCTTAAAGTACTTGGAGAAAGACTTGGATTTAGATCGGATTTTCCTAAAATTAATGCTGAAAAATATATTTATGCAAAATTAAGTTTGAAACCTGAATTAAAAAACTAAAATTAACTAATTTAGTTTAGTCATATCCATCACTTGATCGTATCTGTCTAAAGTCCTCAACTTGTGAGTAATCGATATAACAGTTTTATCTTTGTAAAGATCAAGAATATTAGTTAAAACTATATTTTCAGTATTTTGATCTAAAGAACTTGTGCATTCATCTAATAATAAAATTTCTTTTTCAGCATAAAGAGCTCTTGCTATAGCTAATCTTTGTTTTTGTCCGCCACTAAGATTGCAACCATCTTCACCACATATATAATTAATGCCATTTTTCTTTACCAAATCTGAAAGCATTACACTGTTAATACATCTTTCTAATTTTTCCATAACAACATAATTTGATGTGAAAGTAATATTTTCCTTAATCGACGCATTCAAAATAATAGGACTTTGAGGCACATGAGCAATCATCCGGTGATATTTGTCTCTTATTTTTTTACTCAATAAATTAAAGCCATAAAATAAAGCTTCTCCTTCATCAGGAGGTAATAAGCCCAGCAATATATCCAAAAGTGTTGATTTACCTGAACCTGAGGGTCCTACTATCGCAATTTTCTGCCCAGCTTTAATTTGCATTGACAAATGCGAAATTGCTCTTGATTTCCCAAGTGGATATGTAAAGTTGATATTTTTTAAACGAAGAATCGGTAAACTATTTTTAATTAGAATTTCTTCTTCATAAGATTTCTTCTCTGATTTTTTTCTTAAGTCTTCTTCTAAGCATTCATTAATTAATTCTAAGGAATAAGAAAAAGTTTTTATGTTACTTAAATTAGTATATATCTGTTGTATAGCAGGTATTAATCTTATAAAACCCAAAGAAACAAGAGCAAGTAAGGATAGTATTTCAGAAGTTGAATCAGATTTTGATAATGTATATGCAACATATGACATAATTATAAAAATTACGGCTTCAATGATAAATCTGGGATATTGAGCAATAAATGAAGATATAGCAACTCTTTTTTTCAACTCGCTATCAACGCTTTGAAACTTTTCAAGATAGTCTTTAAACAAATTATTTAAGATTATATCTCTTATTGAATCTATAGATTCTTTAATAATTGCAATTGCTTTTACAGAATAATTTTGAACAATCTTGCCATTTTCATACAGACCTCCTTTTGATATTGAATATAAAATGTAATAACAACTAAAAACAGAAAAAACTATGATGATGGTTGATTTCCAACTTGCTTGTAGTAGTACATAAATTATCGTGGATGAAAGAAAAATAGAACTAATCAAAACAGAAACAGATATTATTACTTGAATAGCCCTAGTAACATTAGTTGTTATCATTTCAATTGATTTACTTGAATCTTTACTTATTTGATCAATATATGGTCTTTTAAGAATTGATTTATAGCAATCTGTACTCAAAGATGATCCTAAATCTGCAGCATTCATAGAAGCAGAGTATATAAATAGAAGTCTAAGAATTGCAGATAGAATAACTAATAAAATAAATAAAATTAGATAGGTTTTGGTATTAAGTGAGCCACCAATAAAATCAAGAAATACAGGAACTCTAATAAAATCAGTCGAGGTATTAGAGGTAAAGGAAGATATCAAGGGAACAAAAGATAAGATTACTAACGATTCAAAAACAGCAGAAATTATAGATAAAACACTTATTAAACAGAAGGCAATTTTATTCTTTGTTCTACTAAATTTCCATATTTTAAATAAATTATTTAAACTTTTGCTTTGCATTTATTAAATTATTTTTCTAACAACCATCTTATATTACTTAATCATATTATAAAAGTTTTCCTTTTATCTATATTAATCAATAAAACTAAGGTTATATTCTTTAGTAAAAAGTTTTCATTTTTTTCAAAAAAATATTTACTAAGATAAATACTTTAATCACAAAAATAATTTGTATTTAGTCATTAAATTAAATCAATAAAATATATACAAAAAAGGTTCGCATGGGATAATTATTAGAATTTGAAGTTAATACTTATTTTTTAATTTAAAGAGAATGAACCGTAGAATAATTTTTATAGTTATTGAAAATTTTAATAGAGAATATTCAGGAAAAAAATTGCTTGCAGAGGAACTTTCATCCAAAGGATACACAGTTTTTTTAGGCCACAAATCAATATTAAGGACATTAATAAAATTAAATCCCTTAAAAGATCAAATTTATATTGAGAAAGGCTTAACTCTGGGATCAGGAGAAAGAATTAAAAAAGCAAAAAAGTCTGGAATGATAATTTTTTCTTTCGATGAAGAAGCTTTAATGCAGACAGATCCTGATAATTATTCAAGATTCAATCATGAAATGGATAGCATGGAAAATATTGATGGTATTTTTTCTTGGGGACCAAAACATAGCAAACTTTTAAAAAAAATCGGATACAAAGAAAAAAAAATTATAAGAACTGGAAATCCTCGTTTTGATATTTACAAGATCAAATCAAACATTTCTGTTCAAAAGAAGCTGAAAAAGTATATTCTAATTTGTTCAAGATTCTGTATTGAAAGAGGTGCGGAAATTTTTAATCATAATTACAGATTTATTAAACCACTTGAAGATATTTATGAAAAATTACTTTATCTTCCTAAATTTCTTCGTGACTCAAATATAGATAATCCTATTTTGATAAGACCTCATCCATCAGAAAAAACAGAACAATGGTTTGAGGCTACAGACGGTTTAAAAAATATTTTAATTTCATCTGATGGCCCGGTCGCAAATACTTTCGAAAAAAGTTTAATGATGATTCACAATAGATGTACTACGGGCATTGAGGCTTTCATATCTAATCTTCCTGTTATATCTTATGAACCAATCAAATTAGAAGAGCCTCCTCACCCTCCCTCTGAATTTATAAATTCTTTTGCAAATGCAATAGTCACTAAAGACAGTGAATTAATTAGTAATATAAACAATATTCTTGAGAATAAAACTTCATCTTCTGTTAATCTTATGTCTGCTGTTAATTATTTGTATAGTCCAGAGAAACTAAGTTATAAGGAGATATCAAGATTTTTAGTGGGCTGTTATCCTCCAATAAAAAATAATCTATCTAAAACAAGTTTTCTAAAAATATATCTAATAATTTTTATAATATATATTTATCATAAGTTCCAGAAAATTAAACTTCTTATTTTCAATAAAAAAAAATATCACTACATTAAAAATAAAACTGGCAAATTTTATGTTGATTCATCTCAACGTAAATTCGAATCAAGTAATTTAAATCTATTCAAATTTTGCGGAATAAGAATTTATTTTCCGATGAAATAAATTAAATTCACATTACTTTAAATTTTATAAATCATTATTTAAAAGAATGGCTAAATTAATGGCCTGCATAAAAGCGCCGCTATTACCTTTTCTATATTGATTCCAAATTATCCGCTCTTCTAAAAGATTATTGATAAGAGTATCAAATTTATAAAATTTCGATAATACTTCTTTTGACTCATTTAACAATTCAAGAGACCATTCGAATAAATCTCCGTATAGCCAATCCCTTTGAGGGTCAACTATTGTTTTTTTCTGGGACCCTGATAAATCTAAAACATCTTTTGAGCCCATTTTCCTGAGAATATCCCTCTCTTTATTATCCAAATATTTTTTTTGTGAAGAAGCTAAACCATATGCAATTACATTGTGATCTAAGAGTGGGGCTCTCGCTTCATTTCCAGAAGCCATTGAAGCACGATCAACATAACGTAAAGACCTTGGTAAAAAAATTGAACTAAAATCTGTTATTTGAGCTTTGACTGTAAAACTGTAATTATTCTGTTGAAGTCTTAAAATATTCTGATACTGCTTAGTAATAAAATCTTCTTTTAACCAATCATCTATAGCATCTATTCTTCTTGCTTCAGTGGCATCTTTTGAACAAATTCCAGGTGTTAAGATTGATCTTATCCCTACAATTAATTCATTAATGTTAAAATCTTGAAATTGATTTATTAATTTATTTGTTTCCATTTTTGGATTAATCATTGCATCCAAAAGCCTCGCATATTGATAGTGATCATATCCTCCAAAAATTTCATCTCCACCATTTCCTTCTATTAAAATTCGACAATCTTCTTGTGATGCTTTTTGATGAATATAATGCTGTGCAATTGTTCTTATAGAAGTAATAGGTTCATCTTGTTGCCTTATAGTTTGTAAGAAGTTTTCTCTTACATAGTTTGGGGTCAATCTATCACTTTCAATATAAGTTAGAGATAAAAGATCAGATGTTTTTTTTGCTGCTTGTGACTCTCCTACTTCACAGTTATCAAAATCATATGTAAAAGAATAAATTTCTTTATTTGTATGCGATCTCATTAAACACGCTAAGACAGTTGAATCGACTCCGCTGCTTAGCATAATTCCCAATTTTCTATCACCTGTTATTTGCAACTTAACTGCATTGTCAACAAATTCTTTTGTTGACTCATAAATTGAATCTTTAGAATTTAAATTAACTATCGAATTAACATTTTGAATTAAATCCCAATAATTATTCAAATTAACTGAACAAGAATTAATATCAAATGACAATTCAAAAGCGGGTTCAAGTCTTTTTATTTCTGAATAAAGTGTATTAACAGAAGCATCAATCTTTGCAGATAATAAATATTCACTTAAATAATTTTCATCAACTGAAACATCAATCAAAGAGGATAGCGCTTTAAGCTCACTCGCAAAAATAATTCCAGTATATCTTTGGCCGTTTATTTTAGGATTTAATGTATAAAAAAGGGGTTTTTGTCCAGCTCTGTCCCTAGACAATTTTAATACAGATGTCTTTTTATCTAAAAAAGCAACTGCAAACATGCCATTAGATTCAATCCAAGTTTTAGAACTACCCCATTTACTAATAGCCTCAACAAGAACTTGAGTATCTCCTGTAGGAGTAATGCTATTATTTCCAAAAAGTCTTTTCCATAAATCCTTATAGTTATAGATTGCCCCATTAAATATCAAAATATTATTACCATCACATGATTTCATTGGTTGAGCAGCAGATTTTGATAAATCATAAATTGATAATCTTCTATGATATAAACCTACATAATTATTTCCAATTTTTTCTGAATATTTTCCTGAATCGTCAGGACCTCTATGCGAAATCTTATTAAATATTACTTCAATATTATCTGGTATTTCATTTAAAACATAGCCAGAAATCCCACACATTTAAAAGCTTTTTAAATTATATTTAATTATGACATACTTACAAAATGAAAAACATCTAGATTTTTTTTTAATTAATTAAAGTTAACTATAAACTATTAATCAAATTATTAACTATACTTAGAAATTTAAAAAGTTCTTTATTTAGCTTGCATTAAAATTTTAGATAAAAAAAAATTTTTTCAAATTAAAAATAAAAGCCGTTTATTTCTAATATTAAAGAAAGTTTTCTATAAAAATAGAAAGATAATTTTATAGTCAATCTTTAAAAGAGATTTATATTATTTAAAGAATCCATAGATTAAATTATTGATTTTAGCTTAATAATTTTTTTGGATGAATTATTTATAATCTTATAATTTGAATTTAAAAAAGCTCATAAGAAATAATTTTAGTTTGTGGGTATGAAAATATGATCACTCCTATAATTCAATATTTCATTTTACTTTATAGAGAAAAATTATTTAATTCCTTATAAATATTATTAGCTTCTTTTAAGATATCAGGTTCTACATTATGATTAGCTTCATTCAATAATTTTGATAGTTTAAAATTTGGTTTAATAGTATTATTTTTAATCTTTAGTTTATTGCAAATTGATTTAAATAAATCTTTATTAGTACAAAGAGATCTATAATTTATCAATAAAATATTTTTATTTAAATAAATCTTAGAGTCTAATATTGATTTATATGTATTTATCCATTGTTTAATCCAATAATTTATTTCTAACTTATTTGATAAAGCATTAAGATCATAAACATTATTTGAATAAACAAAAGGAACATGTCCATTTCCAAATTCCCTATGTCCTATTAAATTCATATACTCTAAAATAAATGACTCCTTTTTTTGTAGTGATAAAAAATTTTTATGTTGATTCAAAAGAGAATATGCATGAAATATTGGTTCTCGGAACATTAACAAGAAAAAAGAATTTGAAAAATAATTTGCTAATATATCCAACCTTTGATGATTATTATTATTCTTTATAACCATCCTAGTTTTTTTTTGCATCCGCATATATTTAGAAAGAAAATAATCATAAGCTCTAATTATATTTCCATTATTTTTTTTAAATTCACAAGTTTCATTATTAAATTTGTTTTCTGATTTTATCCAAAAAATTTCATCCAAACATTCAGGAGAATTAAGATTAATTTTTATTCCATCATTATGTAATCTTTCAGTTTCACTAATTTGATTAATACTTATTTTGGAAAAAAAATAGGCAAATTTAGGGAATAAGATAAATGGCATATAAGAATAAACCATACTTCCAAATTGATTTGATGAATAAAAATTATTTAAAAGAGCAGTAGTACCGGATCTTGCTAAACCAGTAATAAAAATATGAGAATTTTTGTTTGGTTTATACTTTTTAGAATTATGTAATATCCTAGAAAATAAAAAATCAGTTAAAGAATTATTTGACAAAAATTGTCTATGCAAAATTTTATCTAGTTCTGTGTAATTATTCATTTGAATCTTAATAATTTTAAAAATGGTAATAATGCTAAAAATGAAGCAATCAAAATATCTTTAATAAAAATTTTAATTATTATTAAAATAAAAAAAGAAGGTAACAAAACAAAGACAATTGCTAAAAATAATTTTAAACCTGAAGATGAAATTTTATTAAATATTTCCTCTTCAAAATGATTAAATTTTAGATTTTTCAAAGCTTTCAAACTTAAAATATAATCTTTAAATAAAAATGATATATTTATTTTTGATAACAAAAATTTTGTAATAAAAAAATTTGTTAAAACTAAAAAAAATATAAAAATAATTTTTAACAATATCATTTATAAAATTTTATTGTTTGTTCTTTTTGACTTTTTTGTTAGATTTTATAAATAATTTTTTCAAAGAATTTATAACCCATTTTATAAATTTACTAATAAATTTCAGAATAGTAATTAGTGTAGAAGCAAAAAATGAGAGAATAATAGTTAAGAAAACTATTATTGCCCCGATAGCAACACCTGGTCCAGCATAGGCATGTGCTGATAGAGGAAGTATAAATGATGAGATAAATAAAAATAATATTAAAAATCTTGGATAAAAATGATTATTTTTCATAAAAATAATTAGATTGTACATCTTTTAAATTTATTTTCCAAAACAGAAATATTATTTAGCTCAGGAATAAATCTTGACCAGCTCATTTGAAACAGTAAGCCATTTTTTTTAGATTTATTTTGGAACTCCCAAAATATTTGTTGTGATGAAAGGTCAATTTCGAATATCCTACCATAGCCTGTTTCTTCGAAAATAAGACTATTGTTTGCCTTATTAAAATCAGCCAAACCTTGTTTAAAAGTTCTTGGTTTTAGATAATCATCTAAATTTGAGAAATTATAGCGATTAATTTTGTATTTATTATGTGTTTCCTTAGTTGAAATAAATTTAATTTGGTCAGAGAGTTTTGTAGGTAGGTTTTTAAAAGTCACATACTCATTTACAGAACTCCCTATCTCTTTGTAGGGAGGGTATTTCTTTATATTATTATTAAATACTCCTATATCAATAAAGTCATTTTTTGCATTAATAATATCTACATCATGTTGGAAGAAAGTTGCTCTATCAATTTTCCAAATAATTTTTGATTTTTCAATATCATATGCTATCAAAGTTGATTGATTCCTTAAACTTAGTAATACAATTAAACTTCCATCATCTCTTATAAATGGTTGTACATCATTAAGATGAAAAGGATCCTTTGCAAAAGGGTCTTTGTTTAGGATGTCAATTATTAGTCCTGATTGTTCATATATATCTAATAGTGCAATTTCATTTTTGATATTTAAATCTGAATCTAAAATTGCAAACCCATCATGATCAAAGTCTTTAGGAAAATCTTGAATATTTATTTTTGTTTCTGGATTTTTTGTAGGTAAATAAATATTTCCATTTTTATCAATTTCCAAACTATGATGGAATGACCTTGGGAAACCAGATTTATCATAATAAGATCTCAAATCTATGCTATTAAGATAATTTCCACATTCATCAAATTTAACTAATAATCCCTTGTCACCAACATTGCTTATAAGTAAAGTCCCGTCACTCAAAATATTTGGATGAGTAAATATATTAGTGCTTCCAAATACTGTTCCTGTTTTTTTAGAAATCTCTTCAAAGTCAAATTTATATTCATGAACTTTTTTCTGTAAGTTTAAATTCCATAACTCAATTGAAGGTAATCCATTCTCTGGATTTGTTCTAGATAAGAGTAAGAAACCTGCTTTTTTTCTACTTCCCTTATCGTAAAAAAAAGTAAATCCTTTTTCTAAGTTCTTAAATCTTTCTTTGGTAATTATTGGATCCTTGGAAGTACCTCCAGTTGTTACCACCTTTCCAGATAAAAAATAATTAGTTAAAAATTCTTTTGTTTGTGTATAACCTTCAACAAAAGTTTTACCAGGCAAAACAACTAAATTTATAGCTGCACATCTTTTACTATCTACAGCAAAACAAATTCTTTCTGAATATATAGATATCCCAGAATAAAAGCTTAAAAAGAAAATTAAATATAATAGTTTCTTTATTTTATTAATCATGAGAGGTTTAATCATTGATGAATTATTTATGAAATCTAGAAGGTTTCCAAAATTTTTGAATTAAATAATGTTTTGAAGAAGCTGATTTAAAAATAATATCATCTATCTAAATAATTATTCAAATTAGTAAAAAAAATTTTTTATTTTAGTCAGATTGAAAGGTAACACCAACTTTTTGGATTTATTTATCTTGATGCTTGTGACTTCAACAAAATTTATTCAAAGATCTTAACTGTGAGAGATAGCGATTTAAAAATTGGATAAATAAATAAGTATTTCCTACTTTTTTAGATCGGTGCAAGGATTATTTGAAAAAATTTGTGATCATATTTAAATATAAAAATTTTTTGAAGAGTGTTTTAAATTCTAATAGCTACTGCATCAGATTTACTCCATTTAATTACTTTAAAACCATCCAGTAAGAAATATTTTTCTAAATTAGTAAATTTCTGTTTGCTTAAATTCTTCCACTCAAAACTTATTAAGTCAGGTAATTTTTTTATATCATTTAAGCTATAAATAACTTCATCGTCAAAACCTTCAGCATCTACAATAAGAATGTCACATATTTTATTATCTTTAAAATCATTATCCCATTCATTAGCAAGTTCTAATAGATTTTTTTGAGGAACTTCTAAAGCTACGTAATCTTCATTAAGTTTAGGATTTTTGATTTTTGTGAAAATTCTAAATCTTTTTAAAATTTGATTTTTATCGAAAGATGCTAATTTAGAAAAATGAGATATTTTGCCCTCTATTGGTACATAAAGTCTTAGTGATTGATTGCAGTTTTTAGTAACTGCGACAAAAGCATATGATGTTTTCTTACATATATTTTTTGTATTGACTAATAATTTATCCTTTAAATAGGCCTGAGGTTCAACATAAAGTATAGAGATCTGAGCACCAAATATCTTAAGAAAATCATAAAGATAATCACTTGTTACACCATCATTGGCTCCAACTTGAATAATTTTTAAAAGATCCTCCTTATTTTTTTTTACTAGAGACATTATCAATGCTCCAAAAATAAATGATTTATCAAATTTTGATTTTTTTAAAAAACCATTTTTGCTTAAGATATTTTTTATGACTTTAACGAGATATTTTTTGATCAATTTAGGCCTTTTAATTAGGTAACTATCCTAGTATTTTTTTCCATAGTTTTGTTCCTAAAATTATTACTGAAATAAATTAAATTTCACAAATAATAAATTTGCGCGAATTGTTGCGGAATATAGCTATATCGTCAACTATCAACCTATATCAGTCTAATCATTAGATAAGTGAGAATCGCCCGAATCTATTGCTATCAATACTAAAATTAAGTGGAGCCAAGGAGATTCGAACTCCTGACCCCCTGCATGCCATGCAGGTGCTCTACCAACTGAGCTATGGCCCCAAATCTCTAAACGTCATTCATTTCAACCTATTTTTCAAGATTTATGCATTAACGTTCTTAATCCCCATACTAACTTATGTTATTTAATAATAGATTTATTCAAAATATAATACTCAATGAGATCTACAAGTAATATCTTTACTAATAAAAAAATCTTGTAACAATAAAATATCCACTTAGTATTTTTTTTATATTCAAGGGATCAATATTATTTTTTAAAGTAGAGTTTTAAAGAAAAAGAGAATTGTTTAAAAATTATTTAAGAATTCTCAAAAACCCAGAACTTTTATTCTATTAAATTGAGCTAAAACCCTTGATAATTGATAAATTATAGAAAAATTAAATTACTTAAATATTGAGTTTTAATTTTAAAATAAAAGTAAAATAATATTATAAAAAAAAATTAATTACTAATCGTTATTTATAATAAAAGATCATATTAAATTTACTTTGAATATTTATTTTCCATTAGAAATCCAAGCAAGAGAACTTAATGCAAGAGTTAGCTTTAGCATAGAAGCTGCTATTAATGGAAATGATGCTTATATTGGCCAGAAAAATAGTATTTTCCCTGTTATTAAATATTTAAAGCCTGGCATCTTTTTTCATAAAAGTGTTCAGTTAAAAAGACTTCATACAATAAATGAATTAAAAAAATTAGGCCACTTTAATGCAGCCATAGATGAAGAAGGTGTTTTAATTTTGGATGAAGAATGCTACTTTGGGTATAGATTATCAGAAAAGGTTTTAGAAGAATTAGATATCTTTTTTTCATGGGGAGAAAATCAATCTCAATTAATTACTAAAAAATATCCTCAATATAGAGATCTAATTTTAAATGCTGGAAATCCACGCATTGACATACTAAAAAAATCAGACAACTACAAAAGAGAAATTGAAATTCTAAAGAAAAAACACGGGGAGTTCATTTTATTTATAAGTAAGTTTCCTAGGACAAGCGGACTTAACAAACTTTCAAAAAACTCATCTTATGCTGAAACTTATAAGACAAATCATTTACCTAATATGTCTGATGAGGTTTATCAAAAGCTTATAAATCATGAAGAATGGGAAAGAAAAAATAAATTATTGTTCATGGAAGCTATAGAAGAATGTAGTAAAAAATTTAAAAATAAAAAAATTATAATAAGACCACATCCGGCTGAAGATGCTAATTTTTGGGAATGCTTTATAAATAATTTAGAGAGTGATAATTTAGAAATACAAAAAAGTACAAATTCTATAGTGCCGTGGATATTGGCTGCCAATAAGATAGTTTCCTATAATTGCACAACTTCATTAGAATCAGCCATTCTAGGAAAAAAATCAATTAATTATTCTCCAATAAAAAGTGAATTTGATTATGATGTTGTTTTGAAATCCTCTCATACTAGCCGAGATCTAAATGATCTAATCTCAAAATTATCACAAAATCTAGATAATGATATTAACGACCAAGAAATAAGCCATTATATCCATAATTGGATGAATAATTCTTTCTTTGAAAATATACAAGAACACATTGAAAAAAGAATTAATTCTAAAACAGCTTTTTCAAGAAAGAATCTACATATGAACCCAATTACTTTATTTATCGCAAAACTTATATTTAAAATAAAAGTAAATTATTCACTTTTCTTAGGTAGTGGAAAAAATAGGAGAATTTACTTCAAGCAAAAATTCAAAGGATTCAATATAAATGTAATTAACAATATTGTTAAAGATTATGGTGCACGTGATCTTGTAACTGTTAAAGAAGCTTGGCCTGGAGTTTATCTTTTTAGAAGAAAAAACTAATTGAAATTTTATATATTATGAATAATTTCTGATGAGAAATTATTTAGTATCTCATTCATTACTTTATGTCTCCCTTTCCTCTTAGTCTCCATGTAATATTCATTTTCAGATGGTTTGTACGGTCTAGTAAGATCATACAACTTTATTGCGAGCAAAATTATTTCATCTTGTGAAACCTCTCCGAGTTCATATCTCATTCTTATGTTTTTTGCAGTTGCTATATTTTCATGAATTATTGACTCTTTATATTCAAGATCATTTATTTGGTCTTTGCCAGTAAAAGTTTTAAGGTTAGGGATAATATCATCAACATTGTAAGAAGATGACTCCGTTTTGGTTATATATATCCTATCACCCCCAATAGAAAAATACTGATCAGATTCATGATTATAGTCCCTAAAATCATTATCAAAGTAAAAAACTGAAGCTCCAAGTTTTTTTATGTCATGAACGATATCATTAGGATGAAATTTATGCATACAAGGTATAAAAAAATCGTCCATTAACCTTGAAGTTTGGTAATGATTTAGTTTCCCAAAACTTTCTATAATCGCGCCATATTTTTTGACTTTTGCGAACATATTATGATCTATTAAAAGTCTTATAATTGCTATTACAAAATACTTCCATTCTCCACTTCTATAAAATCCCATATACATTTTCCCGCCAGGTTTTAAAGATTTTATAATCCTTGCTAGAGCATGAGATGGATTTTTTATATGTTGGTATATACCACACATAAAAATTACATCAAAATTGTTTGCTGGTAATCCATCAAATTTCTGAATATCTGCTCTTGTAATGTTGATATTATTAATACCTTTGTTGGAACAATATTGTTTAAGGTTTTCTGTATTTTCCTTACAAATATCTAAATAAGTAACACTTTTTGCTCCTTTTTTTTGAAAATATATTGATTCTCTTCCTACACCTATATTAAAGATATTTTGATTTGATATATCTTCACTTAACCCCATAATATCTAGACTTTCTTCAATATAAATTGAGCTATCACTATCTGTGAATTCTAATGCTGGAAGATCACCGTCTCTAAATAATGGGCCCCATGCATGTCTGCCATAGATATAAGAAGTTAACTCTTGATAATTCATTGAAAAATATTTTATCTGTCAACTATACATCAAGACGTGTTATTTAATTTTAAGCAAAATCAGGTATTACACATTTAGAAAGATTTAGTTATTTGGTTTTCATTTAGAGGTTGATTTCTATTTGTAAGATTTATCTTTTTTTAAGTTAATTAAGTAATTAAGTAATCAACTTTACTTATAATTTTTACTTTAAGAAGTGCTAAATTCTCTTCTATTTTGTACAAATTTTTAAAATCCCCCACATTTTTATTATAAAATTTACAACTTAAGATTATCAAGTTAAAATATTTAAAAAAAACATCCAGGTAGATGAATAAGGAGCAAAAAATAACACAACCTATTTTTAGTAGGCCAGAATCTGTGGGAGAAAGATTATGGGGTAAAGAGGAAGTTCTAGAAACCTCTAGTGGGAAGTGGATTATGAAAAAACTTTTTATCAAAGCTGGTAGCAAAGGAGGTCTACAATACCACAGATTAAAAGATGAAGGAGGCATACTAATTTCTGGGAAATTGCTCATAAGATATTCAGATGAAAATTCAAATTTAATAGAGAAAACAATCTCAGAGGGTCAGAGTTTTCACTTTCCTCCTTATTGCATCCATCAAGAGGAAGCAATTACCGACTGCTTAATAATTGAGGTTTCAACACCCCACTTTAATGACAGAATAAGAATGGAAAAACATTTTAATCAGGAAGAAGAACCTGGTCTTCCTTCCACTAAATATAGTGATATAGTTGAAATCTAATGTTTGTAAAATATGAGTATTGATCTTTTTAAATTATCTGATCCTTCTTATCCTTACGTGATAGCCGAAATTGGGAATAACCATCAAGGTTCGATTGATAAGGCTTTCAAAATGATTGATCAAGCTTCTTGGGCGGGAGCTGATGCAGTTAAATTTCAAAAGAGGTGCAATAAGGAACTTTTTACTCCAGAGTTTTACAACAGTCCTTACATCAACGCTAATAGTTTTGGTGACACATATGGCGAGCATAGAGATTTTCTAGAGCTTTCTATTGAAGATATGGGTAAATTAAATGAATATTGCAAAAAAAAAGATATTGTTTTTTTTGCTACACCTTTTGATTTCAAAAGTTTAGAGGAATTAGAGCATCTAAATTTACCTTTTTATAAAGTTGCATCAGCTGATGTTTCAAATACTCCTTTTCTTGAAAAGATAGCCAAAACAAAAAAAAATGTAATTTTAAGTACTGGTCACTCCAACTACTCAGATATAGAAAGAGCAATAAGTTGTTTTAATCAATCAAATTCATTAGCAGTATTGCATTGTACTGCAGCTTATCCTTCTCCTGAAGATGCGATGAATTTGAGTTGCATTCCTGAATTAATAGAGAAATTTAGTAACTGCAAAATTGGCCTATCAGATCATCAAAATGGAATAGATGCTGCAAGCATCGCTTATGTTCTTGGAGCAAGAGTTTTTGAAAAACACTTTACATTAAATCATTCTGATAAAGGTACCGACAATGCATTTTCTCTGGAACCTGAAGGTCTAAAAAAACTTATTAGAAATCTTCATCGCATACCAAAACTAATGGGCAATAAAGAAAAAAAACCATTAGATGTAGAACAAAAGCCAATTTATAAAATGTCAAAATCAATTGTATATAAGGAAAACTATGAAATAGGAACAAATATAAATGAAGATTGTTTTGAGTACAGGTGTCCTGGAGACGGACTCCCACCTCATAGATATTCAGATTTTTTGGGTAAAGTTTTAGTCAAGTCAGTTAAAAAATTTGATTATGTTAAGCACGATCATTTTAATTAAATGATTAATCTTTTAATATCTGATTTTGATGGAGTTTTCACAGATAATTCCGTTTTCATTAGTGAAAATGGGATTGAAAGTGTTCGTTGCAATCGCTCAGATGGCATTGGTATCTCATTACTAAAAGAATCAGGAGTTGAATTTATAGTATGCAGTTCTGAAAAAGTTAATATCGCTAAATATAGAGCAAATAAAATTGGTTTTGAATCATTTGTAGATGTAAAAAATAAGGGTTACTTTATTAGAAATTACCTAAGTAAAAAATCATTTAATCCAAGTAATGTAGCATACATAGGTAATGATATTAATGATTTATCTGCATTTGATTCTGTTGGCTATAAGATTGCGGTAAAAGATGCTTACCCCGAAATCATATTGAAAGCGGATAAAATTTTGAATAGGAAAGGAGGTTATGGTGCTGTTAGAGAAGCTTGCGAACACATACTTAAAATAAATAACAATTAATATGGCTAACATTGCTTTAATTCCTGCAAGATCAGGTAGTAAAAGATGTATTAACAAAAATATTCGCCTTTTGAATGGGACCCCCTTACTTGCTCATACCGTAGATTACTCAGTATCGTCCAATTGTATTAATAAAACATATATAGTTACAGATTCATCAGAATATGAAGAGATTGCTTGTTCTTACGGCGCTAATACATGTGGGTTAAGACCAAAACAAACAGCTGAGGATACATCCTCAGATATTGATTGGATTAAATGGTCAATAAACAAAATCAATGGGATCTCAGATAACGATCTTATTTATGTTTTGAGGCCCACAAATCCCTTTAGAAAGTCTCAAATGGTAAGAAAAGCTTTAGATATTTTGAAAAAAAATAACTCAGATTCAGTTAGGGGAGTTGAACTTTGTAAACAACACCCTATGAAGTCATGGATATTAGACAAAAAATCTGAATTCATGTTACCTCTTAATCCTAGTTTCATTAATGGAACTCCAGCTCACTCAAATCAATATGCAAACTTGCCTAATATTTATATTCAAAATGCATCAATTGAACTTTTTCGTGTTTCAAACATAGCAAAATATGGTAATTTCTCGGGTTTCCTAATTTCCCCACTCATAACTGAGGAATATGAGGGCTTCGACATTAATTATGAGTTAGATTTTATTGTTGCTGAAACACTCTTATCTAAAGGAATAGTCAAATTAAAAAGCTTTAATTAGCCCTATCTCAAAAGTAATTTAAATAAATTGCGAAGACGAAATAATGGAATTGCTATAAAAAAATATATTTCTTTCAAACCATTCAAAATTATTTATTACATACTTAAATTTTCTATAAATTTCGAGTTAAATATCTTCTCTAAGATATTTTAAAAAATAGGTATTAAATCTTTCTCCAGACTGCCAGTAAACTTCCTTGAAAAACAACCTCGTCTAAATTTAATTCAATTGGCTCATAATTTGGATTTGCTGCCTCTAAAAAGATTTTATTTCCTCTTTTAAAAAAATATTTCAGTGTTGTGCCCAGTCCTGGTACCATGGCACTTACAATTGAACCATTTCTTAGAGAATAAGCATCCTTGATTGGTTCCATCAAAACCATATCTCCATGAGCGATGCATGCATCAATCATCGAGTCACCATTAACTGTTAATGCAAAAATATCTTTTTTCTTTAGAACTTCAGAAATATCTAACTCTTCTTTAACATCTGAATAAGTCTCAATTAGACCCCCTGCCGCAACCGAACCCATAATTGGTACTCCTTCTAAGAGGTCATCTACAATTTGAAGTGTTCTAGCTTTCCCTTCTTGCCAGCTAATAAAGCCTTTTTGCTGAAGATGTTTTAGTCTACTTTGTATTGGTGCGGGAGATTTTAAACCCATTGCCTGCATCATCTGTCTTATTGAAGGACTATGATGAAAATCTTTCATATAATTTTTTATCCATACATAAAGCTCATTTTGAGCATCTGAAAGATTATTATTGCCTGAAGAATTCAAAATTAAAACAAATTTATACTAATACATTTGTACCTATAATAAAAGAGAAATGCAAGTTTAATGATTAAAGCATGCAAGCTAACAGTGCCTGCTGTGCATGCAATCTATTTTCAGCTTGCTCAAAAATCCTACTTTTATCACTTTCGATTACATCATCAGTTATTTCTTTTTCTCTATAAGCAGGAAGACAATGAAGAATAATTGCATCTTTTTCAGCCTTGCTCACTAAATCATCATTAATAGTGAATCCATTAAAAAATTTATCTTTATTTTCTTTTTGATTTTCTTCCCCCATAGATGACCAAACATCCGTGTAAAGAACATTTGCTCCTATAACAGCGGTATTGGGATCATTAGTGATTTTCAACAAATTCTTATTTTCATATATTTCATATGCTTTTTTAATCACTAGAGAATTAGGTTCATAACCATTAGGACATGCAATTCTAACTTCTACTCCTAGTAATGCTCCACATAAAATTAGAGAATTTGCGACATTATTACCATCACCTATAAAAGTCAAAACAACGTTTTTAAAATCAATAAATTCCTCTTTAATTGTCATGTAATCAGCTAATACCTGACATGGATGTTCTAAATCAGTAAGAGCATTAATAACTGGCTTAGAGGACCATTTTGCATACTCTTCCAAATCAGTTT
>MDTE01026029.1_pt1 | contig 52248 bp, 47 predicted proteins | sample 811231 | NCBI WGS metagenome assembly MDTE01 (sample SAMN05326651, study PRJNA326480) | marine metagenome | isolation source: seawater | place: Indian Ocean: Red Sea | collected 2010 | reverse complement strand
GTATGATGAATTAAATGGAATTTCCACATCCATTTTACCTTGTGTTCCAGCCAGTGAATGAGCCAGGCTCCAATTAAATCTAAAAGAACCAATCCAACAATCACATAAGCCCATAAGGGAAATTGAATCCAGTTTAATATACCGGATTGATTAGATTGGCCAAAATTAACTGCAGACACAATCAGGGATGCCCCGATGAGATTTATGAGGAGTGTAATGAGCGTAAAAGTTAGGTTAATTCTTGCATGTTTAAGTTTATTGTAATCCATCTGAAAAAGAGGGGCAATTGCTTCCAGAGATAGAAATAAGCCTAATCCGCTAATCAGAAAAATGGATCTTGTTGATGAAGGAACTGTTTCGAAAAAAGTCAGGAGTTCCTGCATTTTTAACACTCACCTAAAAGCATATATGTTATCAACAATATTATTTCCCAGCCAAGGTGACCATAATGGCATTCTGAGCATGCATCCTGTTTTCAGCTTCATCAAATACTATAGAATATTCTGCTTCCATGACACCGTCCGTGACTTCCCGACCACGTTCAGCTGGCAGACAGTGCATGAATAAGGTTTCCTTACCTGTTGCCTCCATTAATGCTTCATTGACCTGAAAATCAGCAAAGATGCGTTCTCGCTCTTCTGCTTCTTCCTTTTTGTCCATAGACGCCCACACATCCGTGTAAATCACATCAGCACTATTTACAGCAGACTTGGGATTATGAGATAATTCAAAAGTAGAAATACCTGAATCTTCAACCATCTTAACTGTTTCTGAATCGGGCTCAAATCCTGTCGGGCCGCAACAGACAAAATGCATGGGTAATTTACTTGCAAGCTGTAACCAGGAATGAACAATGTTATTCCCGTCACCCATATAGGTTACCTTTAAATCATCAAGATTGCCACGATGTTCCCAGATAGTTAGTATGTCAGCCATAATCTGACAGGGGTGGTTGTAATCTGTGAGTCCATTAATAACGGTAGAATCTGAATATTTTGCCAATTCTAGCATATTCTCATGATCAAAGAGACGAGCCATAATAAGATTGTTATAGCGTGAAATAACACGGGCAATATCCTTGATTTCTTCGCGCTTACCGATCCCAATATCGCTTGGACCTAGAAATAGAGCATGACCGCCCATCCATGTAAAACCGGTTTCAAAAGAAATCCGGGTTCTTGCAGAAGGTTTTGCAAAGATCATGGCCAATGATTGATCCTTGAATGGTTTATATTCCTCCCTTTTTTTATATTTTGTCTTGATTTCCTTAGCAAGTTGCAACAAAGCCAACAGTTCATCCTTTGAAAAATCTGCGATATGTAAAAAGTGATTTGGCATTTTTTTACCCTTATAGAATGTAGCGGCTCAGATCAGGGTCTGTCACAATACCATTTAAAGTTTCTTCCACAATTTTACCAGTAATCTTTATTTTTTTCGTACCCCTCTTTGGTTGATCAAAAAGGTGATTCTCTAAAAGAGTGGTCATAATCGTATGTAGCCTTCTAGCTCCGATATTTTCCATTTTACTATTCACGGCCGAAGCCAATTCTGCAATAGCATTTAATGCTGTATCGTTGAATTCAAGTTCAACATCTTCTGCGCCTAAAAGAGCCGTATATTGTTTAATCAAGGCAGAGCGAGGATGAGTTAAAATTTTGATAAAATCACTTTTTGTGAGTTTATCCATTTCCACTCGAATTGGAAATCTACCCTGTAATTCTGGAATCATATCTGAAGGAGTACTCATATGAAATGCGCCTGCAGCAATAAATAAAATGTGATCAGTAGAAATCGACCCGTATTTTGTATTTACATTGCTACCCTCCACAATCGGGAGCAAATCCCGCTGAACACCTTCCCGGCTTACATCTGGGCCAACACTACCATTCGACCCTACAACTTTATCAATTTCATCTAAAAAAATGATCCCGTGATTTTCAGTGCGGTCCCGCGCAATTCTGATTACTTCATCCTGATCAATTAATTTATCTGCTTCGTTTTCTGTCAAGACTTCTCTTGCTTCAGCTACAGTCATTTTTTTGGAACGTTTCTTTTTTGGAAATTGTCCTGCAAGCATATCTTTAATATTCATGCCGATATCTTCCATCCCCATGGGGCCAAAAACCTGCATCCCGATTGAAGGCTCATCTGAAATTTCAATTTCAATCATTTTATCTTCAAAAGAACCGGTTTCCATTTTTTTGCGGATTCTATCACGGGTTCGAGCATGACGTTCTTTTAGGTCTTTAGAAATTTTAGGGTCATCTTTATGCTCATCTGGAAATAAAATATCCAGAATTCTTTCATTTGCCAGAAGTTCTGCCAGTTCCAGTACTTCTTCCTCCTTGTCTCTTTGCGCCATCGTCACAGCTGTATCCATCAAATCTCTAACCATGGATTCTACATCACGGCCAACATAACCCACTTCCGTAAACTTACTGGCTTCAACTTTAATGAAAGGTGCATTTGCCAGATTTGAAAGTCTGCGGGCGATCTCCGTTTTACCTACACCTGTAGAACCAATCATAATAATATTATTAGGCATGATTTCATCTCGGAGTTTTTCGTCTACCTGCTGTCTACGCCAACGGTTTCGCAGCGCGATAGCAACTGCTTTTTTTGCATTCTTTTGGCCAACAATATAACGGTCCAGTTCTTTCACGATTTGTTTTGGCGTCATTTCTTTCATTAAATCTCCAATACGGTAATTGCATCATTCGTGTAAATACAAAGGTCAGCTGCGATTTTTAATGATTTTTCAGCGATTTGCTTAGCTGAATAACTGGATGAACTAATCAATGCAGTTGCAGCAGCTTGGGCAAATCCTCCGCCTGATCCTATGGAAACAATGGGCCCATCTGGCTCAATTACATTTCCATCTCCAGAGATGATAAAGCTGTAATTTTTATTCATAACAACGAGCATTGCATCCAAATTTCTAAGGACTTTATCCGTTCGCCAATCTTTAGCCAGTTCAACTACAGTGCGAGTTAAGTCTCCATCATACTTGTCCAGTTTTTGTTCAAATTTTTCAAAAAGTGTTAAGGCATCCGCTGCTGCACCTGCAAAACCGCCTAATACGTCTCCACTCTCACATTCAAATTTGCGAACTTTTACTGCTTTTTGCTTAAACGACATTTCGCCAAAAGTAACTTGACCATCTCCAGCCATAGCAACTTTACGTTTATGGCGTACCCCTAGTATCGTGGTTGATTTAATAGTTATTTTCATTTTTTATTCACACTTTATTATAATCAAGTGCGGTTTTCAATTTATTGTGTTAATTCCTTAAATAGTTTCGAATCGCCAGGTAGAACCAGCGTAGTTTTTTTATCAATCACTTTTTCATAAGTTTCTAAAGTACGTAAAAACTCATAAAAATCCGGATCTTTAGAAAAAGATGCAGCATAAATATCCAGGGCTCTGGCTTCACCCTCACCTCTTATTTCCTGAGCTTGCTTATAAGCATCTGCAAGGATAACTGTTTTATCGCGATCGGTTTCGGCACGAATCTTTTGTGCTTCTTCTTCTCCTTCTGAGCGGAATTTGTTTGCTTGTCGCTTCCGCTCAGCTTCCATCCGGGCATAGATTGATGCTTCGTTTTCACGGGGTAAATCCACACGGCGAATTCTTACATCTACAACCTCAATACCAAAGTCCCTCGTCTCTTCATTACTGGCTTTAGTAACTTTATCCATGATGAGCTCACGATTTTCTGTAATGATTTCTACCATATCATGAGTCCCCAGTTCCTGACGAAGTTCGGAATAGACAATATCATCCAATCGGGTTTTTGCTGTAGGTACCGCTTTCACTGTTTGTAAAAATAAAAGAGGGTCTATAATTCGCCAGCGAACATAGTTATCAATAATGAGTGATTTTTTATCCCGACTGAGGATTTCTTCAGGTGGCACATCATATTCTAAAAGCCTTTTTTCAAAAGAATTAGCAACTTGTAGAGGAGCTGGAAGTTTAAAATTCAGCCCCGGTTCTTTAATCGTCTTGACTGGCTTTCCAAACTGAAGAATGACAATTTGTTCCGTTTCATCGATAGTTATAATACTGGATAAAACAAATAAGAGGGCGAGTACAAAAATTACAATAGTAAAACGTTTCATTATTTCTGCCCTCCTTTTCCTGCTGTAAGGTTCAATAAGTTCAGCATATTTCCACTGTCCTTGTCCGGAATAACAACCTTGTCAATATCAGGTAAAACTTTTTCCATTGTTTCTAAAAACAGGCGTTTTTGGGTAATGCTTTTAGCTTTTCTGTATTCTTTTAAAATGGTTGTGAATTTTGCAGCATCACCTTCTGCACGTTTTATACGTGATTCTTTAAATCCTTCCGCATCTCTAATCATAGCTTCTGCTTCCCCCCGAGCTTTCGGGATTATATCATTTCGATAGCCCTCTGCCTGGTTGACCATTCTATTTTTATCTTCCTTTGCAGAAGCCACATCCTTAAATGCGCCAATAACTTCCTTTGGAGGAGATACATCCTGAAGCTGTACTGCAACTACGTGTATCCCTGATTCATATTTATCCAGGATCGCCTGAAGTTGTGTCTTTGTTTCTTCCTGAATTGTAAATTTTCCTGTAGTAAGTGTTTCATCAATTTTATTTCTACCCACTACGGTTCTGAGACTTGCTTCAGAAGCTTCCCTAACAGTGAGTTCCGGTCCAACAATATTGAATAGATATGAAACCGGATCCTTAATTTTGTATTGAACAATCATTTCAGCATCAACAATATTTTCATCTCCCGTAAGCATGAGGCTCTCTTTTTCAACCGTTCGATACTGCCCATTTCGCAATGTCCTAAATCCAATCTCAATACGTTTCACCTCTGTCACTTTAGGTGTGTTCACACTCTCAATCGGATAAGGGAAATGATAGTTCAATCCTGATTGTGCCACCCGGGTATATTCTCCAAAAGTACGCACAACCCCTACTTCATCTGGGCCCACCATATACACACCCGTTAATAACCATAGGGCCAGAGCAATACCCAATAATGGAATCAGTTTGATGTTAAACTCGGGAATCTGAACTTCCTGATCTCCGACAAATACACGTCTTGTTGCCATAAATACTCCTTTAAATTTCTTTTCTTAATCTCGCTACAGGGTATCCCATCTGATCCCTATATTTTGCCACGGTTCTTCGTGCAAGTGTATAGCCTTCTTTGGCTAATTCTTCTACAAGTGTATCATCACTTAATGGTTTATGCTTATCTTCAGCCTGAATGATCTTTTTCAAAGCTCTTTTGATGATAAATGTTCCCAGAATTCTGCCGTCATTTAATTCGATCGAATCTGTAAAAAAATGTTTCAGTTCAAAAATACCATAAGGAGTATCAACAAATTTTCTGCGGGTTGAACGACTGATAGTGGAAATATCCATTTTAATTTTATGCGCAATATCCTGAAGTTTCAGAGGCCGAAGAAAATCCATGTTGCCGGCAAACCATTCTGGCTGAAATTCAATGATAGCACGCATCACATTCACCATGGTAATTCTTCTCTGGTGAACAGCCTCAATAAACCAGTTTGCAGATTCCATTTTTTCTTTAATAAATTTTTTGGCATCATTGCTGTATGAACCGTTATCTAATTGTTCTACATAATTTTGGCTAATCCGAAGTTCCGGAATACCACCGTCATTTGTCGTAATGACCCAATCATTACCATCTTCTCTGACGATTACATCAGGTATAACAGTTTGAAATTTATCACCATAACCTTCACCTGGACGTGGATTTAAATGGGTAATATGCTCTATTGCATTATGTAACTCTTTTTCAGTGCACCCAAGACGGCTTTGAATCTTCTCATAGCGTTTGTGCATAAAATCATCAAAACAACTATGAACAATTTGGTGAGACAACGAACTTTCCTCACCCTCTAATTGAATCATAAGGCATTCTTCTAAACCTCTTGATGCAATACCTTTTGGTTCTAAACGCTGCACTTTATGTAGAATGGGTTCGATTTCTTCTTCAAGCATTTCATAACGGTCTGCTATAAGAATTAGATCCGTATCTAGATAGCCACGCTCATTCGTATTCCAGAGTATTTCTTCTGCAATTTCCCGCTTGTGATCGTCTAAATTAGAATCCTGGAGTTGTTGAATCAAATCCTCAATCAGAGTATGGCGATCCGGAAGTGGCATTTCCTTTTTTTCTTCGGAGAGGTAATAAGTAGATTCATCGCTGTACATATCTTCCAGTGAAACATCCATATCATCAATTGCTGTTTCTTCTTTGACTTCTTCCTGCTGGTCTTCAGGTTCTACCTGTTCTAAAAGTGGATTCTGTTCTAATTCCTCTAAAATAGCCTGCTCTAGATTTACGGTATTTAACTGTAGAAGTTGAGCTTGAAGTACTTGCCGCGGCGCAAGCTTTTGCTTTTGTGTTTGAATTTGTTTTAAAGATGTCGCCATTAGTCAAGTTTAAATTTTTCACCTAAATAAAGCCTTCGCGCTTCTGCATCATTTGCTAAAAATTTTGATGTGCCGGATTTTAAGATTTGACCGTCAAATAATAAATAGGATCGATCTGTAATAGAAAGTGTCTCCCTTACATTATGGTCAGTAATCAAAACACCAATTTCTTTTTCTTTAAGAGAATGAACGATACTTTGAATTTCTTCCACCGCAATGGGATCTACACCAGCAAAAGGTTCATCGAGTAATATAAAATCTGGATCCATACAAAGGCTCCTGGCTATTTCAACTCGCCGTCGTTCACCGCCTGAAAGCGTATTACCCTTTGACTTGGATAAATGAGATATGGATAAATCATCAAGAAGAGTTTCCATTTTCACTTTTTGACTATTTTTAGTCAGATCTCTTCGCATTTCCAAAACTAGATTTAAATTGTCTTCAACAGAAAGTTTTCCAAAGATGGATGGCTCCTGGGCCAGATAACCGATACCTTTTCGAGCCCGTTTATACATTGCATCTTGAGTGATTTCTGTATCATCAAGGAACACATCTCCTTTTGTAGGTTTAATCATTCCTGTTATCATATAAAATGAAGTCGTTTTCCCAGCTCCGTTAGGCCCTAAAAGCCCAACAATTTCCCCACGGTCAACAGTTAAATCTACATCCTGTACAACCATTCGTTTACCGTACTGTTTATATAAACCTTTTGCATGGAGAGTATTATGACGCTCTCTCATTTAAATTCCCTTCCTGTAACACCGGATGGATTCAAAATTCGCCAATTCTTTAAATCGGAGTCTGATTCAAATCCTACCCCATAAAGGGAATCAGCTTTTTCCGTTGTAATCATAATATTATCTTTTGTGCGAAGTTTTTCTTCCCTTGAACTCCAAGTTAAAGTATTGGTATATAGTGTGATACCGCTATCAGAAACCGCCACAACATTTCCAATTGCTTTCATATCATTAGAAGACTGATCGACTTCTGCTTTATCAGAAGTAAGAACAGATGTATGCTGTTCTTTATCATCATAAAAATCCACTATAACGCTGCTGTCAAGTAGAACAAATGCACGATCATTATATTTTTCTAAATGGCCAGATTGAACTTTTGCGCGCATCATTCCTTGATCCGTTAATATAATGGTTACCCCCCAGCTTTCTTGGTCAGGAAGACCAGCTCTAGACGGAAGATCTTCAACTCTCTCCCGCTGGCATGATATAAATATCAATAATATAAATAAAAAAAAAGAGCGCATAGGATTAACTGTTTTGTATTCTATCTTTCATACGTTTGAGTACATCATCCATTTGGCCTCTTTGTTCTAAGATCCAACTTACTGCTTCTCTAAAAGCACCCGTTCCACCGGTACATTGTGTTGTATAAACTGCTATTGATTTTACTTCAGTGACAGCATTTGCAACGGCAATAGGGACAGCCACCTTTCTCATCACTGGGATATCTATAATATCATCACCTATATAAGCTATTGCATCATTTTCTAAATTATATTTTGCTTTTAATTCGTCATAGGCAGGAATTTTATTTAGTCTGCCATTATACAAATCTTCAATTTCTAATTCTTTAGCTCTTTCTTCAGTCGCGGGTGAATATCTTCCTGATATGAGAGCAATCTTTAGATCTGCAGCACGGGCCATGGCAATACCAACACCATCGAGTACGGTAAAACGTTTGAATTCGATTCCATCTGTACCTTTGTAGAAAGTTCCATCTGTCCAGACTCCATCTACATCGGATATTAGTAGTTTAATTTTAGAACAATCGAAATTCATAATAAAGAATCGCGTATAGATTTTAATGAAAATAGAAGAGATTCTAATTGATCTATCGGCCATTGAGTGGATGCATCAGATTTAGATTCATTAACATTATCATGTACTTCCATAAAAAGCCCATTACAACCTGCAGCCACTGCAGCTTTTGCTAGAGTTGGGATCATATCCCTCATACCCGCTGTGGATGCCCCATCTCCTCCGGGAAGTTGGGCACTATGCGTAGCATCAAAAATAACTGGATAGCCAAATTGTTGCATAATAGGAATTGCGCGCATGTCCGCCACCAAATTATTGTACCCGAATTGGGTTCCCCGATCTGTCAGTAAAATTCGTCCACAATCCGACTCTTCTAATTTTGTAACCACATTTTTCATATCCCAAGGTGCCAAAAATTGTCCTTTTTTGACATTCACTGCTTTACCTGTTTTAGCGGCCTCAACCAGTAAATCTGTCTGGCGGCAAAGAAAGGCCGGAATTTGAAGAACGTCAGCAACTTCAGCTACAACTTTAGCCTGTTCCGGCTCATGGATATCTGTTAATACTGGAAGGCCAGTTTCTTCTTTTACATCTGCTAATATGGTAAGACCCTTTTCAAGGCCAAGCCCGCGGAATGAAGTTATAGATGTACGATTGGCTTTATCAAATGAACTTTTATAGATAACCTGTAAACCAACTTTTTCGGATATCTCTTTTATCAAAGTTGCCATTTTCAAAGCATGATCTCTACTTTCAATAACGCAGGGTCCGGCAATTAAGCCAAAATCTATTCCGCCAAATATTACATTATGTATTGAAACTATCTTCATGTTTGATTCTTCACTGCTGCTTTTATAAACTCTCTGAAAAGGGGATGTGCTTTATTCACTCTGCTTTTTAATTCTGGATGAAACTGTCCTGCTACAAACCAAGGATGGTCTGGAACTTCAATGGCTTCTACTACACCTAAATCTTTATTTACACCTGAAATAATTAGTCCATTTTTTTCTAATTTATTTCGATAACGATTGTTCACTTCATACCTATGACGGTGTCTCTCAGATATTTTTTTCTTTTGACGATATGCAGTATAAGTCTTTGTCCCTGGTTTAATTTCACAATCGTAAGCACCTAGACGCATAGTCCCTCCTTTGATTTTTATAGCTCGTTGGGATTCCATTAGATCAATGACAGGGAATTTTGTTTTTTTATTGAATTCTGTAGAATTTGCGCCCTTCATTCCACATACATGGCGAGCAAAGTCTATAACAGCACACTGCAGTCCAAGACAAATACCTAAAAAAGGTATCTTATTTTCCCTCGCATATTTTGATGCTCTAATTTTTCCTTCTCCCCCTCTGTAACCAAACCCAGGCAGAAGTAGGATGCCATCAATGTCCTTAAATACTTTTTTTGCAGATGAATCATTTTTTATTTTTTCTGTCTGGATCCATTTAATATTAACTCTGGCATTATTTTCCACCCCTGAATGAACAAACGCCTCCATAACACTTTTATATGAATCAATAAGTTCTGTGTATTTACCACACATGGCGATTTTTACTTCATATTTAGGATTATTATAATTATGTATGAAATTTTTTAGCTTCTTCAAGTGGGGTGTTTTTTTAATATTGAGCCGATCTTTAATAAGCTGGCCGGCATTTTGCTCATACATAGCTAAGGGGACTTCATATATACTGGATACATCTCGACCTTCAATTACATGGTCAGGACGTACATTACAGAATAACGCAATTTTATCCCTAACTGGTTGTTCAATTGGATATTCAGATCGGCATAAAATCATATCAGGTGCTAGACCAATTTCACGAAGTTTCATTACAGAATGCTGTGTTGGTTTAGATTTTAATTCACCACTGGCTTTCACAAATGGTAGTAGCGTTACATGTACCAGCATATGATTTTCATGATTCACCTCCAAAGATAATTGCCTTATAGCTTCCATGAATGGAAGACTCTCTATATCCCCTACAGTTCCTCCTACTTCGCAGATAACCACGTCATATTTTTTAGGTGTATTGATTCTTTTTATTCTTCTAATAATTTCATCCGTTACATGAGGAATGACCTGAACTGTATCACCTAAATACTCTCCTTTGCGTTCGCGATCTAAAACGGTACTGTATATCTGGCCAGCTGTGGCATTGTTATTCTTGGTCATATTTACATCAATAAATCGTTCATAATGGCCTAAATCCAAATCAGTCTCAGAGCCATCATCCAGCACAAAAACCTCACCATGCTGGTACGGATTCATTGTGCCAGGGTCCACATTTAGGTAAGGATCTAGTTTTAAAATTGTTACCTTTACACCTGCTTGCTTGAGTAGATAACCAATGGAGGAGGCAGCGATACCTTTTCCCAACCCAGACATGACCCCACCCAAGACAAAAATATATTTGGTTCGGTTGGCTGCGACCATTTAATATTCCAGCTGAATTGGTTTTTGTAAATTGTTCATAATTTTAGAAACTTTTTCTAAATCTCCTTCTGTATCCACAGCCCATTGATCGCAATTTGATATCATGGCCCGAATAGGTAGACCATTATCTAAGGCTCTCAATTGTTCCAAAGATCGTTCAACTTCTCTTTGACTTGGTTCCATCATAGTAAACTGGTATAATGCATTTCTGCGGAATCCATATATTCCAATATGACGATAAACGCCACCAATTTCTAAATCAAAAATATTTCGTTTGAATTCAATACAATTAGATTGATCATCCAATAATGCCTTTACAATATTGGGGTTTAATAAATTGCTGACAGTAAGCCTGCGACTAACAACAGTGGACATATGCACCTTTTGATCTTCAAAAGTTGTGACCAAAGCATCTATCAGATCGGGATCTATTAGAGGTTCATCTCCCTGAATGTTTATTATTATTTCAGCCTCATCTATTTTTTGGATGACTTCTGCAACTCTGTCTGTACCAGATTGATGTTGCCTAGAAGTCATCACCATTTCAAAATCAAATTCAGCCAATGCTTCCTGAGTCTCTTCCGAATCAATAGCCAAAATAACCCTATCAATAGAATTAGCTTCTTTTACCCGATCTACGACATGCGCAATCATCGGTTTGCCATGGAGGAGAGCCAAAATCTTTTTTGGAAATCTTTTTGAATCAAGCCGTGCAGGTATTACACCGATATTCATCTGATTTTTTATATATTTTTATTGGGGACACGTTTTGGACACCCATGTTCAAATGAAAGGAATTTTTATCATGGATAAAACTAAAAATAAATGAGTTATAAAAAACAGGCATGATTTTTGCATTGAAATTTACCCGCTTGAGATGGAAAGGGAAAATTTATTCTAAACATATAATAACCTAGGCGATGGTAATTCGGATCCCCAACCATTAAATCTTGACGGAATGGCTATTAGTGGAGATAGTGGTGGCTCTTGTTTTGGAAAATTTGGAGAAGAGTAGAAAATAATTGATATTCTATATCGGACACCATTAACTATGGCGGTGTTGCCGAATACAAAAAAGTCTCAATGTAAAAAGACTGGATTGAAGATGTAATTAATTCCAATGTACCAGAATTACTAGTATCACCATAAATTGAACTTATTCAAATCTTAATGATTCAATAGGATCCATATTAGCAGCTTTCCATGCAGGGTAGATACCAAATCCAATACCAATTACAGAACAGACGGCTAACCCGATAAATGCCCAGTCCAATGGAATAACAGCAGGTATATTAAAAATAGCAGCTACGGCATTTCCACCGGCTACGCCGAGCACAATTCCTGCTATACCGCCAAATTCACTTAAGAACACAGCTTCAGTTAGAAATTGAGTAAGAATATCTCTGCGTGTTGCTCCAATGGCTTTACGAATACCAATTTCTTTGATGCGTTCAGATACAGAAACCAACATGATATTCATGATTCCTATTCCAGCAACTACCAGAGCAATAACACTAACAGAAAATGCAAACACTTTAATTCCATTAGTAAAACCCGATATTTCTTCCAATATCTCTTCATTAGATGTCAATTCAAAATTATTATCTTCTCCAGGTGGTACTTTTCTTAGCGTTCTTAAAATGCCGATAATTTCGTCACGAGTTTGTTCGTACAACTCTGATGATGGTGCTTCTACTGAAATTTCAATGTTATGTCGCCATCCACCGTACATTTGTAAATGCGTAGTCAAGGGTATACCAATAATATTATCCTGACTCTCACCAAACATTGCCCCTATTTCCTCAATCACACCAATGATACGAAACTTAATTCCATCAATCGTAATTGTTTTATCCAATGGATCTTCATATGGGAATAGTTGGGTAATGGCATCTTTTCCGATTAAGGCTGTCTTCGGATGATGAAGAACATCATCCTGACTGAAATTTCGTCCATCGCTGATATTTGTATTTAAGGTTCTAAGGCTCCACTCATCACATCCATAAACTTCGATATTTTTTGTGGCCTGTTTATCCCTATACTTTACAGTAGATCCCATTTCAATATCTTGTGCACTTACATGGAGAGGCAGTTGTGCTCTAGCTTTTAAATCTTCATAAAGCTGGTATGTAATATTCGGTCGGTTTTTATATCTCCATCTTCTTCCTTTACCAAATTGAAATTCTGGCCTTTTAGTAATGTAGAAAGTATTTGTACCAAAAACATTCAAGCCTTTTTCCACAGATGACTCAAGAGTTCTTATTGCTGTCATGACTCCGATGACAGAAAAAACACCAATTGTTATACCCAACAGGGTTAAGATAGAACGTAGTTTATTATCCCGAATAGCTTCCAGAGCCATTCTAAAACTTTCTATTAGAGTGTTTTTTAAATGAGATTTCTTTTCCATTTATACAAAATTATTTTCATTACTCATAACGAAGTGCATCAATGGGATCTAATTTTGCTGCTTTATAGGATGGAGCGAGACCTGATATGATTCCAACAAACATGGAAAGTCCTAAAGCACTCAATGCTAAATCAAGCGGCATGTCCGAAGGAAAATATTGATTAATTATAAGACTTCCTCCCCATGCCAAACCCATTCCAATAAGCCCACCAAAAAGGCAAATAGTAATAGCTTCCATTAAAAATTGTCCTAAAATCATTTTTGGCGTGGCTCCTAATGCCTTTCGTGTACCTATCTCTCTTGTTCGTTCTTTCACTGAAACAAACATAATATTGGCAATACCAATTCCACCAACCACCAAGGATAATACAGTAATAAAAAAACCTGTTCCTCCTATGGCTAGTTTGATCATAGAATATTGTTTTTTAAAAGGGTCTTGTCGATTTATTGCAAAATTATTTTCACTGGTAGGTCGTATATGCCTTAGTTGACGCATCATGGCAGTAAGTTCTTCAGTGGCATTTTCTATTTGATTGTGGGCCACTTTCACATTAATCCCGGTCCAGCCTCTACGGGTAAATAAGCGCTGATGGGTACCAATAGGAATTATAATTTGTTTATCTAAACTAAACATCCCAAGAAACTTTCCTTGTTTCTCAAGCTCACCAATGACACGAAATGTATAATTACCTATAGTTATCTTTTTACTAATGGAATTTTCATTTTCAAATAAATTATCTGCAATATCCTTTCCTATGATAGCTACTCTTGAGCCAGATCTGCTTTCTGAATTTGAAAAAAACCTTCCCCTATCAATTTCAGCAGTGGAAATAAGAGCATATTCATCTGTTGTCCCAGTCACTCTTACCCCGCCAATATCATTCTCACCCCTTTTTACAGTCGTCCACCACTCGGATATAGGCGCTACATATTGAGTGTATCTGGATCGTTCACGGATCACATCTGCATGGTTGATTTTTATATTGGGCCTATTTTTCATTTCCCACCATTCTTTATCACCAAACCATTCAAACTTTCTTATATATAGCACATCTTTCCCAAGGAACTCCATACTTTTTTCAAAAGATTGATCCAGACCTGATATAAGAGTTCCCATTAATGTGACGGCAAGGATACCAATCACCACTCCCAGAGCTGTAAGTAAGGAGCGCATTTTATTTGCCATGACGGCAGTTAGAGAAATACGCAGATTTTCAAAGAATAAACTAAACATTAAACAGTTGAGTAAATATCCTCTTTAATTTTTCCATCAAATAACCTAATAGTTCGATGAGCATGGGAAGCCACATCATCTTCATGAGTTACAAGTATAATTGTATTCCCGGCCTGATGGAGCGAATCGAATATCCCCATAATTTCTGTACCGCTTTTTGAATCAAGGTTACCTGTTGGTTCGTCCGCTAAAATAATGGATGGATTATTCACCAATGCACGTGCGATGGCAACACGCTGTCGTTGCCCACCAGATAATTCATTAGGCTTATGATGCATTCGATCTCCCAAACCGACACTTTCAAGAGCTTTAACAGCCATAGACTGCCGCTGATTTTGAATAATATTACCATAGATAAGAGGAATCTCAACATTATGCTGTGCAGTAGCCTTTGGGAGGAGATTGAATGTCTGAAATACAAATCCAATTTTTCTGTTTCGAATAGATGCTAATTGATCATCATTCATCTCGTGAACTTTTTCACCTTCAAATTCATATAAACCGGAAGTAGGCGTGTCCAGGCAGCCAATCATATTCATTAATGTAGACTTGCCGGATCCAGAAGGCCCCATGATGGCTAAATATTCATTTTCTTGAATCATGAGATCTACTCCATCCAAGGCTCGAACTTCTTCACCACCTACATTGTAAATCTTAAAAATCTCTTTTAGAGAAATTAGCGACATATTACTATTGCTTTTTCCATTCACTACCAAAGCCTTGGCCAACGGAAACAAGCATACCATGCTCAAGCTCCCTACTGATTGCCTTATAACTCCCTGTAACAATAGAAGCACCTTCATCAATTCCAGATTTCACAGCATAATGACTTTCACTATCTACATCCACATCTACAGGTGTAATAATAGCATATTTTTTCCCTTCAGGTGCAATCTCACTTTCAAATTCATCCTTTAAAACAAAGACTACTTCAATCATTTTTTCTTTTTTCCATCCTTCATTTTCTGAGCTTCTTTCAACGCCACGTCCCTCTTTCTTTTTTCCTGCCTTTCGTTTTGCCATTTTTTCATATTTCTCTGAGCGAGCAGTTAGAGATTGAATTGGGACAGAAATTGCATTTTTTCTTATTTCTGTAATGATATTAACTGTGCTACTCATCCCCGGACGAATTGTTCCTGGAGGGTCGATCATTTTCACCTTTACTTTAAAATTAGTGACTTGCTCTTGGCTTCCTAAATTCATTGATTGAGCCGTATGGGCAATTTCACTTACAACCCCATAAAATATTGTATCAGGGAGTGCATCCACTTCAACTTCTGCAGTATCTCCTACAGATACAGTCACAACATCATTTTCATTTACATCTACTAGCACTTCCATTCTACTTAAATCAGCGATAGTCATTACAACACCGGGGTTGAACATCCCGCCAACAGCCATTTCCCCAACTTCTTTAGTCAAACTTGTAACAATACCATAGGCAGGAGCTAATAATTTGGTTTTGGAGAGTTCATCTTCTCTGGAAAGCAAGGATGAACGTGCCTGCTCCACTTGACTTGAAGCTAACTCAAAGGATGCTTCAATTTGTTCTAATTCCTGCTTGGATATCAGATTTTGTTCAAATAAAGATTCAGTTCGTATTTTTTGAGCTTTGACTTGCTTTAGATTTGCTTCGGCAGATTTCACACTGGATAATGTTTGGTTATAAGCCGCTCTATATTGTTTTTCATCCAGAGCAATGAGCATTTGCCCAGGTCTTACTGTATCCCCTTCAGCCACAGTGATATCAGTGATCCATGCTGTAATAGTAGATGAAATTTGTACTTCTTCCTCAGGCTGGATTCTACCGTTTGCATTCACCTTATGGATAATATCTCTGCGGAGAACTTTCTCAGCTTGAACAGAAATTTCTTCATCATTGGAAAAGCCGATTACGCCATAAGATATCCATGCAAAGATGATAATTAATATAGGAATCCAGATTTTTTTCTTTTTAAAATGTTTTATCATATTTAGTTAGTCTTCTTTGGTTTGAAACTCTAAATCCAAGGTCCCCAGTAAAGCTTTCAAACTTGCTTCTTGCATCCTGGCATCATGGATTGTGTTAATGAGTGTTGAATTTGAACGAATAAGAGATACTTGTGCATCAAGAACTTCTAAAATAGTTGCAGACCCTAAACTGTATCTTTCTCGAACTAATTTTAAATCTTCCTCTGCAGAAGCCACTACAGCCCGGTTAATAGGTATTATCTCAGTATAATTCTCCAAAGTTTTGCGAATCAATTCTGCTTGAACCCGCAGATCATTCAATAAGGTCACATAATTATATTCCGATTGCTGTTTAGATAATTTGGCCTGATGTTGCTGAACTGAAAGTGAATTCCCAGTATAAATTGGGACACTGACAGAGAAATTCATCCCTAGAGACCAATTGTCTTTTATAGCATCCCTTAATTCTTCACTATTTTCTCCATTTGCTGAATAACTGACAGAAGAATTGAGGGATGGCATCCGCATTCCTTTTACCATTTTATAGGAAATTTCCCCTAAATAAATCTGTTCCTGTGAAATGAGTAAATTAGGATTACTTGTTTTTAAAACTTGAAGTATTTCGCTACTGGGTGGTATAACAGGGGCGGTCCAAGTATCCTCTCTAGCAGTAATCGGTTGTCCAAAGTCCTGTAGGCCCATGTCATTGAATAACACCCGGCGGGCATTATCAAGATTCGTTTGTCTACTTAGCACTTCTACTCTGGCCTGACCTTGTGCAACTTTAGCTTTTAATAGGTCAGTTCGCTTAACTACACCCAAATCAAATTGTTTTTGCACAAGGGAAACCTGTTGTTCAGACATCTCTAAATTTTTAAGTGCTACCTCATAAAATTCCTGTGCTTTTAAGAGCCCGTAGTAAGATTGAATAACATTTTGGATAACTTGAATTTTAGTGGAACGATGATTCAACCTTGCAATATTAAGCTGAGACTTAGCCTGCTTTACTTGGTTTAAAGAACGGCCACCATTAAAAATATTCTGATTTAAAGAAATACCGGCAGATATATTATCATAAGAACTTGAGAGTGTAGTATCAACAGAAAATGTCTCAAAATTTGGTGTAATTGTTTCAACTTGAGGGAAATGTGTACGACCGGTGCTTGTAGAAGCACTTAATGAAGGTAGAAAGCCGCTGTATGATCCCTTTACACCTTCTTCCGCAGAAAAAACACCCAACTCTGATGACTGCAGTGTTTTTTTCGAACCAAGTGCAATCTCAATACAATCAGCTAATTCATATCCCTGAGCGAATAAGCCAGAAAAGAAAAATATGATAAATGTTTTTTTCATTTTTTTAGAACTTTTATATTTGAAAAGTTTAATATTAAAAACTAAGAATTGTTTCGAATTTTAATTAAATAATTTATTGCTTCTTCATAAGAATTTTCAATTTTTCCATCTAATATAGCTTCCTCTATAGCATTTTTAATTTCCCCAACTTTACGGCCTTCTGTCAATCCACAAATAGTCATTATTTCATCACCGCGAACTGGAGATTGAAATGCTTTCATCGCATCCCGCTCCGCTACATTATTCATCTTGGATTCGACTTTTTCAAAATTTTTTAAATATTGTTTTACACGCTTGGAGTTTTTTGTTGTGATATCAGCTCTGCATAAGGTCATTAGATCATCTATATCTTCTCCTGCAGCAACCATTAGCCTCCTGACAGCCGAATCTGTAACAATATCTTTTACTAAAGCTATAGGACGGAGATGTAAAAGTGTTAACTTTTTTAAATATTCCTTTAAATCGTTGGGAAGTTTCATTCTATGGGCTACTTTGTTCAGCATACGCTCACCAATCGCATCATGGCCGTGGAAAGTGTACCCCTTCTTATTATCAATCCTTCTGGTGCTTGGTTTCGCAATATCATGGACCAAGGCAGCAAACCTTAATTCCATTTTTTCAGAAAGTTCTGCGGCATTATCCACCACTTGAAGAGTGTGTGCAAAAATATCCTTATGATGCCACTCCGATGTTTGTTCCATGCCATACATAATATGTATTTCTGGGAATACTTTTTCCATGATTCCTGTTTTTTGCAAAATTACTAAACCTATGGAAGGTTTTTTTGTTTTTAAAATTTTGATGAATTCATCGCGTATCCGTTCCCAAGAAACAATTTCAATTCTACTAGAATTTTTCTTCATTGAGTTTCTACATTCATGTTCAATTTTGAATCTCAATTTTGATGCAAAATAAGCAGCACGCATTATTCTAAGCGGATCTTCAGAAAATGTCTCATCTGGATTTGATGGTGTACGTAAAATTTTTTGATTAATATCCGTAATCCCTCCATAGGGGTCATAAAAATCTCCAAATGTCTTAGGTCGTATATCCATAGCCATAGCATTAATTGTAAAATCTCGCCGGAATAAATCACCCTTTAAATCAGTATAAATTATCTTTGATGGTTTACGAGATTCTTCTTTGTATTCTTCGTATCTCGCAGTTGCCACTTCAATTTGGATTTTCTTAAATGGAATTAAGGCTGTGCCAAATTTTTTAAATGGAATAATATTTTTAACATCCAAACTCTCAGCTAACTTTTTAGCAAATGAGATACCCTCTCCCACCGTCATAATATCAATATCATTTAATGGTTTTCCCATGATTAGATCACGTACAAATCCACCTACGACATAGACTTCTGTTCCATTCTTATCACCAAGTCGGCCCGCTAATTCCAAAACAAAGCGGACTTGGTTATATTTTTCATGATTTAATAAATCCTTTAGATTAGCCATATGGCGAAATTACCAAGATTAATTTTTGAAATAAACATCTTGAATACAAAGATCACTCTCATCAATTTTGCCCCATGGTAAAAAGAGTCACAATCATTTTTCTTTTTCTTACTGCTAATTTGGCTGCCCAATTTGGTTCCGTTGATATCAATTTTGACACACGTCTACTCCGTAGTAATGAGAAGCAGGAGATTGTTAATCTCCAAAGTGATATACAGCGTTTTTTCTTAACCACAAGTTGGGACGAATCATACAGCGATTTGGAAATTCATCTCCATATCCAATTGGTCTTTGAAGGTATTACAGCAAAAGGGAATGAAAAAATATTCAGTTGCCAAGCTTTATTTTCCAATGGTAGCGACATTCGTTTTTTTGATAAAAGTGTGCAATTCATTTATAATTCAGGGTCCAGTCTTTACTTTGACCCAGTACTTTTTGAACCTTTATCTGGATTTCTCGCTTATTATGCACATTTAGTATTAGGGGGAGAAATTGATACCTACGAATTCAATGGAGGAAATATTGCATATGAAGCAGCCCGGGATATTGCCCTTCGCGGATCAGCTTCATTATATAAGAAAGGGTGGGGCAATCGAATAACTTTAGTGGACGATATAAATCGAAACATAGGATTGCGTAAAGCTCGTCTTGCTTGGTACATTGCCATGGATTTATTTAAAGATGGTGAATTAGAAGGAACTATTACAGAAATAAATAATATGCTGGATGGCATTGAACAATCATATAGGGATTTAGGTAGAGATCACCATACCCAGTATTTTTTAAAAGTTCAATCAGGCCCCATAGCCAGAATTTTGGCTATGATGGGACGGAGAGAATTATTAATGGATATGAAAGAATTAGACCCTGATCGACGGGATTTTTATCAGGAAGCCTTAGACTCGATTTCAAAATAAGTCTTTTTACCGCCTAAGTAATGGACTAACACAATTGCAGTCTTTGCCATATTGGCCATAATTATTTTACTGCTGACTTTTCTTAATTTTCTATACCGAGCCCTTTTCTTTAAAATCGTAATCGGATGTAAAAATATCCAGAGTAATGACCTAAGTATACCTGTCAGATGGTTCCAATCCATCTTCACAAGGGCATACCCCAAGGCTACAAACTCAAGCATAAAACGAATGAATCCTATGTAAAATATGATTGGAAAAGAATAATTCCCAAATAACATGAGTAGGGAATTGCGATGATTTAGATAATATTTCCGGTGAGTATGCATTGGAAGAGAAACAGCATTTTTATGATATACAACGGATTGTGGTTCAACCCAGACTTCATAGCCCATAGCCTGAAACCGCCAACATAAATCAATTTCTTCCATATGGGAAAAAAAAGTTTCATCAAATTTTCCTGCTTCAAAAAATATATCTTTTCGGACCATCATAGCTGTTCCAGATGTCCAAAAACAGGATTCTGCAGTGTTATATTGACCTTGATCTTTTTCTTGTTCCAAAAAAATACGCCCTCGGGCAAATGGATAACAAAATATATCCATATGGCCACCTGCTCCTCCGGCATAATCAAAAATATTTTTTTGATAATAATTTAGGATTTTAGGTTGAATAGAAGCGATGAAGTCGTTCTTGTCCAGTTTATCTACCAAAGGAGGTAGCCAGTCAGAGTCTTGAGTAGTATCATTATTTAAAAATAATAGGTATTTTCCATTGGCTTTTTCAGCACCACGATTACATCCACCGGCATATCCATAATTTTGATCATTTTCAATAAGGATGATATCAGGATGGTTGGTCTTAATCCATTCCTGACTTCCATCACTAGATGCATTATCAATTATAATGATTTCAAATGATTCATAATTGGATTGCTTTAAAGTCGATATACATTCAGACAGGACTTCAATTCCATTCCAGTGGGGAATAATAATGGAAACTGTTGGCTGTGATTTGGTCATGATGACCTATTTAGATTATTCAGCTGAACGTATTTCTTCCAGAATCTTTTTGGCATTTTTATCAGATGGGTTCCTATCCACCCAATCAGATAAAATTAACTCTGCATCCATCAAACGATCATTATTTCTATAAATATAAACCAAGGATGAAACTAACTCCGGAAAACTGCTCTGCCATTGGGCCCATTTATTTTTTGTTACAGATTTTTTTCCAAATCCTCTTGTTTTCACCATACCTTCCAACTGGAAAAATTCCAGACGCATTTCTTCCAAAATATCTAAGGCTCTTTCAGTATCATTCAATTCTCTAAAATATATATTCGCATATTCCACCCGGTTGGACGGTTTACCTTTTTTACGATCTACCAATTGATCCATGATATCTCTCATAGATTTCTTCTCATCCAAATCACCATAGAGTCTTGCCACCTGATAATGCAGGTCTTCTGACTGAATTGGAATGGTCTCAACTGGAATGTTTTGTTCCATTTTATCTAAAGTTTGAATGATTTTATTTCTCAATTCAGCCAATTTTAATTCATCTTTATTTTTGTCACGACGATCTTCCCGCTGATAATCCATATAATAATCCACTGCTAACTGCATATACGCACTACGATAATTTTGAAGCAAACGTTGAGTTTGTTTATTAAAATAAACTTTATCATTACCAAGGTTTCTAAACATGTAACCCGGCTGATAATCTCGAGACCAATTTAAATAATCAGAACTTTTAGGCTGATAAAAATTAGCTGGTTCAAATTCTGTTGACCAGATTTTGGTTCCCACATCTGTCAATAGATTATCATACATACGTTCTGAGTCTATCGGGTCTGTCTTATGGCTTTTCAATTGAAAAGTCAGGCCCTGCATATCAAGGTAATTATCTAGTCCGATCCTATTTTTCTGAGAGACAGTTACCGCAAAATAAATAGGTACTCGCCAACCGGCATCACTGATGATACGCATGATCATCATGTCCTGAACACGAAGAGCTTGATTACCATAGGTCGGTTTCATTTCCCATTCGATAAATCCATTATCATTTTCAGGGTCATTATATACAGGTACTTTCACATTTTGCTTTTCCCATCGTGTCAGACTGGATGTTAATTGATCAATTTGTCTATCAGATAAATTAATAAATCTGGTTTCTTTAGGACGCCAGTCTCTCTGCTGTTTGATATACCAAGGTGTATTTAAAAGACTCAAATTCACCACGGCTACATCCGTTCTAACTTTTTCCACTTCCTGCAAATACCAAAGGGGAAAAGTATCATTGTCTCCATTTGTAAAAATTACCGCATTAGGTTTACAAGATTGTAGAATATTGTAACTATAATCCCATGCTACATAATTACCGGAGCGATCGTGCGTATGATAATTTGCTTTTGCCATAACTACTGGTATGAAAATAATTTGAAGTATGAGAGCCATTACTACCAACCTCCGACTTACTTCCTTATCATTGAACCATTGAATAATTTTTTCACTGATGGCAGATGCACCGATTCCTACCCAGATAGCAAAGGCAAAAAAGCTCCCTACATATGAATAATCCCGTTCTCTTGGCTGGGGATCATCTTGATTTAAATACAATATAATGGCATAGCCAGTCATAATAAAAAGAGCCAAAATAGAAAAAGCCATCCGATCGTCCCGATAGGCATGATAGAACATGCCTATAAGCCCAAGAAAAAATGCCAATGGTAAGCCAAACTGAGTCCAATCAACACCATCTTCCCTATTATTAGCACCCATAGCAGTTACATATAGATCTTTCGACGAACCTCTTCCAGCAAACTGCCATAAAAAGTAACGGTTATACATTTTTCTAATTTGATAATCCCAAAAGAAGTCCCATTGCTTACCAGTTTGGTATTTTTTATATTTATTTTGCTGAGCAGATGTAAAAGTTCGCCCCGGACCTTCAGGATATCCTGAAACCTCATGCAATGGCGGGATACCATTAAATCGTCTTGGGAACATACCGACATCACCATATTGTTCACGTTCAAGATAAGAGATAAATGCTTCTACAGTTTCGGGATCATTTTCATCAATTCCTGGATCTTGATTAGAGCGAATAAAAATCATAGCATAAGTAGAATATCCAATAAGAACTAATACCGCAGAAGTCATTGCAACAGAAGTTAAACGTTTTTGATTTACAATCGCCCAAATCATCCCACTAAAAACCACTATAATAAGCCCAGCAGTTGCGCCAACACCAATAGAGGCGGCAATCTTTGGCAAACCTTTGATAATGATATTATGAATGATATAGAAAACAATACCTGTAATAAAAATAGTGATACCAAACGACTTTATTTCAAATTTATATTTTCTGAAATAAATAATAAGAGCTACGAATGGTAACGTAAGAAGATTCAATAAGTGAAGCCCTGTTGCTAAACCAATCATATAGGCAATAATTAATATGTACCGTTCGTGGCCAGGATCATCAGCTTTTTCGCTCCAATGTAAAATTAGCCAAACTACAATTGCTGTAAAAAAGGTACTGAATGCATAAACTTCTGCTTCCACTGCATTAAACCAATGGCTATCAGTAAAAGCAAAAACCAAAGACCCTAAAATAGCACCACCAAATGCAACCAGTACATCATCAGCTGTTTCTAACTTGCCTCGCCAATGCGCAACAACCTGAACAATGATTAAATATAAAAACATTACAGCAAATGCACTAGCCAGGGGAGATAATAGATTTACTCTGAAAGCTATGTCCTCATTAAGAGGAATCATGGATGCTATTCGACCAAGTAATAGGAAAAATGGGCTCCCCGGTGGATGAGGTACGCCAAGAGTATGGGAAACTGCGATAAATTCGCCACAATCCCAATATGAGACTGTAGGAGCCATGGTATCAAAATACACAAAAAAAGAAATAAGAAATATGGTAACTGCCAGTATTCTGTTGAGCCTGATATAATTTGTGCCTATCACGGGTTATTCTTCTCCAGTTTTATCATAGGATAAATTCTCATTTGTTTGCAAAGTTGGATCATTATTATCATCATTTTTTTGAATAATATTATTTCCCATCTTATCCTTTTCATCCATAAAAGACATTTTGAGTTCACTAACCGTGTTAATGAGTAGTTGTTCCTCATATTCAGATAGATTACCTTTCATCTTTACCTCTATCATATCTAATAAATCAATATAAAAAGATGCTTGGTTGATATTCTTTTCAACTGTTTTTGTCATAGGATTCTTCATTTTACCTAAAGCAATCCAAGCACTAGACTGAAAAGTCCCCACCAGGTACATAAATAATTTTTGATTTTTATTTTCTGTTGTTTGAGACATCATACTTACTAAAAAATTTAATAATGCTACTTGTAAAGCCGGGGAATTTAATTCCTAGAATATATAGACCAAATGAGGAATAGTTAAGATAATTTTATATCGTTAATGCGGTCAGCATAGACATGTAAAAATATTTTACGTAGCTCTTGATGATTATCATCATTCAATTTTGGATCATTATGAACGATCTCAAATGCTGCTTCTCTGGCATCCTTGATAATATCAAAATCCAATACCATATTTGCAATTTTATACTTTAAAAACCCTGATTGTTTTAATCCAAAAAATTCTCCCGGGCCCCGCAATTTTAGGTCTTTATCAGCTATCACAAACCCATCATTCGTTTCTTCCATTATATTTAATCGAACTCGAGATGTATCTGTCAAACTGTGCTTTACGAGGATGCAATAACTATTTTCTGCACCACGGCCAACTCTACCTCTAAGTTGGTGTAATTGTGTAAATCCAAATCGTTCAGCATGTTCTACCAACATAATGGTTGCATTGGGTATGTTTACACCAACTTCAACTACTGTAGTTGATACAAGAATATTTAAATGATTCTTGGCAAATTTGCTCATTATATTTTCTTTGTCTTCTGCTTTCATTTTTCCATGTATTAATCCCACATTAAGATTGGGAAAGATAATCTCATTTAGTTTTTGGTGAGCTTCAACTGCTGCTGCTAAATCTGATTTTTCAGATTCTTCAACCAATGGATAAATAATCATACACTGTTTTCCGGACTTTACTTCATCTCGTATAAATTGATATACTTTTGGAATTCTAGCTGGTTCTATAACTTTCGTGACTATGGGAATTCGATTTGCTGGCATTTCATCTATTATTGACAAATCCATATCACCATGATAGGTTATGGATAGTGTTCTGGGTATTGGCGTTGCGGTCATTGCTAGGAAATGGGGACTGAGTCCCTTCTTAATAAGGTTAGCTCTTTGATTCACACCAAAACGGTGCTGTTCATCAACAATAACTAAACCAAGGTTTTTAAAATTTACATCATCTTGAATCAATGCATGGGTTCCAATTAACACAGAAATCTTTCCAGATGCTAATGCTTCTATGATAGGTCCCCTTTCAGATTTTTTCATATTACCCACTAAGAGTGCGCAGGAAATTTTCGCCTTATTCAATTCTTTATTGAATGAATTGAAATGCTGATTCGCTAATATTTCTGTGGGCACCATTACAGCAACCTGAACACCATTACCAACAGCCAATGCTGAAACCAATATTGAAACAATTGTTTTTCCTGAACCCACATCACCTTGTAATAAACGATTCATTGAGACTGCCTTTTTCAGGTCAAAATGAATTTCTTTGATTACTTTTTTCTGAGAGTTTGTCAATTCAAAATTCAATGATTCTGAAATTATTTTAAAATATGGACCAATGTCATTTAATGGAATCGTACCAGCGTATTGTAAATTCTTTTTCCGGAGCGCCATGAGAAGTTGTAAAAAAAAGTGCTCGTCAAATTTTAACCTTCTAATTGCATGATCCAAATTGCTAATTCTATCCGAGAAATGAATATCATTAAGTGCTTTACGAAGATCAATTAAATTGTATTTTTCTAAAATAGATGAAGGAAAAATTTCTGGGATGGAAATGTTGGTTGATAAGACATCTTGCACTAAACCCCTTAAAATACGTTGGTCTAAACCAACTTCTTTTAATTCTTTTGTTAGAGGATAAAGTGGTATCACCTTACCAGTACTTGCAGGGTCATCATCTTTATCTAATTTATCGAATTCTGGATGTGTGATTGTAAATCCATTGTAAAAGTCCACCTTCCCATGAATTGCTATTTTATCTCCAATTTGAAATAGATTTTTTATATATCGAATTCCATTAAACCATGTCAAAGTCAATAAACCAGTTCCATCATTAACAATAGCTTGAAAAATTTTACCTCTGCGAGTTGATTTTTCTCCAAATGTCTCCACCTTGCCAATTAAGGTTACTATATCTCCCTTGGTGAAATTTCGAATAGGAGATATTGTAGTACGATCTAGATAGCGTCTAGGAAAATAATAAAGTAATTCGTGAACATTGGATACGCCATGATCAATTAATGCTTTCTCTCGCCTTGGTCCAATGCCTTTGATTTGCGAGATTGGCGTTGAAAGTTTCAAATTAGTTCCCCGATTGGGGTTATTTCCATTCTTTCCTGTAAGTATAATAGACAATTTTTGTTTCACCGGCACTCAGAGATAACGGAAAGTGGATAGTTGAAGCATCCTTTTTTAGGTAGTTCAATGACTCATCCTTTATAACCCAGTCACCATTAATATGTTCAACTAACAAAGCATTTATATTTTCATTTCTAGCATTAGTCACTTGAACTTCAATAACGGCTTCCTCACTTTTTCTTTGACGATCATAATTCAAAACACGGCGTTTTCCAATTACATCAAAAGCCCTGCCAGAAACCAATTTAGTGGACTGCCCTTTTGGTACTTGACCCATATCATCTGCGCCAATGTATTCTAACCCACCCGCTTCAGTGAAAGAATACATTTCAACTTTACCACCAGGTAGCGATATACCCAAACCATTGGATTCTGTATTCTCCATCGTTATGCGAACTTCCATTGGTTCCTCCTTTTGTCGCCTTTCACTATTCTCAAAAACATATGTTTTTATATATCCTACATCCAGAGGGCCATACATACGAACTGTTAAATTTTCCTTTGCTTCAAGATCATGGATGTCATTTAATGCATAAATATGATAGTCACCCAATTCGCCTTTCTCCATCATAGGTTTAATACTTTCTGACGCCATAGCCGAATGAGCAATACGACTTGGCCTTGGCTTTTTTTTCCCGGCTTGGTTTAAATGACCCTCTACCAATTGAAGTTTTGCACCCTCAAATTCCATATCGGAACTGTTTGCAATTACCGCTTCTGCGATAAGTTCTCCTTTTTCCTCATCTAACATTTTCAAACGGTAAACTGTCGACCAAGAAAAATTCTTTGATTTATAAACCAATTCTCCCTTAACAATTTTTTCTTCTTTGGATTGCAGATCCCAAGATAAAAATGGATTAAAGGTAGGGGCATCTATATCACCATTCCCACTTCCTAAAAATTCTAGTTCGTTACGATTAAATGATAAAATACCTTTATTATGAGAAATAGTCACAGATCCACTGCTAATTTCCAATAAAGTTCCTTTTACAACTTTACTACCTTTAGGTTTTACTTGAATTTCTTCACCTCGCAGTTTTTTGAAATAATCAGTACCTGTGAAAATATTATCATTAAATCTTTGAGAAATGATAACAGCACCATCCAAATTCAAAAATGGGGTGTCTCGATGGATGCCATTTGGTAAACTGCTCCAAGTGACATAACTAAGCCCTGATGGTATAGACCAACCAACAGGTTGTTTTATAAGGGCTGTTCCGTCTTTATAGATAGTCAGAGTGGCATCTTCAGACTGCGCTATTATAAATCCTGTTAGCAATAAAGAACTCAATAATCTCATTGAAGCATCTCCATGTTAGCTGTTACTTTATCTAATTCTTCGGATAATTTAGATAAGTTTAATCTTTCTTTTTCTACTATATGCTCCGGTGCACGGGTAATAAATTTTTCATTGGACAATTTACTATTAATCCCAATAATGAGCTTGTTTATTTCTGAAATTCTTTTTTCCATTCGATGTTTTTCTTGACCTAAATCAACTAAACCGCCTAAAGGGATATACAACTCCATACCATCAACTACCATTGTCGCAGACTGACCAGGCTTTTCTATGCTTTCTCCAATTGAAATTTCATCCAATCGAGCTAAGGCTCTTAAAAGAATCTGGTTATTGGACAGAAAGCTTTCTTGTTTGTTTGAACACCGGATATAAATATTTGAGAATTTAGAAGGAGGTACATTCATTCTGCTTCGGATAGATCTAATCGCAGTAACTATGTTTTTCAATAGGTTCATATCACTTTCAGCTGATTCCGAATTGTAAGACCAGGATTTAGGCCACGTTGTTACAATTAAATCTACAGCTTCTTTAGGTTTGAAATTATTCCACAATTCTTCAGTAATAAATGGTGAATATGGATGGAGCAATGCCAAAACAGTTCGGATAATTTTTAATGCAACAGACCTTGTCAGATTTGCTGCCGACTCGCTATCACCGTAGAACCTAGTTTTTGCAATTTCAACATACCAATCACAGAAATCACTCCATATGAATTCATATAATACTTTTGCAGCTTCATTAAAATGAAAACGATCCAGTTGACGATTATAATCTGTAATTGTTTTTGATAAACGGCTTAATATCCATCGCTCTGGTAAATCTAATTCACCTTCCAATCCACCTTCCTCATCCCAATTTTCAGGAATATTCATTTGAACAAAACGACAGGCATTCCATAGTTTATTCATAAAATTACGACCAATTTCTAAACGGTCTTTTGAAAATAAAACATCTAATCCTTGTGGAGCCATAAGCATGATGCTAAACCGTACTGCATCTGTCCCATATTCTTCAAATAAATCAATTGGATCTGGAGAATTACCTAAGGATTTACTTAGTTTTCTTCCTTGGGTATCTCTTAGGATGGAAGTGAAGTATACATCTTTAAATGGAAGATCACCTAAAAATTCATACCCAGTTATAATCATTCTAGCAACCCAGAAAAAGATGATATCCGGTCCAGTAACCAGTGCTTGAGTTGGATAAAATTTAGATAGACTAGCATCTTTATCTGGCCAAGTATGGACTCCCATTGGCCATAACCACGAACTAGCCCAAGTATCTAAAACGTCTGGGTCCTGTGTCCAATTTTCAGGATCATCCGGCCCTTCTACAGAGACATGAACCTTCTCAGAATCATTATTATGGTACCAAACAGGGATTTGATGTCCCCACCACAATTGACGACTTATACACCAATCTTTTATATTTTCCATCCAATGATTATATGTCTTTGTCCAGTGTTCTGGATGGAATTTGATATTACGGTTATTTACTGCTGCTATTGCCGGTTCCACCAATCTGTCCATTTTCATAAACCACTGTTCGGACATATAAAATTCAATTGGTACATGTCCCCTCTCAGAAAACCCTATTTTACTAACATAATCCTCTGTCTTCTCTAATAATCCTAGAGTATCCAAATCAGCTAAAACCGCTTTTCTAGTTTCTTCACGTGATAAGCCAATATATTCATTCGGTACATTTTGGTTCATGGACGCATCATCATTCATAATATTGATGAATTCTAATTTATGATTTTCACCCATAGCAAAATCATTTGGATCATGGGCTGGTGTTACTTTAATACATCCAGTCCCAAATTCAGGATCCACATAAGCATCCTTTATTATTGGAATTTCCCTCCCAACCAAGGGTAACTTCACCGTTTTTCCTACTAAATGTTGATATCTTTCATCATCAGGATGTACAGCAACAGCCGTATCCCCCAGCATAGTTTCTGGTCGTGTGTTAGCTACTACTAAAAATTCATCAGAATTAGTAATTGGATATCTAAAGTGCCATAAGTACCCATTTTTTTCCTTGTGTATGACTTCTTCATCACTAATCGCAGATTTTGAAGCTGGGCACCAATTCACTAGACGATATCCTTTATAAATAAGCCCTTTTTCATACAACTTGACAAATGCGGATAGGACTGCTTTTGTATACCCATCATCCATAGTAAACCGCTCACGGTCCCAATCACAGGAACAGCCAAGTTTTTTTAACTGATGAATAATAATTCCACCATATTTATCTTTCCATTCCCAAGCATATTTTAAAAACTCATCTCGTTTTAATTCGTTTTTATCTATACCTTTTGCCTCAAGCATGGCAACCACTTTTGCTTCTGTTGCGATAGATGCATGGTCTGTCCCTGGGATCCAGCAAGCTTCTTTACCTTCCATTCTGGCTTTGCGAATTAAGATATCCTGAATAGTATTGTTTAAAACATGGCCTACTGTTAGCATACCCGTCACATTAGGCGGTGGGATGACGATAGTATAAGGCTCCTTTTTAGAATGCTCATCAGCATGAAAATATTTTTTTTCTAACCAGTGCGAGTACCACTTATCCTCTATAGCTGCAGGATTATATGCTTTTTCTAAAGTAGGTGATGACATAAAAGTTTATTAAATAATGATTAAATTTTGGTGAAAATAGGGTCAGTGATTTTACGACAATTCAATGCCCCTTTCATTGGAAACCTGACTTAATATCAAGCTGAAATCAACCATTCATTTTTTTAGGTACATGATAAATTCAAAGCCCATAATTCTTGATAACAATTATGTTTGATCCTTATGGATTTCTAACCACATTTGAATTTAGAATGATAGGTCCATTTTTACTTTTCAGCGTACCAAGATTTTTGCTTTTAACCAGGGGACAATTAGAGTGGAAACGCAATAAAAAATTAAAAGCAGACAAAAAAGTTGTTCAAAATAAGTCATCATAAATAATATTTATCAATGATTCTTCTAATCGATAATTATGATTCATTTACCTACAACCTTGCTCAGTTAATTGAATCTTTTGGCGAAACTGTTCAAGTTATACAAAATGATACAAATATTAATCTGGATGAGTTTTTACCGGAAAAAATAATCATATCCCCCGGACCAGGAACACCATCTGAATCAGGTATTTCAAAACAAATTATTCAAGAATACATGAACAAACAGCCCATTCTCGGTGTATGCTTAGGGCACCAGTGTATTGGAGAAGTATTTGGGTCAACTGTAAAATCATCACAACGAATTCTTCACGGAAAAGCATCATTGATTCATCACATGAATTCAGGGATTTTTAAAGGAATTCCTTCTCCCTTTCAAGCAGCCCGATACCATTCCCTATCACTGGATTCTGTACCAGAAAACTTTTTTAAAACTGCCTGGGCAAATGATCATGAAATTATGGGAATCCAACATGAAGCTTTACCGTTATTTGGTGTTCAATTCCACCCTGAATCATTTTTAACACCTATGGGTCCGAAAATATTGGAGAATTTTCTTAATGTTTAAAAAAGCAGTTTTCCTAGGCAATGATCAATCAGATTGGGTGAATATTTCAGTTACTAACCCAATTGATACGCTTTCCCTTGAGATTGATGATTCGCCAGAAAAATTGGTTAATTTCATTCATAAACATACTGGAAGGTTTTTAGCTGGATTTATAACCTATGAATATGGTGTAAAACAAATGGGTGTTCCTGTAGATAATTATAAAGACATACCTGCTGTTTATTTTTGCGCTTTTGATAGTAGTGAAAAACCAAATCCTATTGCAAAAATTTCCATGCCGAGATGGGAAATCTTTGAACCCACTATATCTAAAAAAACTTATGAAACTAATTTTAAACATATAAAAGATCATATTTTTAGAGGCAATTTTTACCAAATCAATTATACTTATCATCTCAAATCATTAGCTAATGTCCCAGCAGAAAATTTATTCTATAGTTTCAGAAAAAATAATAAGGTTGGATACTGTGCATTTTTTGAAACAAATAATTGGGCAATCCATTCCTTATCGCCGGAACAATTTATAAAAATTAAAAATGGTATTATCACCACAAAACCTATCAAAGGAACTATAGTAAGAGGGGACACAAAAGAAGAAGATAAGTACAATTTGAGTATGCTACTTAGGAGCGAAAAAGAACAGGCAGAACTTTATATGATTATTGATCTCTTGAGGAATGATCTAGGTAAAGTCTGTGAAACAGAGTCAGTAAAAGTTTTTGAATCAAAATCTGTAAAAAAATTAGAAAAAGTATTCCATACCTATGGAAAAATACAGGGCACTTTAAAATCAACTTTGAGTCCTATAGAAGCTTTAATCTCCATGCTACCCGGCGGTTCTATTTCCGGATGTCCGAAAAAACGAGCTTGTGAAATCATACATGAATTGGAATTAAACCCAAGAGGTGTTTATACCGGCACAATAGGATACATCCTACCTGATGGCACCCTTAATTTTAATATTGCTATTCGGACCGCTGTACAGCAAAAAGATAAATTAACACTGGGTGTTGGAGGTGGTATTACCGTGGATTCAAATTGTTTCGATGAATATGATGAAACATTAGCAAAAGCTATGTCTTTTCAACCATGATAACAGCACTTGTTAATAATGAATGGGAAAGGATTCCCCCTGAGTCTCTCAAGCTGGGAGAAAATACTTTTGCATTTAAGCAAGGGCTGTATGAGACATTTCGTACTTTGGATTATAGGCCTGTATTTTTAGCTCCACATTTAGATCGAATTTTTAATTCAGCAAAATTGACTGGACTTGACATCCATTATCAAAAAGAAGAATTGTTAAATATGGTAAATCGGGTTGTTAGATCTTTCCACGATCCAAATCAGCGGGCACGAATTTTGGTCGTCCCTAACAAATTAATTATCTATACTTCATCATTAAATTTGGATCCAATTATTTATAAAGGGGTTTCTGCCATTACAGTATTGGGCACACGGGAAACTCCAGATTTAAAAACGACCAATTATAAAGTTTGTTATGATGCATGGAAATTGGCGGAAAAACAAAATTGTTTTGAAGCGATATTGATTGATAATGATGGCTCAGTTTTGGAGGGCAGTCGAAGTAATATCTTTTGGATAAAGGATGGAAAACTATTTACACGCGAGGGTAATGTTCTACCAGGTATCACGCGACAAACAATCATTAAATATTCACCCTACCCAATTACTTTTGAATCATTGAATCAGAATGAAATTTGCTCTTTAGATGAGTTATTCTTAACAAACAGCGGCTCCGGAATTGTTCCTATCATACAAGTAGATAAGCATTCAATTAATGGTTGTTTAATTGGCAAAATGACACATCAATTATTAAAACTTTATAATGATTGGATGTACAATGATATAAAAGAGTAATTTTTGATTTGAGTTATGAAAATAATTAATCAAATAAATATAAAACCCAACGTGCGTGGTGAACATGGTTTACCCAAAAACTCTGTTCATCGTGTTCATATTTCTAAAATGGGCTTGGAAGGTGATTATAATCATTGGCGGAAAAACAAAAAACATAATGACCCTGATATGGCCGTTTTACTTTATCCTGTTGAAACCATAGATGAATTGAATAATGAAGGTTGGCCTGTAAGGCCTGGTGATCTAGGTGAAAATTTGACAATTTCTGGTTTTAAACATTGCCACTTTAAACCAAATCAACAATATCAAATTGGGGATTGTATCTTGGAAATTTCTTTGGAGTGTGATCCATGTACTAACCTTTCCGTACTTCCTTATGTGGGCAAACGAAAGATAAATGAATTTATTAAAACCACCATGAAAAGACGAGGTTGGTATGCCCGTGTAATAAATGAAGGTTGGGTGGAAAAGGGCAATGAATTAAAACAGATTACATGAGTCAAACAAAAAAATATAATATTTCAGGTATGACTTGCAGTGAATGTGTGGTTTTAATTAAAGATAAACTTCAAATTATCCAACAGGTTGAGAATGCTGAAGTTTCTTTGGAATCAAATTCCGTTCATTTGACCACTTCAACACCCGTTTCCATAAATATCTTACAGACAGCACTGCCAGAAAAATATACATTAAATGAACTGGAAACATCACCAAATAAAAAACCCATAATTGAAAATAAATCTGACTTAGGACAGTTATACCCACTTTTTCTTATCTTTTTTTATATCACAGCTTCAACTCTTATCATAAATAGGGCTGATCTTAACGTAAGAAATTTCATGTATGATTTTATGGGGATTTTTTATATTGTTTTCAGTTTTTTTAAATTTCTAGATTATAAAAATTTCCCAGATTCATTTGCTAAATATGATCCACTCGCAAAAATTATGCCTTTTTATGGATGGTCCTACCCATTCATTGAGACAATTTTAGGGATGTTATTTTTATTCAGATTAAAGCTCCAATTTGCATTGATTACAACTCTGGTAATTCTTGGCCTAACAACCGTTGGGGTTACGAAAGTATTGCTAAATAAAAACCCGATCCAGTGTGCGTGTCTAGGTACATCCATCAAACTGCCTATGACTAGAGCAACCATCATTGAAAACAGCGTAATGCTAATGATGGCAATTTGGATGCTGCAATATAATTAGAAAATATTTCATAAATTAATTTGTAAGCTCATTACAGTTTTTTCGACTGAATTTTTACTTTTATAAAATGATATTTTTGAATATTAATTTTTATTTGACAGTATGTTAAATAGTTTTTCTAAGTTTATAATTAATCATCCTAGGATAATACTATCCAGTGTTTTTATCATTTCGCTTTTTCTTTCTTTTTTTATTCCGAATCTGAAAATTGATTTTTCCATTGAGCATTTATTTTCAGAAAAGGATCCTGGAGTTGAAAAATATTTTTCATTTCGAGATACTTTTGGGCGGGAAGATAATGTTTTAACAATCATATATAAGCCAATAAATGTCTACGAGAAACAACTTTATATTGAGCTCGAGGAGTTGGTTTATGGCATAGAAGAATTAGATGGTGTAAAGAATGTAATATCTATTTTCACTTTAAGTGACATAGACCTTAACGCTTGGTTAGGAAATTTACATGATGATTATTTTCCATGGGATAAGGATACAATTTTTAAAAAATTGAGTTATATACAACAAGACCCATCAATAGGATGTAGAGTAATCTCTAAAAATTTACAATATGGTTCAATAATTATATCTCTAAAAGATAATGCCAATAATCATGGTAGGCGCACTGAACTTCTTGAAGAAATAAAAATTCTTACATCAAAGACTTCTGCAGAATGGACGTATTCAGGAGTATCTGTCTTGAGAACAGAATATGTTCGCTATATGCTTCGAGACAATTTTGTTTTTTTACCTCCAATAGCGGTTATTTTTATTTCCATTCTTAGTTTTATTTTTCGTAACTGGGCCTATGTTTTATTACCTACACTAACAGTGATAATAACTGTAATCTGGTTATTAGGCTTTATGGGAATATTTGGATTAGAAATAAATATTATGACCTATATAGTGCCTACGCTTCTAATTATTATTGGTATAAGTGATGCAATCCATATCCAAGCAAGGTTCAGAGAAAATTTCATAAAATATCCTTCAGATCCACTGGAAGCAATGCTTACGACCATGAACCAGATGACAAAAGTAATTTTTCTAACTAGTGTTACAACAGCAATTGGATTTCTGGCGCTCATGACCACATCTATTCAAATTGTTAGAGAATTTGGTATGGAAATCTCTATTGGGGTAATGTTTGCCTGGCTGGTATCTATATTAATAGTACCATCCGGAATTATTTTTTCACAACAATTCAAAGTTAGAAAAAAAGATACATTTCAACCTTTTCTTATTTGGTTATCAGGAATTATCCCCAATAACCCATGGGCATTTATTATTGTTCCGAGTCTCATATCTGCAATATGTATTTACAAGATTAAAGATATTTCTACTGATGCATCACTCATGGATGATTTAAGACCTAAAAATAAATTGTATCAGGATCTCAAATTAACAGAGAAAAATTTTGGTGGTGTATTACCGTTTGAAATTTTAGTAAAAACCAAATCAAAAGAAATGAAGCAGGATGAAGTTTCTATTGATAGTGAAGTTTTGCAGTTATCTAAAATGATTCAACAGCTACTTGAAACTGAGTTGAAAAATAGTCGGTTTTTTTCAGTAAATAATTTACTGGAATCTGCAAAACGGATTCAGGCAGGAAACAAAGCTAGTGTCAGTGATGAAATATTATTAAACCAAATAATTGAAAACCAATCAAGTGGTCAAATCAATCTAATAAATGAAGGAAGAGATGTCCTTAGAATAACAGGTCTCATAGAAGATAAAACATCTAATGAGATGAAACAGATCTATACCAAACTTGATTCACTTTCAGATACTTTTTCTGAAAAGGTTTCTATTGATTATACTGGCACGACTGTAGTAGCATTAAACACGAATGATTATCTAGTACAAGCCCTGGTTAATAGTCTTGGACTAGCTTTGATATTCATCAGTGTAATTATGGCAATTATGTTCCGTACTAACTCCATCCTTTTCGCTAGCCTTGTAACAAATCTGATCCCCATCTTTTCTGTTTTAGGTATTTTGGCTTGGCTTGGTATCTCAATACGTCCGCCTACGGCAATGACATTTGCGGTGGCTCTGGGAATAGCAGTTGACGACAGTTTGCATTTTTTACTACGATACAGACGAGAATTAAGAAACGGTTTAAACCGAGTAAATGCAATTAAAGCAACCATAATCCATACAGGCTCTGCACTTTTGATTACTACATCTATATTGGTTGCAGGGTTCTCTGTATTATTACTCTCTGCATTTCTTCCTACATATCAATTTGGACTATTATCGGCAGTTATGGTTGGGACTGCTCTTCTTTGTGACCTTACACTATTGCCGGCACTTTGCTTAATATTGCCGAATCCAAGAAAAAATGAGAACTAGAAAAAACATATATCAGATCAGAATTATTGTTTTGGGTAATATTCTATATTGTTATCTCATTGGTCAAAATCTTTCACTTAAGGGAATGCTTACGCTAAGCGGCTTAATAGGTGATGATGCTCCAAGAAATCTGCCAACTTATGAATCAAGTATAGACTATATCCCTACTTTATCTATAGCAAAGGAATTATCTAGTAATACTTTTCTAGATGCAGAATGGAGTTATAGGTTAAAAAAAGACTACTCAGGAGATTCGCTCTATAATAAGATATATAAGAAAAATCGTTTATGGGCAAGATATTCAAGTGAGAAAATTGAAGCTAGGCTTGGTCTTCAAAAAATTATTTTTGGACCCACACAAATTCTCCGATCGCTTTCATGGTTTGATACATTTGATATAAAGGATCCTACCGGTCAGACAGATGGCGTAGAATCTTTTCGACTCAGATGGTTTCCATCCAATTCAATAGGTATTTGGACATGGGCAGTCCAAAATGATCACAAAATTGTTTCTTATGGAGGACGGGGAGAGGTTTCGACTCTTTTGGGCGAATGGGGGATAACATTCCATCATGACCCCACAAACTCGTTACAAATGATCGGTCAAACCAAAGTCTTGATTGATCAAGCTCACAACAGAATGGCCCTGGATTTTAGATACGACGGATTTATTGGCTTTTGGAATGAAAGTGCTTTTTTATTTTCTAAAGAAAATAATATTGCACTGGTTACCATAGGAGCTGATTACACCTTGCCAATTGCCACCGGGATCATGCTTATGACTGAATCTATGTTGGTAAAAGATTATCAAATTGATTCGAACTCTACACAAACAGCTTTAATGGCCAGTGTACCCCTGGGCATGGTTTATCAGCTCATGTTTATTTCTCAATTTAATTGGGAAGAAAAAAAGAATTATAACTTTTTACGCCTGACTGCAACTTATGATCAATATGCTTTAAATTTTATCATTTCAATTAATCCAAAACGATCTGATTATAATGAAGCTGCTTATTTCCTGCCTAATACAGTGGCTGGTTTTGGCACGAACCTAAAATTCGTCTTCATGTATAATCATTAGGATATAATAATGCAAAATAATTCTGTAGTAACTATTGAAAACCTTACAAAGCAGTTTCCAGTAGGTGGCAGTTTTTTCACAGCACTTAAAGATGTGGATCTGACCATTAACAAAGGTGAATTCACCGGCTTAGTTGGGCCATCTGGATCAGGAAAAACAACACTGTTAAATATTATCGGCGGACTGGATTCTCCCACTGAAGGGCAGGTCAACGTATTAGACAATGCTCTAAATGATACGTCCCATAACGCTCGAGCGCGCCTGCGCCGAAAACATATGGGTTTTATTTTCCAAAGCTATAACCTGTTGCCAGTCTACACTGTATTTGAGAATGTAGAACTACCACTGATCTTGAATAAGGTTGAGCAGGAAGAGCGGAAAGATATGGTAAAAAAAGCGGTTAAATCCGTCGGGCTAACCGATAAGCTAAATTCTCGGCCAAATATGTTGAGCGGAGGTGAATGTCAACGAACGGCTATTGCCAGAGCAATTGTCCATCAACCGGAACTTGTGTTGGCAGATGAACCAACCGCTAATCTGGATGCAGAAAATTCTCATCAAATTATGAAAATCCTCACAGATTTAAATGAAAAGTTAGATACTTCCTTTGTTTTTGCTACACACGATGAAAAAATCATGGCCTACTTAAGACGTATAATTCGCCTAGGAGATGGCCAAATAACTGAAGATAAAAAGATTGAGAACCCCAATGGAAAGAAATACTAATGCTGTTTAAGGTTGCTATCAAGAATCTGTTGGGCGCTAGGTTACGTACTATTCTGAATGTTCTTGTAACCGCTTTTTCATTTTTCTTAATCCTGTTCATGTCAGCAATGTATAATGGCATGCTGCAACACGCCAAACAAGTCACCATGGATACAGAAATTGCCGGTGGCGCTTATTGGCACCCGGATTACGACCCACTGGACCCCATGACATTTGAAGATGCTCATTCATCCCTGCCAGAAGAAATACAATCATTGGTAAATCAAAATAATGCTTTCCCAGTATTGGTAAGCCAGGCATCCATCTATCCCGCAGGTCGCATCATGCCTGCCATTATGAAGGGTATTCCACCTGATCAAAGTATTGTAAATATGCCAACTAATGCACTTTCAAAAAACAATGATATATCAATTCCCGTCTTGATCGGTAAAGGAATGGCCAGCAATACAAAGCTGAAAGTGGGTGATACCTTTATCATCCGCTGGCTGGATGCTGATCGAACTTATGATGCAGATGAAGGTACGGTCGTACACATTATGGATACGGAAAATTTCAAACTTGACATTGGCCATATCTGGATACCACTGGATAAAGCCCGATCTATGCTAGCCATGGAAAATGAAGCCACTTACGTGACCTTTGAAAAAGGAGTGCCTTTAGTTCATAACCTTGGTGGTTGGATTCCCCGCGATATTAATTATCTAGTCCAGGATATGGAAGCTATTATTGAAGCAGACAAGCCTCAGGCCCAAGTCATGTATATGATCCTATTAGCCTTGGCTGCCATGGGAATTTTTAACGCTCAAGTATTATCTATCTTTCGCCGAGGAAGAGAGATCGGGACACTCATGGCAATAGGCATGACACGTCCAAGAGTGGTAGGACTTTTCACCTTAGAAGGAGGTCTCAATGCAATATTGGCAGCAGTAGCAACACTCATCTTTTTTGGTCCTGCACTCTGGTATTTTGGTGTATATGGAATACCGTTGCCAATTGATTACACCGAGATGGGTTTGATCATCGCAAAACGACTGATACCGGTTTATACCATAGGCCTAGTTTTATCAACTACTATTCTTGTTTCACTGGTTGTATTGATTGTGAGCTATATACCGGCCAGGCGCATCACACGAATGCAACCAACAGATGCTCTGAGAGGTAAGGCGATAGCATGATCAAATTTTTAACTAAAGGATTACTCCGAGACCGTTCCCGCAGTCTGTTCCCGTTTTTGGTAATAACGCTTACAGTTGCACTCGTTATATTCTCGCTCGGCTTTATGAAAGGTACTATGAACAGTATGCTACTTGACACCGCCGTGATCATGACCGGGCATGAAAAAGTAGTTACACGCGCCTACAATGAAGAAAGCCAACTCATGCCCAATGACCTGGCCTTATTGGAAGTAGATGAGCTTGTTGATGAGCTAAGTCAGAATTATCCGGAGTTTTTCTGGTTACCGCGAATTACCTTTGCAGGGTTATTAGATGTTCCAGATGAAGTGGGTGAAACAAAAGCACAGGGTCCCGTGCTTGCTTTTGGTATTGATTTCTTTAATTCTGGATCTCGTGAAGTTGAAATTTGGGAATTGGAAAAATTGATATTGAGTGGAACACTGCCTAAGAATAAAGATGATGCTCTTATTAGTTCAAAATTGGCGAATCAATTGAACGTAAAAGCTGGAGAGAGAGTCACATTTATAGGTTCCACCATGAATAATGCTTTTACAACCTACAATTTCAATATTGCAGGCACGTTTAACTTGCGTAAGGGACAGACAGACAGGCAAATGATGCTTGTTGACCTCTCCGGTGCCCGCAATGCGTTGAATATGGATAATGCTGCTTCAGCCATTTTCGGATTTAGCCACTCGTTATATTATGATGACGAAGCAGCCGTTATACGTCGTACAACATATAATGAAACCTATAGTGACAGTATGGATATTTTTAGTCCTTTTATGCTTGCCCTACGGGATGGAAATCAGATGGGATCAATAGTAGATATAAGCGATGCAATGATGTCTATTATGGGAGGAGTATTTTTAGTCGTGGTGATGGTTGTTCTCTGGAACATGGGACTCATGAGCGGTCTGCGCCGCTATGGTGAAGTCGGATTACGACTAGCTCTTGGGGAGTCCAAGGGACAGGTTTACCGATCTATGATCTCTGAAGCGTTAATCATCGGATTAACCGGGACGATAATGGGAACGGGCATTGGGCTTGCTATTACCTATTTTGTCCAGGAGTATGGCATAGATTACACACAAGGAATAGAGGCATTATCAAATTCGTCTATGGTGATGCCCAATGTATTTTATGCTCAAGTTACACCAGATCTATTTTTTATTGGATTTATTCCTGGCGTTTTGGCCACTTTACTAGGTACCATGCTAGCTGGCCTGGGCATATACAAACGGGAAATGGCGCAATTATTCAAGGAACTGGAAACATGATTAAATTTGTTATTCTTTTAATTTCTTTCACATTTATTACGGGACAATCCAAAGAAATGACTGTGGATGATATTATTCAGGCTATGGATAAAAATATGAATGCGAAATCCCGGATACTGACAAGCAAAATGGTTGTACACAGTAGGCGGGCAAGTCGTACCATTGAATCTCGTAATTGGGTTGTGGGAACAGATAAAGCATTCACCGAATATTTATCTCCACCCAGAGAAGCGGGTACAAAAATGCTCAAATTAGGCGATAAGCTTTGGACCTATTCGCCACAAACAGATCGAGTGATCCAGATCTCTGGCCACATGCTACGTCAATCTGTTATGGGGTCAGATATGTCCTACAGTGATATGATGGAAGACCGTCCATTGATGGATCTCTACGATGCTAAAATAGAAGGTTCTGTTGAAATTGATGGAAGGGATCATTGGATAATGATGTTAACAGCCAAAGTGAAAGGATTATCTTACCCTATGCGCAGAGCATGGATTGACAAAGAATATCTGGTCCCCATGAAAGAAGAATTATATGCCAAAAGCGGTAAACTACTAAAAACATCTACTATGCACGGCATCAAAAATGTACAGAATAGGTGGTTTCCTTCTCGTTTTATATTTAAGGATGAATTAAAACGAAATAGCAAAGGAACAGAATGGGTAATTGATGAAATTGAGTTTGATAGTGATATTTCAGAATCTCGATTCTCAAAGGCACTACTTAGAAAATAACAAAACTGTTTCAATATGTTGTGTATGAGGAAACATATCCACCATGACTGCAACATTTATATTGTACCCTTTTTCTACCAATACTTTTGCATCCCGAGCTTGAGTGGTTGGGTTACAGGACACATAAATAATTTTCTTAGCTTTTAGCTTTGGCAGGTATTGTAACATATCCGGATGTATGCCAGCACGTGGAGGGTCAACAATAATCACATCCGGCTTTGGGATTCGTTTTGGCAGTTGGCCCGATTTAAAAAATGTATCCAAATTCGCTTTTAAAAATTTTACATTTTCAATTCCATTTTTTAAAGCATTTCTTTCCGCATCTTCTAACGCCGAACGAATCACTTCAAATCCATAGATATTTTTAGCTTCATTGGCCAGGTACAACCCAATCGTTCCCGTACCACAATATAAATCATATACAATTTCTTCGCCTGAAAGCTTGGCGACTTTCGCTACTTCATCATATAATCTTTGACCCTGTATGGTATTTGTTTGGAAGAATGAATTGGCTGAAATTTCAAATGTCAATTCGCCAATTTTCTCTTCTATGGTTGATGAACCATATATAATTGTTTCATACTCACCAAAGGCCACATCTGCTTTTCGAGTGTTTACATTATTTATCATAGATGTGATTTCCGGTACTTGGTCCAACAATGCATCCGTTAATGGGGACAATTTATTTAAATCATCATAAGCGGTGACAATATTCACCATGAGCTGATTGGTATTTATTCCATAGCGAAGCATTAAAAACCTTAAGAATCCTATGTGAGTTTTAGGATCATATGGCCGTAATTCCGGATTTTTGCGGCAAACGTCTCTGGAAATTTTAAGTATTTGGTTACCTATTTCAGGCTGGATATGGCAATCATAGATATCCAATATTTTATCATAACGTCCCGGAATATGAAGTCCAACAGCAAAGGATTTATCTACATGTTGCGGCTCTGACCCAAGAACCCATCGGTGTGGAGAAAAGGTGAATTCCATTTTATTCCGATAATTGAAAATTGGATTAGCTCCAATGGTTTTATCTAACCTAAATCTTTTAAAACCGCCTAATCGGCGAAACGCATCTTCACTCTGAAGTGATTTTTCTTTAAGCTGTACTTCATAGGATAGGTTTTGAATTTTACACCCTCCGCAAACACTGAAATGTTCACAAGGCACATTTACAGCATCGGGGGAGTCTTGAAGCACTTCTAAAACACGAGCTTCTGCAAAACCTTTTTTCTTTTTATAGATAAGAGCTTGGACAGTTTGCCCTGGGATGGCACCGTTTACAAAAATGACAAAGTCATCTTTCCTTGCTAGACCCATGCCTCCATAGGCAAGAGACTCAATCTTTAGTTCTAATTCTAGACCGCGTTTTATTTTTATAAAGTCAGCCATTATAAGGAATTAAATCAATTGTTGGATAACTATTGGGAGCGGATCCACTTTTGAATCATTTATGCTATATGCTTGCTGTATTAATTCAATGGCATGATTTGCTTGAGTTTCGTTTTTAGCATGGACCATGGCTAAGGGTTGACCTACTTCAATATAATTACCTAAACCTGATATCTCTGTTAATCCAACAGAGTGATCAATAGTATCACTAGCTTTTTTCCTGCCTCCACCTAAAGAAACAACCGCCAGACCAACATCCCGTGTTTGAATATTAGAAATGAACCCTGTTTGAGTTGCTGGGATAGGTTTTATTATATCTGATTGTTTAAATTTTTCTTTAAGTATATTACCAGAACCGCCTAAAGTCATGACCATTTCTTCAAATTTTTCAGCTGCTTTACCTGAATCTAAAACTCTGGTTATTTCTTTAATGGCTTCTTTTTTAGATCCGGATAAGCCTGCTATTATTACCATCTCGGCTGACAAAGATAAAACAACTTCATGAAGACGTTTGTCACGTTCTGATCCAGTTAAATAATCAATCACTTCCTGCACTTCCAATGAATTTCCTACATTAGTTCCCAATGGTTGATTCATATCTGTGATGAGTGCAGTTGTTTTCATTCCAAATTCTTTTCCAACATGAATAATATTTTTACCCAGCTCTAAAGCAAAATCTTTTTGATCTGCAAATGCACCATTTCCCATTTTAATATCCATTACAAGTCCATCCAATCCTGCAGCTATTTTCTTAGATAAAATAGATGCAGTAATTAGGGGTATTGATTCAACAGTGGCTGTTACATCACGTACGCCATATATTATTTTATCTGCAGGTGCCAGATTGTCTGTTTGTCCAATGATGGCACAACCCACTTTTTTTACAACTTGACGAAAATGATCATTATCAGGTGTAGTATTATATCCAGGTATCGATTCCAGCTTATCCAATGTACCTCCGGTATGGCCTAAACCCCTTCCAGAAATCATAGGATTATAGATTCCGCATGCAGCAACAATTGGTGCAAGCAACAGGCTTATTTTATCACCGACACCACCGGTAGAATGCTTATCAATCACAGGGCCATCTAAGTTATCCCAATTCAGAGTATCACCTGATTTCATCATTTGATCAGTAAGATAGAAAGTTTCATCCACTGTCATTCCATTAAATATAACAGCCATGGAAAAAGCAGCAATATGACTTTCATTTACAAGCCCTTCAGCAATTCCTTCAATATAATATTGGATTTCTTCCCCACTGAGAGAATGGCCATCTCTTTTTTTTCTGATGATTTCTTGAGGAAGCATTGTTGAACCGGAATTATTTAAAAAAGAATATGTGAAAAATTGGTTTTATGAATTTTCATAATTCGAAAGAAATTCCCCCAATAACGATTGGAGATCATGGGCAGCATAGTTTGCATTTCCCATGGTTTGTTCATGACTTAAAGCAACTTTGCTCATTCCTGCAGCCATGTTTGTTATAATGGAAAGAGCTGCAACCTTTAAACCAAAAAACCTAGCAAGGATCACTTCTGGGACGGTGGACATGCCTACTACTTGTGCACCTAAATTTTTGGCAACTTTGATTTCTGCAGATGTTTCAAAACTGGGACCGCAAAACCAAATGTAAACACCCTCATGCAAAGTAATTCCTTTTGATAGAGCTGCATCACGAAACTGATTACATAACATTGGATCATAAGCATCTACCATATCGACAAATCGCGATGATTCTGTTTCCTTAAATAATGGTGATACACCAGTAAAATTGATATGGTCGGTTAGTAACATTATGCTTCCTGGTTTGGCTTTATGAACTAAACTTCCTGCTGCATTGGTCAAAATAAGTAAATCACAACCTAATTCTTTTAATGTATGGATTGGTGTCCGCATTGCATCTGCATGACCTTTTTCATAATAATGGGCTCGGCCTTGTAAAATAGCGACCTCTGCTCTATAAACTTTTCCCAGTACTAATTGTCCTACGTGCCCCTGGACTCCAGCATTGGGAAAATCCGGTAAATCATCATATGAAATAATAGTTTGATCTTCAACAAGATCTACAAAAGAGCCTAATCCTGATCCAAGTACGATTCCAACTCTTGGTTCCTTCCCCGGTGCTCTAGACCGAATGATGTCTAAAACAGATTTTACTGACATAAATTAAACTCCAATAGGGTGCCAGGTAGTTTTTATTTCCTGTGTTTTCAAAATTTGATACGGATCTTCTTTTTGCCAATCTTCATTGGAATAAATAATCGCATGCTTCACATTCAATGCTGCATTGGATTCAACCATTTGGATATGAGCTTTATTATCGCCACAGTAAATCATTGCATTCACATCCATATGAGAAGAAAAATGTTCTAAGAGTTCATCTCTTTGGCCAGTGAAAATATTTACCACACCACTAGGGAGATCCGAAGTGTGCAGAACTTCCGCAAATGAGACTGATGATATTGGCTTGGATTCAGATGCTAGAACCACCATTGTATTTCCCCCAGTGATGATAGGTGCTAAGATAGAAACAAGCCCCAGTAATGATGTATCATTTGGTGCAAAAGCAGCAACTACACCTGTTGGTTCCGGTATGGTGAAATTAAAATAAGGAAGCGATACAGGATTTACACGACTAAAAATTTGCTGGTATTTATCCGCCCAACCAGCATAATAAATAAGCCGATCAATAGATTGATTTAATTCTGTTTCAGCCTGTTTTTTGGTACTGCCTTGGAACATAAGCTCCTCTGTAAATTGATCCCGTCTGCCTTCCAACATTTCAGCTATACGATATAAAATTTGGGAACGGTTAAAGGCTGTTTTTCCTGACCATCCACCAACAGCCTTCCTTGCAGCTACCATAGCATTCCGAAAATCTTTTCTAGAACCACGGCAAATATTTACCACTGTTCCATCCTTTGGACTTTCCCATTTTATATATCGACCCGATTCCGTCCTAGGAAATTTTCCATCAATATATAATTTATATGTTTTTTGAATTTTAACTCGTTTACCCATTCATATGTCCTAATTCAAATCCACATAACCGCGGAGACCTTCTACCCCGCCTTCACTACCAACACCACTTTCCTTATACCCGCCAAATGGCGCACTAGGATCAAATTTATTAAATGTATTCGCCCAAATAACACCTGCACGAATTTCTTTGGACACTTTGAAAATTTTAGCCCCCTTATCTGTCCAAACACCACCAGAAAGGCCGTAGGGAGTATTATTCGCTTTTGCAATCACTTCATCAATAGTTCTGAATGTTTGGATCGCAAGTACAGGACCAAAGATTTCTTCCTGCACAACCCGATTTGATTGACTTACATCAGTGAAAATTATCGGAGCGCACCAATAGCCTTTATCTGGCATTTCAGATTTAGACTGATAAATGGTCCCTCCTTCATCTTTTCCCAATTGTACATATTCATTGATTTTCTCAAGTTGTATTTTTGAATTGATGGCACCGATGTCTGTATTTTTATCTAGGGGATCCCCCACAATAAGCGAATCCATTCGATTTTTCAGTTTAGAGATAACTTGTTCAGCAATGCCTTCCTGTAAGTAGAGCCGGGACCCGGCGCAACATACATGACCCTGATTAAAAAATATTGAATTAATAATCCCTTCCACAGCTTGGTCAATGGGAGCATCTTCAAAAATGATATTTGCTGCCTTACCACCCAACTCCAAAGTATATTTTTTTCCAGAGCCAGCCAAAGCTTTCATAATATATTTTCCAACTTCTGTACTGCCAGTGAATGCAATTTTATCAATATCGGGGTGATTCACCAATGCCTGTCCTGTCTCAACACCACCGGTAACTATATTAATAACTCCAGGTGGCAGGTTGGCTTCTTGGATGATTTCTGCCAATTTCATAGCGGTAAGGGAAGTTGTTTCAGCTGGTTTTAAAACCAGCGTGTTCCCAGTTACCAATGCAGGTGCTAATTTCCAGGCCGCCATAAGTAATGGAAAATTCCATGGAATAATTTGACCTACCACACCTAATGGTGTAGGAGAAACACCAGGGAAAGCATATTTTAATTTATCTGCCCATCCAGCATAATAAAAAAAGTGCGCAGCAGCAAGGGGTATATCTACATCACGAGACTCCCGAATAGGTTTCCCTCCATCCATGCATTCAATTACAGAAAACTCCCTAGCTCTTTCTTGAAGTAATCGTGCAATACGGTAAACATATTTTCCTCGTTCCCTTGGTCCCATTTTTGACCAAGTTTCTTTATAAGCATTTCTCGCTGCAACTACGGCTTTATTTACATCAGAGTCATCGGCTTCAGCAATTTTGGCAATTACTTTTTCGTTAGCTGGATTAATGGAATCAAAATATTTCTTTTGATAAGCAGGGACAAACTCGCCATTTATAAAAAGGTTGTATTGATTTTTTAATTGAATGTGATCGATGCTTTCAGGCGCCGGACTGTATTCCCAATTTACTGATTTATTCATAATATTTTTTTAATCCAATGAAAAATAATCTTTTGATTGGTAGTACCCTGTATCTTGTTTTATTATTTGCATAATTACATCATTTGCCAAAGAACTTGCACCAAATCGAAACAAATCTGGCGAAAGCCAATCAGGACCTAAAGTTTCCTTAACCATTACCAAATATTGAATGGCTTGTTTTGCAGTGCCAATGCCACCAGCAGGTTTCATGCCAATTCGCTTCCCTGTTTTTATTTGAAAATCTCTAATGGCTTCCAACATAGTTAGGACAACAGGCGGTGTGGCTGCAGGCGCAATCTTACCTGTTGATGTTTTAATAAAATCTGCACCTGCTTCCATAGCAATGTCGCTTGCCAAACGTACATTATCTAATGTAACCAGTTCTCCAGTTTCTAGTATCACTTTCAGATGCGCACTTCCGCAAGCTTCCTTCACTTTTGTGATTTCTTCAGACACATAATTATAATCACCACGGAGAAATCGTCCTCTAGATATTACCATATCAATTTCATTCGCACCTGCATCAACGACAGATCTTACTTCATCCAATTTTGATTCCAAATCTGCCATCCCGCTTGGAAAAGATGTGGCCACAGAAGCTATATGAATACTAGTCCCTGATAAAGCTTCTTTCGCTATTGGAACCATAGTAGGATAAACACAAATAGCTGCAACGCTTGGTAATCCGGGAAACTGATCATAAAGATGAGCTGCTTTGTAGCAAAGTTGTTTTACTTTACCGAGAGAATCTTTCCCTTCTAAAGTAGTAAGATCAATCATGCTCAAGGTTAATTCCAAAGCTTGAATCTTTGATTCCTTTTTTATGCTTCTTGAAAATAGCCTGACTACCCGTTCCTTTGTATTCACTTCATCAATTGGATGGGTATATAAATGGTGTTGTGTATTCATAAGATTTTGTTATTATTAGGAAATTTAGAGCAAAAATGCCACTTTGAATACATCTTCTTTAAATACAAGATCGAATTTGGTTTACGAGCTTGTTTGCTTCTAATTTATTTGCCGCTTCTGCATAGATGCGCATGATTGGCTCTGTATTTGAATTCCGTAAATGAACCCACCGATCTGCCCATGTGAACTTTACACCGTCTAATGTATTTGTATCTGCATCATGAAAAAGAGATTGGACCTTTTGGATTAAGGTATCCGAATCAATACCATCTAAATCCACTTTATCTTTTACAATTTCAAATTGTGGTAATAACTGATGAATCTTACCGAGCGAATTTTCTGTTTGGGACATCCGATTCAAAACCATTGTTGCCCCTACTAACGAATCTCGTCCTAAATGGCATTCTCTAAGGATTACACCACCATTTCCTTCTCCCCCGAGCTCTGAACCAATTTCATTCATTTTATTTACTACATTAATTTCTCCTACAGCCGTCCGAGCAACTGAAATATTATTTACTTCAGCCAATTTTTCTAAAGCCAAAGACGTGGATAAATTCACCACAAATGGGTCTGTTTTATTGGTCTCCTTCATATATCCATCTGCTGCCAATACCAGCGTATATTCTTCCCCCAATGGGTTTCCATTTTCATCTACCGTGGCCAAGCGATCTGCATCAGGGTCAACAGCAAATCCACACGCTGCACCATATTTAATAACAGCTTGAGATAAATCAGTTAAGTTTTCTGGGAGCGGTTCCGTCCCTCGGGTAAAATTCCCATTAGGCTCACAATTGATTTCTATTACATCGCACCCTAAAGATTCTAACATGGCAGGGAGAGCCTGAGCTCCAGCACCATTTACCGCATCAATCACAACTTTAAAATGGCGGCGTTGAATTCTGGTTAGCTCAATGCAGGATAAACTGGCACATGCGATCACATGTTTTTGAATGGCATTTTTTTCAGGCCAGACTATTCCCGGATCATCCGCATTTGGGAGTTCAGTATTCTTATCTACTAATTCAAATAATTTTTCACAATCTTCTGGGTGGAAAAATGTACTGTCATCTCGAACAAACTTTAACCCATTCCATTCAATTGGGTTATGGCTGGCAGTAACAATAAATCCACCAATAGCTTCCGTATTGTGAACCATATATTGAATTGTGGGTGTGGGAACAATATCACAAAAAATAACCGTTCTTCCAAGTCGAGTGAGCTCACTCATCATAGTATGAAGAATATCATCTCCTGATGGACGGCTATCACGTCCAGCTATAATAACGCCTGCCGGTAAAAATTGATGGAGCGCTTTTGCATACACAATTGCAGATTCTGGTGTTAAATGTGTTTTTGTAAGCCCGCGAACACCAGAGATACTTCTAATTAACATTTTAATTGATGGTTAAAGTAAGGAGTTGAGAACAAAAAGCTATGGAAGTTATAGAAATGAATTTAGCAAATAGAAATGATAAATTGATTTTATTTAGATATAAGATTCCATTTTAGAGTTTAAATTAAAATTGGTGAAAAATTTTCCATATTATATTGACCTAAGTTCAAGGTATTCATAAAAAGAAAAAAGCCCCGGAAAAACCGAGGCTTTCATCAATTCCCAAACGGGTGCCTACTTGCGTCGCCTGCGACGTCGCTGACGGCTGGCACGCGGATCGTTCCGCAATGCTTCTATCCTGGCAAGCCTTTTAATACGACGGGCTGTTTTCTTTCGAGCTTCCCGCTTTGCATCACTTGGCTTTTCATAGAAGGATCGAGTCCTAACTTCCCGAAGAATACCTGCTCGCTCCCACATCTTTTTAAATCGACGCAGGGCTCGTTCAAATGATTCCTTTTCTCTTACCTGGACTTCAACCACTTAAATCACCTCCAAAGTGTAGTTTGTGGTTATTTATTACAAAATTTCTCGCTTCAGAAAAGCCGGCGATTTTACCGGTATACTGACCATTTTCCAAGAGTTAAACCATGGATGCAAATTCTTCAACCGTCAGCGTTTCCGGCCGTCGGGTGAAATCAATTTTATTCTGAATCTCTTTTGGAATATTCCAACTTTTTAATGTATTTCTTAGCATTTTCCGCCTTTGAGAGAAAGCCGTAGTGACTAATTTATTAAACTTTTTGTATTTTTCATCTGGAACTATTGGAGCTTCTTTTTTTGTAAAACGTACAATAGCGGACTCTACTTTTGGTTTGGGAATAAATACATCTGGCGAAATGGAAAAACAATATTTGACATTTAAGTATGCACCAACCACAACCGAAAGCCTTCCATAAGCTTTTGTCCCGACTTCTGCGGACAAGCGCTCGGCCATTTCTTTTTGCATCATAATATGAGCATCAGTCCAAAAATCTAATTGTTCAATAAGCCAAAAAAGAATAGGCGATGTAATATTATATGGTATATTGCCTACCACGCGAACAGGCTCAGAAATAGGTAATTCATTGATTTCTTGCAAAAGTACATCACCATGGAGAATATGAAGCCCTTCTAGAACAGATCTGTTTTTTAAATGATCTATTAGCATTGGATCAATTTCAATAGCAGCTATTTCTTTTACATCAGGTAAAACCCTTTCAGTAAGTGCACCCTCTCCAGGACCAATCTCGAAAATAGAGTCTGTATTTTTTGGATTAATTGTTCTGGCAATACGGTCAAGAAGATTATTATCAGCAAGAAAATTCTGACCCCACTTTTTTCTGAAAATATGGCCTGCTTTTTTGATTTTCATTATCTAATTCGAAATATTCAAAATGGAAATAAAAGTACACGTTTTTAGATCAATCAAATCGGTAATTTGAAAAGCTCTGTAGCATTAACAGATGTTTGTTCAGCCACCAATTCAATAGAAGTACCATGAAGTTCTGCTAATTTTTCTGCAACAAACTTCGTATGTCCCGGTTCATTTAGCTTACCACGGTGAGGTACGGGACTTAAATAAGGCGAATCAGTCTCAACCATGATTCGATTTAAGGGAATCTCTTTCGCCACTTCAGGTAGGTGGCTATTTTTAAAAGTCAGATTTCCAGAAAAAGAAATGAAATACCCTAAGTCTATAAAAGCTTGTGCCGTTTCAAGTTTACTGGAAAAACAATGAGCCACACCTCGTACGCGTGGAAATTCTTTTAGGATACTAAGTACATCTTCATCAGCATCTCTATTATGAAAGACCACTGGTTTGTCTAAATCCTGTGCAATGCTCATTTGATTTCGAAATACTTTTTGTTGTATATCCGGATCGGAAATATTACGAAAATAGTCTAAGCCCATTTCTCCTACAGCCACCATGGAATCAATCTTCATTAGATCATAGATTTGATTAACAAAATCTTCTGGAGCATCTTTTGCATCATGGGGGTGAATCCCAGCGGTGGCAAATATTGAATCATTAGTTTCTGCCAACTGGAGACACTCTCTGGAATCAACCATATTTGTAGCGACACAAATAAAGCGAGTTACTCCTAGCTTCTCAGCGCGGCTTAATACATTTGAAAGGTTATTTTTTAAATCATCATAAAATAGATGACAGTGAGTATCAGTTAGCATTTAATTAAATCTTCTTGTAATATGATGGGCAAACCTAAAATCATTTTTTCATTATCACGACCATGAAATTTCAAAACATT
>MDTE01157086.1_pt1 | contig 52249 bp, 78 predicted proteins | sample 811231 | NCBI WGS metagenome assembly MDTE01 (sample SAMN05326651, study PRJNA326480) | marine metagenome | isolation source: seawater | place: Indian Ocean: Red Sea | collected 2010 | reverse complement strand
TATCAACAGGGTCTCTTTTAATCGCAATACATTTATCGTATCCTTCTTCCCATGTAGGTTTCCCATCCATATCACCCCAAAAATAGTTAATCAATGATGAAGCATTCTTTGGTGGTGTAACTACTGCAATCCTAGCATGTGCAGGCGATTTACGAAATACGTGCGGTTTAGGATTTACAAAGTCATGGTCATATATTTTTTGCGTTATCATATATTGTAACATTATTTCTTAAATATTTTCTTAAAGTTTGCAGTAGCAACCGCCTGAAACTGTGGTTCAGCAGTATAACTTCCTTTATATCTTACTTCGATATCAAGTATCGGGTCACCATCGGATTTGATGGATACAAAAACCTTAGCAGCTCCAGCACCCTTTTCCCATGCACCCACTTTACCTTTTGTTCTATCTACAGTCAATTTACTTTTGTATAGGTCTTGTAGTGAGTCAACAATCGTATTGAGTTCTTGACCTTGTGCCTCTTCGACCTCTACCTGACCACGGACAAATCTTCCGATACCTGTCAGAAGACTAAACTGAAATTCGTTTGACTTGAGTGTTCCTGCTAATTCTGTTCTGAAAACAAGATTCAAAAACTTCTCAATGAAGTCACGGTTGTGTGACTTGATAACTGCTTCAACTTTCTTGAAGAAAATATTACGAGGATTCTTGAGTTCAATACCCCACTGTTTTGCTGGAATATCAGCAATCAGTTTGTTTCTCTCTGTGGGTTTCATCTTCTTGAGGTCTTGTTTTGAGAACTTGGTTCGTTTCTCTAGAACTCTATCAAAGAAGATTCTCTTCGCATTATCGATAAGAATGATATCTGCACCAATAATATCACGTAGAATAGATGACTTCCCTGTGATGGGTTTGTTGATTAGTGTTGGGTCTGGCGCTTTACTTGACGCTTTCTTCTTGAGGGAATATCCAAAGAATTTACCTGAACTATCTTTGACTACTATGTCAGATGAATTATAGTCTTTGATGTTACCAAGTTTTGGATTGTATTGTGCAATCTCTTTATCCCAACCTTTACCTGTCCAATATATCTTAGATGGATTCTTTACTTCATCAAGAATATAGTTTGCAGCTGAGATTGCAGTTCCTAAGTCATTAAAGTTACCATGAAAGAAATCTAAAAAATCAGGTCTTCGGTCTGCACCATCAATCTTATTATAGATTTTTTTTGCGTTCTCAATGAGTTCAATCGCATCTTCTTGGGATAGGTTACCCTTAATTTTAGTTTTCATGAGGACTAAACAGGCAGTCATCATTTCTTGGACTTCGCCTGGCACCTTCTTACCACCTTCACCGATTGACCCATCACCAAACATCGCAGACGCAAACGGAATCTTCAAATCGTTCTGTTTGATGAAGTCTTTGATATCTTTCTGTTGGTCAGTGAACGCTCTCTTAATTTTATATTTCTTCATATCAGGAGTCGAGACCATAACAATATCGTCTGTCGTCCCTTGAAGATAAGAGATTAGTTTCTGAATGTCTCCATCATCGGACGATGCATGTCCTACATTGAATGCAGCTTCAGATAGATGTGTTTTGAACTTTAACATTGTTCCCCATTTATATAAAAGTTATACTTCTATTTATAACAAAACGGCGTTGGAACTTTGTTCATCCTTCCATTTTTCAATCGTATCTTTTAGATTATTAACCCAATTGTCACGATGTTCTATAAAAATTTGTGTAGGATGGTCATCAACTGCAATGATAGTTACCAACTGAGTGATAGGCATTCCCGTTCTTTCTTCCCACATGATAGCGTATCCCGCCTCTTGCATGAAGTATTGTTTAATCATTGATGGTGTTTTACGTTTACGACTTGTTTTAAAATCAATAATCGATAACACACCATTGAACTCTGCAACACAGTCAACTCTTCCCGCCAACCCTAGATGGTTAGAATATAGAGGTGCCTCCTGAGAGTAAATAGTTCCGATAGAGTTATCAAGTATAGGTTTTACATCATTGAATGATTGAATGACATCAGGTGTTACGTCCTGTTTATAGTCCTCATCATTATTCAGATACCTTTCGATAATCTCATGAACCGCAGTACCTCTTCGAGATGCCTGTGCAGATATCTTATTAGCAACCTCAGCACCTACACGTTTACGCCATGCAGCTATTCCCGCACGACTCAGTATAGACAATACTGTCGTAATAGAAGGGTAATCAATCCCTTCAGGAGTCTTGTATATCCTTCCTGATTCGGTAGTCTCTGCTACCATATCCTGAAGTTCTACTGGTTCGTGATTAAATGACATAATCAGTTGCTAAAAGAGTTATAAAGTTTCTAAGTAAGAATAACAACCCTACACCATTCAACAGAACTAATGCACGGTCTTTCCATATTATACTCACCCATAACCATAAAGAAATACCTATGATTGATACTGATAGGTCATAGATTTGTAGACCTTCAACACCTCTCAAAGACATTCCTGCCAGAATAAACATAGATGCAACCCACTTAATATACCAATCAATAGTATACTTCGGTGTCGCACTCTTTGTTATTCGTTTTGAATTCTCTAGTTCTTCTTTTGAGAACTTTCTAGGTTCAGGTGGTTTTAGTTTATCAATTATTTTTGCCATTACGAATATTCTCCATACGTTGACGCATCTCTTTCCACTTTTCGAAAGACAGTGGTTGTTTCGCTTCACCACACGCCAACTTGTTTTTACGAAACTGTGCTTTCAGTTCCTTCTTATACTCCGCACCAAGGAATGTTCCTACCAATCGCAGTAATGCTTTTCGGAATGAACGACCATGATGCATGTGTCCTAGACAATGAGTCAGTTCATGAATCAGAGTATATGCATCTAATCCACTATACTTATCTAGGGTAACTGTACTTCCATTAGTCCAACCATTAGTCCCTCGACCACTAGACTGTTGTTTCAATACTACTTCAGGACGTTTGAATCGGAACAAATTCATGAAGTCTGTTTCACCCGCCTCTGCGTACAGTCTCGGCCATGTCTTAGACTTATATATCTTTTTCGCAAATCGTTCTGCTTCTTTGATGTTAGCAAATGTCGGAACAGGCATCCCTTTCTGCGCCATTGCAGATTGGAATGCCCATTCCGAGCGATAACACTTTAACCTTTCACTGTCACGAGATTTGTGACCACGATTCTGCTTAGATTCGTGTTTCATTAGATATTTTTGATAAAGTGTTTTCTCAGATAATTTCATAATTTAATTGTTACTCAGTTCAGCGGTTTTTGCGATTTCAAGTTCTTCCAAGAGTTTGTTGAGTTGCTTTGTTTTCTGTTGAACCTGTGGGTCATTGTCCTGTTGCATTTCTGCGTTAGTCAAGTCCCGTTCCAACCATGCAATCTCAACCTCTAGTTCGACTATGCTCACAATGCAGTCTCCCATACAAGTTGTGCCAATTTGCGTTCCTTACGGTACGCCTCCTTTTCCCAAGGTTGAGACCAGTATTCTGTCTCAGTATGGTTTTTACCTTTCCAATACTGTTGACCAGTTGTCTCAGTCAGTTCACCTCGGACACCCTGTTTTACGTGAATCATTTCATGACATAATGCTGTAACGAATTCACGTAAACCAAGTTCTTTCTCAATCTCTATTGCAAATTCTCGGTTACCCCAATTGGTGCAAAATCCAATCCCACCTTCTTTCTGCAAACCTTTCTTGATTTGGACTTCAATATGTATCTTACGTATGCGAGGCAACAACTCTTTCATTGCACAAAGAATTGTAGACTCTGCGATTGCCCGTAAATGTTTGTTTCCACCATTGACAACAATCATTACAAACCTCTCTTAACTAATTTACAGAACAAGCTTACTACACTGAGCATGTTTTGTCAACAGCTCATTTTAATTATAAGTCCTTTATTTATATAGTATTAAAAAAATATTTTTTGAAGGAATACGTTATATCCCTGAAAGTGATTGGTCGGACGCCGCCCCCTTGAGAGAGGTGTAATGTGGGGACGGCGCCCTAAACTGTTAAGCTGCAAAGAAACTTTCTTTCAATGCACGCCATACGTTATCGGGTTTCGATACCTCGTATGGGTCAGTAGGACAGTTATCACAGTATCCCTCTTCAGGGAAGAACATCTCAACATGTCCTGAATCTGCTACTAGAGCATATCTCCATGAACGTTCACCAAACCCTAGATTGTCTTTCTTGACTAACATACCTAGTGCTTCAGTAAACTCACCACTACCATCAGGTAACATCGTTACGTTCTGAATACCCTGATTCTCTGCCCATGCATTCATTACAAACGCATCATTAACTGATACGCAGTAAATGTTATTTATACCATATTTTGCGAACTCTGTCGCTAATTCTTCGAATCTTGGGAGTTGTTCATTAGAACATGTTGGTGTAAATGCGCCAGGCAATCCAAAGATTACACAACGTTCATTTGCCCACAAGTCTACTGAGGATTTTTCAACCCACTCTCCAAGTTCACGAGTCTTAAATGTTACCGCAGGCAACAAGTCTCCAACTTTTATCATATTATTCTCCACTCAAATAATTTAGAAAGTTACTATATCCACCAATGTTTTCACCATCGATGACAATTTGCGGAAATGTTCGAGCATTTGGAAACTTCTCTAACAATTCCTCACGAGTAAAATCTTCATCTAACATATACTTGTCATATGAATGTTCACTTGTCTCTTGAATCATTTGTTGTGCAATGTGAACCGCTTTGTCACAGTACATACAATTAGTCTTGCTGTAGATTTCTATTTTCATTCTCTCTCCTTATAAATTCTAGATATTCCTTATCACGATAATTACCACTTAAAACAATGCGGGGTGTATCAGCATTATTCTTATGCGTATAATGTGGCATGTATGAAGGGAATATAATAATTCCACCCGTATTCGGTACGAATGTTTTACTATAATCCATACCTTCTATTTGCATAGGGAACATAAGTTCACCATGTTCTTCTGACGCTTGTAAATAAAACACAAACGAAAGGTCTTTTAAACTTTGATTACCTAACTCTCTTTTATGGGAATGGTATGCCGTACATTGTCCTTTTTCTTGATACTGTGTCCAAAACCCTTCAGCTTCTACGGTATTTTGTGTTATCTCTTCGATGAGTTTATCTATAACATCTATGATGTCATCAAACGCATCATGCATAGATTTACTACCACCTTTTTCATCACCTAAAGGTATATCTTCACGTTGTGTCGGACTGTAGTGTATTTGATGAGTACCTTCCTTATTACGATTCTTTTTCACCCATGCACATGCCTTATCAAGGGGAAGATTTGAAACGTCAAGTCTCCCCATAAAAAAACCTGTGGGTGTAAGAGGTTCGTATTGAATGTTACTTTTCATATTTATCCCATAATCTCTCGTGGTAATAGTATACCACCATCTTTATAAAGAAGTCAAGTGTCATGATACTTCCTGCCACTGTGAGACTTCCTGTTAAAGCATATCCTATCAATCCTGTAATACAGGTTGCAAGTATTCTCCAACTGAACGTTTTATATAGACTTTTCCTTCTAGAGTCCACGTTCTTGTCTAATTTTTGTTGCGGAGATATCTTCGATTTCTTTATCGAAGGTCTCTTCTTCAATCTTGTATCCTACATCCCTTCCGTATGTAATGTTTACAATATTCGGTACATAAAAAACTTCAAAACAGTTGTAGTCGAATCCTTCTTCTTCTACTAATACTCTATAAATCTCTTCTTCTCTTTCCTCTTGGTCATATGGGTTTTTATCTGTCCCATCTGACTCCCTTAGTAATATTGCTACTTGACCAGTTTTGGCAAGGCATCTTTTAAAAAGTTCTGTATGTCCTTTGTGCCAGGGCTGAAATCTGCCAAGCATTTGCGTAGTTGGTTTTGACCAATCCATTTAGTTATCCTCAAATCATTCTCACCCTCGAACCATGATTGGTCGGGGCGCTCGAATACTTTATTAGTATCCTCGAAACGACCTGATTCTATCGTATCCATGAATATCCTATAATCTGCGTGTAGATTACCTCTGAAAATGTCCAACGGACATACGAAGTCCGCTATACCAAATCCAACCGTATGAAAATACTCACACATGCGATTGAACTGTCGTTCTCTCCCTTGCGGGGTGAAATCCCAATCGTCATGCGCTTGTCTAATACTATCCGCATTAAAATGTGGGATTTCAAAATGGTAAGACAACTCCTTTGCAAGAGTTGTCTTCCCTGAGCCTGGCAGACCGTAGATTAATATTTTCATATCTTTCCTTAGGCCGCTTCGGCAAACTCCACTGCTTTTTCAACAGCTTTGATTTTTCTAGTTTGATTCGCACCAAACCATGCAGATGTCATTCTTGAATCTGCTTCTCTGCCCATTTCATGGTCAGTTAAGTAGGTTACACTGTTAAGTGCCTGCCACCATGTTCCCGCACCGAACTCAGCGCCTGGCTGTGTCTCTAGGAACTCATACGCCTTTTGACCATTCGAAGTCAGGTCATCAAACGTCTTAACTACAACTTCTTCCTTACCTTGATAGGTTCTAGGGAATACTTCATTGTAGTATTCAATCAAGGCATCTGCCTTGAAGTTCTTGGATGCAAGGTATTGTGCAACCTCTTTGTATTTAGCGAATTTTTCATCCGCAATACCCATGTGTTCTTTCACCATCTCAGGGTCAAAAACTTTTCTATGGTTCAACTTAACACCAGTGTTTTTCACACTTGCGAGTGCCATAGAAAGAGTATTGTTACAAACAACCCTAATAGGTGTAAACCTAATATCGATTGCCTTACCATACTCATGTGGGTTTGAGAACAAGAAGAACTGTTCAACAGGGTCACCCTTGACCGCTTCGAACACTCCCTTGACCTTTGCGAGACCCCATACCATCTTTCCACCTTTCAGTGAACCAGCAGTATGCATCTCCATAGAACCTTCTAGGCAATATTCAGAGAAGAATTCGAACGCTTCTTCGTTCTGAACAGGATACCAGTTCTTTCCAACCTGAGTTAGAACCTTGTTATCAGAAGACCTAATAAGTGCCTCCTGACCAGTTTCTACTTCAGTATCACCAACCTTTGCGTAGGTTGGAACTTTATCGACAGACCAATCAAGTCCTGCCTTAACCATTATTTGGTTTGGAGTCAAGTCAGTCGATACCTTAGTACCGAGACCATGCCAAGGAACTTCCCCAGCATACGCCATCTGCGCTTGACCGTTAACCATTTCTACTTCATGACTCATTACGCAGCCTCCAACATAGATAGTGGAACGTTGTAAGTACCGTTAGGAAGTTTTACAACTGCCTTCTTGATATTTACTTTAACGACTTCCCCAAGAGTTCTCTTGGTTTTCTGAACAACGAAAACCTTAGAACCTACCGAAATAGATGCCTTAGCTTTCAACTCAACCGCTTCCCTTGCGAAAGCGATAACCTCATTTAACTCTGAAATAGAGTTCAGGTTGAGGAGTTCCTGTTTCAATTGTGATGTAATCATAATTTACCTCTCTAGTTATCAATCAATTATGGTTACCATTATCTCATATGGGGCAGGTTTTGTCAACACTTATTTTCAAAAAAAGTCAATTATTTTGTTTTCCCTGAAATTGTTCTATTATCCATCCACTAAAGTCCCATTTGTGGTTTCGCACTTCCCAAGGTCTATCATGATGTTCCTTGTGGAATCCTTCACCTAGTGTTACCATCGCTAACCAAAAGTCATTATGTGGTTTCTGTCCTCTATGACTGTAACCAAACAATAGGTTAGCGAATAACTTCAACATCCCAGCGGGTGCGAGTAATCCGTATATTATACTAAATGGGTCATAAGTTGTCAACAGCAAAATTAAAACCCATGAACCTACTATCCACCAATACATTCTTTCTTGGAACTGTAGTATTGGGTCACGCATGAGTTTACGAAAATGTTGTTTACCTTCTCCAACTAGATATCGTTTCCTGAACGGAACGAGTTGGGGAGTTACGTAGGTATACCAATGACCTTTATAAGCAGCTGAGTGCGGGTCTTTTTCGGTATCGTGATATCTGTGATGTTCTTGATGAACAGCGGCAAATGGAATAGCAGGGCCGATAAATCCTAATGCACCTGTATATGCAAAGAACCCTCGTGCCCATGCTGGACAGTTTTTCCAGTGTCCGTGTGAAAATACTCTATGATAACCTAGTGTTCCGCCAATAGTCATCATCTGCCACATAAAGAGACAGAACAACCATTGCCAAACGTTTGCATACATTACCATAGGAATGAATGATAACCAACAGATTATCTGAGTGGACGCAAGTATTTGTCTGCGCCACTCTCTTTCGAATTCATCCAGTTTTCTAAGTATTTTATCCATTTATCAATTTATACACCTTGTGTAGTCTTCCACATTTCATAAACTTGTGGAATTTATTAAATAAATTTTTCATATTGTCTCCTAATTCTATTTATAGTATTAGTAAACGACTTTTACACCATATTGTTGTTCAAATCTTATTGCGTCATTTATAGTATCTACCATAGGTTCACCACGTATGTTCAGACTTGTATTCAAAAGAAGTGGACAACCTGTACGTTCATACCATTTATCGAGTATCAACCTTATTATTGACGGGTTGTTCCATTCTACCGTCTGAACTCTTGCAGTTCCGTCTGCGTGTATCACAGCGGGAATCGTGCAGTCTGTGTTATGTCTACCTTGATATACAAATGACATATACGGACTCTCTCCGCATCTAAAAAATTCTCCAACGTTCTCCTTACGGATTACGGGGGCAAATGGTCTAAATTTTTGTCGTTTCTTAATACCATTTACACGGTCTTTTGCATTTTTACCTCTAGGGTCTGCGAGTAATGAACGATTACCTAATGCACGTGGGCCGAACTCTGACTTCCCATGTGCAATTCCACAGACTCCATTCTTGAGTAGTTCTTCTACTACTTCTTCTGCCATCAAAGCAGGTAATGTAGAACCTTCTATGTTTCTACCAAGATAAGGATGCGACCATTTTACTTTTTTACCATATGCAAGTGCAGCTGCTCCCAATGAACCACCGCAGTCGCCAGGATTCGGCATAATCCAAAGATTTGGATATATTCTCTGTAATTTAGTATTTGCAACACAATTAAGTGCAACACCTCCACCATACACTATATTCTCAGAGTATGTAGACGCACGTGCGAATACCTTAAACAGATTGTATTCAAGGACAAACTGTGCCGAAGCAGCTATGTCCTCATTTGTGTATCCCGAAAAATATTGTGGTGGGATACCTTTATGACAGTTCGTCCCTAGTACAAGGTCTAACTTTTCAACGAGAGACTGTCTCACTTTACCATAGGCAGCCATTCCCATGAAGATATACTCTTCATCAAGAGGTCTAAGTCCTACGTATTCTGTTAATGCACTGTACCACAATCCTATTGAGTATGGATATTTCTTGTTCCATACCTTTCTATATTGTGCATTACCATTGCAGTCATATGAACATTTCCATATCGTTGTAGTGTCCCACTCACCAATAGAGTCTATTACTACTGCAACCGCATCTTTATAATTAGATGTCTGAAAAGCTGCAGCTGCATGAGACTTGTGGTGCGGGTGATATGAATCAGGTTTCCATTCAAGTTGTCTTGGTATTATAACCGACTTGAATTGTCTCGCATATAACTGTCTTGTCTTTTTTAATATAGGTCTTTCAAAAAATGCGATATGTGAGATTTTATCTCTCCACATACCATCGATGTAGTTGCGTAACTCAAAACCAACAAATCTATCGTGTTTCTTTCCTGAAAATCTTTCACTGTGGGTAGCAAATACTATCTCACCATTTTCATCAATTACACAAACACCAGCATCGTGAAAACCTTCACTGAACCCTAGTGTCCAACTCATTACTATTCCTCATAAATGTAGGGGTCATCAACATGTGGTCGAGTCCTTCTCATCCACCATAATTTGATTTTCCACCATAGTTTTTTATACCATTTCATATTAATACCTCGTAGTTATTTATACGGTGTATATAGTTACTTTTTCTTCTTTACCCTTGACATTTATTCTATCTACCTCTTTAAATGCGACACCATAGAGGAAATCGTCTCTATCACAAAGTTCATATGTTCGTTCTGATAACAAGATATCTACACCATCATAATTACGAGTTTGACCTTCAAGTCTTGCACCAAGATTTACTGCATCTCCAATCACTGAGTAATCGAAGCGCACTGAAGAACCCATGTTTCCTACAATACAATCGCCAGTCGATATGCCGATGCCCACATTTATGGGTGGTAGGTTCAAGGGTTTGAGTTCTTCGTTAAGTTGTTTTGTCGCTTCCATTATCTCTATCGCAGATACAACCGCATTAGAGGCATGGTCTTCACAATCCAAAGGTGCATTCCAAAACGCCATAATACAATCACCCATGTATTTATCAATTGTACCTTCGTTTTTTAAAATAATATTTGTCTGTACATCTAAGAACTTGTTTATTAGTTGTACCAATCCTTCGGGGTCATCGTTGTTCTTATACTTCTCACTTATGGGAGTGAATCCCACGATGTCCATGAAAAGAAACGTCATCTCTTTTCTCTCTCCACCTAGTTTCAACAAGTCAGGGTTTTTTGCAAGCATGTCAACCATGACGGGTGATAGGTACGTTCCAAACTGACCCTTTATCATTTGTTTCTGTTTGAACTGAGTATAGAACTGTACAAAAGACCCATGTGCGAATATAAGAGTCAATGTGATTGCAGTGAATATTGGGTCTAACTGTAAATATTGTGCAGAGAATAAACTATTAGTCGTATAGAATACACCACCTAGTATGACAAAGTATGACACTCCTGAGATAATAATACTTGCGTAATTAAGTAGAAGTAGTAGTATGACAGAAAGTATGACGGTTACTAGTATCTCATATACCATGAACTCTTGTTGTCGTTTCAAGACTACACCATCTATCATAGTCTTAATTAGATTCGCCTGTACATCATGCGGGTACATCGCACCTACAGGTGTGGATACAACATTTGCACCTTCGAAGGTTGCACCGACTAATACTATAGAACCCTTGGGAATAGTATCTAGTTCTGTAAAAGAGTATCGTTCAAATTCGTTCCAGTATGCGATAGGAACATTACCCTGAGTATCTGTAGTGATATTTTTAAATGCGGGTATACGAACAAACTGTATACCATAATCGTCTGTAGATATCTGATAAGATATATCACCAGCTGCAACTCTCAGGACATCAAGTGCAAGTGCGGGATATATTCTATCTTCGAAGTTTACTAGTAGTGGCGCACGTCTAACAATACCGTCTACATCTTGTGTTGATGATATAGTTCCGTATCCTGTTGCATTGTTGTGTATAGTCGGTTGTGCAAATAACATTCCCTCTTGTTCTGAAAGAAAGTCTTCTGCATCTCTATCACCAAAGGTTGCAACTCCTATCCTTGGTGGTCTGTAATCTGTTTTTGTTTTGGATGACGGTGCGATTGCGATAATAGAATCTTTCCATGATAGGATATCCGCAAAGTACTCATCACCACCTAATCTATCTTCTTCTGAAAACAAGATATTGAATGCGATAAGACTACCATCAATCTTATCTATTTCATCTGCCATCACTTGTCTAGGGATGGGATATTGACCAAACTTTTCTAGTGTAGGTTCATCAATATCAACCAAGACAATCTGTTCAGATACTTGTACATCTTGAGTTCGTTGTAATGAATCAAAGTAAGAGAGTCTTGAACTCTCAAGTAAGAAAGGGTCAAATACTCTGAGTGTTAGTAGTAACCCCAAGGTCACTATCACATGCCATAATTTCATATTACTGTACTATAGTTATTACTGTATCGGGTGCATTAATATCTATAGGGTCTAGTAACTTACCATCTTGTTCTAAATTTATTCTTGTTCCCTGACTGTTGTCTACAGTAACATGTGCAATATCAGATACTTCTCTTCTCAGAGTAATCTTATCACCTTCTACTATAGTTGCGACTTGAGTTACGGTATCAAATCCTTCATCAGTACCTTGTATGTTAACCTCACCACCCGCATTTGATTCTTGTACTTCTAACAAGTCTTCGTCTACTGCATCAAAACTATCAAGGACATCTTCCAACAGGTCAACGTCTAGATAATCTATATCTAATTCTGTATACTCAAGTAAGTCTTCTTCTAATTCTTCGGATGCGAGTAAGTCCTCATCAAGAAAGTCTACATCCAACAAATTAGATGTAGCACGTGCATTCAGACTTAGTAACATTTCTTCTTCTGTTTGTTTTTCACTGGGTGGGTTAATAATCATAATATTGTTTAACATATCTAAAGTCAGGTCAAGAATGGCGGGATTGGATGGAGGTGCTTCTGCGACATAAGTCCTAGTAGACTGGAATGGTTCATTCAGAACCACCTCACCCGACATTGTTGATACTATGATTTCACCTGAAGAAATACCATTGATATCAGGGAGCAAAACCACAAGTGTCTGCCCGAGCTCATCAACGGTAACCGTGAAATCTGTACCCCTTATTCCTATAGACGCTGTTGGCGTCTTTAGTCTTACATTCTCTCTATCTACCTTTCCAAGTTCTCCTGAAATAAACCTTGCAGTACCTTGTGCAAAGGTCATAGCGAGTTCACTCTTTGATGGGTCTTCATCAAAGACTACATTATCTATTACAATCCTCGTATGTTCTGTCATACGAAGTTTACTATTATCAATGAATCCAACCTCCATCCGACCTTCGCCAGTGCGAAGGTCATCCTTGGAGATTACATCATCACCCGTTACGGGTTCTGTTTCCTCTGTCTCACGGATAATCTGACGCCAACCCACTGCCCTATCGACAGCACCGACATCTTCTGATTCCGTGTCAGCTCTAGCAGCCTGTAGCGGTGCCAGAATCAGACTGAGCAATACAAATCGTAGCAGGTGTTGCACTTGTTCCACTTCCATCAAAATCTATTGAGATACTATCTGATTGTAGTGTTGAAGACTGAGTGATGTCTATATCTAAGTAGTCACCATCTCCTGTAATCGTTGCACTATGACCATCGTATCCTGTTGCTACATAGTCTAACGTTGAGTTATCAGTTACTAAATCCCAATTCAATTGTACGTCAGAAACGTCAACTGAGATATTGTAATCGTTCCAATCACCCACTAGACCAAAGTCTACGTCAGCATTTAAAGCAGTATCATTACTACCAAAGTCCCAATCAAGTGTGTTGTTTGAACCTTCGATATCTAATTGATAATCACCACCATATGCACCATAAGCATTGTCTTTATCGACATTGAATGTAAGAGCATTAGAAGAACCATCTACGTTTAAATCTAAAGTAGAAGTTCCTATGATGTTACCAAGAAGACTATTACTACCACCTAAGAATGATGCATTTATGTCCATATCAACACCTGATATTAACATTTTATCACCACTTCCTTCTTCACCAGCAACCAAGTTGGACGAACCATCTTGTTCAATAATTATTGACCCACCGTCACCGATTTGGTCAATATAGACTTCGTTATCCGCAACTACAGACATGGAAATACCCATACCTGTTATTACGAAAACAAGTCCTGATAACAAAGATAATTTAGTTGATTTTATTAATCTAATCATCTTCTTTTTCTAAACCCTCTCGGGCCTCCTTATATGTCCAAAACCCCTTCCGCTTTCCAGTTTCTACGAGTTCCAGCACTCCCGTTTCGATTGCCCTTTGAGTTGCAATTGAAACCGATTCGTTATATGTTACACCTGACTCAATCTCCACGAGTTCAGTGCCTTGTTCAATAAAACGAAATACATCGCCACCATACGCAGTTGATATAATGGTTTTACTTGATATTACATCAAGAAGAACTTCACCTGTCGCCACTGATATCAGTCTCAGACTAACTGTAACTGTATCAATGCTATACTCTCGGCTACTTCCAATTCCGAGATAGCGGGCGCCTTGCCCACCTGTCTCTGTCGAACTATCGTAACCTACTATGCCTCCTGCAACAATCATACCAGCAAAAGTAAGCGCTGGTAATTTTTTTGCTTCATCTCCATCGTAAGATTGACGTGTTTGACGAATCAATTGTCTCTCACGAGTAACAGAATCGAGCATAGTTCTATCGACAACCTTGAAAAACTCACCTTTAGCAGCTCTTTTGAGTGCTCTGACGAGATAGACATCGGGTGCCTGTGTGACAGCGGAACTAAAACTTGTCCCTCCGCCACTATTTTGTCTTTTTTGTCCTGTTTGGTCTGTAAACTTATAAACTGCAACTGTCGGTTTTTTGACAGGCGGATTTAAGTTTTCTAACTTAATTTCCCAAAGACTCTTTTGAATACTAGCGTCACTGTATTGTGGAATACCTCCTGTGGTGTTCCACGTAGATGCACAACTAGATACCAAAAGTGCCGATAGGGATAACAATGACAGTCGTATTGCCAAATTCATCGGTAATCGTTAACTCCACACTATCGCCATTTCTTATGTATGAGATTCCAGTTCCTTCGATATTAAAACTACCTGTATCACTTGGATTCTCCCCGAACATTTCATCAACGAGTTGGCGTGACAACGTTGAGTATATTCGGCTCTCGACATTACGTATGAATTTCGCAAGTGTCGTATTCTCAGCATCCCGTTTTAATTGTTCTTGGAGCTGCTTAATTTCTTCCTTAATTGCTTTCTTACGATTGAACTCTTGGTTCTCTACTGTAAGATAATGTGCAGAAGTTCCCTCGCCAGAAAAGCTTGGGTTTTTAAATTTATGCTCTTTGGGAGCACCGTAGGAGTTCATTGGTATCATTACTAATACGGTGAACATTGCACCCACCATGAATGATTTCAATAAGTCAGCATCTGACCAAATATATTTACCTACCTGTCTTTTTAGTTTTGCGTGTGCTTCCACTTCTTGTGGAGACATCACTGTTTGATTTTTCTTCATTTTTGATTCCCTTAACATCAATAGCTGTATCCAACTTTTGCTGTAATCGTATTATATCATTATCAAGCATTCTTATTCTGTCAATAAGTGCTACAAGTGTATTAAATGTAGAGTCTAGTTTACTTTCTATTTCAGTAGTAATCTTCTTCCACACATAATATATTACATAGAGTAATCCGAGTGCCGTAACGATTGGGAATCCAAAATCTTTGATGACGGTGACCAAATCCATTTAGTCTCTCCTTGCATCTTCTTTCCCATCCGCTCTTGCTAACCTTTTCAAATCAGGTTTAATACCTAATACCAAACTCATAGTCGTATCAATACGAACCATGTCATTATTCATGGTTTTAACACGATTATCTAGGGCTCCCACCATACCTTCTATGGATTTAACTTGCTCTATCACAGCATCCATAATGTATTTGAGAGTTAAGAACATGAAGAAACCGCCTAGTATGGCAGTTGCTATGGGGAAACCTAGTTCCGCAACTAAGTTTACAACTTCTTCCATGCTGATTATTTATAAGAAATAGACTTTAAAAACGGTAATTTGTTGCAAAAAAAATCCCCGACTTTGCGGGGATTCTTGTGTTTAGTCTTTCGACTATATTTTGTCCTGTCCCGTTCTACCTTATGACGGTAGGGTGCGTCTTTGTGAAATAAGACTTTTGCATATCGTGATTTAATCTTTCGCATAGTTATGTTCTCTGTGTGCTTTCTTCTGTTCCCAATCTTCGATTGCTCTTCTAATACTACCTTCCGCAAGAACTGAACAGTGTATCTTTATGGGTGGCAGTTCAAGTGCATCTGCAATCTCTTTGTCTTTGATTAGTTTTGCTTCCTCAATCGTTTTACCCATAAGTAGGTCAACAAACATAGAACTAGATGCGATTGCAGAACCACATCCATATGTTTTAAACTTGACATCGATAATCTTTTCATCGTCATCAAGTTTTAGTTGTAGTTTCATGACATCACCGCAGGCAGGAGCACCTTCCATTCCAGTTGCAACCATAGGGTCTTTAGGGTCGAAGCGTCCTACCGAATGTGCTTCGGGATTATTTACTACCGCTTCGAACCTATCGATTACTTTCTGCGAATATGCCATAACATTATTTATACAAAATCAACACGCTATCGATACAAATTTCGCATCTCGTGTTGAATTATTTCCCACTCTTTTAAAGTAGTCTCTATGGCAAAGTTATTAGATTTACCAAAGTGTTGTTCTGCTTTCTCTCGAACAACATCTACAGGTTCGTTATAGTTTTCACATGCCACTTCTTGACATTCGAAAACAAATTGACCCATCTTACTCATTACCATACTCCTTATTGATTGCTATTACTCCTGATGTCAGGAATAGAAATCCTACCACAACAATAGCTAAACTATCAAGTGGAAATAACTCGGCGCTGGTTTCCATTCCACCAGCACCACCCATTACTAGGAAGAACCCTATAATAAAACGTATCGAACCTTTCATTATTCTACCTCACTATATGCATAAGGGATTTTCTTTTCGATGATTGTTTTCACAATATCACCAGCATTGTAATCAAATCCACCGATATTCCACGTTGTTTCTTCAACAGGGATATATCCATACTTCCAAGCATAAACAGAAACCTGTTCATATTGGTAGTCATCTTCGGACTCTACGTAAGGGTCATCCTCATCTAATACTTTGACATTCAGAACCCACTCACAAGAAACCTTGGCATAAGGGTCTGCATCTGTATAAGATGGTGTACCAAACAGTTCTTTCAACTCATCATAAGTTGCAGTCACTTCTGACTGACGGGAAGAACCGCTTTGATTAAACCCGTCATACACATCATACTCAAGAACCTTCATTGACGCCTCCTTCTTCAAATGATTTCATCCACGCAGATAAAACACCACGTGCCTGTGATTTAGACATACCGAATGCATCGGCAAGAACGGGAGCAGCCCCGAACATATTGATTTGACCGCTTTCACGCAAGTCATTTAAGAATTCAAAGAAGATTGAATCATCTAAGACTTTGAAGTTATCTGACATAAGTACCTCTCTTTTTTCAGTTTACGTTGTTATTATAACAAGCGTGACAAGGATTGTCAAGCGATTTTTTGAAATATTTCTGAGAATCTTTGAGCAGTTAATTCATGAATACGACTATTAGGATGACCAAATGGTTCTGTTTTACAACCTCTATCACTCCATGAACCCATAGAATACATGTCCCACCAATTATTCTCATCAGGAAAAGGTACACCATCAATATGTGGAATGGTCTCCCATATGTCAGGTATCTTTGTACGTTCTTTGAGAGGTAGTTTCATTTGTTCTTCAAGGAAGTCAATATATCGAATACCTAAAGAACACTCAGGTCTTAGAGACTTCAATTGGTCTAGAAGAAACTCACAGTAGTTTCTCGCATACTTCTTCTTTTCAGTAAAAGCGTATAGTAAACAGTATGCAACTCTAGAATGAAAGATAGACTGAATGACTTTGATACCCATACCATCTGCAATGTTCTGTATCGCTTGCATGTATGAGAACATCTTTATCAATCCAGTGTTCTCGTTCAATACCATGTTTGCATATAGTTCTGCAATATCTCTAGTATTGGTTTTTAGATATCTAGTTCTCTCAGGTGAGAACTGACTCATACTCTGAAACCTTTGAATGTTCATCGTCTCTTCTTGGTCTTGAGTACGTATCTCAAATACTTCACTGCGTTTTGGTGCTGACCACATGATACTTAAATGTGTTACAGGTTCTTTCTCTGCCTTCTTAGTTGAATAATGACAATGTACATTGTATCTCATTCCGTTTAGGAATGCAACAACATCACGAAATATTTTTTCGTTACCCGAACCACAACTAGCAATATTTGCTGATTCTATTCCTAGTTTTTCTGCACAGAGAGAAGTGAAGTTATAGTTCCAGTGTGAAGGTGGCGAGTCCTCGCAACCAGGCAGTTCATCTCCCCATACAAAGGAACATCCACTGGATAGTAACATTTACTTTCTTCCTAAATGGTCATGGACGTGCAACATGATGATTGCGTAGTGAATTACCTTCATCAAGTCTTTACGATTGTATCCGTCTTTGTTTCCATAACGTTGTGCATACTTCAGTATGTTTCCTATACAGAAACCCTCACCGTGTCCACCATCAATAATGAACTCAGTTGCTTGGAACTTGTTTTTAGAATAATGTTGATTGTACGTAGAGTCTATGTAATCTTTGATTTCTCTGATGATATCTCCTTCACTATAGATGTAATCAACATCATCATGAGAAAGTACACTAGGATAGTCTAGTGATTGTTTGACCGCATCTGCCATCATTTCAGGGTCTTCGTATGCGGGATTGTCGTACTTGGACATGACATCAGCTGCGTCATCAACAGCAGAAGGTTTGTCCTTACTCATCTTTAAATGTTTACGATTTATCTCGTTCCATTGTTCAGGTGTTATATCATCAATGCTTTTTGCCATAATATTCTCCACGTAAATTTCTCATATTATATCATGATACATCATGATTTGTCAAGAACCTTTTCCATTGTTCCATCGATAAAATATGTGTTCTCCTACTCTCCCAACCATGTGCATACCACGGTCATTTATCCATGCGGGATTTACATAGGTTGCGTGATAGTGTGTTGCACCTTCGGTAATACCACGGAAAGCATAGTGTTCGTATATTTCATTTGCAATTAGTTTTGCGGATTCCCATGCATCTCCTCTTGCGGGTTCATCCTGTCTTCCATCACAATACCAAGAGAACTGACATCTATTTCTTGCGGGAACTTCTTTACCTCGTTCTAACCACCACTCAGACATCTTTGCATCATATACAACTCCACATACCGTATCGGGATAACGTTTGTCTTGTACACGATTGAGAACAACATCCGCAACTGCGTATTGTCCCGCTAAGTTATCTCCTCTCGCTTCATGATATATATTCATCGCAAGACACTCTATTTCTTTAGAGTGAAAGTCATAGACTTCAGGACTTGGTATCATATCAAATATGATTTCCTCTTGTTGTTCTGTAAACTCATCTGCGATAAGTATTTCATCTCTAGGGTCATCCCACGCCCCGTACATAAAACTTGCAAATGCTAAGAATAGTAATAATAATCCTAGTAGTATCCAACTCTCCCACAATAGTAGGAACTCTTTAATTTTCTGTAATTTCTTCAATTGCCCAATCCCTCATCTGTCTTGCCTGTTTATCTTTTTCAATATTCATAAGACTATCATTACAAAACTTATATGCGAGTGTGATTCTCTCGCAACCTGAATATGCACTATGCCAACAATGATGTTCAGGTTCATCTTGCCGACCAAAGTAATAGTGTCTACACTGCCATCCTTTCTTCTCAGGTATGGTTACGATACTGGAAGACTCCAAATCATAATACCTAAAATAAGAATCACCTGTAGCACTATACGTAAATAAAACTTGATACGCATTAGCATTCCAATTCGTATGCCATCCTACGAATCCTCCCGTTGGATAATAATTAAGTAATGCAGAACTGTGAGCGCCTATCTCTTTTGCGAATTCGAACTTCACCTTCTCACGGAAGTCAGTCCATATCTCAGGGTCAATCTTTAACATGTTGTTAATAGGTTGCGCCCAGTGTTCTTCAGGAAACCCTGAGTGTTTATCACCCATTGCAAGTTTCTCCTGAAGTGCGATATCTCCGCAATAGTATTCTCCGTTATCAAATGCTTCTTCATCTGAGTAAACGTAATACTCTTCTTTTTCGTAAGGCATAGAAAAGAATTCATCTGAAATCGCATTCAAACGTTTCTCAAAATTCTTTCCTATCTTTATTTCACTCACTAAAGTTCTTTCCACCCCTCTATCGATTCAACCGCTTGGATTACATTCGGGAAGTGTCCTTCCAGTACTTCCCAACACATACTTGCGATTTCGATATGTTCTTTCTGAGTCCCGTTACCCATTCTTAACATACAATAATGTATCCAAGAACGTAGAGTACCCGCCATATACAGAGTTGATTCTGTATTACCTTCGGGTAGAACTGCACGTGCCTGTTCCTTTGCGATATTGTTATTTATCGCCCAGTTGTATGCTTCACGTGACGCCATGGTAACTTTTTCTTGTCGTTTTCTCCACTCATTCTGAAGTTTTTGGTCTTCTACTTCTATAGAGTTCTGTCTGTTCTTCTCATCTTGTAGACGTGCTTCCCTAAAGACAACTTCATCATTAGGAATTGCATATCGTTGAGAGAACTCTTGATATGAAAACGAGCGGTGACGTATAATCTGACGTGCAATATCACGTGTTGTTACTATCTCCATTGTTACATTCACCATCTCAAATGGTGACCAGTGCCCTTCTTTAATAAGATACTTTACAAGACCTTTTGCAGTTTTCTTATTATTTTGGTTTGCGGGATTACTGACACGAGCTGCATATGCAACAAGTTCTTCAGCGGTATGACAACCTGAGATTGCACTCGGTTGAGTTAGGGCAATTAAGTTGACTTTTGCCATTTATCGATTTTCTCCAATAGTTCATGGTAGGGTAGAGATGCAAAATCTATATTTAGATTTACTCTCCATTTCTTAGGGTCACCGTCACGTTTGACGGCATGCCATTGATTGTGCATAAACGTAGTCCATTTACCCACAGTCAATTTAGTTTCTTCCGCTTCTTTCAATTTAGAGTAATCGGGGATTCGATACATTGAGTATGTTTTAAACGGTTCAGTTTCTTCATACCAAATAGTTCTCTCATCATTACCCTGTAGTAGACAGAATATAGAAGAGTTCCTTGCATGTCCAATATGAGGATACAAGATGTGTCCCTCATTTTGAATTTGAATAATAGGGTCAATCTCATTCATTGAGATATCAAACATCTCACTTACTTTAGTCGCAAGAGGTTTGTGAATACGAGGCGGGAGTCTGTATTGGTCAATGACCATTTCTTTAACACCCGTTTGATGAAAACCTAGTTCACGTGCCATAATCAATCTACGTCTGTAGAACTCACGTGCAACACGAGTATCACCTGTTACTCTTTCGATGTCTTTTTGAGTTGAGTCGTATGCAATCTGACGCCATGGTCTATCAATGAACTCTAGTTCATCTGATAGGTTGAGTGCCATGTCAAGAATCTCATCTAACTCATCCTGAGTTAATAATTGTAAATCCGTTTCTCTGTGATATTTTGCCATATGTTTATTCCATTTTGAAGTCTTTAAACCTCTTACCTGAATCACTCTTGTCGAATACAGGAGTGTCATCACTACTTATACCATCTTGGTCTTGTTGGTCATCATCTGACAAACGCATCTTAGACCTATCAACTCTGATGGTAAATCTTGAGTTAGTTGTTGGGTCATTGTATCTGTTCTTCAATTGTTTAACCAACATCTTACCCATATTATTTAGTTCTTCGTTTGCAATCAGAGCAAACATTAAATCCGCAGTTGCGGGTAGACCAAATGATTCTGAAGTATCTTCTAGACCAACGTCATCATTAGAATAACCACTACGTGTTGTCTGTGTTGCAGACACAATAGGTACATTGAACTCAACTGCAAGTCCACGTAATTCTTCTGCGATACTCTTAATGTAAGTATAAGAGTTGATTGCACCACCCATACCTTTCATACGAGAAGATGCACAGATATTTAGATAGTCAACAAATATCATCTCAGGGACAAAGTTCTTTTTGAGTTTCAGTTCATTTAACAACGCACGGAAGTGAGATGTATGTGCTTGTCCTGTTGGATATTCTTTAATGATTAGTTTACCTTGAGTCTGACTCTGAACGTCTGCAACCCTATCACGGAACATATCCTTAGATAGATTCTCAAGTTGGTCAATCGGAATGTTCAATAGATTAGCATCAATACGTTCTGCGATTCTTTCTTCTGCCATCTCCATAGTAATATACAACACGTTGCGTCCCTGTATCAATCCATTCGCCGCTACATGACACATAAACAATGACTTACCAACACCCGTACCAGCGAGTGCAATATTCAAAGTCTTGTTTGGTAATCCACCCTTGGTAATCTTGTTGAAGTATTCAAGGTCAAATGGAATACGTTCTTCTTATTCATGATAGAAGTCATATCGATTATCGACATTCTCCAAATAGTCATGACCAATATTTGTATCGAAGGTAACTGACAATGCTTTTGATAAGATATCAGGAATACCATTCTTTTGTAGTGTAGGATGTTTACCATCAATGACAGTAATCGATTCCATAACCGCATTGTAGACCGCACGGTCTTGACAGAACTTCTCAGTTGATTCGACCAACCAATCTAGATTCTCAGGTTCAGGTGTAAAGATGTTGGGTAACATCTCCATCGCTTGACGGTAGTTCTCTTCGGACATACGTCCGCCTTCATCTACCTCAATCTTAAATGCTTCCATAGTCGGAAGTTTGTTGAACTTCTGAACAAACTTTGCGACTTCTTTAAATGTTTCTTTGTATACACCTTCGAAATATTCAGGTGCAAGGAAAGGTAAGACTTTACGAGTGTACTCTTCGTTAGTGAGTAGATTCCTCAGTATCGTCTGTTGTAAGTTTATATTCATCAAAATCCTCACGGTGATTTTCACCGACATGTTGAAGACCAGTGTCTTCGTCAGTCAACACAGCATTGCCTTTTGCAATCTGTGTATCCATAATATTTTGCAGTATTATACTACAGTGGTCTTGAAAAGTCAAGTCCTCAGTTGTGAGGTCAGGGTCAGGTGATGAAATAATTTCCATATTCCATCTCAGAGTTTTAGTTTTACCATCAAACTTTACTGTCCCAAACTTAATAACCGTCTCAGGATATTCTGTCATTAGACGAACATTCCAGTGGTCACCCTCATCGGGAATCAATTGATAATCAATATCTTCTGCAACGTTACTCAGCATTGACAATCTCATCCATGTCAATCTGTTGTGCAAGACCTATTGAATATTGTTTCTTTAAGAAATCTGCAAAGTCTGTGTCTTCAAATACAGGTTTCCAAAACTCTTCATTGAGTGTCTCTGCTAATCGAACCTTTGGTTCTGAGATTTCTCCAGTTGATTTATCAACACGAGCGTACCAACCATTAGAAGGCTTGGCACAATAATTACCAGCAAGAGCAACATCCAACAAACCACTAAAACGTTGTACGCCACCTTCCCAAGAAACCGAGATAGGTATCTTTGACTTTTCTTTAACATATCTAGACTTCTCCACGTTAATGATAAAATGATAACCTTTTATTTCTGTTCCAACTTTGTCCTGTTGTCTTCCTATAATCCAAATGTTGTCAGCACTATAATAGATACCAGTACCACCCCCGACTACATCTTTAGGGAATAGACCAATCTCTTTGTAAGTGTGGTTGACGGCAAGCATTGGTATATTTTTCATAGTCAGATATGGGGTTACCATTCTGAAAAGACCTTTCAATGCTTTCGCACGAGACATATCTGCAACACTTTTTTCATTCATCGCATCTTCTAGTTCTTTCTTAGATGCGAGGTTGCCTATGCTGTCGATAACGACTATTACATCATCCTCTCTGTCGAGATTCTCTAGTTGCCCAATCAGGTCAAACTTGAGTTGCTCCACATTTGCGATAGGTGTATGTAATACCCTGCTGGTGTCTATGCCGAACTGTTCAAAGTAAGATTGTGGCGAACCAAACTCACTATCGTAGAACAACATCACAGCATCCTTCTTCGCCTTCAGATATGCACCCGCCATTAATAGTGCAAACGAGGTCTTGAAGTGTTTTGATGGGCCCGCAAGGACGGTCAATCCAGGCGTGACACCGCCGTCAATACTTCCGCTCAACGCAACGTTCACCATTGGAACATCCGTTGGCACCATATCTTTTTCAGTAAAAAATTTAGAATCAGAAAGAACTTCGGTATTACTAATCTTCGAGTTCTTCTTTAGTTTGTCCATTATCGACATCTGCATCTCCTAGTTCGAATTCATCGGATGATAAATCCGAATCATAATTAACATTGTTGGATTTCTCACGGTCATCCAACTCATATTTTTTTCTATAGTTGTCGTTTATTCTACCAATTTCGGCAAGTAATGTCAAGCGGTTTTCATCAAATTTGTAAAACGCCTTTAAGTCTTTTGGAAAACACGCACCACCAAATCCACGTTTACCATCGAAGCCAGGCACACGAGTATGTCCCTGTCCAATTCTTGAATCTAGACCAATCGCATTTGCGATACTCGGCCAATTACATCCAAAATCAGTTACCGCATCATATAGTTGATTAAAGAAAGTTACCTTAGTTGCGAGGAATGTATTCACTCCATATTTTACGAATGCAGCTTCGGGTGCTGACATCTCCACATATTTATCAGTTGTGCAAAGTGAAAACAATTTATATATCTTCGTTACCTCTGAAGTTGCCCTTGGAAGACCACCCAAAATGTGATAAGGCGCCATAACAAATTGTTCTTTGGAACTTGATTCAGTAAGGAATTCAGGATTGTATACCAATCTATCTACGTCATCATCATATACAGAGTTGGATAGACGGTCAATTACTTCAGGTGTAATTGTTGATTTAATAACAACAAGACCTTCGGTATCTTCCATAAGTTTAAGTGTTGCATCTTCTACAATGGATGCATCAATATTACCATCATCTCCCATCGGAGTTGGCGCACAAATAAAAGTAATAAAAGGTTGATACTCAATCAAGTCATCTATTGTAGTATCATATTTAATTGGGTCAACAATAAATTTGTCAACGAATGGATGAGTAAATGCATAGTCAACCGCACTACCTACAAATCCATGACCAACAATACCAATTTTTATTTTATTGGTCTCATTTACTAAATCACCTTTGTGCTTACTTGGGTCATTCATACTCAGTAAATCTTTACTTTGGTCTACTGGTATATCTTCATAACCGTCTTTCATGTCGTCTTTATAACTCATATCAATTTACCTTAAAATAATATTTGTACCAATCTACAAATGCTTGTACACCTACTTCTATATTTGTTGTAGGACTGTAACCTAATGCCTGAAGTTTCTCTGTGTTACTCCAAGTCTCTAGTGTATCTGCGGGATGTCTTGGTGCAAGTTTTACGATAGGTTCTCTACCGCATTCTTTACCTATAATCTCAATAAACTTCATTAGGTCAACTTGTTTACCTCGACCTATATTAAAGATTTCGCCAGACGGGATGTCCGCCAACATTGCAATCTTAATACCTTGAATGATGTCTGCAATATAAGTAAAGTCTCTTTTCATATCACCATAATTAAATGCATGTATCTCTTTTCCTTCAATAATATCTCTTGTAAAATTAAAGAGTGCCATATCAGGTCTACCCCATGGCCCATACACCGTAAAGAATCGTAGTCCAATATTATTTAGACCACTGATTCCCCATTGTATTTCATTGACGTATTTTGTATATGCGTATGCATTACGTTGATGACCACTCAGAGTTTCTTCCGTCCACCCGTTTGGGCCGATTGGTGTTCCACCATATACAGAACTAGTAGATGCATATATGACTTTACCTACATGATACATCTTACAACATTCTATTAGGTTTTGTGTTGCGTCAATATTGTCTTTATGATACGCAACTTCTTTCCCGAATGAATCACGTACACCCGCACGGGCGCCCAAGTGAATAACGATTTCAGGTTTGTATTCTCCAAAGAATTTGTCGAGTGCATCAAAGTCTTTCATGTCAACAGTTTCTACCATCAACTTAAATTCTTCGACTCTATCATATTTGATTGCGGGTGGATAGTAATCGTTGAAGTTATCTAATCCAATTACATCAAGACCATCATTAAGAAGGTCATTTATTAGATGCGAACCAATAAACCCAGCACCACCTGTAACTGCTATCCTCATACTTTTACCACACCATGATTCTTGCGAATCGCATATTTCTTATCTTCGGGAACACGTCTAGTTTCTAACACTTCCTTTATATAGTCCTTGAATAATTCCGCACCCTTTAGTCCTTTAGATGGTGGATAAAGTTTATCCTCATTCTCCATAAAGAATATACACATCATTGCAACATCACGGAATGCTACTGCCTTACCGTTGTATAAAAGTATCTTATCTTCCTCCGACTTACGTCCTTGGATTACTTGCCATTTATCCATTTCTGTAAATATACTCCAATGCTCTGTCTGCCTCTTTGTCTAGAGGTCTGTTCTCATACCAATTACCATTGTCCATATCGAATTGTTTACATAGTTCTGCAATCTGAAATGCAGTGATAGGGTAAGATTGTTTTGTGGCGTTACCAGCAATCGCAACCATAATCTGATACATTTTATGATACCAACCCGTACCCGTTATCTGTTGATATTCCATCCCAAGATGTTTGGGAAAGAAGGGACAGTCTTTGTAATTAGTCCATGATATATTAGTATTATTTAGTTGTGTCTTACGATGTTCTATTACCGCCTTCTGCATTTCAGGTGGTAATCTATCTAGAAAACTATTACCTTTGGGTTCAATATAAGAATGTTTCTCCATCAACATCTCAGGGTCAATAGTGACGCCACGGTTAGTGAAGATGAAGTTTAGTGCGTTAGGATATTGTGCGGGTACGTAGTACATACGTGATAGGTCTTTGGTTTGTTTATCACCTAGTTCATCGAACTCTTGATTAAGTGCAAACCAAAAATGAGGTAGGACTTTCGCCTCGACTATTCTAGTCAAGGGAAATACTAAACGAAACTTGGGTTGTTCTTCGGTAGAAGATGCAGTAGAATAACAGATATAAAAATATTCTCCGAACTTTTCTTCGAGAGTATCTTTTAGAATTCCAACCACATCACGTGAGGAATCACGTGAAGACTTATCCAACCGAAAACTATCAACATCAAGAGCAGCCCAACCGCCCCAAGAAACAACACTCTTATTGCTTCTCGTAGCGTCTTTGATATAACTACTAGGACTAATAAGAGGACTAGAATTAGTTCCACCCTTTTTGCCCTCCATCGTAGACATACCATACAATAAACTTTCGAACTTGCTCAACGAATCCACACACATAGTTCTGTGAGTTTTGTTGTCGTAAGTATTCTTGAATATTGTTAGACTGTAATCCATATCGAACCATTATACACTCCCTATCAGGAAATGTCAAACTCTTAGTGAAACTTTTTCTTTTCACCATTGATAACGATATAATCGATATGATAATTGTCTATAATATCAACACCGCATCTGTGTTTAACAGAATCGCACATCATCTCCCAACTTAGATTGGGTTTAGAATCATCCATTGCGAGTTGCATCTCCTTAGAGTTCAGTGCAATCTCATCAGGATAACCAGTTGCGATATGTTCCATGATTAAACCATTCTTTATCATATTAACGCCTCCTCGAATCTCAATTCAACCAAAGCATTGATGAAACCCTCTTCACCACCTTCGGGACTTGGTAGATTCGCAATACCAAATTCTCTTTCAATCGCAAAGATAACATTCCAAATATCATTACCTTTGAGTTCTAAAACATCTTCAAGGATTCTCTCCTTGAATTCTTCATTTATTACATTACTCATTTTACCTCTCTTTTTATCATTACAAGTATATTATGCACTATTGGGCATGTTTTGTCAAGCGTTTTATCCGAAAAAATCCTCCAATGTCGCACGTGGTTCTGCACTCCAACCAACCGCACTCAGGATAGGTTCAAGTGGGTCAATGAATGTCTTAGTAAACTGTTTATCGTAATCGACATAACGGTCTAGATTAAACTCACGTGGAAGGGTCTGCATGAAACTAATAACGTTCTCCTTGATAGGATTAGGTTGTTTCAGATAGACAAACTTAATCTTCTCACCGTTCTTGACCTGTTCATATCTCAGTCCTTGTTTCTTGACATGGTGATTATATAACAATGCACCACGTACATGAATAGGACAACCCTTACCATAGATATCTTTCGCATCTCTCCATTTAGTTAAATCACTTACTCCACGAGGGAATGATACATCTTCTGCGGGAAGTGTACTGAAGTCTTTGCGGAAGTCTGTGATAAACTTCTGTGTTTCTGATTCTGTACCACTAACCAATATCTTAAACATCTCTTTCATCTTCTCACGTACAATCTGTGGAGTAGATGACTTGACCGCCTCGATACCCATGAGTTTGAGTTTAGGTTTCTTGTATCGGACACCCTCATTGTCATGTACATTTAGAATGTAACGTTTCTTTGCAACCCAAATACCACGGTCTGCGATTACCTCACGTCCCATCTCCATACGATTAACCTTTGCACCCGTATACCTTGCAAGACTCTCATACGCTTTGTCCAACATAGGTTGGAAGTATTCTTCTGATATCTTGTCGAGGAAGTTGATTGGATTCTTAGGATTCATTTTAGAAACAAGAGAAGACATATTGACGTACAACGAATCTGTATCGATTGCAATAACGTAGTCTTCTTCTTCCTTACCCATGAGATTGTTCATGTGTTGGTTCATGTACTTCTCTGCCCATAGAATAGACAACTGACCCGCAAGTGTTACGGATTCCGCAACTCGTTGGTCAAAGTATCTGAACCATCGATTACCTAACGCACCATAGAGAGAGTTCATAAGAATCTTGATAGACATCTGTTGATTGTCTAGTGTCGAGATTCTATTTCTCAGTGCTTGAGTTGGTGTAAGTTCATACTCCTTCTTTGCAGAGATTAGTTCTTTCTTGATGACTCTACGTTCATCATAGTATTGTCGAATGATAGAAGGAATAACACCCTCTACATCTTTCTTGAAACGAACACCTGACGGGGCGACAGCATACTTCTCCGTATCTCTATCTCCATGAGATGATTTACGATGCAACATCCGAGGCACGTCTGTGTCAAGTAAACCGTCCACCACCGTCTCAGGTGACATATTGTATTGCACAAGTATATTGGGATACAGGGAGTTTAGGTCGAATGATACAACCCAATCATGAGACCCTGTTTGTGGTTCTTTGACATAACCACCCGCATAGTCACCTTTTGGTTTTTCTCTTTTCTGTGGGATTGCAACCTTTCTTTGATTTAGAATACGATAGATGATTGAATCCCAAATGTGTGTTGTACCAAGGACATCCTCATAGTTCACACCACCACGATACGCCATGGTAAGTGCGAGGTCAATAAGTCCAAGGTTCTCATCTAATCTCGCAACAAGGTCAACGTCCTTGATGTTATAGTTGATAAATTTGTTGTAATCTTTTAGGTATAGATTGTGCAGACTACCATGTTCTTCATATGATAATTTACGTTCACCAAGAACGACATGTGAGATATGGTCGAGTCGATATGACTCTTGTTGACCAAGAGTGTTGTAGGTGAATTTGCGGAACAAGTCATAGTAATCTAGGGATGCGATACCTGTAATCTCATAAGTGTTTGAGTCAGGAATAAACATATTACCCTTAACTACTTTAGGATTGACTACACCCCAAGGTGAAAGACGTTTGACAGTATCCTCACCAAATGTTTTTCTTATTCTGTTAACAAGATATGGAATGTCAAAGTTCTTACTGTTCCAACCCGTAATGATATCGGGGTCTAAAGACTTCTGCCAGTAATCGATGAACTTACCTAACATCTCAGGTTCAGACTTAGATTGAACAAAGATTACATCATCACGTCCCTCATATTCATTTAGACCAAAGACTATAAATTTATCTGACTTACTAGACTTGAGTGCAATTGATATAATGGGAAAGTTTGCTTGGTCGGGTTCAGGAAATCCTTCATCGGATTGAACCTCAATATCAAAGGTAACGATATTCATCGCATCACGATTGAAAGAAATATCTTTCGGATATCGTTGTGATATAAATTGTGTGATGTAGTTATTCTGTCCGTAGACTTCCATATTAGAGATACCATCATATCTCTTGATGAAGTCGGTTGCCTCACGCATCGAATCGAATTCGATTGGTTCTACAGGTTGTCCTTGTAAGTTCTTCCAAGACCCTTTATCGCTACGGACAAACAGTGTTGGTCTAAAAGGGATTTTCTTCTGAACCCGTTCTGTTCCTGAGTAACCACGGTAGAGTAAGTTATTCCCATAACGCTCGACAGTAGTATAGAAATCCATAAATTGTGCCTCATAATATTGTGACCATAGTAACATAGTCAACAGGTTTTGTCAAGACTAATCTATTAAAACAAATGCGTTATTTCTTCGCCAAGGTTTTTCTTGTAAGTCTAATCGTGGATACTCATGGTCTTGTGTAATCATGAGTTTTCTTGAGATGACTTGAGTGGACGGAAGAGGTAATGTATCGGGGTTGTTTATTCCACGTTCTTCATCTACTCTATTGAAGTTATATATTTCAAACATCTTCTCTGCGGTTCTACCCACACCAACATGCGTAATATCATGATAGTGGGTCATAAAGGTCAGTTCTTTCCCATCGTAGTTATTCTTCTCAAGATAATCAGTTGCATATGTTTTGTACAACCTTTCTGCGACTCCGTATGGGCCACAATTTATAGGGAACTTACCATCTGTCAGTAAATCCCAACACCACTTTGCACAATGCTTATTATAAGAATAACAAGACATAAACATACCAAGGTTTGCATATGACATATCATGTTCATTCATGACATCCATACACATCTTAAAATTAAAACTATTTAACATGAGTGCATCATGTTCCATAATAAAGAATCTTTCATCTGTCTCAGACGCTTGTTTCATTAACAACCAATGAGATATATTACCTGACTTTTCTGTGGGTGTAATCTTTTTGTCGTACCCACTTATTTGTGTGAGGTCAGTCTCCCAATTAAACATGTCTTCGTATTTGTGCAGATTCTTAGGTGTTACTGCTTGGACGGGAATAATTTCAGAGATATACCCTTTTTCTATTGCGGGTCTGAAACTATCTTGTGATATCTTAGAATAAGATACTGATACTGGATTGTCAAAATCAACGATTTGGTATGCTTTCATATTATATACTTAGGGGTGGTTTTACCCACCCCTTCGTCTTCCAACTAAATGCCGTATTTCATTAGTGGCCACATTGCTACTGTCATGATTACAACCATGACGCCAAGCATTAATAGATGACCATAAATTTCACCGTTATTAGTCAGGTGAGTACCTAACTTCTTCATTAAAGTTCCTCGTGTTATTTAATTGCTATACTACGAGGACGCTTCTCTTCGGGGATTTCTAACTTCAATGTAATTGCAAGTATACCATCCTTTAGAGTTGCTCCGTTTACTTGGACATACTCGGATAGTCTGAAAGTTCTTTTAAACTTCTTGGTACTAATACCACGATGAATAACTTCCCTTTCCTCGCTCACGTGTTTACCTGTAATAATAACAGAACGTTCTTTCTGTTCTACAGTAATCTCACCTTTCTTGAATCCAGCTACTGCTACTTCAATTACATACTCATCATCAGTCAACTTCACAATATTGTGAGGCGGATAATGGTCGTATGCGTGGTTTGTGGCATGTTCCAGTTCTTGGAACAAGTGGTCGAACCCAATAAAAGATGCACGTGGGAACAGCGTGTTGCCTATTTTTGTCATATCATTTCTCCTTAAAATTAAGCAAGAATGTGTACCCGAACCATTCGGCATACACACGTATATATTTCTATATACACTATTATATATAAGAACTTAAATCTCTATTTCAAGTTTTTTATATATAATTGTGTAATATATTAACAAATCAAACAAGATTTGTCAAGCGCAAGGAGTATAATGCCAACAAAATTCAAACCAAGTGTAACTAAGATGGATAGACAGACTAAGAAGACTTGGGTAGAACACTATTATATGAAGTCCACTCCAAAAGAGGAACTGATTGCGTACTTGAATAGTTCCAGTGCAAGACCAAAGATAAAACAGAAAGTCAGAAACGAATTAACAAGACGTGGTATTAAGATAGTGTATGAACCTATAGATAATTCTTAGGGTCAAAGTCTCCCTCTACACCAAAAGAGAATGTGCATCTTGAAACCGTGGGTTCAAGTTGATGCCATGTTCCTCTTGGAATAAAAACAAAACTGCCTGGCTCCATAACTTTCACCATGTCTTTATCAGATGGTTTTTCGGTATATCCTACCGTAATTTTACATTCGTTTGTATGTTGGATTAAGAACACATCCATAGAATCTTTGTGTCTTGGATAACTTCCTGAGTATTGACCAAAACCTATGAATGCAATATTAGTTATCTGTTGTGGGCCCTTGTCGTATTTGTCTTTGTGTAGTTTGTCTTTATGATTGTCTATAAAGAACTTTTGCATAGACGCAACAACGTCTTTCGCATACTGAGGTGCAGAACCTCGCATGTGAAATGAATTCAATCCTAGTCTTTGTTTCTCACGATTCCAATCGTACATATCACGTGGATGTGTGTCAACCATATCCATGACCTTATTCCAATCATAAGTTTTTATTTCGGGTGTAGACATCCTACCCCAAAAAACTTTTTTATTACGAATACAGTCTATGTTATTTTCAAAGACATCATACCAAACAGACATAAATTATTTATTACCAATAGAATACTTGGGACATAGTTCCCACTGTTCCTTATCTTTAAAACCAATAATTTTGATTGTCCTCAATGGAGCACAGTTAGACGCAACTTCTTTGTTTTGTATTTCTACAAGACCCCAATCCGCAAGTAGAGTCGCAATGGTATTACGTCTTTCTACGTCAGTTTGTTCTAAGTTTGCTTTCTTCCCGTCTAACATGAAAAGTTCTTTGAAATGTACAATAAAGTATCTACCCTGTTTGTGCAGAATATGACACGATTGAAACAGTTTCTTTTCTTTTCTTGATGCGACACCGATACGTGTCAATGTTTCACGGACTTTTAGAAAATCATCAGGTTCACTAAGGGACACTTCCAACATATTTGCTGGAGTCCAAGTTACATGGTTATTATTATTTTCTTCCACCTTTATTCACCTTACCTTTAATTACTTCAAGTTGGTGCGGGGATAGAAGGGAAATAACTTGTCTTGCCTTTTCGTTGCTATATCCATAGTATTCTTTCACCACATCAACATCATTCTCTAATTCAGGTTTTACCCATTTAGAGAAACGTTTACGTTTCCTAATTATATTTATAAGAAATGAGAATTGTAGACGCTTCTCTAGGTGGTGATATCGGTTCATTTCGTTTGCAATAGCTACAGTATCACTGAAATAAGATAGACTACGATTGACCATAAAAGGATTGTATGCAGACTCATCTTCAGGAGTTTGCATAATATCCTTCTTTGTATAATTGATTGCATTTACATAATCAAATGGATTCATAATCTTTTTCCTGTACTCTTCGCACCAGTATATCACATTCCGCAAGAAATCGCAACCCTTCTTTATCACGATACTCTTCTTCATACCACACTTCTACAATACCCGCTTGATGGATTAGTTTTGCACAATCTAAACAGGGTGCGTGTGTGCAATACAGAACCGCACCGAAACTTGATTCGGATGAACGAGCAACCTTAGCGATTGCATTTGATTCTGCGTGTAATACTTCTTTCTTAGTCTTCAATGCCCCATCAAAGAACTCATATTCTTTATCAAGATATTCGCACTCATTATCCCATCCACTAGGCATACCATTATATCCTATTGAGATGATACGTCTATCTTTTACAATAACACAACCAACCTTCAATCGTTTGGCGGAAGACAACTTCGCATATATCTTCGCTGTCTCCATGTGTGCAATATCCCATTTATCCACCATTACTCTCCTTGGTCTCAAAGTCGAATTCGGATTGAGTAGAATGCTCATTACGGTTACGGTAATAATTTTGTTCATTCTCGAACTCCCAAACCGTTTTCATAATCTGATGAATTTTTTCAGGTGGTACATCATAGTCTTGTAAGAGATATAATAGTCTATGAAATAAACTCATGTCCAATGCCTTATCACTCCCGATATAATAAAGAAACAAGTAATAAAGTTAACTCCTACTATTATTGTTCTTATAACCGTAATGATATCGTCATACTCGGCAGTCTTGTCATCAGAATAAGAACCCAATGCATATTTCCATATCTTCCAAAGTTTATCTTTGGTATCAGGTCTTTTACCGTACAGTTTCATTTCTTTTTCTGAGACTTCATGAATAATTTATCCGCTTGTCTTTGAAATGATTTTTCGACTTGTCTATCAAACCACATGCGAAACCACTGTCTAAGTTTACCCATTATTTAAACTCCACGTTTGCCATAACTTCTGTCATACATGCAACCATGTTCAACTCATGGTCTGCCACAAATGCATTCTTGTATTGATAATCAGCGAGAATCAATACGAGTTGTGGAATAGATTGCGGTTGCACATTTCCTTCCATTGTGTTATATATTCCACGGAATATTGATGCGGGTTCTATATCAATATTGTTGACTACCCACTGTCGCATCTTTTTAAAATCTTTGTTCTTGAGATGTTTGTACAAGTCAGGGTACTGGTCATTATCTTTTAGTAAGACTTCTGTTGTGATACTACCACTGATACTAGCACGTTGCGCCTCATTAAGAACACGTCTCCAATCGGGCGCATACTTACTAATTAGTTCTGCGATAACAGAATCTTTGTACTCTACACCTTCATGTTTTAGAACGAATCGTAAACGTTCCATGAACTGACCACACAATCCCACCATAGTCTTTTTAGATGTATTGAATTCATAGACACCACAACGAGAGTGTATTGGTTCAATAATCTTGTTCTTGAAATTACAGGTTAGAATGAATCGGCAGTTATCTGCGAACTCTTCTATGAATCCACGTAATGCGGGTTGAGTTGATTGAGGATTTAGATAATCTGCCTCATCAAGGATTACAACTTTATAACCGCCTGACAATGAAACAGATGAAGCGAACTGTTTTATCTTACCACGTAAGGTATCGATGTTCCCTTCTTCAGAACCGTTGATTATGATGTAATCTAATTGGAGTCTTTCGCAGATTGCACGGGCGACTGTAGTCTTACCAAGACCCGCACTACCCGATAACAACATGTTAGGTAGTTCCCCACCTATCACGATGTTCATAAATGTATTTTTAAGAGTATCCTCTAGGACACAATCTTCAATTCGGGTTGGACGATATTTCTCCACCCATAAAAAGTCATTAGACATAGTGTCTCCATAATATAATAAAAGTGTGTGGGGGCATTGCGCCCCCGTCAGAGAAGTATATCAGATATACTAGTCTTCGTCAACACCTTGTTCGCCTTGAAACTGTTCACACAGTTGTACAATTTGAACTGCTTGGTCACGTAATTGACCGATAGTGGAGAGTTCTTCTCCTTTGAATCCACCACGTTGGACTACAGTGTCGATAACCGCAACCGTTGAACGAGATACACGATTAGCGAGGTCGTAGATTTCCTCATGGTTTTGCTCTTTCTTTGCCATCTTTATACTCCGTAATTAGATGATTTCTCAAGTGCGATGAAATATTCAATCGCAGATTGCTGTGACTTCCACCTTGAAATAAGTTTGGAAGATATGTTCACCGCAAAGTCTTCGTTTACAACCTTGACGTTGTTGACATTCAATACAAAGTTGAAATCAACTCCTTCAGGATAATCTCCCTCTACATCAATAGAGAAAGCGTTAGATGTTGAATCTTTACTATCAATAACACTAAGAGATATACCACCGTTTGATGGTGAAATACTTACTTCATTGTGACCAAGAACAGCAGCTGCTTTCTTGATTCGATTCAACGTATCTGTATCTATGACAAAGTTAACTTCCGCTTCAGGCATAACAATGTCTTTGCCAGGCGAAGTCAACATGTCCACGTCTGAGTAGAAATACTTGACGTTACTACGTCCTGTATTATCAGAGACCACAACATAGTCTTTCTCAAACTTGAGACTTGGTTTGTCAACAAGAGACAGAACATTCAGAAACTCATGCAAGTCATATATTCCAAACGACTGAGGGAAATCCTCATCAACCGTTGTAGACGATAAGACATTACGAGCAACTGAAATAGTTTTGAGGGTGTTCCCCTCATTGAACACGAGGTTCGGATTTATAGTTGCAAAGTTCTGTAGAACTCGCAACGTTGCATCAGTTAATTCCATAATATACTCCTCTGATTTTCACATATTATCTCATACGAGACAAGTTTTGTCAAGGTCTAATTTTACTAAAGTTGCGTTCCTTGACAAACTCAATCTTACGATTGAATGACGCATCCTCTAGTTCTCCTTTGTGAGAGATAACAAACACGTTAGTATCTTCTCCAAGTGATTGTAAAATCTTTAATAGATTGTCAACCCCATCGGTATCTAACGATGAATCAAATGTTTCATCAAGTACCAATAGATTAGTTGCAACACTATTCTTCATCTTGGCAATCTGTCTCCAAGTGAACAATAACGATAAGTCTATTCTTTGTTTCTCACCCTCACTGAATGAATCATATGTAAATGAATCACGATGTCTTGAACGGATAGTCTCTTGGAAACTCTCATCCAAATCAAAGTGAACAAAGAAGTCTAGAGTCTGTAGGTATTGATTAGTCAACTGATTTATCACAGGTAAATATTGTTTTATAATCTTTGACTTGATACCTTGGTCTTTTAGAAGTTCACCAATTACTTGTTGATAAGAATATTCTTCATTCAACTTATACTTGTCTTCTTGCAATACTTCTTTAGCGTCACGCAACTCAACCAGTTCTGCATTCGCCTGTTTCAAATCTCCCTTCTCATCATTCAGTTCACAGATTTGACTTTGAAGATTGTTGATTTGATTATGGTGAGCACGTATCTCCGCAGTGCATGATGCAGCTTCGGTTTGCCACTCTTGACATATCTCTATCTGTTCATTTAGACCGTCAAGAATGTTTTGTTGTTTTTCTAACTCAACGGTCAGTTCATCTAAAGCTTTTTGAACTGTTGCCGCCTTCGACTTGCTCGCTGTAATCTTTGATTGGCGATGCGCTTCCTCAACCGATTGGTCACAGGTGGGACAGTGTTTGTTTTCTTCGAAGAACTTAGATTGTTTATTTGCATCACGTATTTTTCCTTTGTAGTCGCCAGTGAATGCACTCAGTTTATCTTTGAGTGCGGTTTGTTTTTTAAGTTTTGCTTGTGTTTCGGGTAAGAACTTTGCGATATCCTTATTCAGTTTATCAGCACGAGTATTTATAGATTCTACTTCTTTCTGAATAGATTCTATCTCTTTCTCTTTCTTTTTCTTCTCGTGAACCTGTACAGACACCAACTCTGAGATAAGTCTCTTCTGTGCATTTATCTTTGTATTGGATACTTCAATATGATGTCCGTTTGCCGTCATCTTGTCTTTTAGAATCGCAACTCTTTCTTTTAAGAGTCCATTCATCTTAGAGAACATGTTGATGTCAAGAAGGTCTTCAATAACGTCCCGTCTCGCTTGAGAGGTAAGTTGCATGAACGGAACAAAGGATGAAGACCCCAAGACAACAATTTGGTGAAACGATTTGTGGTTCAGTTTCAGAATGTTTTTCTCTAACAAAGACTGATAGTCTTTTGCATGAGAATTCTGATTGACCATATTACCGTTCACCCAAACTTCAAATTTGTTTGGTTTGATACCTCGTACAATCTTGTACTTCTGTTTACCTACACTGAACTCTACTTCTACCAATGTTCCTTTAGCGTTGATAGAGTTAATCAATTGTTTCTTTGATATCTTTCTATGGGGTTTACCAAATAACCCAAACGCAAGTGCATCTAGTAAAGTAGATTTACCAGCACCATTATGTCCAACAATCAATGTTGTTGGGGATTTCTGAAAGTCTATCTCAGTGAATGTATTACCTGTAGATAGAAAATTCTTATATCTTAGTTTCTCAAAATTAATCAAGGAAATCTTCCTCGGTCTTTCCACACCAGTTGCACGGAGACCCTGACTCCACGCCTAGTTCAGTACGTTCTATTGTACAATAGTGAGTCCAAAATGTCAAGTCCTTTTTACGAAAAATTTTATCGTAGTTGTCTCTATACTTGTCCGTGGTTTCTTTGGTGATTAGAGTATCACCCGTTATGTCATTTTTTGCTGTCTGTTTTGTCATCCGTTAATCCCGCACGTAATAGTTCATTAAAACGTGCCTTATCTTTCCAAGATAGAGTTGCGTAGTCTTTTCTCGCACGTCTATCAAGTCCCGCTTTACGAAACAGTTTTGCAGTTTTACCATTCATTACACTATCTCCATATTCTGTGCCTCAACCATAAGTTCAGACATCTGTTGTTTGATTCGGTCTTTATCTAAGTCCGTTACAACATTATCGATGTATTCATAGACGATAGTCTCAGTGTCTTCTAAATCAACTTCACCGTCCGCTACGTTCTTACCAAGGAACTCTTTGAAGTCCTCTGCAATCTTTAGTTCATGTATCTTCTGTGCCTGTACACGGTCAACAAACTTTTCAAATTCTATTGGGTCACCTTTGTTGACAACAATAATTTTAACAAAGTGATTATCAAGATAGGATAAGTCTTTAAACTTATTCATCTTCTCATGGTCATAGAAAATCTTTTTGTAGATGGTGAGTGGGTTACGAATAGGTACGAGGTCTAGTGTATCAGTATCGAATACATGGAAGTACTTATCATCATCACAATCATTCCAAAAGAACTCCATCTGTGCGCCAAGATAATGTATATTATTCTGACTCGACCTCGCATGGAAGTGTCCTGTCAATACCATATCAAAACGAGTGAATGGTTTTATATCCATACCATCCATACAAGGCATACCCTTCTGCATCTCAAAACCCTTGAGTTCTAGATGTGCGCCTACTATGTTCGCTTTACATTTGTCAAGAAACTTTAATGTGTCCTTTTCATTCTCATCATTAATCCAAGGGACAAGTGCAATCTTACACCCATCATAATCCATCACAGTCGGCTCCATAATGAGATTGACCTCATTCATGTAATGACCCTGAAGTTCTTTTAATGAGTTAAGTTCGTTAGTGTTCTTGAAATAAGTATCGTGATTGCCAGGAATTATATCCATAGTAATCCCATACTCACGCAACTTCTCTAAAAAGATTTTACGATTGTGGTGCAATGCCTTAAAATTAATTGTCTTACGATTATCGTAGTAATCACCAAGGTGTAAAATCTGTGTGATGTTATTCTTCAACAAATACGGAAAGAATATCTCCGCATAGAATCGTTCCTGATACTTCATAAAGATATCGGACGAATTACGGATACCACAATGCGTATCATTGAGGATAGCAATCTTCATAATATAATATTCCTATTTTGTTCGACCATTATACAGTATCGAACAGAAAATGTCAAGCAGTTAGTCAACTATAAAATCTGATAGGTCAGAATCCGCTTTGACTGTACGTCTACGTCTCCTTTTCTTTTCCTGTGTATAATATTCCTTGAACTCTGCGTCTGCACCTTTTACAGTGTCAATACGCATACGCAAGGTGTCCACAAAATGTTGTGCGATTGCCGCTGAATTCTTTTCACCACTTTCATCTAGGAACTCTTCAATACCTGATTGTGCGATGTACTTGAGTTTGATATCCTGTTGTTTCTTCTCTTTCTCAATCCTACGTAAGAACGCATACCAAGAAATCTGAGTGAAATATGAGAATGCATTTGGTTTACCTGTACGAGTAGACGCTTCTATGTTATAGTTCTCAATCGCCTTTAGACAGTTCTCGACTGCATCCATTACCATCTCTTCACGATAGGTATATCGAACAAAGTTCGCTTTGTGAGATAACCCTTCTGCAATTTTTAGAAAACATCTTGCGATATAATCAGTAACCACAGGGACATCTTTTTTCTTCTTCTTTGCGGATTTTACTTCCGTCACGTAATCCACAACTGCTTCAGAAAACTCTCTGTTATTCACATAATGTGGTTTTTCTTTTGGTTTCATTTTCACTCCATAAATTTAGATGTATACTACTATACTCAACATCATTTGTCAAGTTCATTCCCAAAGGATACACGTTTTCTCAACTGACTTGTAGAGAATGCGTGTTGTCGCCTATTATAGTATATATTTATATCGTTGTCAAGACAGTATTGTTTACCTGTAAAGTCTTTGTCCCGATATTCCTCACCGATGATTCTCACGTCAGGATGAATAATTTCAATGAGTTGTAGTAGTTCACTTTCAGTCGTATAAGGAATAATATCATCTACATACTTGACTGCACGTAGTTGTATATATCTTTCAAATACAGACTGTATAGGTTTGTTCTTTTCAGGTCTATCAACAGTAGGGTCAACTTGCAATGCACATATAAGATACCCACATTGTTCTTTCGCCTCTTCCAACATCTGTATATGACCCGCATGTAGTAGGTCAAAGGCAGATGCGGTTAATCCTTTTTTCATATTTTTTTTCACTTTTTACTTGACAAAATCTGTTTCTTCAGGTATAATTAGCTTTGCGGTCAGGGAGGGTTGAATATACCCTCAATGAATCGTCTTTTTGGTAAACAAATCGATTACTTTACCTCCACCATCTGAGTCAGGATAATCACTATCCATCCATTCAACAGTGTTATCTATTTCCTCTAAATAGTCCTGTAAATCCTTTTCGGTGTTGCGAATTTTATCTAAGGTATTCTTAGTAAACTCTTGCAACTGTTCCAAACTCATATCTTTGTGTAATCCCTCTAGACGTTCTTTACCAGCGCTTTGCATGTTATCAACTGCATATCGATATTGAATTAACAAGGGTTCACTGGGTACTGCGATGGATACCACATGTTGTGATAGTAACACAATCAAGTCTTCTTCGTTTTCTTGATATACCATCCAAGGACGAAAAGAAAAGAATTTATCTCCTGTCGGCCCTTCGTATAAATTTAATCTCATGGCGTTTTTTATCACAATTTCATCGTGAGTTTCGTCATTCCATTGATACACATCTCCAACAATCTCCTCACCACTGGCGAGTTTCATCTGTCTGAAATTATGTGTTATTTTTCTTTCGTTGTCCATGTCTTTTCTATAACTCATATTACTTTAAGTTTATTTCGAACACCTTATAGGGGAACTGTTCCTTACTATATATCTTGATTCTTTCACCACTATGTCTGAGAGTAAAGTTCTTATGTCCTTTTACATGCATATCATCAGCGATATCAAATAGTTTTGTCGATTGACCATCATCACTTTTTCTCAGTCCTCTACCAATAGACTGTAAAACTTTTATCTGTGATTTACTAGGACTTGCAAAGATAATATTATGTAGGTTCTTTATATTGATACCTGTACTAAACGTACCCATCGATGCAACTATTATAGCGTTCTTTTGTTTTTCTACTATACCTCTTATCTGTTCTCGGTCAGAAGCGTCAACCTCTCCCGATACATAAAATATCTTCCTATCATCCTTGACTTTATCTTTCATCATATCACGTAGAATCTTACCGTGTTTCTCTACATATTGAAACAAGACTAGGGTATTACCCTTTTGGTCTAATGCAAGATTTGTAATAAATTTATTACGTTTCTCATGACCTATAATAAAGTCAACTTCTTCTTGATAGGTCTTACCTTTATTTAGGTGACAAATATCATTGTGATATCGTAAAACTAAAACGGATATATCTATCTTACTTAATGTTCCCTTTTCCTGTAAATCTCTCGTTGCGGTTACTTTCTTAGTCGGCCCAAACAATCCTTCCAATACCAACTTATTAGTTTCCGTACCATCTAGTGTACCTGTAGTTCCAAATCGATACTCTGCGTTTAGACATTTATTCATGATACCTGACAGAGACTTCGCCTTGAATAAATGCACTTCATCTCCGAATACACAATGGAAGTTTTCAAACCAATCACGAGAGAACTTATATATGGATTGCCAAGTAGAGATGACTACACGTTTATCAGTTGACTTATCTTTACCACTATAGATACGATGCACGTTGTCTTCAACGTTGAATCCATATTCATAGAAGTCTTTATATAACTGTTCTACCAAACTTGTTGTAGGAACAATAATTAATACATTGTCCTCGAAGTTATCAAGATACCAACGCATAAGATTGTAGATGATAAATGACTTACCACTACCTGTGGGAGACAATAGTATTGCACGTTTATTCTCTATACCGTGTGCTATTGCATCATACTGATAATCACGTAATTCAAATGGTGATTCGATGTCTTTTAGATACTGTACTAAGTTCGGATGTGATACAACGTTCTTCTTTTCAGGATGACCATACTTTTCATTGTCCTCTATCTGAAGAGGATACATTCTATCTGCACAGAACTTTCTAAGATGTTCCCATAGTCCTACGTTGAGTTCACGAGTAACTGCGTTAAATAATCTAATCTTACCGTCCCACACACGTTTCTTAAATGCTGGCATGAACTTATAGCCAGGCACAAAGAAAGAAAAATAATCTCTTAGTTCATTTACTTGGTGGGGTTCGCACTTCACAGACATCATAGAATGATTATCCATACGTGCGGTTATGGTATTAGGTATGGACATTACTCACCCGCAGAAAACTGTCTCCATCGTATAATATTTCCAATGGTCTGATGTCTCCATTTCAAATTATCAACTATCTCAGTCAAAGTTTCAATTATCGTTTTTAGATATACAATCTTTTCTTCTGACTGTTGTATATCTATATCTGTATCATAGTAGTGTTCCTTTTGATGTTTGGTCATACTATCAGGATTGAGACCGTCAAACGGGTCATACTTCCAACCCTTCGCAACCATGTCTTCTTGAGGCATCTTTCCATCATAATACAACCACTTTTCTTTTAGTAGATTCTTTTGTTGGAACTCCGCTTTCTTCAGACGTAACTTCGTCAACGATAGGTATTCGAGATACTTTGCGTGTAAGGTAGGAGTTTGTTGAGAGACTTCATCGTATTTATTATACGGAATCTCAGAGTCAATTTTCCATTCATTTAGAATGTCATTCAGTTCAATCATAATATATCCTTAATGTATTTATGTAACTATTTCAAATCGATTAAATCGGAACGTTATCGGGAACGTTACTACGTTTGCATCTCCTGTTGGGGTGAATTCAATTGCACCAAGAGCAGTTGGAATGCAATCAAAGTATTTTATTTTTACGGTAGTATTATTATGACTTGACAGAACCGCTACAGTTACATCTGCATAGGTTGGGATTTTATCCATCCTTTCACTCTGTGAGACTTGTCCATCATTAACTAATCTTTCTAACCATTGTAACATTTCTTGATATGCAGATAGATTTTCGTCTGCAATAATAGACATGTCCAAACTACCGAATGTTAGTTTATCACCCGCTAGTGGTATAGATGTAATCCTTCTGCCAGGCAATTCTATGGGGTTTGCGTCCACATTTGGATGTGATACAGACTGTGCAAAGAATTCTAGGTTAGGATATCTTGTTCTGTCAATAAGAATCTTGAAACCCGTAGGTTGAAGATAATTAACATTACTTGTTAACTCTTCATCAAGTATCTGTGTAGTTGCGTTAACTGGCATAAAAATCTCCTCTTACTTCTATTTATAAGAGTTTTGAAGTTTATCCTCAACAATCTGTTCTACTTTTTTCAACTTATACCATAGACCACTGTACATTGTCAGAGTCTTATCGGGCCACTCGACTATGTATCTTTTGTATCCATATGGACGTTCACTAAAGATACGACAGTCACCATAATTTTTTTCTAATAATCGCATGTTGTATATAGTACCATATTCGGCACAAAAAGTCAATAAAAATACCGCTTGACAAAAAATGCTAGATATAGTATTATATTAAACAATATACGAGACGATTATGAAACTAAATTTAGATGATGCTAGATATGCTGCTGGAGTATTCAATGACTACTTCAGAAACATAACTGATATTGCAGAATACAATAAATCAATAAAACTAGAACGGATTGACGCAATGCCGTTCGCCCTGCCTGGCTGTGGGCCCGAAGAAGACTTTTTTACTGATTGGGATATGCATCCACAGGATATGGAATTCAAACTGGATAGTGTTCCTATGGATGCTTTCCATCAATACTTAGAGATTACAACGTCTGCACCTGTTGAGATGTCAATTCCTGGCAAGCAGATGAATCAGATTGTCCGTGAAGTAAATACGGGTAAGATTGTTGGAATGATTCGATTCGGGTCACCCACAATCAATAGTAAACCAAGGAATGAACTTCTTGGTAAACCCCTTGATACACTGAACCCTGAAATCATGAAACGATTCAATGATTCGGTTATCATGGGATTCGCAATTGTTCCCACACAACCATTTGGGTTCAATTATCTTGGTGGTAAATTACTTGCCGCTATTTGTTGTTCACACGAGATAAGGGAGAAACTAAACAAAAAATATGATGCGAACATGTGTATGTTCGAAACAACCTCACTGTATGGGTCTACCAAAGCATTATCACAATACGATGGTATGAAACCTATACTTCGATTTAGTGGTCTGACAGACTCTAAGTTCCTACCTCTCATCAACGATGATGTCTTCCGCAACCTCAATACATGGTTCGAAGATAAAATTGGAGAACCACTCGTACCTGTGATTGCTTCATCTAAGAAGTTAAAGACACAGACAAAAATGGTAGGTATCATCAAATCGTCTCTCAAGGGAGAGAAAGGATACGATGAGTTCTGTCAGACCCTTGACCATGCACTTGGTCTAACACAACGCAAACGTTCATTCTATTCTCATTATGGATTCGAAAACGTTATTGATTATTTGAATTTAAAAACAGACACACTTATCAAGAAAGAGAACTATGATAGGTTCTATCTTGAAGGTCAGGTTGATTGGTGGAAACGTCAGGCAACTAAAAGGTATAACAAGTTAAAAGAGTCAGGCGGTATTCGTACTGAACTTGAAACATGGAATACCAAAACGGATATTGACATTATTCGTTAAGTGTGTTATAATAATAACAATAACAATGGAGAAATATGAGGAAAAATTTTAGAAATAGAAGACCCCAAAAACCAAAGAAAAAATTCTATCCAAAGGATATTGGGTTAAAAGTCACAGTACGTGACGGTAATGTCGATGCAGCTCTTAGAGTGTTGAAGAAGAAAGTTAAGAAAGACGGTATGCTTCAAGCTCTCAAAGAAAAAGAGTTCTTTCAAACAAGAAGAACTAAGAGAAGACTCTTAAAGGCGAAAGCGATTCGCAGAAGAAAAAGACAAGAACTAAAAGAACAAGAAATGTTTGCATACAAGAAACGTATGTCAAACTACCTATAAGAAGATAGGGAGTCCGAAGACTCCCTGCCCTTCGTTTTACCAACGAACACCACGATAAGTGCCTGACTTAGTAGGCGCTTTCGTAGATTCTACAGTTTCATTACTCCACTCAACACCACGGTAGATTCCTTTTTTAATAGGATTACCTTTTGTAATGTTTTCGGGATTATATTTGATGCCTCTGTAAAACATACCAATCTCCGTATTTACAATTAATTAAAATTGCGTTCCTTCGACCCAATGTCTACTTCCGACTCAATATAGAGTTGAACGATGGTATCTTGAGTATACCAATAGTATTTATACAAAAATAAAGTGTAAAAAAAAGGAGTCCGAAGACTCCTGTTTTTCTTTTTACTTAACACGTTCTACCACAATGAGGGGAACACCCTCAACAACACGCTTAAACGTTTTGAATGATTTTCCTTTCTGACGAACAGAAGACGGGACAGTAGGACGATAATCATACTTCACATCTTTCCGTTGTTCAATGCGGAATCCACATCCAACAGGGACATCATCCCATGGCAAATATGTGCGAGATGCACCCAATTGCTTGTAGGACTTTACTTCAGATTCATTTAAGATTACATACGGTGTGTTTGACATTTGTCAGTTTCCTTTTGTAGTGGTTTAAAGTATAATCATCAATGATTATGCGTGTTACTATACACGAGACCGCACAAAAAGTCAATCATTTTTTTCAGTTGTTTTCCGACCAGTAATGGGTGGTGGAACAAGTGGACAAAAAAAGGGAGTCCGAAGACTCCCTTAAAAATTGGTAGGTTACCCCTACTCTTGTTTTTTTAAATACTCAGATTCTTATGTTAGGATGTTATCCACACGGAAGATTCTGTAGTAAGGGTTGGATTTAGCAGCAGCCAAACCGTTAGCAGGAGTAGACCCAACAAATGGGTTACTTGCCATACCGTAACGAGTTTTGAACCCGATACGTGGTTGGAAGTTGTCTTCACCAATTGCCTTAACCATTTGCAATGGAACGTATGGGCAATAGAATACACCAGCGTCATAAGGGTTAGTACCTTTATAACCAACTGTTACGTAGTCAGTATTTGCATACGGGTCGATATAAACTTTAATACGACCATTAAGTGTTCCAGCAAAAGTATTACCAGTGTCATCAACTTGTAAGTTGGCGCTGACAGCAGGTGAGTAGTCAAGAGACCCAGCAGCTGCAAGTGCAGTAGCAACATCAGAAGAACAGATAACTACGTTACCTTTTCCACGTCTTGTTTCTTTTGCAATTACGTTTGCTTCACGGTCAAGTTGAACTGTCAAACCTTTAAACTTCTCAGCACTCCAACGTCCATCAGCATCTGAAGAAAGGTTAAAGATACCATTCTTAGTTACGTTAGCTTGGAGAGCACCAGTTTTAGCTTGTGAGTTAATAGTTCTGATAACTTCACGGTTGATTTCAGCAAGAATTTCTGTAGACAGAATATTTGCTAATTCTGTTTCAGCGTCAAGACCATGAATCGCTTTAAGGTCTTGTGCAAGTTCTACAGTGTACTCAGCTTTCAACGCACGAGAAACAGCAGTCACAGTTGATTTCTCAATTGTGAATCCCATTTCGTGGAATGAAGAACCACCACTTGAACCCATTGCTTCTGCATCAACAGTTGGCATACCAGTAGCAGCCAATGAAGTCAACCTCATAGCGTCAGCAGAGTCACCTGAAGGTGAGATTCCGTTGAAACCTGAAACGTTATCAGAATCATGTGTTCCTGAACTGTCTCCTGAGAATTGAGTTTCAGCTTCGTTAAACAAAGCTTCACGGTTTGATGTAGAACCACCTTGGTATCTTGCCTTCATAGCGAAGATAAGACCAGTTGGGCCATTCATAGGTTGAACACCAGCAACGTCATATGCGATAAGATTAGGCATTGCACGTCTGACTAGTGAAATCAACACAGGGTCAAAGTTGCTAACAGAACCAGTGTTGTTAGCAGGGGAAGCAGCGTTCTCTGATAAGAATGAACCCATCTCGGCACGTTGCTCTTGTAGTGCTTTTTCCTGATTTTCAAGGACAGCTGCAGTTACAGCACGTCTGTTGTAATCAGTAATTGCACCAGCGGACTCTTCGTTAAGAACGGGAGACCACTTTTCAATCAGATTGTCGTAAGATTGTTGCATTTTACTCTTCCTTAATTAATTTATTTCTTTGGGGAAATTTTCTTAATAGCAGAAACGTATGATTCCATTGAAGAACTTAGTTCTACTGTTTCATCAGCGTCACTAGATTCTAAGATTGTGTCATCACTTGTTTCTACAACTTCTTTTGCGAAGTGTGACTCTACGATTGTTTTAACTTTAGATTCAAAAGAATCATCAAAATCAAAACCTTCTACGAGCGACTTCAATTTTTCTACTTGTGTATCGGCAAGACCACGAGATGCTTCACGTATGATTGCATCCTTTTTAAATCCTTCCAACTCACCAGCAGTGTCTATAACTTTCTGAGTAGATTCATTGAGACGAGTCTCAAGGTCTTCTACTTGGTCAGCAAGTTCGTCAACTAAATCTACTTTGGACTCAGGGACTTCAATATAAGACTCTGTGAATACACCTTTCAGTTTCTCCATGAAAGTCTCAGCAATTTCAGCACGGAGACCGTTCTGAATTGCAACTTGATTATCTGACATCCAAGTTTCAACTACATAGTTAAGGTAGCTGTCTACTTTCTCTACAAGTTCTGCTTTAGTTGAAGATACTTCTTCATCTAACTCTTCCTTGTACTGTTTTTCCATTCTATCAATTTCTTCTGATAGTTTAGACTTTACAGCAGCTTCAAAAATAGTTGCGGTTTTAGCTTTAAACTCATCACTGAGAGTAGCTTCAGACTCGACTAATGCATCAAGTTCAGCAGTAGTGTCAATCTGTTTTTCAACGATTGATTCATCTTCGTCCATTTCTACTGACTCTTTGTGATATGATTGATACATGCTTTCCATGTCTGCTTTAGACATTTTCAACATTTTATCAGTCATTGCACTAATCATGCCCGCTTTAGTTTTTGGAGCAGGAGCTTGTTTTTTGACTGCATCTTCAGCGTCATCCACAGATTTCTCTGCTTCATCTTCGTCCTTACCCTTGTCGAGTAATTTGTCTGCCTCAGATATAGTCTCGTTTTCTTCGAGAGTTTCTTCTTCCACGATTTCGTTAATGTCGTCTTCGTGGAGTTCGACCTCTTGATTTACTTCTTCTGTCATAATCGACACTCCTCTATATTTGCGATTTTATTAACGAGAGGAAATTTTTAAACTCACGAATTTGCACTTCGGGTTGAAATGCTTTCGGAGCTGTTCTAATTTCAGTCTCCATTTCTTCAATTACCTGTGGAGAAAGAATACCGTTATTCCAAACCCAATCTACCCCTTCCATAACACCATTAACAAAGGCTTCGGGAGCAGATGGGTCTTGTACGATGTCAACCGTACTAAGAATAAAGTCTTTACCGACTTCCATAGCACCATTCTTCTGCACAAGGCTACCCATACCACGAGTTGACACACCTAGTTGCACACCACCTTCGAGTAAACCTTCTACGATTTTACCCATTGGAGTTGGCAATACTTGTGCCTTTCCGACCACATTGCTTCCCTCAAATTTAAGGTCAGTAATGAGATGCGAAACTTTATCAAGATTCACCGTTGGGCCTTCAGGGTGATTTAACTCACCAACCGCACGATGCGTCTTTACTTGTTCTTTTACGTATTTGTTTACCGCTTTCTCTAAAATAGGTTTAGGGTAAACACGTCCGTTTCTGTTCTTCTTGTCTGCCTGAGCGAATACACCTTCGATGACGTATTTCTTTTCACCGTTTTCTTTCTTCTCTACGATGCATTGAACATCGCTAGTTGTGTACTCTGTTATCAGTTTCATTAGGTCAATTCCCTTATAACTGTCTCAGCTGCCTTTTGGGCATCCTTCAGACTTCTAAATGCGTCAAGACGGTCACCGTCTACATACGCAACGAAAGGAACATTCTCACGTCCTTTGATATCAGGACGCTTGATTATTTCAACTTGTATACGTTTGATTTTCTTTTTGAATACAACCTCACCTTCTTTCTTAGAGGTGTTTCTACGTATTTCAGAAAATGTTTTCATAACAAGTTCAATTCCTTTACTATTATTTATACGAATGAAATTTTCTACGGCGAATTTTCTTCGCTTTCTTCGTCAGATTCTTCTATTTCAGGTTCAATTTCACCCGATTCGAAGTCGTTTTCGATTTCTTGGTCTACAATTTCTTCTTCTGCATCGTTAAATATAGTCGATGCTACTGCGACCTTTTGCGCTTCTAAGGCATCACTAATCTTATCATTAATGATACCACTAAACGAAGTCTCTGCTTTTGCGAGTTCTCCGTCTGTGATTTGGTTTACAAGTTCTTCAACCGCAGACGGTTGTTCAACTTGTTGTTCCTCTTCATTTTCTACTTGGTTTTGAATATCTTCTGACATTGGATTCTCCTATAGATTGTGTAGTCATATTTTCCGCATCTGTTTCTTCAAATGCATCGTCACCTTCATCTTCCGAGTTAGCGTTTTCCGCTTCTACTTGGTCTTTCATTTCCTGTATGTCTTCGTCTGTCATTTGCATGACATTCTTCATTACCCATTCTCTACTAAAATATTCACCTACATACGAGGATACAGCATCAAGAGTTGACAATCTATCTTGGAGAATTTCAGTGTTTTTCAATTCGGTGAAGTGGTTATCTCTCAGATAGTCAACGTTGATGTCATTCTTCCATGATTCCCAATCCTGTTCAGTAATCACACCTTTCATGATTAACTGTTTGCGTAGGATTCCAAAGAATAACATGGAGAACCTCTTACGTAATCTATCGATAAACTTCTGAAACTTAACTTCATCTCTACTGATTTCAGTAGAACGACCAAGTGAGAACTGTGCCTCTTGTTCAAGTCTATTGATAGGTACGTTTAGGGAACGATACAATCTCTTTTGGAAGTAGATTATATCGTCAATCTGCCCAAGGTTTTCACCGCCAGGCAGTGTAGAGATTTCAGTACCTCGACCTCCTTCTCTACGTGGTAACCAAAAGTCTTCCAACATAGACATATGTTTTCTGTCATCTTTTAGTTCACCAGTGTTTGCGTCATATACTAACTTGTTTCTATAACGAGTCATGATATCACGCATGTACGCTTCTGATTTATTACGTGGCATATTACCTACGTCAATGTAGAATATTCTACGTTCAGGCGCACGTGCAAGACGATAGATGACTAAAGAGTCTTCCATCATCCTTAATTGGTTTATAGGTTTAAGTGCCTTATTTAAGTAAGACACCACCTGTCTTTTCTGTGGGTCAAGAAGACCTGAAGTTACATATGAGACTGCATCAGGAGAGAGTTTAACACCCTGATTACTCCCTGTCCTTTCTTGATAAATGAAAAACTCATCTACCTTATCTACAATCTTTGCATCAGTCTTAACGTCCTTTTTGTATTTTACCTGTTTGACCTTACGAATCTTCGTTGCGTCAATAGGACGTATTTCTTGAATACCTAATTTTAGATTACTTTCATTGGCGACTAAGTGATAAAATAGTCTACCATCTACATAGAAAGAGCGAAATATATCGTGTCCGAGTTCGTTGAAGTTTAACATTGCACATATGTTGTCAAACTCCTCTTGCATTTGTTTTTTGATACTGTCAGATGCATCTACTTGGTCAAGGTTTAGAGAAACGGGATTCTCCATTTCACCTCCAGCGATTGCCTCATTTACAATATCTTCTAGGGCAGCATCTACTTCAGGGTGAGTTGCAACTCCCCTGTACTTCATAATTAACTGTGCATTATCTTTTGCCTGTGTTCCTTCAAAGTCAATATATTGACCGTAGTGACTGCCAGACGCAGTAACATACCCCGCACCGTCATCATCGGTGGATGGTACAATTGAAGGTAACTTTTCTTTTTCTTTGGGTTTCTGCGCTTGAGCACGCTTGAGTTCAAACCCGAAAAGTTTTAAAATGCTGTTATCGTTTTCTGCCATAGTATTTAATTCATTTCCCCGTAGTAATATAGTGAGGAAGTAGGTTTTTCAACCTACTCCTCTATCTATATGTTTGATAACACCTTAACTTGTGGTGTTAGATTCCCAATATTGGATAGCAAATTCCACAGTGAATTCCTCAACAGTGTCTACAGTCTCATAATTCAATTCGATTGCAGATACGTTTATAGGGAAACATCCACGGAAGTTGTAAGTCTTAACAACACTCTCGTCTTTGTCGAGTTGTTCTACAACTAAGTCTGCTTGATAATCCACTGGATTAGTCAAACCAGTATTAGCTGCGTGTGCGTTAATACCATTCATCCATCTTTCCATAGAGTCACGAGTATTGAAGTCTGTATCGTTTAAAACGGTTACAGTCCAGTTTTCAAATGTACGGTCACCCGCAATCTTCAACTGTCTACCCCTAAAAGGTACTTCAATTGGATTCATAACACTAGTCGGGAGCTGAGCTCCTTTACATAGGAACGATGTCAATTCGACATCTCCACCAGCATAGCCAGGGAAGTTAACTGTTGCCTTGAAAAGATTAGGACGAGCACCGCCTCCTCTTAACTTGGACTTAAAATCATCAACACCTAAAATTGCCATTGTTTAACTCCTTATTCCTGTTATACCTGTCCTACTACTTCTTCAAACTCTACACCTGTTCTAACTGCAACAAAGTTCAATGTTACATAGTTAATAGAACGTGCGGGTTTGATGAAGATAGATGCAACAAATTCGTTTCTATCCACCACGGCAGGAGTATTGTTTGTTGCGTCACAAACGACCCTGAAGTCCGTGATACCTCTTCGACCCTTAATCTCTCGTAAGAATGGTTCAACGATATTTACGAATTCTGCACGAGTAAACTCATCATTGAATTCGAACATTACGTTTCGTCCCGCAATTGCGATTGCTCTTTCAATTCCAAGGAATAAACGTCTAACG
>MDTE01190247.1_pt1 | contig 52285 bp, 44 predicted proteins | sample 811231 | NCBI WGS metagenome assembly MDTE01 (sample SAMN05326651, study PRJNA326480) | marine metagenome | isolation source: seawater | place: Indian Ocean: Red Sea | collected 2010 | reverse complement strand
ATTGTGAATACTCCATTACAAGCAAGAGAGGGGTTTAATGACTCATCTCAGCAGGCCTATCTTGATTGGATGGAATGGACTGAGGATGGTAATTCTGAGTGGACTAAATACTATGCTGAGAATTCTCGAGAAATGATCTATGACTTTGCTACTGAGGTGGGAGTGGAATTCGTACGTGTACAGGCAGGTTATGAGAATAGTGTGCCCAGATTTCATTTTACGTCTCGCGGTGCCGTAGACTTTGTGCTTGCTCTTTATCGTACAGCACTTGAATTGCCCAATATTTCATTTGAATGGAATCAGAAAGTAGAAACGCTCATTTTAGAAGAAGATCAAGTTTCTGGGGTAGTAGTGCGGAATACTAGAGACGGCGAAGAAAAATATTTTTTAGCACCACATATTATTTTGGCAACAGGAGGATTCGAGGGAAATCTTCATCGAGTCTTAGAGAATTGGCGTAGCGATTTACCCAAGCCAGATAGGCTCCTCATGGGAGCATCGGTGCATGCTGACGGTAATGGTTTAGATATAGCAGGTAAAGCTGGTGCAGGGTTGAGTTGGATTGATAGGCATTATATTTATACAAACGGTATGGTGGACCCGCAAGACTCTGAGGGAATACTAGCGATAACTGCAAGTAACGATAATGCTGTATGGCTTAATGCGCAGGGCAAACGCTTTACCAATGAAGGAGGTTACGATAAAACTATTCTTAGTGACTTGTTAGCACAGGACCCCGCACATTACTTTGCAATTTTTGATGAATCTTCAAGAGATCAATTGTCAATGCGAGGGCGAGAGTGGATTAAAAACCATGCCTCTGGTCATCCAATTCTTGATAATCCTAATGCGGCGTACAAAACGAATTCTCTTGAAGAGTTATCTTCTGTGACTGGTTTGCCAGAGATAAATTTAATTTCAAGTATTAAAAGATTTAATTCCCTTATTGATGCTGGTGAAGATGCTGATTTTGGACGTTTCAGTTCTCTAGATGAGGCGCCACCACGAATTGACAATCCCCCTTTTTATGCAATCCAATTTTTTCCGATGACCAGAAAAAGTATGGGCGGTATAGCAGTTGACATGAATGCTCGTGTGTTAAACACATCAGGTGAAGTCGTTCCTGGCCTTTATGCTATTGGGGAGTTAACAGGCAGTGTTGGTATAAATGGAAGTCATGGTATGGATGGTATGTTTCTTGGCCCAGCAGTTGTCACAGGTCGAGTTGCAGGACGTACAGTTGTTGAAAATATTTCGTCTTTAGAGAGTGAGTTCACTATTGCACCTAAGGCATTGGAACAAGTGATTCCCAATTTATCTGATTGGAATCCTATGCTTTCAAGGGGGGATTTAAAGAGCCTGTTAGAAAATAATCGGGAGGGCTATTGGCATTTTCAAGTTTCCCATTCTCTAGTTATAGAGTGGCAGTATGACTGCACACTTTGCCATTCAGCGCAGGTTCCGTTTTACCCAATAAACAACACTGAGAGTAAGCTAGCACAAAGCCAAGTATGTGTTTATTGTCATGGTCGCGGTACACCATCCCCCTTAGCTGAGCGAATTGGAAATCCGCTTTAAAAACTTGGTCTAGTTTTCAGTTAATTGAAGCTGCTCAAACTTCGATTAAACGGTAGCTTAAGTTTTTTCAAAGAATGTATCTCAAATGTAATTGACAATCATTATCATTTAGATGAGAATTAAGCTATGTATGTATGTATATGCAATGGTCATAGTGATCGAGATATAAAAAAGGTAGCCCAGTCTGGGTTACGCACAGCACGAGACGTTTATGCGCAGTTGGGTAAGCCAGCTCGTTGTGGTCGTTGTTTGCAGATGGCAGAGAAGCTAGTTCAAGAGGTTCATGAGTCTACTTCTCAGAGCACTGTAGATACACGTGTGTAAAAAATAAGTCCTACAATATAAGTGTAATCAATCGGCTGAGCCACTCTGGAGCTGTATAAAATTTTCAAGGCCCATGCGTTCTATTAGATCAAACTGCTCTTCCAGCCAATCAACATGTTCTTCTTCATTTTTTAAAATGTCCTGAAGTAGTTGACGAGAAACAAAGTCTGCCTTTTTTTCGCAAAGAGCAATACCTTCTTTGAGGTCGGGTATAGCTTTTTGCTCTAATTGAAGGTCACAGGTTAGTATTTCCTTAACATCTTCACCAATGAGAAGTTTGCCCAGATCCTGGAGATTTGGCAGCCCTTCTAAAAACAGTATTCGTTCTACTAGTAAATCTGCATGTTGCATTTCTTCTATAGATTCTTTGTATTCGTGTTCAGCAAGTTTTGTTACTCCCCAGTTTTTTAGCATTCTGGAATGTAAAAGGTATTGATTAATTGCTATGAGTTCATTGAAGAGTGCTTTGTTAAGAACTTCTAATACTTGTGTATCGCCTTTCACTAGTTTTCTCTCTGTTGGTATGAAAATTAAAATTTTATATAGGTTAACATAGATTTACGTAAACCATTGAAAAGATAATGGTTTTCAATTGCGTTTAATAAATATTTACACTTGTTCTTGATAAGCATTTAGCATTAAGGGCTATATGATCGATTACTTCAATTTATAAAAGAGACTAGGCCTATGCATGACTTAAATACTATTTTTCTAGATAGATGGATTGTTTTGTTTATCCTGATTTTGATATCAACTATGTCTCTTAAAATACAAGCACAAGAAAACTATACGCCTATGGATCTCATCCCTGAAAGAATATTGGATCTTCCAGATCCCTGTAACAACATTGCTACTAGGACATGGGGGTCCGATGATCAGAGGGGTAACCTTAATTTTCTAACAGCCGAGCGTATTCGGGAAAACCTTGGTCTTATAAAACTGGGAAAGGTTTATGATTTGGCTCATATGCTAGAGCCAGGCCAGATGGGGTTTGCAGCCTTCTTAGATTTCAAATCAAATTTAGGACAGTGGCCAGGGCGTGGTGCAGGAAATTCTATTACCAATAACGAAGAGACCTTAGGAAATAGTACATTTAATCCGAATCGGTCTGGTGTGCTGCAGTTTGAAATAGGTACACAATTAGATGGATTTAATCATTTCACCCAAGGCGGCATTACATACAACTGTTTTGATACCCGTGATCCTAAATACCATTTGCATGCAGAGGGTGATTCTGGTGATTTGCCTAATGGTAATCCAGACGAAAATTATGTATTTCGTGGTCACGCAAGAATGGGTATCGAGAATGTGGGTACGATTATTGCTCGAGGCATCCTAATTGATGTTGGAGAATTACTTCGAGAACGAGAGAAATTAGCCGGTAGAGATCCGGAAAATTTTCCTTCGGCAGATTATGAGTTTTCGCCGGAAGAAATTGAACAAGCGCTACTGCGACAAAATATGACCTTAGGGGACATAGAGCCCGGTGATGCTTTATTAATACGAACGGCATGGGCAGGTCGATACTGGACTTCAAATCCTGCGGACCCGAGAAATGAACGACTAAAGTATCTTAATAATGGGCAAGATAGGGAGTTTCTTCCTGGAGGCCCAGGTTTAAATTGGCGTGCAGTCCAATGGACACTTAATCGTCAACCAGTTCTAGTTGCGGCTGATGTTAAAAGCATTGAGATTGCAAACCCCTTGCACGGACCAGACCCTTTTCATAGACCAGGCCATGTTAGTTGGCTAAGCAGCGGTATATATATGCTTGAAGATGTTGATCTTGAAGAGTGGTCAGCAGATTGTGAGAAGGAGCTTAAGGATACTGATTCAAGCTCTGATAATTTATCCCAAAAGTCATGTTATATAGGAACACTAATTGTTCAGACGATCCCAATACGAGGTTCTGGAGGTTCAACAGTTGCACCAATAATTATTCGTTGATATTAATCAATTTTTGTAAGTATTGATTCATATATTTTTATATATTTTTTGCACATAACATTAGCTGTATAGCTCTTAGATAGTTGTTTCCCATTTTGGCCTAGTCTGGCTCTAAACGTCGGATCGCTTTGCATATGCAGTATAGCTTTCTTCAACAAGTCTGGTCGGGCAGGTTCAATGAGAATTCCATTCTCGTTATGGTGCACGATGTCAGGCACACCTCCCACGCTGCTTGCAATCAAGGGCAAATTTTTCTGCATTGCATCGATTAGTATGCTTCCTATGCCCTCTCGTAAAGAAGGAAGTATGAAAATATCAAAAGCCGCAAGATAATCACCAACATTGTTTACAAAACCTTCGAAGGATAGATTTTTTAAATTTTTAGCTTGCTCTTTTAAAATCTTTTCATCATCACCTCCTCCTACCAGAAGAAAATGGATATTAGGGTGAGAATCTTGAAGTTCATGTGCAACTGCAATAATAAACTCTTGACCTTTTTGATTATTATCAAGTGCGCCAACATGGCCGACTAAAAAGCTATTTTTGCAGTATCTATTTCGAATATTTTGTACATTTTCTTCATTAACTGGCAAATTGCTACTGCCGCTATGCACAACCTTAGGGTTTAGTTGCGTATCGTATTGTTTGACTATTTTAGCTACCTGGGGTGCTACTGCAGCAATAGCAGATGCATTACCATAAGCCTTGCGCGCAAATCTGTGCTGTCGGATTGGATTATCAACTCGGCGTGTGATTATGTAAGGCGTTTTAGAGAAAAACCATTTGAGATAGGCACCGTAGACACTTCTGCCTTCATGAACATGTATAAGATCCACTCCTCGACAGGCTAAAGCTACACTAATAGGGTTGCCAGAAACTTCTCTTAAATCAATATCTTTATGTTTTGCACGTCTTGCTAAGGCTCTATTTTTACGAGCAATTAACGCTTGTTTGTAACCGTATTTTTGAAGTTCTTCTATGAGCAATTCCGTTTGTCTTTCGCCTCCGCGAAATCCCCTAGAGGCATTTACATGTGCAATAAATGAAGTCATCTCGGTTTGTGTTTTTGCTGTTTAGTAGATGTACAGTTACGGTAACACAAGGCTTATAGAGGAGATAATCCTAAATCTCTGTTTGCGAGTCAGAATACAACCCAATACAGTGCGGTTACTTACAGGCAGTAAAATCTAAAGGAAAGTAGCTTTGTGTGGTTTTGTTGGTGGAACCAATCCTATCTGGAAATATTCCGCAGCTCTTGAATCAATTGCCCATAGAGGCCCTGATTCTAGTAAGTTGCATCTTGAGAAACCTATTCAGGTCGGTTTCAGAAGGTTGTCTATTATTGATCTTGGGGAAAAAGCTGATCAGCCAATGTTTGCCCCAGACGGAGATTCCTGGCTTGTCTTTAACGGGGAAATATATGGATTTCAATCAATTAGAAGGCATCTAGAAAAAAAAGGACATATTTTTCGTACGAATTCTGATACTGAAGTTGTGCTTCATGCATATTGTGAGTGGGGAGATCAGTTTGTAGAACATTTGGATGGAATGTTTGCGGTTGTGATTTGGGATGCAGGTCAAAAAGAGCTCAAATTGTTTAGAGATCGCCCAGGAATAAAACCACTCTATTATTTTTTTGATGGTCAGCAGTTTGCTTTTGCCTCAGAACTGAAAGCTCTAGAGGTAGCTTGCGCAGTAGAAAAATTTTCAATTGATGAAACTGCTTTATATGACTTTCTTGGATATCGTTACGTGCCAACCCCAAAGACGCTTTATAAAAATGTTTTTAAGCTTCCACCGGCACATATGCTTAGCTTTAGTCCATACACTATGCAGATAAGAGGTCCAAAGCGTTACTGGCAGATTGAAAATTGCAATGAGCAGACTGAAAGGTCATTAGAGGACTGTTGTGATGAGTTACGATCTTTAATTGATTTGTCGGTCTCAGATCAGATGGTGGCGGACGTACCCGTAGGTTTTTTTCTATCGGGCGGGGTTGATTCTAGTACAGTTGTTGCAGCTGCATCTGGCATTAAAAATAATCTATCAACATTCTCTATAGGGTTTGAAACAGAGTCTGTTTCTGAAACACCATTTGCAAAAGTTATTGCTGAGTTATTTAAGACAGATCATCATGAAAAAATCTTAAGGCAAAGTGATACTCAGGAGTCACTTTCAAATTTCAAGGATTGGTTTGATGAACCGTTTGCAGATGAGTCAGCAATACCAACTTTCCTTGTGTCAAAGATAGCTCGAGAGCAAGTAACTGTTGTGTTAACTGGTGATGGAGGTGATGAGGTGTTCGGCGGTTACCGTACGTATCCTCGTTATGAAAGATATGACCGTTGGCCATCATCTAATTTTGTTACAGACTCTATTTTATACTGGCTACGAAAACCTTTCCGCCAACGTGGTTCTATAGCTAGAATTATCGGGTTACTTGAAATGGTGCATAGTAGCGGCCCATCTTTATGGGCAAAAATTATGGCAGGCATGTCAAAACCAGATAAGAGATATTATAGAGAGTCGCTAGAGATACCTAAGGACTATGAAGATTGGTGGTATTACCGTGCTAATTGGCGAGAAGACTTGCCATTACGAACTAGATTGCAGTTTTTAGACTTTCATACATTTTTGCCAGATTTAGTATTAACTAAAGTGGACAGAACAAGTATGGCAAATTCTCTGGAAGCAAGAGTGCCTCTGCTTGATCGTCGAATTATTGAATTTTCTTTTTCTGTTCCAGAAAAGATTCGATACCATGGTAATGAGCTAAAAGGTATGTTGCGTCATGCGTATAGAAATATTCTTCCCGATCATATTTTGGATAGACGCAAAAAAGGTTTTGGTGTGCCGCGGTATTATTTAAGAGATATGAGCGAAGGAAAACTCATACAAGAACATGTACTAACTAGTCTTTATTTATGATTTTAATAGCTGGCAAGGTTCATTTATGAGTCCACATAGAATTGCTAATTGGTTCAATAGAAAACTTTATCGAAAAAAACATCGGCAGGTATTGCAAAAGTGGTGGACTGATGGGGGTGATGAAAGGTTTCGTTATAATTATGACTTGAGCAGCGATGACTATGTCATGGATTTAGGTGGTTATGAAGGGACATGGTCGGAAAGTATAAAAAAAAAGTTTGGTTGTCGGATTGCAATATTTGAGCCTGTAAAGCCTTTTGCTTTAGCAATAAAAGATAAATTTTCCAAAGAACCTGATGTTGAAGTCTATCAATACGGTTTAGGTGGTTCATCCAGAAAAGAAAAAATTTACCTTTGGGGTGCTGGAACATCTACATTCAGAAAGCGTGGAGAGGCTGAAGAAATTCGTATTGTGGATATAAAGCAGTGGTTTAGTGATCAAAATATAAGATTTGTTCACTTAATGAAAATCAATATAGAAGGGGGGGAGTTCGAACTCCTGGAGAGATTAATTCAGACTGGGTTAATTTCACGTATTAAGAATATCCAAGTTCAGTTTCACAACATTGCTGTTGAGTCTACAAAACGAATGGAGAAAATTCATCAGGGAATGTATAAAACACATCAACCAACTTTTCAGTATAAATTTGTATGGGAGAACTGGGTTTTAAGGTAACTATAAGATGCGCAATAAGCTGATTAAAGATTATTTTATTCGTTTATTTAGTTCCATGGGCGTGGATATCGGGGCCCGCACGCCCCTAAAGCATTTGCGTGATTTGATTTATTCGTTACATCCAATGGATTCAGATAATTCTTTAATTCGATTAGGCCCTGATGGAGATGGAGGCTATCTTTTACCTGATGATTTAGAAGGAATTAAATATGGCTTTTCCCCTGGCGTATCAGATGAGTCAGGATTTGAAATGGCTTTAGCAGAACGTGGCATCGAAGTATTTCTGGCTGATTATTCGGTCGATTCTCCTGCAGAATTTCATGAAAGATTTCATTTTGATAAAAAATTTATTGGAGCACATTCTGATGAAAAATTTATGACTATGGATCAATGGAAGAGTTGTAGGATACCTGATTATGATGATGACCTAATCATGCAAATGGATATAGAGGGCGCAGAGTTTGAGGCTCTTTTGAGTATTTCTCCTGAACTTCTGAGCCAGTTCAGAATTATGATTATTGAATTTCATTATTTGCAAGAATTATTTCATGAGAGATTTTTTATTCTTTTATCTAGAGTGTTTCAAAAGCTTTTGCAAAGTCATTCCGTAGCTCATATCCATCCAAACAATTGTTGTGGGTCCATAAAAGGCGGTGGACTCGAAATTCCAAGAGTTGCAGAGTTTACTTTTTATCGAAATGATAGATTTGAGCGAAAATCATTCGCACAAAATTTTCCGCATACGCTTGATCGCGATAACACCAAAAAAACTACTTTAGTTCTTCCTTCATGTTGGTATCAACAATAGTTTTTTTATTAAAACACTGAAACTTTTGCGCGAGCCCCGCCCATCCACCATGCAACTTCGCTAAATGTACTTAGGTAACTTGCAAAAATCTGTTCTGTTTTAGATAGTAATACTAGGTCGATAAGATCTTCTGTAATACCATCCACTGAGGCGTAACTTTCAGCTCTCTTTGTGCGTCTCGGGAACTGGAGTATTCGATTGCTACCGTATATTTCAGATAGCCAGGGTGTTACTTCGTCACTATCACTTACAACTAAGAACCGAGCATCATTTTTGCTTTTATCCAATAGCGTACGTAAGCGTTTCTTTGAAGGGATATAGTACTTGCGATAGCGTCTTTGATAGTCTCGCCAGGTTCTTACTTGAACGCCAATAACATTAGCATCAAGGTTTTTTTTAGACCAAGAATCTGCTTGTTTTAGTATTTCAGGTTTTACTTGAATTTGTTTAAAAAAAGGCACGTAATAATTACGGATAACTGCTGGAATTCGCTCATACTCAAGATCAATATGCTTAGCGTCAGAGCGTGTAGAACGTTTTGAATGTCCTTTCGGGTAAATCATGTATCGGTATCTATCTGTTTGTCTTCCTTTTAGTTCCCAAAGCATTTTTCCAATGCCGCGAACTATAGGGTGTGTAGCAGCGCCAACAGTACTGAAGTGATTGGGCAAAATACATTCATCCTCAGGTAATACGGCCAATCTCCAGGATTTGTACGTATTTGCTTTGATTGGCACAGTGTCAACCTGACAATTATTTGAAAACAATTCAGAAAAAGTAGCGGGCATATTAGGTAGTACTTTCCAATATACTTTCGTGTCTTTATCTAGGCGCATAGAAGACACCCAGGACTTAATACGGTTGCCAAGGCCTCCAGTTTCAGTAGAAATAATCACTTTTTTATCAACATTTAAAAGAATTTAATTTTTAAGGAGCTAGAGCATATTAACCTGTACCATTAGCTTCGGTTAGATTTACAATTAATGGTACGAAAAAAGTGCCTTGGGGAGAATCTCATGAAACAGCTAACCACGCTCAGAAGTTTTGTTTCAGTATTAATTTTAACTATGTCTTTTAGTCATACACAGGCACAGCAAGATTATGGTTACACAGAGTTTGAAGCGTCTGGCTCTAGGGATGCTCATCAAGTATTTTTGAAGGGTTTATTGCAGTTACACAACTTTGAATACGAGGATGCCCGATATTCTTTTCAGGAGGCGCAGTCAATTGATTCACGTTTTGTCATGGCCTATTGGGGTGAGGCATTAACCTACGAGCATTCATTTTGGGGGCGTTTTAATATAGAGGCATCTAGGGAAACACTAGAAAAGTTAGGTCGTACAGCTGAAGAGCGTGCAAGTAAAGCTCAAACAGCGCGCGAAAGAGATTACCTTAATACTTTGGAAACACTTTTTTTTAGTCAAGGTACACAGGAAGAGCGTGAAGTTAATTATTCGAACGCTCTCCGGGATCTTCACTATAAGTACCCGGATGACCTTGATGCAGCTGCTTTCTATGCGCTATCCATACTTTTTACTACCTATGGTGGTCGAGATTTCACTCGTTACATGAAGGCAGCGGCGATAACAGAGGAGATTCTTGATAAAAACCCACTTCACCCGGGCGCCCTTCATTACAATATCCATAGCTATGATGATCCAATTCATGCGTCTTTAGGCTTAAGAGCTGCGCGGGATTACTTTAAGGTGGCACCTTCTGCTATCCATGCTTTACATATGGGATCTCATATATATTTTGCACTTGGTATGTGGGAGCAGGGTACAGATAGGAATACCCGTTCATTTGAAGAGGCTGTTGCTAGACAGAAAAATCCTACTGACCTTTATAGTGGTCAGGCATACCATGCATTAACCTGGTTAATTTATAGCTTGTCACAGCAAGGTGACTATGATTCTGCTGAGGACCGACTAGATTTAATTGAGACTCAAGTTAATCAATATGGCGACACAAGTATAGGCCCACGTAGAGCATATGTGGGTGCTAGAGCGGCCTACATTATAGATACACAACAGTGGCAGAATCACCATGCAAGTGTGGAGATCGCTCATGATGGATTGAGTGATTTTTCTGTTGCGACCGATTACTACCTTCAGGGTATTGTTGCTCTTAATCGTGGGGATACTGTTGGAGCACTAACAGCCCTAGAAAGAATGGGAGGGGAAAAGGAGATTTTAAGTCCCGATCGGGAGATTATGGCTCCGAGACTTTTGCGCCTAGCATTGCAAGGACAAATTGAGCTGGCAGCCGGTCGCCATAATGAGGCACTTGAGTTGATCGGTTTGGCTGCAGAACTAGAGGGTCAGCTGCCAGCAGAGTACGGCCCTGCAGTTCCTGTTCAACCGATGGCAGAGTTGCTTGCTGATGCGTATCAATCATTAGGAGAATCTGATAAGGCCAGATCTTTCTACGAGCTTTCTCTTCAAAGTGCTGTTGGTAGAGAAAGATCGCTGGAAGGATTGTCCCGAGTTTCTAAGTAGTTTTTAAGAAAATTATTGTTTTTTTGTTATCAACACAGGGTTTAATTGTTCGGGCCATCCATAATGACGTTTAAAAAGCATGGTCTCATTTTGTTTTTATTGGTTTTACTGTCAGCGTGTGGGGATTCTACTGTCAACACATTGCAAACTGATGAGCCCATAATTATAAAGTTTCCTCATGTTGTTGCGCCTGGTACTCCTAAGGGGCAAACGGCTTCTAGGTTTGAACAACTTGTAGAGGCGCGTTTTCCAGGGCGTGTTGATGTGGAAGTTTATCCGTCTGGGCAGTTAATGACTGATGATGATTCCCTTGAAGCATTGGCTTTTGGCGAAATTCAAATGATTGCGGTTTCACTGTCGAAATTTGATCGACTTACCAGAGCATTTCAAATATTTGATTTACCATTTTTATTCTCAAACATAGCAGCTGTTGAGCATTTTCAAGCTAGTGATGAAGGCAAATCTTTACTTACAGCTTTAGTTGATAGCGGATTCTTAGGGCTTGCCTTTTGGCATAATGGAATGAAGCACTTCGGTGCACATATACCGCTTCGATTGCCCAATGATGCCGAAGGACTCAGATTTCGCATTATGGAATCAGATGTCTTGCAGGCCCAGATGGAAAGCATTGGTGGAAATCCGCAGAAAATGGCTTATGGAGAGGTATATCAAGCCTTACAGACTGGAGCAATAGATGCTCAGGAGAATACTTGGTCGAATATCTATTCATCAAAATTCCATGAGGTTCAGCCTTACTTTATGTTAAGCAATCATGGGTATGTAGGTTATTTTGTTGCGGTGAATGAACAGTTTTGGAAATCACTACCTAATGACATACGTTTTGGTCTTGAGGAGATTATGGTAGAAGTAACTGAGTGGGGAAACGCAAGATCAATTGCTATTAATGATGATAGTAAGGAAAAATTACTTGCTACGGGACGTTCCGAAATTGTTATCCTCACAGATCAGGAGCTAGAGCAATGGCGTATGGCAGTACAGCCAGTTTGGGAACAATTTTCCGATGAAATTGGAGCGGATCTAATTGAGGCAGCGCAAATATCTAGCAACTAGTTAGTTGGATTGTCTAAAAAATACAATCATAAGGTTCAATAGTTACTTCCGGATACCACACCCAGTGTTTCTCTAAAGTAACAGGTGCTGTAAAGTTTGCTTGATCAGTTATAGTCATTCGATAATTCAATTGGCTTCCATTTTCAGCTAAATCAAAATATTCAATTATTGATGCATCGGAACTTAACGGAATCCCATCTCTATTAAAATGTGGCCAACTAGCATTGAACGTCTCCACAACGAGCGTTTCTCTTTCCCATTGTCCAATCGAATAACCTAGTCGTGGTGTTTCAGGTGTTTGAGACGTCGTATCTGAGGTCATGTGTATTACGCGAATCGTATCATATTCCTCTATCTCAAAGACTATAGTGTCATCCTCCTCCCTAATGAGCATCGGATAGGGTTGTTCCATGATAGTTGGCATGCCCTTTGGTGCGCAGTTAAGAGTTGGGCTATCTATAGCGGGATCAAATGACTCAACGCTTCTTGATGCGGCTTCAGTCAGAGGGAAGTTGCCTGCATATAAAGGACCTGACCCAAGGGGAGTGCTCCATACTCTAAATATCCCCAGCCCTGGTTCTGATGGGTCGCCGAGGCGATTCTGTTGTGTATTGCCGATTGTTTCCCCAGCCCAACGTCGATTTCCGCCACCACCTAAGATCACTTCTTCTCCCATTGGTAACAATATATTGAGAGCATAAATGCCAAGTTTTTCGTCCTTAGCGGGATTCCCAGCTATTCTGATTCTATCGCCTGTCTTGAGAAAATCTGTTGTGAGTTTTCGTCTGCGAAGATTTACCAATGAGGTAGTTTCAATTTCATAAAGGTCTATACTGCCTGATTCATTTTGGACATTTACAGTGAAGCGCACATGTGGGTTTCGCCAGTAGACGGCTACAACTTCACCTTCTCTTTCAATAATAGAGTCTGTGTCAAAGAATCCAGAGACACTGTGGTGTGCAAGCAATACCGAGGGGATGAGCGAGAAAAAAGAAGCAATGCTAATTGTTCGTGTCATGTTAGTTACCCCTCAATGCTAGGTATTTGTCTGTCTGTTTTAATATAGTTTAATATTGTCAAAGGTTATTTGTTACGTAACAATGTAACATTAACTTTTTTAAATCATAAAACCACATAATAACTATAATTTGGAGGAAAAAATGTCGTCTGACAAAAAGATAGATCAACGTGTATTTGATTTATATGATGAGTATTGCCATGGCCGGATGGATCGTAGAGAGTTTCTTGATAAATCGGCAGCCATAATGATTGGGGGAGTATCTGCTCTGTGGATGGCACAGGCTCTTCTTCCGCGTTATGCAGAAGCTCAAACTATCTCATTTACGGATCCTCGCATGAAGGGTACCTACGTTGAGTATTCTTCTCCTGGTGGTACATCAGGAATGATGCGTGGATATCTTGTTCAGCCGGCAGGGGATGGGCCTTTTCCTGCGGCACTTATAATTCATGAAAATCGCGGCCTCAATCCTCACATTGAAGATGTAGCAAGAAGAGCTGCTGTTGCTGGATTTCTTGCTCTCGCACCAGATGGTCTTTCACCTGTAGGTGGATACCCCGGTAATGATGATGATGGACGAGAACTACAAAGAAATCTTGACCCTGATGAACTGGATCAAGACATGATTAATAGTGCTAGATATCTTAAAGACCATGAATTATCTAATGGCAACTTAGGCGCTACTGGCTTTTGTTGGGGTGGGGGTATGACAAATCGTCTAGCGGTTGTACTTGGTAGTGATTTACAAGCTGGAGTTCCATTTTATGGTGCAGCTGTACCTTCATCGGCTGTAAGCAGTATCAGTGCAGCAATGATGGTAAATATGGCTGATACGGACCCCCGTATTAATGCAATGTGGCCAGATTATGAGGCAGCTCTTGCAGCAAATGGTGTAAATTATCGTGGTCATATTTACGAAGGTACGCTTCACGGATTCCATAATAATTCAACACCTCGTTATAACAAACCAGCTGCAGATCTTGCTTGGAATAGAACGATTGGATTTTTTCGTGAGCACCTTACTTAATCATTAGAGCGAATCTATTGATTTGTCTGGGCCCTTTGTAGAAGGGCCCAGTTTTTTAGTTAGTACATCAAGGGTCTAATTTTTTTGGTTTTAAGAGTTTTTGTTGCTGGCGTGCAACGATATAAAGACCTGATCCAATCAAAATAAGTAATGTTGTAAATAATAAAGATTCACTGCTAACTTGTAGTGCTAACCAAGTGCTAGTTCCAATACCCAATACAGGGAATAGATATCCAGCAGGTAAGATAAATCCTTTATTAGCAGGCTGTTGTTTGCGTACTTTAGGTACAGCAGCACAGGTCAGCATATAGACAAGGACCCGTGAAAAAACGGAGGTAGCAGCCAACCATACAAAGGAACCAAATATGGCTAAAATGAAAGCAAGAAATCCAAAAAATATGATCGAATTTGCAGGGGTGAGAAATTTTTTATTTACCTCACCAAACCATTGTGGAAGTGCGCCATCAATTGCCAGTGTGTAGGTTATACGCGGAGTAGTGAACATACCTGCTACTAAGTTTCCACCCACTGAGGCAATAATTCCCAGTATCAGAAAAAACGACCCTGTTGTACCCATTAATGCGTTTGCTGCATCTAAAAGTGGAGTCGTTGATGATGCTAAATCAGGCACTGCTGCCATGCTGACAATTTGGATTAATAAATACAATGTGGCAACACCGACTATAGCTAGTAATAAGGCAAGCGGCATATCGCGCGCTGGGTTTTTTGATTCTCCGGCTGGAATAGACGCATATTCAAAACCACCATAAGCATAGGTGAGCAGTAGTGCAGCGAGCCCAATATTTCTTGCGTTTGGTATTTCCCCTTCAAAGCGCGGAATAATATCTATGCCAAATTGACTGATCCCTAAAAGTACCAACAAAAAAAGTGCTGCAATTTTAAAAATAGTCAGTATGCCCAGTGAACGGATTGCTTGGACTGAGCCAATAACATTTATGAAAGTGAGTCCACCACAGACACAGACTAGACACAATATGCGGCCGACACCATATGTTACACCATCCCAAAAATAGCCAATACTATCTAAAAGAAGTGCGCTATTCGCTGCGAATGCTACAACACGAGATATGTAATACAGCCAACCAACTTCAAATCCAATTAAAGGCCCAAATGCCTCAGTGCTATATCGTACTGGACCACCGGTATTGCGATAATAACTAGCTAACTCTGCAAAGCATAAGACAATTGGAAAAATCAATAAGGAGCAAAGCAAATATATGAAAGGACTATATTGGCCAGTCAATTGTGCAGCTGTTCCGGGCAACCCAAAAATACCAGCACCGATGAGTCCATTAACTGCAAGTAACCAAAGACCCCAGATGCCGAGTTTTCGGGGTAGTTTTTCCTGAATGTGTTTCGGCATTTATAGTCCAATGGCAATAATGCCATGAAAGTTAAATCTGAATGTTAACGATCAGATCCAAAATAGTTGAGTTCAATAGTAATGCCGTTGGGGTCTTCCAAGAAAATTTGATAAAGATCCATGTTGGGAAGTTGTCGTTCTCTGTAGGCAATGTTATTTCTCATTAGTCTGTTAATAAGTCCTGTTGCATCTGTTGCTCGAAACGCAATGTGATCCAGGGACCCGCTACCCTCAAGGGCATCTGGATCAATTTCGCCTCCTAAATAGCCTACCAGGCCACTAGAGTCTTCGGGGTCAATACCAACAAGGTGTATAACTGTTTGTTCGCCAAGGTATAACCAGTGTCCTGGGAATGGCAAGTTTGGGCGGTCTCCCTCCGTCATACCAAGTATATCTACGTAAAAAATTCTGCTCTTATTAAGGTCAAGAGTGCGAATTGAGCAGTGATCTAGGGTATTAACAGGCATAACCAGTTGTCTCCATACATGTACTTTGTATTATTGATCATGATAGCAGCCACAATGACAATTTTGTAAAACGCAAAAAGAACGACACTTTGTTAGTATTTGTTTCATAGACAGATAAGATTAGGGGGATTTAGGCTAATGCTAAAGAATTTTTTATTTAATATGGCTTGTGTTGTGGCGTTTTTGTTTGCGTCGCAATCAGAACTTAGAGCTCAGCGTATTTTGCCCTTTCCTACTCATGAATCATTTGCGGCCTCTGAAGGGGCACAGCGCTATGTGGCAGCAGCAATGGAATTAGCCCAAACGGACCTTATAGATGAGGCAAACTCATACTGTTCTGCCACGGGCCCAAGGAGGCCTGCTTTGAATAGGGAGGCGGATGGAATAGCTCCACTTGAGGATTATGAATTGGAGCCAATTAAAGTTTTTGAAAACCTCTATTACGTTGGTTTTAACGATGTAGGTGCGTGGGTGATTCCTACTAGTGACGGTATTATTTTAATGGATACTTTGAATTCGACTGCAGAAGCAAGAGATGTCTTAGTACCTGGTATTGAGAAAATTGGTTTTGATCCAGCTGAAATCAAGCACATAATTATTGGGCACGGGCATAATGATCATGTAGGTGGAGCAGCTTATCTGCAAGAGACTTATGGAGCTCGTGTTCACATAACAGCCCCGGATTGGGACTTGGCTCTTTCTGGCGAAACTACAGAGCGACCAAGACCGATTAGAGATCAAGTTGTCACTGACGGTCAAGAACTGACATTGGGTGATACAACGCTAACTTTGGTACTTACACCAGGACATACGGATGGAACTTTGGCCGTACTTGCACCAGTTAGGCATTTGAGCCAAACCCATACAATCTTTATCTTTAGTGGTACATGGATGACTAGCCAGGAATCTAGAATGGTTTTTGAACATGTGTTTGATGATTTTGGCCGGCCGATGGGAGCAGAAAGTGCTATTAGCGGTCATCCCGGAATTTTAGTTAATAAAATTGAGTACTGGGATCAGTTAGGTCAGGAGTATCCGACTGGACCACATCCATTGCTATTAGGGAAAGAACGATTTGATCGTTATATGTCGATAATGCTTGAGTGTGGTAGCGCGAGACTTGCTGCAATGGAAGAAAGTCCAGACAGACTCACACGGCCTTGATATTTTGGTCTTATATGCACTTATTTCTTGAGTTCATCAGAAAAAAAGAATTACTTTGCGATAAAAACGGCGATCAGAGTTGTGATTCCAACGGCCCAGGCATACCAGGCGAACAGATGAAAACGCTGTTTTTGTAGAAGCCAAACAAAAAGCCAAAGTGCTATGAGGCCACTTATCAGAGCGGAACCTACGCCAAGGACAATGTTTTGAACTAATAAACCAGAAACTGTGGTTAGCTCCGGTAGAAGCAAGATGCCAGCTCCTGTTATAGCAATTACCCCCAGTAAGAAAGAGAACTTTGCAGCAGCCATTGGGGAAAGACCTAATGCAAGAGCAACTCCAACTGTAGAACCGCTACGTGAAATTCCAGGCATGATGGCAATAGCCTGTGCGCATCCAATTAAGAACGCTTCTAAGTAGGTTGGCTCGAGTCGGATACCTTTTTTGATTGTATATCTTGTGCTCCAGACGATTCCACCAGTAACTAATAAGCATAATCCTGTAACACCTGGCAGTTCGAATTGCTGTTCGATCCAACTTTTTGCTAATAAGGCTACAGCAACAGCCGGTAGAGTCCCAATTATAAGTTTCCCTATGTAGCACAGTGAGTCATGGTTAGCAGAAACTGCCCCAATTGCTAACGCTTTAACTTCATTTTTGTAAAAAATAAGGATTGCAAACATAGTTGCAAAATGTACTGATACTTCAAACAGGATGCCTTCTCCTAAGTCAAAACCTAAAATCCATTGGGCAATTACTAAGTGACCAGAACTTGATACGGGCAGAAATTCTGTAAGACCCTGTAGAATGCCAAGAAATAATGATTGAATAGCTTCCATGAGTTTGATCATACACAAACATACACATTGCGTGCGGTCAGGATTTATTCTTTGAACCCGGTAAAATTAGACCACAAATTTTTTGTCTTTATTAGGAAAGGGGTTTCTAATTAAAAAAGAGCCGCAGCAGGTCTTATTTAAGTTTTCAAAAAATGCATAGGTTTGTCTAATGAGTCTTCAAATTCGTGTTGCTAAACAGACTGATCTGCCTGCAATAACAGAAATATATAATCAAGCAATTGAGTCAGGCACATCTACTGCTGATATTGCAGCTGTCTCTCTTGCTAATCGACGTAAATGGTTAGCTGCACACAATGAAGACTATCCGGTCTTCGTTGCTGAAGAAAAAGGTTTTGTTAAAGGTTGGTGTAGTCTTAGTCCCTACCGACCGGGACGAATGGCATTACGTCAAACTGCTGAAATAAGCTATTACATACATAAAGATTTCCATGGAATGGGTATTGGCTCAAGCCTGATAGCAGAGATTATCAATAGATGCTCTGATCTGGGGATAAAAGTGCTTTTTGCAATACTGTTAGATACTAATTATTCAAGCATAGGGATTCTTGAGAAATTTGAGTTTAAAAAGTGGGGGCATTTGCCTGGTGTTGCTGAATTTGAAAATCGTCTCTGTGGTCATCTTTATTATGGGCGTCGAGTGGTTACTTCGTAGTGTTTTTTTTTTCTGTTAGATGCAAAATGAGTGAGAGCGTAGGATTGTCTGTTATAAAGATTATGATTTTGAGGGGGATTATCTAATGGATCGGCGAAATTTTTTAAAAGTAGCTAGTGCTGCTCCAGCAGTTGTAGCTGGAACTTCTTCCCTAGCATTAGCTAAGGGTACACGCCCAGCATTAGATGTTCAGCAGCTTTATAGACGCAATGGCAATCGATCAACTGTTGCCTGCAGCAACGGCATAGTATGTGCTAGTCAGCCGCTTGCAAGCATGGTTGGTGTCGATATTCTAAAAGCTGGGGGTACCTGCGTAGATGCAGCGATTGCGACCAATGCGATGCTTGGATTAACAGAGCCAGGTAGTGATGGTATAGGGGGGGATTTATTTGCTATCTATTGGTCAGCTCAGGAACAGCGTCTCTATGGTTTAAATGCAAGTGGTCGAGCACCATATGAATGGAATTTAGATAAGGCGAATGAAAAATCGCTAGACCAGATTCCTCGCCAAAGCCCCTTGTCTTGGACTGTGCCTGGTTGTGTTAGTGGTTGGAGTATGTTGAGCGAGCGTTTTGGAAAAATGGGTCTTGCGAAGTGTCTGGAAGCTGCTATTGGTTATGCCGAGGAGGGCTTTCCAGTTTCACCGGTTATTGCTGCTACTCAATTTGGTTACTGGACTGGAGAAAGATTTCCTCATTTAGCAGGTGTTTATCACCCTGACGGGGTTATCCCTAAATTTGGAGATATTTTTAGAAACCCCCTTTTGGGAAAAAGTTATAGACAGATTGCTCAAGATGGAGCTGATGCATTTTATAAGGGAGAGATAGCTGAGCAAATAGTAGCTAAATCTAATGAGCTTGGCGGGTATATGAGCTTAAAAGATCTGGCAGACCATAGTGCAAACTGGGTAGAGCCGGTGAGCACTAGTTATAGGGGATTTGATGTTTGGGAATTGCCTCCTAATGGTCAAGGCATTACAGCACTGCAAATGTTAAATATGCTAGAACACTTTGATATTGCTTCCCTCGAACATAACTCTGCAGAACACTTGCACCTTTTTATTGAGGCTAAGCGGTTGGCTTTTGAAGATAGGGCGCGTTACTACGCTGACCCTGCTTTTTCAGAAGTGCCAGTGGACTGGTTAATTTCCAAAGAGTATGGAACTCAGCGAGCATCGTTGATTGATCAAACAGCTGTAAATCAGAGTGTAATGCCTGGTGATCCTGATTTGGATTCTGACACGATATATATGACTGCTGCAGATAATGAGGGGAATATGATTTCACTTATTCAGAGCATTTATTCGGACTTTGGTTCAACTATTTGTCCTGATGGTGTTGGATTTGCAATGCAAAACCGAGGTCAGGCTTTTTCGCTTGATCCAAATCACCCTAATCGTTTAGAGCCGCACAAACGTCCCTTCCATACAATAATTCCAGCGTTTTTGACTGAAGAGGGTAGACCTCTTCTTTCGTTTGGTGTCATGGGTGGAGATTTTCAGCCTCAAGGACATGTACAGGTGTTAATGAACTTGGTCGACTTTCAAATGTCTCCTCAGCAAGCCGGCGATCAACCACGAATACGTCATATAGGCCGGAGTAGTCCTTGGCTTGGTCGGTCAAACCATTCAGGTGAGTTAGCTTTTGAACATGGTGTTCCTGATTTGGTTAAACTTCAACTTGCTGAACTTGGTCATCGTGTCTCGTCAACAACAGGTCTACACGGTGGTTATCAAGCCATTTGGCGTACAGATGATCCGCTAGTTTATTTTGGTGGATCTGACCCACGAAAAGACGGCGCTGCAATGGGTTATTAAATTGCTTTGTTTGTTATGGCGGGCTAATTTTTTAGAAAATTTCAATGCACCAGCGAATGATGTGCAAGCATGTAACTGTATATAGACCAGCAATTATATCATCAGCCATAATTCCTAGCCCGGGATTCCGGGTTTTTTCAATTATCTTGATTGGGTAAGGTTTCCAGATATCAAATATCCTAAAAATAATAAACCCAATGAGAACCCAAGACCAAGTAAAAGGGATAAGAAACATTGCTACTAAAAAACCAATAATTTCATCCCAGACTATTTTTCCTGGATCATTTTTGCCTAGGTCTTTAGCAGTCTGTCCGCATATAAAAACCCCTATAGCACTTCCAGCGAATATCAATCCTAAGTAGTAAGTCGGGTCAAGGGGCAATAGAAAATATAAAATACCAACCCCGACAAGAGTACCAAAAGTTCCTGGCATAACAGGTATTAGCCCAAATCCAAAGCCATAAGCTAAGAAATGAATTGGATATTTCAAGATAATGAGATGCATAGGCTTTATTTATGACTTCTATGGTAGATATCTATACGTCTTCATAAACAGTTCCATCGCTTGTGTGTGCGGTAATTTTTCTACTTGCTGTTCCCCCTTGAAGGCTTTTCCCTGTAGGAGACCATGTACAGCTTCTTTCTGGATCCGCCCATATGGTTTCCCATTTTCCAGGAACAAAGAATTCAACAAACGTAAATTCTTCATCGCCATGATTGTGGCAGTAGTGTCTTTCACCATCATATTTATATACAAGGTCCCCACTTCTTAGTGGGTATGGGGTCTCATTAAGAAAAACTGTTCCTTCTCCACTCAATATAAATTGAAAATGTTCGGCTCCAATATGATGATGGTTGGCGCTCATTGATCCTGCGGGAAAAATAACTAGTTCCCCAGCAAGAGCAGTTGTATTAAATAGATTTTTTGTCGCTACGTAGACTCGTGTTCGTTCGTCATGCTTAGACTCTAATATTGGTTCTGAGCCTAGATCAAATAATTTAGCATTTGAGCTTGTGGCTGCAAGATCGGGGTCAAATTTAAGTGCATTACAGACTTTAAGAAAGATGCAAGTAGCTCCTGTTGTGGTGCTAAGTGTGCCACTGAATTTTGGTGGTAGAAAAAAAACATGTTGTTGGTCTAGTTTAGAATGTTGTTTCCCATCAGCTAACGCTGCTGAACCTTTGAGTAATTGTGCCCATATGATTTCTGTTTCAGAGACATTTATTTCTAGTTTCGTACCAGAATCAAGCACTAGTCGATCAAAAATACATTCACTGCCACTAACTCTTGTATCGTCTATAAGGCGTTGCCGTTTAGCTCCTCCTGGCAAAATTTCTACTTTTACAGAATCATGATTGAATAGCTCGGCCATTTTTTCTTTTCCAAAGACAAGTCCGCTAGTATTATCCATGATCGTCTTAGCTAAGTTCTACAGTTTTTATGTTTAAAGCATACAAATGTATTCGTTTGACAGGTTATGCAGCTTTAGTTTGTATGACTTTGATAAGCTATTCTTCTCAAGTTTTTTCTCAAGAAGAATTTTATTCCGGAAAGACAATCACTATCTATGTGGGAAGAGGGCCTGGTTCTGGTACAGATTTAGCAATACGAACCTTTGTTAAGTTTTGGCAGCAGCATATCCCAGGAAATCCAACAATTGTTGTAAGAAATATTCCAGGTGGAGGCGGAATACGTGTTTGGAATTTCGGATATGAGCTTGCCGATGCAGATGGATTAAATATTCTTTTCTCCCCTTTTTCAGGTACTGCTGAAATTCTTGGATTGCCAGGGCTTAGAGCGGATTTTGAAGCTATGCCGCTGATTGGCGGACTAAAAAGTCCAAACTTGGTTTATGTTCGAACGGACAAAGTAGCAAGTATTGAGCAATTATTATCTGCTCAGGGACTAAAGTATGCGGGCCAGAATCCCGCACATCACTACGATATTTTGGGGCGAATGGCCTTGGATATGTTGGGTGTTAACTATGAGTACATCACAGGGTTTTCTGGTGCAAATGAGGTATTTAATGCCGTAAGACGTGGAGAAGTTGACATGCAAACTACGGGGTTGACTCTATACCGTTTTTCAATTGAAGGTCCAATGGTTGAAACAGGGCAAGCACTTCCACTTTGGCATAACCCGCGAGTTAATCAGGCTGGAGTCGTTTTAGATGAGGAAGCAGCTACTGGAATACCTAATTTTGTAGAAGTCTATTCCCAGCTAATGGGCGAAGAGCCTTCAGGGGAAATGTTTGATATTTATAAGTGGTTGCAACCAACTATCAACACATTTGGTCACGCTGCTTTTTTGCCTCCTGACTCCCCTGAAGAAGCTATCGATGTATTAAGAAACAGTTTTGTTGCTACTACTGATGATGATGCTTATCGAGCAGAGGAATTAGAACTATTTGGAGTGAGAATGCCTCTGATTAGCCACATTGAAGGAACACGTGTGGTAGGAGAAATGATTAATGCACCTGATAATGTTCGTACTATCCTTATGCAGTATGCCCAGCCGGATGGTAGATAGTTTGCATGATCATTTGATTTTTCAATTTTTGTTCCGTTTAGCTAGTAAATTTTAGTTGTGAAAAGTCAATCATCACAACGTGCCTTTGCGGCACTTCGTCATCCAGGTTTTCGTATCTATTTCATTACCTCATCTTTGGCAATGATGGCAGATTCAATTGAGCATGTTATTAGCTATTGGATACTTTTTGAAAAATTTGAATCACCAGCATTAGGAGGCTTTGCCATTATTTCTCACTGGCTGCCTTTTCTTTTTCTTTCATTTTGGTCAGGAGCATTAGCTGACAAATTTGACCCTAGAAGAATAATTCAGATTGGCATGGGATTTTTCATACTAGTTTCTTGTGTATGGGGGTTACTCATAACCCTTGATGCAATTGAAATGTGGCACGCTATTGTATTACTGATCCTTCACGGGTTAGCAGGCGTGCTTTGGGCTCCCGCAACTCAAATATTGGTTCATGACATAGTAGGCCCTGAGCAACTGCAAAGTGCGATCAGACTCAATGCTACCGCACGTTATCTTGGTTTGCTGGCAGGTCCTGCAATTGGTAGTGGCTTGATGTTGTTTTTGGGCCCAGCTAGTGGAATTCTGATCAATGCTCTTATATATCTTCCGTTAATTATTTGGCTATGGAAAGCACCTTATGGACCTCGTTTCAGGTCAAATGGGCCTGCTATTGCACGTGAATTTAAGGGATTTTCTGACATCCTTTACACGTTCAGTGCTATTGCAGGGAATAGGGTAGTTATAACTATGATTTTACTGGGTGGTGGTGCAGCACTTTTTATAGGAAATGGCTATCAACCACAGATGCCAGAATTTGCCCTTGATCTTGGTCATGGTAATCCAGGGTTAGCTTATGGAGCTCTTTTAAGTGCTGATGCCTTTGGGGCTTTGATTGCAGGTGTAGCGTTAGAGGCGCGAGGTTTGCTCGAAGCCCGGGCACGAACGGCTTTGGTATTGGCAATGTTTTGGTGTCTGGCTTTAGGAATATTTGCTGTTTTAACCAACTATTTTTTAGCGCTTATGTTTTTATTTATTGTTGGGTTTTTGGAACTTTCTTTTTTTACAATGGCACAAACTCTAGTCCAATTAAGAGCTCCACAGCAAATTCGCGGAAGAGTTATTGGTCTTTTTGCTATGTCTGCATTAGGTATGAGAACATTTTCAGGTATTACTATTGGTGTAATAGGCGGAATTATTGGAATTCACTGGTCTTTAGCTTTAAGCGCAGCTTGTGTATTTTTTTTAATACTAGCGTTATTTGTTTATCTGGGGCGCGGCAAACTCCCTTTATCAGTTAATAGTTAAGTTAGCTTAGTGCAGGATGTATTTCGTTTTTATCGGTAGGTTGAAGATATTTATTTTAGGGTATTGTGGTTATTTTTGTCATATTGTAAAAAGTCAGATATTAGTAATCCCAAAGCGTAAATTTCAAAAGGTTTTTATATGAAACAACTGACACTTTTTGGCTTGCTGTCATGTCTCCCATTTGGATTAAATTTGGCGCATCACTCCATTAATGCTGAATACAACCTTGAGATGCCAGTTTCTTTAGATGGTGTTATTACAAGAGTTGAGTGGCAGAGCCCGCATATTTGGTATTACATCGATGTCCTTAATGAAGAAGGTGATACTGAAGAATGGGCAATATCTGGAGGTTCACCAAATATGCTTATGCGGAGGGGGGTTTATAAAAGCGCACTAGAAATAGGCATGAAAATTAATGTTAAAGGGTTTCAAGCAAGAGACGGATCAAATAATGCAGCGGGGCGCCAAGTTACTCGTTCTGATGGAAGCAATGTGTTTGCAAGATAATGGTTAGGTGCTAGAAATGAAGAAAACGATTCAATTTATTACATGTGACAGCTTAATATGCTTAGTTATTGGCTTCCTTTTCTGTTTTGAGGCTAATGCTCAAGAATCATTTGAGATTGTTCGAAATGCTTCCGGAAAGCCAGATTTTAGCGGTATTCATCAATGGCCCTTGCAACTTCCGCATGATGAAGACGGGGGGAGTTCTGCAACTATTTTTGACCGCAAATATTTTGCGCCGTTACTTGAAGATGGTGAGGATTTTTTAGAGCCTCGCACCGGTGATCCTCGTCATGATGAGCCTCGAAACTTTTGTATGCCATCTGGGTTTCCTTCTGGAATCCTTTCAGCGTATGCCATGCGCTGGCAACAATCGGAGGACTATCTCATTATGGTCCATGAATTTCAGCGCATGAATCGAATTATTCCCTTAGATGGCCGTGATCATCGAGATTATATTGAGCCCTCATATTATGGCGATCCAGTTGGTCATTGGGAGGGAGATACATTGGTGATTGAAACTAAAAATTTCAAGCGTTGGGTTCTTGATGATTATTTCTATACAAATCCTAATGAATACCGTATGCACAGTGATGCTCTGACAACTATCGAACGTATTAGATGGAAGAGTTCTGATGCCATTAGTTATGAGCTAACTATTGATGATCCAAAAATATTTACGAGACCATGGTCTCAAGAGTTTGAAATTCAAACTCGACCAGAATGGGAAATGGCGGGTATTGTTGAATATGTTTGTCAAGAAAATAATCGTTGTCCAGGCGGCATTTGCGATAACTAGCAGGTAAGTTTCAACTAAATTAGTAAGTGCTAGAAGTAATGTTTGCATTTTTTGAATGAGAATAAAAACAAGGAGAATGCAAGATGACCAGTAATAAAAAATATTGGTTGATAATAAAAAGATTTATTTTCTTAGTAATTCCTCTTTTTTTGGCAGGCTTATTTACTTCTGTTGCCGCACAAGAAAATGAACAAGCCACTGATGAAAATGGTGCCCCTCTATTTCAAGTTGACCCCTTTTGGCCGGGGCCTTTGCCTAACAGATGGAGCATGCAGCAAGTCACGGGAATCCATGTGGATCATTTAGATCATATATGGTTTTTAAACCGAGGTAATGGTGTTGAAGGTGACGAGATAGGAGGTAGTGATGAGCCGCCTAGAATAGACTGTTGCGTGCGTAGTCCTGAGTTGATTGAAATGGATAAAGATGGAAATGTTCTTAATGCATGGGGTGGACCAGGGTTTCATTCCAAGTGGCCCACAGCATTACAGACAGTAATAGCTGATAGAGAAGGATTCGTTTGGATAGGAGGAACTCAACCCCAGGATAGTATCCTGAAATTTACCCGGGACGGTGAATTGGTTTGGGACTTTGATCACCGTCCGCCAATTGGTGTCGTATTAGAAGAAGACAACACCCAAACAGATGTTCTTGCAAATAAGGGGCGTTTTCAACTCGATCAGGATGCGCGGGAAATTTATATTATCAACTGGAAGCGTGTGCTGGTTTACGATATGGACACGGGTGAGTTCAAGCGTGGTTGGGGCGGCCATGGAATGGGTTTGGATGAAATCTCAAACGACCCGATTCCAGGATATGAGTGGAATGGCCAGCGTCCTCCAGAAGAGCTAAATTTTGTTCCAGACTTGCATTTTCTAGAAATATCTAGAGATGGATTAGTTTATATTGGAGAACGTGGGCAAAACCGGATACAAGTATTTCAAAAAAATGGTACTTGGGTAAAAAATATATATGTAGCTGAGAGTACGCCAGGGCAAAGGCTAGGGGTTGAAGAATGTGGGGGTGTTGGTGTTAGAAAGGAACTCCCGCCATGTGGGTCTATGTATAAACTGGTTATTTCAAAGGATCCGACTGAACAATATTTGTATATGGCTGATGGTACTAATAATCGTGTATGGATCGTCGATCGTCATAGTGGAGAGACCCTAGGGTCTTTTGGTGGTAACGGGCGCTACGCAGGGCAACTCCACTGGATTAATGCGATAGGTATAGACACAGAAGGTAATATTTATACGGGTGAAGTCGAACATGCAAAGCGAATTCAAAAATTCACACCAGTTCGTCCCTGAATTTAGCAATTTTTTAATGCTCTAAGCTAAGATAGCTTTAAGGGATTTCCTTATTTTTTCTGGGATTTCTTTGGATTTTTGAGTTGACCTGCAGACAAAGGCATGTACAAAGTATCCTGCGGCTGATAAAGAGATCTCTTTATCTTTGAATAATCCAATTTCATAACGAGCGCTGGTATTCCCAATATGAGCAACTCGCAGACCTGCATCCACTATTTCTGGAAATTTAAGGGGCTTGAAATAACTGCACGAGCTTTCTACACAAAACCCTACTACTGGATCCCGCGTTATGTTTAATCCAGCTTTTTCTATCAAATAGCGCCCAATAACGGTATCGAAAAATGAATAATAATTTACATTATTTACATGCTGATAAACGTCAGTGTCTATCCAGCGTGTTGGAATCTGAACGAAATATTTGTAGTCATTTCGTCTGTTTTCTTTCCAATTATTACTCACATTAACTGTGAAATTAGGTATCTGAGAATGCTTTTAATACCTCTCTTAAGAGATCCCATCGATTAAATCCTTGATTTCCATAATCAAGCCCACGTCTAACAATTACTAGATTATGCGAAGGGACAACAATTGTATATTGACCGCGATTTCCTGAAGTAGCGTATGCGTCTTGTGGAACATCTGTACGGTCTTCGGGTACTAACCACCATTGAGCCCCATAAAAATTGCCGGACTCAGGACCTCCATCATTATAACGATTACGTCCTGCTGTAGAAGGAGCAGGAGTACGAATAAAATCAATCCATTCTTCAGAAATCAATCTTTCGCCGTTCCATACTCCGCCTTGAAGATAAAGAAGCCCAAATCGAGCTAGATCTCGGGCATTGGTGTAAACCTGACTGCTTAATATGAAATCACCAAACCTATCCACACTCAACAGCGTATTGCGCATACCAATTTTGTCTAAAAGAGCTCTTCGGGGAAACTCTAAATAAGCTTCTTCACCCAAGGCAAGTTTCATGGCATAGACGCCGCGAAGCGTGTCGTAGTTTTCATAATCCCAGTATGTGCCTGGTTCTCGGATTAAGCCTGCGTTTCTTAATCCTTCTATTGAACTAGCACCAGCCCAATAAGCAAGCCCAGAACCAGTCGCATATTCAAGATTTCCATTGTCTACCGGATACAACCCACTAGACATATTGAGTACGTGTCGCATGGTGATATTTGACCTTGGGTCATGCCTGCCCGATGAGACTGAAGGGTACCAGTCAAACCCAAGCGGTTCGTCTAAGGATAGTTTTCCTTGGTCAACGAGCATCCCTATAAGTGTGCCAGCAATACTTTTTGCAGTAGACCAGGTCCGGGTCCGGGTAGTGTAATCAAATCCACGCGCATACCTTTCATGAAGAATATTCCCGTTATGAACTACCATTAGACTTAGGGTTACTTGTTCTTCTGACTCGCGATTAAATGCCCAATCCGATGCAGCTGCCAGTGCGCCAGCATCGACTTCTTCCGGCCAATCATATAAATGCGGTACCAGATCACCTTCAGGCCATGGGATCCTCGTTGTATCTCCCTCAAGAGGTGGCATTGTCAGTTCTGGTAAGGATTGAATGTCATCAAAAGTTTGGTCTGGCGCCAAGATTATGCATCCAAGTCCTGTTCTAAATGCAGCACGCATTGTGGGTGTGACTTCGCCATTACCAATAGAAACAGCCTGATTTTCCCAGTCCACCTCATAATCCCCCCCACTTGCTGTTCCTACAGGGTTTGGAAGATAGGCTAGCTCTTGTTCAAAAATCTGTTCAAGTGTCCTGTTAGAGGTAAAAAGTCCATTGCACATAAATATGGCTTGCTGGCCGTATTGCACCATTTTTCGATTGGTTTCCCAGTAGTCATAAGTTTCTTCCTGCTGGGCTATTACAGGTAAAGTAAAAAGTATCAGAATCGGAACAAGTAGCATTTTCATGAAGATCTCTCCATCTTGTTATTGTTGTGATTATTCTGATGGAAGTTAACTAGGTCAAGCTGGAAATTTAAAAGGTTGCTCTTTTCCTTAAATTCTTCAGGAACAAGTTTGTTTTTTTGCTGAATTTAAGCCAAATAAGGATTAATTTTTATTTATGTAAAAAGTTAATAGTTGATTCTGATTTGTTCAGAATAATTTCTTCTATCTATATTCACAATAGAGTTTTTTAAATTATGAAAAAAAATTATAGTTAACATTTTGTTAATTTCTTAAATTAATTCAATGTCTTTGGCAGTATTATTTCATGCTATTTAATCTTGAAAAGCTGGTCATATCTATAGCAGCATTATTGCTGCTAGTAATGCCTGTGTATGCTCAGGAGTTGAATTCACAAGAAACTCTGTTAGATAGACAAAAACAAATTCAAATTCATAGAACCACAATTGTTCCAGTCCTCGACGGAGTGCTTGATGATGAAACATGGATGCAAGCGGCTGTTATAGAAGATTTGCACCAGTATGAGCCTATTGATCATGCCGAACCAACAGAACGAACAATTGTTTATATTGCTTACGATGATGATTTTCTTTATGTGGCTGCTCGCATGTTCGACAGTGAACCTAATCAGATTCGGGCACGACAGCTTGTGCAAGGAGGAAGTGCTCGGTGGGATGATGGTTTTACGGTCTATCTTGATCCATTCAATAATAAACGTACTGGCTACATGTTTCAGACAAACCCTAATGGAATTAGAACTCAGGGAACATTCGAAACTCCCACTCAGTTGAACCGCGATTGGGAGGATATATGGTATGCCGGAGCTCGTGTAAATGAAGAAGGTTGGGTGGCAGAAGTTGCTATACCTTTTAAAACTCTAAATTTTGATGCAAATAATCAAAACTGGGGTTTTACTTTAGAACGATATATTGCTCGAAAGCAGGAAGCTATTTCTTGGTCCTCTTATAACCGCGAAGTTGACCCAGGGACTGCAGGTTTAATAACAGGGTTAGTTGGTTTGCAACAAGGTAGAGGATTGGACTTTGTACCAACTATGGTTACAACTCATTCTAAAAATTATGCAAAAGGATCTAAAACCTCAGATACAGAACCGGCCCTCGATATTTTTTATAATTTCACGCCATCATTGACAGGAGTACTTACTTTAAATACTGATTTTTCGTCAACAGAGGTCGATGATCGACAAGTGAATTTATCTCGCTTCAATTTATTTTTTCCTGAGAAGCGTGATTTTTTTCTGCAAGACTCCGATATTTTCTCGTTTGGGGATCTCAGAAGGAATGGGATGCCATTTCATTCTCGCCGTATTGGATTAAGTGCTGGCGGTCAGCCCGTGGATTTAGAAGTAGGCACCAAGCTCACGGGACGCGTTGGCCGTTTTAATGTTGGCGTACTTGGTGTGCAACAGGAAGGTTTTGAAGATGTTAAAGCTAGCAACCTGTTTGTTGGCAGAGTTGCAGCTAATGTTCTTCGTGAATCAAGTGTTGGAATGATATTTACCGATGGCGATCCAAGATCGAATAACGATAATTCTCTCATGGGGTTCGATTTCCGTTATCGAAATACTGATTTTGCTGAACGACATAGTCTTGAAGGTGGTGCTTGGTTTCAAAGTACTAATTCACCAGGGATTAAAGAAGAACAGGATGCTTGGGGTATAAATTTGGGGACTTCAAATAATAATGAAGGGTTTGAGGGGGACGTTTCATTTCAGCGAATAGAAGAAAATTTTAACCCCGCTCTTGGGTTTGTTAATCGACATGGAATAGAGTTTTCAGATGTAAGCATTGGCTATAGGCACCTACCTGAACATCAGTGGTTAAGAGAATTAACTCATGGAGTGACAGTTCGTAGTTACGAAAAAATTTCTGGTGGATTAGAGAGCCGGTTTATGTTTTTGGAACCATTTGAACTTGAAACAAATGATGGTGACTCTTTTGGCACACAAGCTATCTATAACCGAGAAGTATTGATAGAGCCATTTGAAATTGTCGATGGCGTTGTGATTTCTCCTGGGGACTATGAGTTTTCTTCCTATGGGTTTGAGCTCTCAGGGGCGAATGAACGAGTTATTGCGCCGAGTTTTGAATACTCGGAAGGGGAGTTTTTTACAGGTGATCGGGCCGAAATATCATTGGGAGCAGAATGGCGGCCTAATCAAAGGCTTTTTATGGGTTTGGAGTACGAATATAACGACATAGACTTACCTAATGGCAGCTTTATTACCCGATTAGTGCAAGTGGACCTTAATATTGCGTTTAATGTTAGGTGGTCTTGGGTCAATTTGATTCAGTACGATAATGAGTCAGAAACAGCTGGTATTAACAGTAGATTGCGTTGGAGTCCTAGGTCAGGGCAGGATTTGTACGTAGTTTTGCATCACGGGTTCAATGCGACGGGTGTTTTTAGAGGACTTCGGTCAGCCGATTCTCAGTTGTCGGTTAAGTATACACAGACATTTAGATTCTAAGGTTCTGTTTTTTCTATTAATTATTTTTATATTAAGAGGTTCTTGTCAGATCTTGACGGGGATCTTCCATCATTCTCATGTTGCTAGTGATTGTGTCGACAACAAAAGTCTCGTATAAAGGGTATTAGTGCGTTTGCGTGGGGGGTTTGGAGCAAGTTTGCCAACGCTACATGCTAATCGGTTTATGTTTTCAGTACACAGAAGTGCCGGAGGGCATCTAAATGAATAACGTTCAAAGATTAAGATTTTTATGTTCAGCGTCTATAGGAATGTGTCTGTTGTGGGCATCTGCTCTGGCTGCTCAGGACTCAGTGGTTAGAATCATTCAGACTAATTATGCTGGGAGTAATGCCCATATTATCGATCCTGATACCAACAAGGTGGTTGGTATTATTGATAATGTTCCTAAGGCTCATGCAGTTGTGAATCATCCTGATGGTTCATACTTTTATTTTGCAAATGAACATGATCATCATGTTGACATTGTAGATGCAAAAAGTTTGGAGGTTGTTGATCGTATCCCTCTGATAGAGAGACCTAACAAGCTTGTCATTAATAAGACAGAGAATAAGCTTTATGTTGGTATTCGTGACGCAGCTTATCTTCAGGTTATAGACTTAGATTCTCGTGAAGTTATAAAAACTCTTCCAGTACACGGGGGTATCCATAATGTTTATGTCACTAAGGATGATAAGTGGATTGTAGCGGGGCTTGGTGTGCACCCAAAAACATTAGATGAACCTACAATTCAAGTCATTGATGCTAGTACAGATGAAATTGCCTTTGGAATTTCTCTTGAGGGTTTCAGGGTCCGACCAATGGCAATCGAATCAAATCCAGATGGTTCACCAAGTCGTATTTTTGGACAAGCTGAAAGGCTAAACGGGTTCTATGTGGTTGACTGGGACAAACGTGAAGCGGTTGATTTTGTAAGTGCTCCACCACTTCCTGTTTCTCAGCAAAATTTTGATGGGATTCAAAATGGTACGGGCCATGGCCTTCTTGTCCTTCCCGATCAATCAGCTCTCTGGTATGCGAGTCGGCTTGATAGTCGTGTTTATGCGTGGTCTCTTCCTGAACTCGAGTTCATGGGTGGCATTGAAGTTGGACCGTCACCACAATGGTTAACAGCAACCCCAGATAGTAAGACACTGTATGTAAGCATGGTTGGTTCTATGGAGACGGTTGCGATCAATACAGATACCTATGACATAATTGCGAGAATCCCTGTCGGATTCGGGCCTAAGCGAAATTCTACCCATATTCTCCCAGTTGCCTTCGCACGATGATTATTAAAAGGTCTGTTTTTTGTCGTGTTAATCGTGGGATTGCATATGGAATTATTGTTCTAGCAATACTTTTTTCTATTGGGTGTTCGCAGGATGAGACAGAGACACTGAGTTCTCAAGCTCGAGGCCTTGATTTTGATTTTTATCGTGAAAATATAGAGCCAATGTTTTATCTGTCTAGGGGTGATTTTCTTCCACCTGACCCTGGAGATCCTGCCTGTGTCATGTGTCACACTTGGCAAACAAATACACCACTTATGTTGGCCTCTCTTGAGGAAGATGAGAATGGTGAAGTTTTTTGGACAGAAGAGCAATCTCGGCAAAACTTTGAGGTGGTATCGGGCCTTGTAACCCCAGGTGATCCTCAAAGCAGTCGTTTACTTCTTAAGCCTCTTATTGCTGAAGCCGGTGGATCGCCAATGCATTCAGGTGGAAAATACTGGGACTCGCAAAGTGATCCAGAGTGGCAGATATTAGCTCAGTGGGTAAGTGACGCTACTCCAGTGCCCAGCGAACCTGTTCCTGAGTTAGATTTTGAATTTTTCAGGGCATGTGTCCAGCCAGTATTTTTCAGTGTAACTGTAGATGGGATGGCCTGTGCCAATTGCCATAACACTGAGTTTGCCATGGCAGATTCAGAAGAATCTTGGGATTACATCAATAATCTTGGGCTGGTTGAACCAGGGCAACCGACTCAGAGTCGTTTATTGATGCATCCTTTACACCCAGATGCTGGCGGAGACTATGTTCATAATGGTGTGCGCCGATGGTTATCCCAAAATGACCCTGAGTTTCAAATGCTTGCTGGTTGGGTTAATGGAGAGAATACAGGTGCTAGCTGTTCAATTTGATGGTTTATTTTTCAACCAAGATGAAGTTTTGAGTACGCTCACTGTTATTTGCTCGTGCTGAGCGATTCTTAATATTACTGTAGCAGTCTATGGGGGCTATCGATGACGAAGAAGCAAGACAACAACCATGATGGGCTGAAAAAAAGTCATGACCAGTCTTTAAGTAGAAGAGACTTCGTAAAAACAGGAGCGGCTGCTAGCCTGGGGGCATCAGCCTTACTAAATTCAGGTGCTGCGAATGCACAAGATTCTTCATCTGCCTTTAATGTTAATTGGGATTACGAAGTTGATGTAATTATCGCAGGGGGTGGTTGTGCAGGTCTAACGGCGGCGATACGGGCGAGAGATCTTGGCGCTAGTGTCATGGTAGTAGATCAAAATTACGACCTTGGTGGCAGAATGCTTCACAGCGGTTCCTTCACCTCTTTGGGAGGTGGTGATCCAGTCCAGTTGAGAGACATTAAAGGAGACCCTGATAAAGAGGGTTTTATAACGGCCAATCCTGCTGAAGAACCAAAGGAGCTTGATGATTCTATTGATCTTCTTTTTACTGATATAACCGATTGGTCAGTTCTAGACCCAAAAGCTCAAAGCCCCTACAGGTATAACGATAGAGAGTTAGTGCGTGCTTGGGCTGAAAATTGTCCTGCAACCCGTCAGTTTCTTATTGACAATTATGTTCGCTTTGCACGTATTAGTGGTACGCATGGTGGAGGGGGGTTATCTCGTGCTCGCGGTGCGCGTTGTTTTTTTATGATTGGTGAGAAGACTGATATCAAAGCTGGAACGATAACTGCAGAAGACGCTGGTGTGGCTGATTATGAACGCACCAGTGCATTTGCTCCAGTGCAGATGATGGATGCAAGTAGACTGGTCGGGCCAGGGGCAGTGATGAACGGAGCAGCGTTGTCCAGACCTCTAGAGTATTCGGCACGAGAAAAAGGGGTTGAGTTCATGCTACATCGTCATTTTGACGAAGTTATTAGAGAAAACCCTTTTTCAGGACGAGTATTAGGAATTAGTGCCCACTACTCACCGCGACAACATCCAGATACAGGCGAGTTGATGCAAAGTTACTGGCAGAATGGAAATGTTGATGAACGTAGACAGACTGTGTGTATAAAGGCTCGTCGAGCGGTTATTCTGGCAAGTGGAGGTCATGCAGGTAATCCTGAAATTCGTAGTATGTTTTATCCGGCCATGCGAGAACCTGCTTTTCCTACAAGCGGTGTAGCTTTGCAAGGTCCACACGGGCAGGATGCAAGTGCTCTTATTGCAGGGCTGAGGGTTGGTGCCAACCTATCAGGAATGCAGCAAAATATTTCTTATCCAACTACTTTCCATATCGCACCGAGGCTTGGAACGCGTGATGCCTATACCACCATGATGCCGGGCCACCCAACTTTCGGATTTCGTGGTTCAGCCGGCATAAATGTTGGAAGTGTTGGTTTTGAAGAGTTTATAGCGGTCAATCAGGTAGGTAAGCGTTTTTTTAATGAAGTTCGCCTTCCAGCCCGGCCATCGCCAAGCCGTTATCCAGGCGCTGACGGAGGTTCGCCTGGCCGTGGGCTTGATCATAAGCCGCTCGATTGGAGAAATTGTCGAAAAGAGTGGGTTAGAGAGATGTACAACTACGATCATGGTTTGGATGCGGCATTAGCGATTAATGAGGGTTCAGAAGCTCCAGACTATTATTCAGGGCCTCTGTGGGCTATTTTTGATCAAAGTGCAGTTGAACGTACTGGCTGGGAGATGCGATACCCTTATATAGCTAATAATGGTTATTCTTTCAAAGCAGATACTATAGAAGAACTCGCACAACAGATTTTCAAAGGCCATGAGTTTCAGAGAATGCCGCTTAAATATCTTACAGAGACGGTGGCAACATGGAACCGTTATGTTAATGATGGAGTTGATCCGGAGTTTGAGCGCGAAGTAGATGCACCAATGAATCCAATCGTTGAACCACCTTTTTATGCTTTATCAATTATGGTGATTTGGCATGATTCCTATGGCGGGTTGAGGGTAAATGGCCGTCAGCAGGTTGTTGACATGCAAGGACAAGTTATTCCGGGTCTTTATGCTGGAGGTGAGGCAGTTGGTGGTTTCAATAAGCATGGTTTGGGCAAGGGCCATGTACATGGTTACATAGCTGGTACACATGCAGCAGAAGATTCTTACGCTTAGCCTCTATCTTTATTCAGCTATAGGTTGAAGGATTCATTTATAGGGGCCCACTACCAATGGCTTCTGATAGTCACAACAAATATGTCATAGATTTTTGCAAGTTAGTTGATTTGCCTGATGAGGTAGAAGCTGGTGCTAGGTTAACTCTCCAAGGGGAGGTTTCTTGCTCACCACAGACAGATTTAACTGGTAAGAGTTTTCTCATAAAAGATCAAAAAGGTACAGCTATAAAGTGTGTTGAGTTAGCTGAATTTAAAGATAGTGTTACTTCTACAACACAATTCACAGTAGATGTTCCGGTTGTTCCCGGCGTATATTGCTGGTCAATAGTTTGTCCAGCGCATGAGGAAAGTGGCACTTGGTATGGAGATGAGATTATGGATTTTTCATTTACAGTTAATCCCCATGTCAAAAGTCTTGTCGTATGGAATGTGCCTCCAGCTATTCAGTGTGGAGAAAAATTTAGCATCAACCTAGGTGTGAAGTGTCTGTATGGATGTCTTCCACATGATTGGGTTTTTCAGATTACTAATGAAGATGGGGTTGAGCAGTCAAATGTGCTTGTTGGCGATGATCATTATTCAGGTACTGAGTCTCTTTTTTATAGGTCGATTGAGTTAAAGGCTCCGAAGGTAAGTGGCTTATATGAGTGGAATGCGAGAACTCAAATTACCAGTTCAGACGCATTGCATGAAGAGAGTTCTACAAATTTTAATGTGAGAGTAGTTTCAGAACCTCAATTTCTTTTAACAGTTATTGCAATAGATTCTGAAACTAAGAAGCCAATTGAAGGTGTTCAGGTTTTTGCTCATCCTTACAGAGAATTTACTGATAAAAGAGGCATTGCAAAAATTAAAGTTCCAAAAGGAGCATATAGGGTTTTTGTTTCTGGGCAGAATTACTTTCCTTTTCGAGAGGATAATTTGGTTGAAAAAGACCTTACAATCCAAGTTGAGCTTGCTTTAGATGAAGGAATTTCAGATGCTGATGTTTGGTCATAAAATGAGTTGCTGATAGGTAGTACTAGGAAATCTAGATAGTGAAAAAAATAATAAATACTTTATATATTATGTTAGCTGTTCCAGCTATGGGAATCTCTCAGCAGCTAGATGAGATGGGTCAGTTCGAACATGGGCAGCAGCTTTACCAAACTAACTGTACGTTATGCCATATGGATACAGGGGCAGGTAGCCCTCCAATGTTTCGAGCTCTTAATCAAAATGAACAGTTAATCAATAATACGTTAATTGTTACAAATATTAAGCAAGGGACAGGCGCCATGCCGGCTTTCCCTGATTTGGACGCGGACGAGATTGCTGCATTAGCAACTTATATTCGAAACGCTTGGGATAATAATTATGGTGAGGTTATATCCGAAGAAGTAGCAGCGATTCTTGCTCAAATGGATCAGGTCGTTCAAATGTCCTCAGTTTGGGATGGTGTATACACAGAATCACAGGCACAAAGAGGCCAGAGCTTATATTCAGGAACATGTGGAGCATGTCATGGTCGTCGTTTAAACGGTGCACCCGAAGATCCAGACATGGTTTCAACTCCACCTTTGGCTCGCGCAAGATTTCTTCGAGTATGGGAAGGTAGGTCACTTGCAACTTTGTTTGAATATACCCGTGTAACAATGCCTGCGGGAAACCCGGCTTCATTAACTAATGAAGAGTTTATTGATGTCATTGCGTATATGTTATTTGTAAGCGGCATACCAGCAGGTAACCATGAATTACAGCCTGATACTACAAGTTTGGCTCATATACTCATAGAACGGCAGTAGTCTCATTATCAGCAACTCAAATAGTGGTTTAAAATTTTTGTTTCTTAATGTGGGACATTTTTTTGATCATTTTTTTGTTTTAATCTTTGCAACTTCTGCCGCATTAATACTAACTATAGAGTGGGGTATTGATTATGCTGTGCTGATCCCATTTGCCACACCTGGGTTTGTTGCGTTTGGTTTGTGTTCGATTCCGGCTGGATGGTTAGCTGACAGATGGAGTCGTGATGGCATGATGGTGATTTTTTTTCTTGGAATTGGTGCAAGTTCAGCGTTGGCCGGTGTAGCTAACGGACCTATGCAGATTGCAGGAGCACTGATTTTTGTTGGTGTATTTGCTTCTATTTACCATCCTGTTGGTCTTGCAATGGTTGTGGAAGGGCGGAGTCAAACTGGTATTCCTTTGGCGATTAATGGCGTATTTGGAAATTTGGGTGTGGCGTGTGCAGCCCTTGTTACAGGTTTTTTGATAGATACGTGGGGCTGGCGCAGTGCTTTTATAATTCCAGGGCTGTTTTCTATTGTGGTTGGCATTTCTTACTGGTGGTTTTGTTTCTCAGGTTGGCGCTCTAATGGTAACAAACCAGAGGTTGTAGAGACTTTCAAGGAAACTTGTGGAAATTCCACTGCCAGTAATACAAAAACAAATATTGCTCTGGTTTTTGGAGTAGTTTTAGTTACTACCGCTATAGGTGGATTTGTTTTTCAAAGTACAACTTTCTCTTTGCCAAAAATATTAAACGAACGACTCCCTGATCTAGCAGGAACTGCAACTAGTGTTGGATGGTATGCGTTTCTTGTTTTTTCATTTGCGGCATTATCTCAGTTGGTAGTTGGTTATCTTATCGATCGTTACTCAATCCGAACGGTTTTTTTGTGCATAGCACTTCTTCAAGCATTATTTTTCTTTATGATGATTTCGCTGGTTGGCTTTTCTGCGCTTGTTGTTGCTATAGGCTTTATGTTGGTTGTGTTTGGTCAGATTCCAATCAATGATGTTTTAGTTGGCCGCATCGCGACTAATGAATGGCGTAGTCGAGCTTACGCGCTTAGATCTGTTGTTACATTTACTGTAATGGCTACAACCTTACCGTTGATAGGTTGGATATATGGGATGAATGGTTTTTCAGTTATTTTTTCCTTGTTATCAGCTGCCGCTTTACTAATGTTCTTTATTATTTTGGTATTACCCAAATCGGATAATGCAATACAAAGGTCTAGAATATTAAATGCCTAATTTCTTTTTCATTTGAATAGTTGATTTCACTATTAAAAAAAGGTTTTAGATAAATACAATGGTCACTGGGCTGCCTGTTTCTACAAACATCCCGGTTGGGGTAAGTGCTCCTGTGTTTTGGTCTATCGCAAATGCAACAATAGTATGAGTGTCTTGATTACAGGAAAACAGCAGTGTTCCTGAAGGATCAATCCCAAAATAACGAGGGCGCTCACCTCCACTACTTGTCCACCCAATAGGCGATAACATGCCATTCATTTGATTGATTGAGTAGCCAACAATGCTGTTGTGACCACGGTTAGAACCATAAAGGAAACGACCTGATGGGTGAACTGAAACCTCTGCTGTTGTGTTGTAGTCCATAAAGCCTCTAGGAAGAGTGGATAAGAGTTGTATCTCATTCAGTCCTCCTGTACCTGAGTTATATTCAAAAACTGCCATTGTCGAGTCAAGTTCATTGATTACATAGAGGTATGGAAGTACTGGGTGAAAACTAGCATGACGTGGTGCGGCTCCTGGTCGGCTAGGAACAGATGGAATTTCAGCTGGAATGAGAGACCCATTATTAGGATTAACTCTAAAAACAAAAACTGTATCAAAGCCTTTATCTGGCACTACAAAAAAACGACCTTCTGGGTCGAAGGGGTTATGATGTGGGTGTGATCCCTCCTGCTCGAGTTTAGGTCCAGTTGAACCTTCTAGCTCAAAAAGATCAATGAGTGGCAATAGGGAACCGTCACTTGCTATTGGAAGAGATGCTATTGAACCTGAGGCATAATTTGAAATCACCAAGTATCTGTTGCTTTGGTCAACTGCTAGGTGTACCCCGTTAGTTCCTCCAGTGGTTTGCTGGTTTATTAGTTGAATTTGGCCACTTTCAGCATCAATTTTAAAAGCTGAAGCGTAGTCTTGATCAGCATGTACTGAATAGAGAAATCTATTTGTCTTGTCTGCGGCAAGGAAGGATGGGTTGATGAGGTTTACATTTTGAATATGCAGCCAATTTTTTGTATTTGGATCTATGCGATAGACATTAATTCCAGTGCCATGGGCATTTCGTTCCTCAGATGTGTATGAGCCAACATAAGCAAATCGCGGCATTTGATAAGTTTGAGAATATGCACTTCTTGTAGCCCACTTAATTGTAGCGGCAGTAGCTAAAGTTGCAGTTACTCCACCGATGAATCGGCGTCTTGGATGATTAGGGGACATACCTGCTCCAGTTAATTATTTTAGATTTATTCTACAATTATCTCTCTGAAATTTTCTGACTTTAGCTATTCTAGAGTGTGTTGGTGGGAGTAGAATCAACAAGATAATAAATAAGTAGTTTTTTAATGATTTAAGTGAGTATGTAAAGATTTTCTGAAAATTGAATCCTTTAGGAGAAGGTATGAGTAACCAGTCAAGTTGGACTAGTATTTTTTGTTTTAGTGTAGCTAGTTTCACTACAGTACTGAGTATTGTTTTTTCTTTGTCTCCTGAGGTCGAAGCACAGCCAACGGAACATTTTGTGGTGCGTTTATCCGTTATGCCTGTTGAAGCGGTAACAGTTCCAGATATTGCAGGTACTGGAAGAGGTTTTGCTGTACTTGAGGATAGTATGTTATCTATTGATGGAATGTTTTCGGGGTTGCGTGGTGCAGCAACTGCTATTCGGCTTCATGAAGGGCTTGGTATGGGAATACGTGGTACTGCCTTATCTGAGCTCAATGTAGTCGGGGGAGTTAATGGTACATTTGAAGGTTCGGTTGAGCTTTCTACTGATCAGATCGAAAGTTTGCAGCGGGGAAATTTTTATATTCAGATAGATAGCGAAGCGGCTCCAGAGGGGAACCTTTGGGGATGGCTTATAAAATAGAGTGATTTAATGACAAAAAACGATGATATGAGTTTTGATTGGAGGCATTCTTCTTGGGTTATATTTTCTAACTTGGGGATGCTTTTGGTGCTTGTAACTTTAAAAGCAGGAGCCCAGTCAGTAGATATGACTACTAATGGTCCTTTTACAGCAGATCAAGCTGCTTCAGGTCTTCTTGCCTACAGGACGCATTGTGCTAGTTGTCATCAACCAGATTTGGGAGGGTTGAATGAAGCTCGACCCCTTGCAGGTGCAGATTTTATGAATGTATGGCGCGAGCGTACTGCACAACAACTTATTGCTTTTACCCAACTGACTATGCCTTCCTCTCCTGGTGTACCAGGAAGTCTCAGCGAACAAACCTATATCGAAATTGTTGCTTTTTTATTTCAAGCAAATGGTGCTAACCCAGGTAATGAAATCCTTGTTGCAAACAACAATGCTGTTATTGGTGAGTTTGCTACAGGTGTAATGCCAGAAGCCTTGTTGCAGGGTGTGGCATCGGTATTGCCGGCTGGGTCACTTGGGGATGAGGGTGGTCTCATAGGGCTTACAATTGAAGGTCAGATTGAAAATTTAGAACCGGTATCAGATGCAATGCTTCGTGATCCTAATCCTGATGATTGGCTTATGATTCGAGGTAATTATCAGGCTTGGAATTACAGCTCTCTTTCTGATATTAATTTGGAAAATGTAACAGATTTGCGGTTGCAATGGGCTTGGGCAATGACTGAAGGTGGTAGAAGTCAGCCAGCTCCAATAGTTCATGATGGGATTTTATATCTCGGTAATATGAGTAATGTGGTCCAAGCGTTGGATGGGGCAACAGGTGAGTTAATTTGGGAGCACTATGTTGGGCCTACCGTGCCAACAGTTGCTATGCGGGGACTAGCGATCTATGGCGATAAGATAATTGTATCCACTAACGATGCCCGTATCGTTGCACTTAACGCAAAAACCGGTGAACTTGTGTGGGATATCACTATTGGAGATCGAACCGAGGGAAATTATCGGAATTCAAGTGGGGCAATAGTTATTAAGGGTAAGGTTGTGTCCGGTTTGGGCGGCTGTGATCGTTATCGGGAGGAGAAGTGCTTTATTAGTGCTTATGATGTTGAGAATGGTAATGAACTATGGCGTTTTAACACTATTGCTCAAGACTTAGAGCCTGGTGGTGATACATGGGGCGATTTGCCAAACCTATTTCGCGCTGGTGGTGAGACTTGGATAACAGGAAGTTATGACCCTGAATTAGACTTGACATACTGGGGCGTTGCACAGGCGAAACCATGGATGCCAGTAAGTCGTGGTAATAGCGCTTTAGATGATGCGCTCTACACGAGTGCAACGCTTGCACTTGACCCTGATAATGGAGCCCTGCGCTGGCATTTTCAGCATGCACCAGGAGAAGCGCTTGATTTAGATGAAGTTTACGAACGGGTTTTGATCGATATTGATAACCAGCAGACGGTTTTTACGATTGGGAAACCAGGAATACTATGGAAACTAGATAGGGCAACTGGTGAATTTATTGATCACCAAGAGACAATTTTTCAGAATGTCTACGACGAGATAGACCCTGAAACAGGCCGGCCTACCTACCGTCAGGATATTATTGATAACTCTCGCGGGGAGTGGGCATCAGCATGTCCTAGCACAGAAGGTGGTCATAACTGGCAAGCTATGAGTTATCACCCGCCAACCGAGCAACTTGTTATACCCTTAAGTCAAAGTTGCATGGAAATTCGTGGGCGAATTGTTGAGTTTGTGCCAGGTGCTGGAGGCACAGCAGCAGATAGGCGTTGGTATGAAATGCCCGGCACTGACGGCAATATTGGGAAATTAGCTGCATATAGTGTTGAGACTATGGAGGAGTTGTGGTCTTTAGAGCAGAGAGCTCCTTTTTTGACTGCGGTATTATCAACGGGTGGGGAATTAGCCTTTGTCGGTGATTTAGATCGTAATTTTAAGGCTGTGAATGTTAATACCGGGGAAATACTTTGGGAGACTAGGTTAGCTACCTCAGTGCAAGGTTTTCCAATTACTTTTCGTGCAGATGGTCGGCAGTTTATTGCAGTGCCAACAGGGCTTGGAGGTGGTAGTCCACGTAATGTTCCAAGGCTAATCGCTCCTGATATTCGGCATCCTGCAACAGGTAATGCGCTCTATGTTTTTGCATTGCCATAAATTAGTACGTTTCAGTTAATGTGAGTTAAATAGAAACCCTATGAGAAAAATTCTAATCTTTTTTGGTGTCCTTAGTTGTATTTCTGCACAAGCTCAAAACTTAATGACTCCTGATGAATTGAATGCTAGTCGTGGTATTGATTTTGACACTGCAGACATAAGGGTAGAGTCCATTTCATCAGACTTACATGTCTTGTTCGGTATTGGAGGTAACGTTCTTGCTTCTATTGGCAGTCAGGGCGTTTTGATTGTCGATGATCAATTTGCACCAATGGTTCCAAAGATAAGGTCATCAATTAGTGCTTTGGGGGGCGGAGAGGCAGATTTTGTCATCAATACTCATTGGCATTTTGACCATACGGGGGGTAATCCTCTTATGGGTGCAGTTGGTAGTTGGATGGTGTCTCATATTAATTCAAGGAAAATGTTGACGGAGACTCAGATAGTCAACTTAGTGACAGCTCAAGTAGAGCAAAGCCCATATATGGATGATGCATTGCCTGTTATTACTTATGAAGATCAAATGCAGTTTTTTTTCAATGGTGAAGCTATTGACCTGATGAATTTTGGTCCTGCTCATACAACAGGAGATACAGCAGTTATTTTCCGTGGATCAAATGTAGTTCATATGGGCGATGTATTTAACAGGAGTGGATATCCTTTTATTGATGCGGATAACGGAGGTGGGATAGATGGAGTGATTCTATTTTGTGAATCTGTTTTACAGGAAATTGATATAGATACAATTGTTGTTCCTGGCCATGGTCCAATTGGAACGTACGAAGATTTATCAAATTATGTGGAGATGCTACGAGAAATTAGGGAGCGTGTCGCAGTTCTAATTGCCGAGGGTGCTACTCTTGAGATGGTTATTTCAGCACAACCTACAGCTGAATGGGATGAAGTTATGGGTGATCCTCAGCGTCTCCTTGACCGAGCTTATGCAAGTCTGAAGCAGTAGCCATATAAGCTAACTCTACCACTGATTTTTTATGCCTTTCTTTATAGAACCGCGCAATTGTATGATTGAATTACTACTTCAGGGGCCCACTCGTAGTGCGCAGTAAATAAAAGGACAGGTTCTGTCAGGGTACCTGCGTCGTTTACAGTGGCTTCCCAATCTAATGAACGTTCGTCTTCACTAAGTACGAAACGTTCAGTAACAACTGCAGCTTCAGTTTGAGGTGTCCCCTCATAGTCCATCCAAGGGTAATCGATATTAGTTGTTCTAACTACAAGCGTGTTGTCTTCCCAGTCACCAACCGAATACCCCAAGATTGTAGCTTGTTGGTCATGCAGGCTAGTATCTGATGTCATGAAGATGGATCGAACGTGGTCCCATTCTTCAAGACGGAGTGTTATATCTTCTCCATTTCTAATAAATTGAATTGGATTTGGGCTATACATTGCTTCTGGCATACCTATTGGGTTGCAACCAATTTGCGGGTCATCTGTAACCGAATCCCATGAGGATTTTACGGCTCTAGCCGAAGCAGTTAGAGGTAAATCCGTATGCTCGCTAGTTCTAATACGTTCTGTTGGTAACCAGACACGGAATATACTTTCGGAGCCATCATCAGCATAAAGATCTTGGTTTAAGGAGGAGGCTGTAAACCCAATGTTTGTTTCTGACCACCTAGGCTCGGTGTCGCCTCTAGTTCTGATTTCTGTGCCGTCAGGAAGTAGCATGTTGGTCATATAGATGCTGTCTCGACGCCTAGATCGGTGACCAGCTATTCGAACTGTTTCACCTATTTCAATCATCTCTTGGCTAAGACCACGTCGATTCAAGTTATTGGCAGTTAGCATTTCAAGATCCCATACTACTTCTGAGCCGTCTTGCCGGGTTGATCTTAGCCAAATCCTAACATGAGGGTTACGCCAACTAACGTCAACAACTTCTCCAACGTACTCTTCAGTTACCTCGAAGTTATACTCAGCATTTGAATGATGACCACGTATTACGGATGAGCATAAGATTAAGAGTAAAAAAATAACTACCTGATTGATTATTGCCTTAGGCTCAAAGTTATCGCTGTGCACTATTTCAGTCCCCCGCTGATTTATATTGCTCTTATTCTTCAATATCCACTGAAGCTAGGTATGCTGCGATATTTATCATATCTTCAACTTCTAAATTGGCAACTACTGGTTGCATTAATGAAGCTGAGGTTCCTCGTCTTGAGCCTTGTCTCATATCGTAGAGTTGTCTGACTGTATAACTAGGAGATCGTCCTGCAATTCCTGGCACATAGCCCAGTCCCATAAGGTCTGCTCCATGACAAATGCCACATTGCATAGTTTTCCCACCTCCATTCGTGACCAATTCCTGCCCTTTTGCAACTGAACCGATAGGAGCATACGCAATAAACCCTGCTCTTGGATCTCGCATTATTTCTGCTCGTTCTACATCTTCAGGTGTTTCCATTATTCGCATACCCAGAGGTTCCATTCCTGCCCCTTCTCCCTCAATTGGCACATACATACCAACAACAAAGCGACTAATAGGGACTTCTTCTGTTTCAACAACTTCTATCCAAGGAGTCCATGGCATTGAACCGTAGTATTCCGCTGCTTCTTCAATTTGTGCATCTGTCATACCTTGGGCAATAGTCACCATAAGACTGGTGTTGAATTTGCGTGGTTGTGCGCTTTTTCTTAAATTGTTTTGGAAATCTTTAAGTTGTTGAACGAAATACTCGACTGGAAGACCAGAAATACCAGCATTTTCTGGACGCCCTTTTCCATTCGGGTAATGACACAAAGCGCAAGCCCAGACATCAGGGTATCGCCCGTTTGCAACAATCTCTGGCATTATTGGGTGGTCATCTGGATACCAATCAGCAGGTGCAAATGCGTCTCGAATCTGCCCATAAGTAAATGGTCCTGCTGAACCAGGTATATCATAGACTGTATTGACATCTGGTGAGGGAGGCGCGACCCCATAGGCCCAATCCGCTAGTGTCACCCCATCATCAGGGGCATTGCTTATTTCCTGTGCCAACACATTCTGTCCAAGTATTGTCACTAGTAAAACAGCCGCCGCATATACAGCGTTAGCGACTAAGTTTATTACAAGCCTAAATATTTCGATAAATGACATTAAAAACTCCCTACTAAGTGCAGTCATGGCACTAATTGGTAACTTGTTCGAACCCTTCAAAGGACTACTCAGGTCGTATTGTGCAACCGTTTGCCGACAGTTGGTAGCGTATTCTATCTCCACTTAGGTCTAGAAACCCTAGTGATTGTTGAAATTGACCAGGAGGAATTGACCTGGGAGCTACTGTTGCTTCAAGTATATATACTCTACTTGCATCTCCATTCATATACATCGCTGCATAGGTTCGAGAGCTATCAGTATTAGTGATTTGCAATTGATGCCCTTCTACTCGGTCGATATGACTCCAAGCATCATGGGTTACCTCACCACCTCTGTTACGGAACTCTGTGGCAGCGCGGGCTACTGCTGCTCGTTGATCGTTTATCCATGTTGCTGAGCTTGTGGCAGCTTCAGTTTTTTCCATAGAAGCATGAATCTCTTGGGCATCTGTAAAATCTACAACTGTGACTGAGTAGAAGGCGTCATTTTCACTTACACTATAAATTCGCGCTGGGTATGTCGCATCAAATTCTGAGAGGTAGGTTATTTCTTCAATCTTAGGTTCACTTGGAAAATTTATACTAAAGCGATCTGTAAGGTTCGCGTATTCTATCCAGCCTTGGGAGCTCGATGTTTCAAACCAAAAAACAAGAAAAAAAGTAATTACTGCCAGCGTATAACGCATTTTAATTTCTCCCATTCAATTGCTGCGTTAAATTTTACCCATTTATTTTTAATTAATGGATTATTAATTTATTAAATAGCCTTTACTTCCAGCCAGTTTTATTTATAAAAAAATTTATAGCTTCGTATTAGTAATTTAGTTTATATGATGTAAGCAAGTTCACCACAAATGTTTATTTATCAGTAGAATGGTGAGATTAAGCAAGGTTTGGAAGGATTAAATAATGAGATTAATTCTAGTCCTAGTAATGACGTTATCAGGTGCACCAATTGTTTTTGCCCATCATAGTGATGCAGCATTGGATATGGAGTCGATAACTATACGTGAGGGGACAATTACTGAGTATAGCTTAAGGAATCCTCATACCTACTTTACCGTTGAGACTAATGATGAGACGGGTGAAACTATTGAGTGGACAATTCAAACCGGGTCTGCACTTAATGCACGGCGTAGGGGCTGGGATAACGATACGCTTTTGTTAGGTGATTTTGTTACTTTTGGGGTACATGCGGCTCGTGATGGCAGACCATATGGATTGCTGAACTGGGTTCGAAATTCTGATGGCGCAGATCTTCCATTATCGAGTGGGGAGGCTGCCTTGGGCCCACTAACAGTTGAGTCAGATGCAACTACAACTACTATTGAGGGTATATGGTTTGCTGATGAGTCCCGTTTGTACAACTATCCCGGAGGTCTAGACCAGTTGATGAGGCGTGATCTTACACTGACGGCTAGAGGGGAAGCTGCAATGTCGGCATTCGATGAGAATTCTGGTGAAAATCCTGAGTTAAGTTGTATTGGTCGACCAACTCCAGGACCCATTGTTTATACAGAGTTATATCCAATGCAGATTCAGTTTAATGAAGCTGAAGAGACGATTGTAATTCGAGTTCAATACTTTGATAGTCAGCGCATTGTCTATATGGATCAGAGAGATCATCCGGACCCATCAGAGCGTTTTGCAGAAGGTTATTCGGTGGGGCACTGGGAAGGTGATACTTTAGTTGTGGAAACGAGAAATTTTGAAGACCATCGTTCTCCATACCAGAATGGGATCCCTTCTGGCGCACAGAAATATGTAGTGGAGAAATACCAGTTACTCGATGGTGGTACACACATGGCAGTGGAGTTTACTCTTGAGGACCCAGAGTACGTAATAGGTTCAATGACGCATAGACGGGATTTGATCTATTCGCCCCATTTGGAAATGACTCCATTTGACTGTGATATTGAATCTACTCGACGTTTTGTTCCCTTAAGTAATTAAGGTATTGAGTCTCATAACTAATCGCTCAGCCAGCTGACTTGTTGCAGGCTGAGCGATTTGGGGTGATTGTTATGGTTCATTCTCTAATGGAGGAAACATGGGTGGGGGCACTCGTCGTTTGGAGGCTTGTTCATAAGCTGATGCGACTCGAAGAATCATGTCTTCTCTGCCTATTTCTGCTCTGAAAACTAATGAAAATGGCGCGCCCGGTTCGGATAAAGAGGTTGGCGTATTATTGTTCGTAGGCACATAACGCTGTTTGTCTTCACTCAGTGTAAATGTTGGGTCATAGGCTGTACGCACATAACCGGCTGGAATTAAAACACTGGTATGACCTGCGTAGGGGCCCATTCTGATTTCGCTACGAATATCCCCATCAGGCTGGGGTTGGGGTGAGGTTCCAATGATTCCAGGTGCTAGGGAATAATGGAGTCGTACTAACACATCAAGGTCATTCTCCAACATCACTTTTAATTCAAGGCGTCGTAAGAGCTCACGAAGTTTGATGCGTTCATCTACCCCTTGGCGCTGGCCTAGTGGTCGCCGTATATCTTCAAGTTCCTCAATATTTTTGAACCAAGCTCGTCCATCATCACCCCAGAATTTAGATCTCTCATTTAGTGTTGCAAAATCAACGAGAGTTTCAGTAAAACCGAGTTCTGCCCAGTCGGCAGCTCTGCGAGTTGCATATTTTGTAAAGTGGTATCTAAAAATATTTGAGACGCCAACGTATTGAATAGAACGAATGTTAAGACTTCTTGGTATGGGTTCTTGTCCCGTGCCTAATGCAATCATGTAGTCAAGAGGTTCCATGGTGCCGGCACCATGAAAGATGCCAGGAGCATACTCAGTTCTCTTGATTTTGGCTGCAACTTCTGGAAAAACAGGTTGGTTTGATTCATCTAACCAATAGATGATATCTGGATAGAATATTGGAACAAGTTCCGCCAGCGCATCTCCATAAGAGGGTTGCATATCTTCTACGTCAGGGTCATTTGGCCATAATGGGTCTACTGACTCGACTAATGTGGCGCCTAGATAGTCTCCAAGTACTTCATCAATTTCACGAACAGCGGCGTCTACAATTGGCTCGTCTGCTAGAACGCCTGGAAACTTGAGCATGGATTCTCTAATAACACCAATTCTTACCCCTTCAAGTGACCCTGCTTCTGCAGATTCAACAATGTGTCTTGCATAACCCTCATCCAATACGCTTGCTCGCGGAACTGCTGTCCAGATATCACGAGGATCATAGTAGCCATTTTCAGGGTCTTTAAGCGCATCTAAGACTTTTGCTGAATCTGCTATGGATCTACAGTGAACCCCACTGCGGTCATAATAGACATCCGCACCAATAGCTCCACCAAGGAAGGAGATCATTGCTTTATGAGGTAGAACTAAAGCAACAGAATTATGGTTCGCAGGTCCTCGGCAGGACATGCTTGTTTCTTCACAAAGACTACACATAACCAAGTTACCGCTAACACCTGCTGCCGATCCAGAGCTTGAGCCCAGTGATGCTGACCGAGTGGTGTCATAAACATTACTAGGGTTTCCAGACCAAGAACTTCTTTGGTAACCCATAGAAGTAGGTAATGACACGGGAGACTCATTGCGTCCACCAACTGAAGCCGCGCGTGCTCTACCGTTGTATTCAGTGTTTACTGCCTTTGCATAGATTATTGCCCCTTTATCTCGTAATTGCTTAACAAGCACGTGATCTTTAGCTGGAAAATCAATGTCATAACGAGCATCTGCTGCTGCCGTCGTTCTCATGTCCTTTGTGTCAAATGGGTCTTTGAAACTAAATGGAATGCAATACATAGGTAATGCTTCCAGATCTGGTTCTGTCCCATACTCATCATCTAATCCCATTGCCTGCTCAAGAGCATCAGGGTACTGACGGAAAACCTCACATACTTCATGGGAATCTTCTGGCAAGGATCCCGCAGATGGATGCAGGTCCGAGTTGCCTTTACAGGTAACTGAACGTTCACCTCTTAAATTCAGTGTACCCAGAGCATTCATTTGCCCGGCATTAGGCATGCCAACAGTCATACCATATTGTTGGTGTACCGTTGGGTCTGAGGAAGTTGGTTCCATCCGCCCATATTCAATGGGCTTTCCTTCATATTGATCAAAATCAGGTAAAATTTCTGTTATTGCTACCGTATCGGTGGGATACTCTAGTTCACTGCCTGCACGAACTACGCCTGGTACCTCTTCGACCGGTTGTCCATTTGCAGTGACTAGCTGGTTGGTGACTCCGTTATAAGCCTTTGCGCGATTTAAATAGCTCTCAACTACTCCAAGACAAGTGATTTGTCCCTCCTGAATAGCTCTATGTACGTCACTAATAGTTGCCTCTTCTAGGTGAAACTGAAAACTATTTGAATCCTGTGCTAAAGCAGTTAGGTTAATAGCAAAGGTATTAAAACAAAAGAAAAATAAAGTGCAAAAAATTTTTCCTAAAGGCATGATCGACTCCTAAAAACGTGCGCTAATATAATTTTTTATAAATTGGTGCGCTCTAGTAATTGATTCTAAACCATGCGCAGACAAAATTGAGGAAAAGGTATCACTAACTTTTAAGTTGGGATTTGTTTATTTTGGATGACTATAAGACTAAACAAAACAGATGTTGCTGTAATTGGGCTAGGGGGAGTAGGTGGCGTTGCAGTTTTGCCTCTAGCTGAAGCTGGAATGGAGGTCGTAGGCCTTGAAGCTGGGACTTGGCTTTCTCCTCGCGATTTTGCTCCTGATGAATTGAGAAATGAGGTCCATGGGTGGCCACAGTCTGTGCAGAAAGCAAACCGAGAAATACCTGTACACCGTGCTACTGAATCATCACCTGAGTCGCCTCGTATGAATTTGCACCCAATGATGAATGCTGTGGGGGGCACAACTATGCATTGGTGGGCACAAAGTTGGCGACTTAATCCTTGGGATTTCAAAGTTGTTAGCGAGACCACTAAGCGTTATGGCGAATCACGAATTCCTGCAGGTTCTACAGTTGAGGATTGGCCCATACAATTAGAGGACTTAGAAAAGTATTACGACAGAGTTGAACGAGAAATCGGTGTATCGGGTCAAGCCGGCAATGTTAATGGCATTATCGATCAACGTGGAAATATATTTGAGGGACCACGATCTCGAGATTATCCAATGCCTCCTTTGAGAGGTACGGGATTTACTGAAATGCTTGGTGATGCAGGGCGTAGACTAGGATGGAATCCATTTCCCGGTCCAGCAGCTATCAATACGCAGACTTATGAAGGTCGCAGCCCATGTCTATACCATGGTTTTTGTCACCGCGGTGGATGCCATGTAGAGGCTAAGAACTCCACTGCAGTATCTACGATACCAAAAGCCCAAGAGACGGGTAATCTTAGGGTTGTAACAGAAGCACATGTTACGAGTATAAATGTCGATAATGAGGGTCGAGCATGCTCCGTTCAATATTTTAAAGATGGTAAAGCGTACTTGCAGCCAGCAGATGTGGTTTTATTAGCTGGCTATACTTATGAAAATGTTCGCCTTCTTTTGTTGTCAAAGTCTGGCGCATTTCCTCAAGGTCTATCCAATAATCATGGACAGGTTGGGCGACACTACATGACCCATAACACGACCGCAGGTGTGTTAGCGCTTTTCCCTCATGCGCTTAATCGTTGGTATGGACTGCCCGCGCAAGGTGTGGCTATAGATAACTGGGCTGATGATAATTTTGATCATACAGATGTTGACTTTATTGGCGGTGGTAATTTGTGGGTCTACTCTGATCGTCGGCCGATTACTGCTGCCCTTATGAACACATTCAATATGGCGCCTCGATGGGGTTCTGACTGGAAAGCTTTTGTAATGCATAATGCTGATCGTTGGACAAATTCATATTTGCAGAAATCAACTTTGCCATATGCAGAAAATTATTTGGATTTGCATCCTACTGAAAAGGATCCTCTTGGTTTTCCAGTTTGTCGAATTACTGCAGATTTTAAAAAGAACGAACGCAATCTTGCTCTTTTTATTCAGGACAAAATGGAACAGTGGTTTCTTGAGGCGGGCGCTATTGCTACTGTGCGTCAGCCAATAGGGACAATGGGTCCATCAACCCATGCTTATGGCGGTACAAGAATGGGTGATGATCAAGAAACCAATGTTGTTAATAGATGGGGATTTTCGCATGAGGTTCCAAATCTTGGTTTGCTAGGGGCTTCTGTAATGGGTACTAGCGGAGCTCATAACCCAACATTAACTGCTCAGGCACTTGCGTGGAGAACCGCTGATTACTTGGTTAATAATTGGGCTGCAATCTCTAGTTAAGGGCATGAAATACTAGTTTGATTGACCGACTGGGTAGTCTGTGTAGACTCTGGGTAATGCTTGGTTTTTATGAGGGTAAAATAATGACAAAAATAACTCTACAAGCGCTTTTCTTCAAACGTATTTTTGTAGCAAGCTTTTTAGCATTTGCATGTTTTATTGATAGTTCTTGGGGGCAGGAGTTATCTGATTATTATGTAGACCCAAATTGGCCAAAGCCTCTTCCAAATAATTGGAAGATAGGAGGTGTAATGGGCGTCGCAATTGATCGCAATGGCGATATTTGGGTGTATAACCGTCCCAACGACCTAACTGCATTAGAACTTCGAGCAGAGCCTTCACCTTCAATAGCAGTTTGTTGTGTAAGACCACCAGCAATGATTCATTTTGATGCGGCCGGTAATGTAATCGGTTCCTTT
>MDTE01200769.1_pt1 | contig 52345 bp, 40 predicted proteins | sample 811231 | NCBI WGS metagenome assembly MDTE01 (sample SAMN05326651, study PRJNA326480) | marine metagenome | isolation source: seawater | place: Indian Ocean: Red Sea | collected 2010 | reverse complement strand
GTCGCGAGCTCGAATATTCTGGACCCCCAGGCTCAATTGGAGTTCGGTTGCGGTTACGCGGTCTTTGGCCAAGGCAGCACTGGCGACAGAAATCGCGTAAGTCTGTTTGCCCAAGTCGATTGCCCGCAGGTCATTACGGACGCTGAACTTGACGTTATCCTCAACCTGAGTAAGGTTGCGCAGCGCCCGTTGATAATTGATCAATGATTGACGATAGCTGTTTCGTTGTGCGCGCCGATTTAACGGGGCATCAAAGGTGACGCCAAGTGAGGTCGAAGCTTCGTCGATGGTAAAGTCGAAAGGATTGTTGACGTCGGGGCGCGTGCGAATCACTTGAGATGCTTGCAGATTCAAGATCGATCTGAGTTCATCGCCACGGAACTTGATTTGCCGCCAGGTATCCGCCAGTTGTTCGCGTTGGTTCATGACGTCATAGCGTTGCGTCAGGGCAGTCAGCATGGCATCATCGACGTTGATTTCTAGAGGCGAAAGCCCAGATCCGGAAATGGATAGTAGCGAAGAACTTGCATCCAGAAGATAGTCGGTTTGTTGCAGCGTGCGTTGCAAGCGTTGTTCGGGATTGAGCAGACTTGCGTCGAGTTGCGCAAGCTGATCAAAGGCTACAACTTGGGTTACCACGATGTTTTGGACGTCTGCGGCCTCCGACAGTAGCGGCTCCAGACGCTCGAGCTGGGCTTCTGAAATGAGATCCTGGAACCCTTTCGTCAACGCTTCCCAGCGTGCTTCTAACGCACGATACTGTTCTTGGTGCTGTGGGAGATTCGCTACGTCAGTGGCAGTGATCCGTAGTAGCTCAATTTGGTGTTTAAGCAATTTCAGTTGTTCTTCAATGACTTCCATGCGTCTTTGGAACAAATTGGGAATTGACGGTGGAACCACTTCGAGTTCGCGATTCAGACGTCCGATAGAGAACTGGCTCAACAATCGAGCTTCCACAATTTGCAGTTGCGTTTGCAGCAGCGTCAGCGTTGCCAGGTCAGGTGGCTGCAGGCCGATTTTCTTTTGAATGTCCGTAAAGTCGAAGACGCGCTCGATCAATACCAAAGCGGGGCTGACGAGTTCTTCGACAGTGGGTGCACCTGATTGCCGTGCTGATTCCAGGCGTCTGCGGATGCGACGCATTGAATCTCCAGTAACTGCTAGTTCATCACGCGCTGTCAATAACCGCAGTTCTGTAAGGTCGAGGTTGATTTGTTGCTCAATGGGAAGGCCAATGGATAACTTGAGTGCGTCCAGTGCCCTTTCTAGCCCGTTGCACGCGGAGATGAGATTGCTTTGTCCGTTCAATACCTGCTGTTCAATTTGGTCGACGTCTGTCCGCGAGGACGAGCCGAGGGTTCGATACTCGGCTTCACGTTGATTGAAGTTGCGGATCAGGTTGAAGTAGTTTTGTGTTTGGATTTCGATGCGGCGGAATTGCTGGACCAGGCTGTAATAGGTCTGAGTCTGTGAGGCAAACATGTTCTTGCGATACCGCGTGAAACTGCGCGCGGTATAGACAATGTTCCGTTCGGCCTGAGTGAGGCTTTCCAACTGAACGTCACGTTGCAGCAAGCTTTGGGAGAAGTCAAATAGGAGGCTTGAACTCACATCGGCGGATAATCCTTGTGTGCCGTTGAAAGTAATCAGTACCTGATTGGCGAAACGCGCTGCCAGATCAGCACCGGTGACGAGCATTTTGTCCACGCCAAGCTGTGACGGGATCGTCATGCCGCTGTTTGTGTCGCCTGAGCTACGGCTGTGACTGAAATTTGCTGAGGATCGATTTCCCCCTGCACTGAGTTTCAGTTGTTGTTGAAATCGTTGTTGATCTAACGCGAGGGCGCCAAGATAGAGACTTTCTTTTTGAGATTGGTATTCGCGCTGGTTGAGTCGCGTCAGGTCGATGATGTCTTCTAGCGTAAGTCGGGGTGACTGATTTAGTTGATCGTCTGTCGGAGCTCGACCAAAGGTCTGTTCGTACTGGGTTCGAATACTATCGAATTCCAGAATGCGGCGCAGGCAACTCGGTGGTAGTGCATTCCAGTAGGATGAGGGAATCTCCAGGCGACGAATTGTCGTGGTCGTTTGGGAGACGCGATTTGATGTTGCTGCGGATTCTGGAGGTGGGGGGACGAGTTCGGGCTGCTTGCTGTCAGGGTTTGATGTCTGGGCGACGGAGGGCGTATCGAGCGAGCCTTGGACTGCCTGGGGGGAGGCTGCTGTCTCGGCGGACGCGATGAAGCTGACAGTCTTGGCGCGTGACGGTGGCGCGTAGCTTTGCGTAACGGCTGGCAGACGACGCAGGTTATGGGTTGCCTTTGGGAGTGCGGGAAACTCAAAGGGTTCGGATTCTGTTGACTTGAACCGGTCAGGGTCTCGCTCTGGCAGATCGGGTAGCGCGTAACTGTAAAGCTGCGGTGACGGATTCGGCAGACTTGGATCTTCGAGCGAGCTTTCGTCGTATAGTCGTGAAGCGGATTTCGGATAGATCGAATAGTCGCTCGGTGCGGTCCACGGAGTTTGATTGGTCTTTTCGTTCAGAATCGTCTTTGCATCCGTGTCCGCGCGCCGGCGATAGTGATTGCGCGTACATCCAGACAGAAAATACATGGCGAAGATCAGGCATAGCAGCACGAAGCGAGTAGCTATAGCCATGACGTATCCGAAAAACTGGTGACTTGTGAGCGCTTATCCATAATCATCATCGGCCTCTCAAATAACGCTGGCGAGGGTTATTGGTTTGATGACGGTCTGGTAGTAGTGGCAAACTTTGCCGTTTGTAGCGGTAGCACACTGCACCGGTGCTTGTGGAGAGTCGCCGACACCTGTTGCAGGGAGCAGGCACTCTCTGGCAGAGTCCAGTCTCCGGCTTTTTAGCCGGAGACTGGGCGTTGTGGCCCACGCATTGATGCGAAGCCGAGCACTGTCATCGTCACACTCGCGGTCACGAGCAGTCCCAATAGAACACGGCGCTCGAATTGTTTCTGTTCGAGGTGTGACTCTAGTGCGTCGCGGGAATTGTCATCACCGGAAGCCCGTGCTGTATGGAGCTGTGTTCCGGCCTCGGGTCCCTCGCGAGCCCAGATTGCGAATCCACAGACAGCCAATGCGAATGCCAGCAACAGACACAAAGGAGGAAATAGACCCTGCATCATTCGTGTCTCAAGGCTTCAATAGGATCCATCAAGGCGGCTCGTCGGGCCGGGTAGAGACCGAACACAATACCGATGCCTACCGAAATTCCAAAGGCCAGGAAGATCGACCACCACTGTACGACTGTTTCCATGCCAGCCAGGCTACTGACAATCACCGGCAGGCAGATGCCTGTGGCCACTCCGAGAATACCACCTACCGAAGAAAGCAAAACGGTTTCCACGAGAAATTGGGCTGTAATATCCCATTGTTTGGCACCCAACGCACGCCGAACTCCAATCTCTCTGGTTCGCTCGGTAACGCTTGCCAGCATGATATTCATAATGCCAATGCCACCAACTAACAACGAGATGCCAGCTATGGATCCCAGTACGAGATTCCAGATTCGTTTTTCTTCTTCGGCCCGTTGCATTAATTCTATTGGAATCACGAGGCGGAAATCATCCTGGTTGGGGTGGGTTTCTTCGAGTAACTTGCGAGCCATGCCCGCGGTCTGGCTGACCAGATTCGGATCGGAGACCTGGAGGGTGATTTCGTTCAATTGAGTGCGTTCAAAATTTCGACTGCCGGTGTTGAGGATGACCTGGACGTCACCGAACCTGCGTTGCGCACAGGCGAGCGGGATATAGATGTCGTCGTTCATGTTTTGCTGGCCGACGCCACCTGGCGTTGCATTGCCACTCGCCTGGCCAGCTAGTACGCCGACGATGCGATACGTGTCTTCACCCAGCAGGATGTTTTCACCAAGGGGATCTTCGTACCCGAATAGCTTGCGGCAGGATCCCGCGCCGAGGATCGCGATATTTGATGTATTACGCAGATCAACCTGAGTGATGAAACGGCCTCGCCGTAATCGCAAATTCTTGACATCCATGTATTCGGGTGTTGTGCCCAGGACTCGAGCGTTGGCAATACGGCCTGTTCCACGGGATGCAGGCTTCAGGAGCAACGCGATTGGGACCGCTTCCGAGACAGTAGGCAACGTCGCTTTGAGCCGATCGAAATCCCGGTACTTCAATCCGTACTCTAACACACGCGTTTCTTCTTCGCTGGCCGCAGAAGCCTGGCTGTCATCTCCTCCACCGGACTGCCCCGGTTTAATACTGCGAATGATGACGTTGTTCGCGCCCAGTTTTCGAATTTGTTCCAAAGCTTCGCGCTTTGACCCCTCTCCAATTGCCAGCATGGAAATGACCGAGCCGACACCCAACACGACACCTAGCACCGTCAGCAAGCTGCGCAGTTTGTGTAGTAGGAGATTCTTGATTCCGACCTTAACGATAGTCCAGTTCATAGTGCTGCGAAAATCGTGGAATAGGTGGGCTTATGAAGCGGATTCGATCGGCAGTCTCGTCCTTGCGGTTTATGCGCCCGCTGCTGCTTGGTTCGAACTTTGTCGCGATTTTGATTTTCCGCGTTGCTTTGATTTGCCAGATCGTTTTTTGGCGGGGGCTGGTGATTGGGGAGCTTGCTTGGCAGACGGGTTCTTGGTCTCTGCCGAGTCCCCTTCTTTCGTTAATTCGTCTGCGGTATCCGCAATACTGGCTTGGCGTTCTTTCTCTTCGACAATGTCCATCGGATTGAGAATGACGACATCACCTTCAGTAAGGCCTTGCTCGATGTGGACAAACTTGTCGTTTGAACGCCCCGGTACGATGTCCTTGCGTTGTGCTCCACGGCGAGTGTTTACGTAACACCAGGTGTCGCGGTCGACTTGAACGACTGCTTGGACAGGGACCGCCAACACGTTTGGAAGACTATCGACGTGGATATTTGCCACAGCAGTCATGCCAGGCTTGAGGCTGTCGACTTCTTCGGTGATGCGCACTGTCGTCTTGTACGTTTTTGTACTTCCTCCACTAAGCCAGCCGCCGTCTTCGGGAATTACGGCTACTTTGTCGACGACTCCGTTGTAGGTTCTATTAGGGAAGGCATCCACGCTGACACTGACAGCGAGGCCAGGCCGGACCTGATCGAGTACCGCCTCGTGGACGCGGGTTTCGACTTTCATTCTCTTCAAGTTGGGCAGGGTCATTAATCTTTGGCGTTGGTAAACCATGGCTCCTTCGGAAATCTCACCTCGCCTGCGGTCGCCACGTGCCCAGACAACCATTCCATCGTGTGGCGCATAGATCTTGCAGTTTTCCAGTTGTTTTTCAAAATGCGCCAGCCGTTCCTTCTCCTTTTGTGAGGTCTGCTCGGCTTCTTCCTTGATCGCTAACGCCTCGGCAGCTTTGGAAATGCCGTCGTTGATCGATTGTGCGACTTCACGTTGTGATGTCTCGACGTCGCCTCGCAACGTCAGTTCTTGCGTCTTGAATTCGTAGAGCGTCATCTTGGCGCGTTCCGACTGGAGTGTCTTGATCTGGTTAATGTTGGAGGTGACGCGGCTTTCTGCGTCAGCGTAAGTCAAACGAGTTTGATCGCGCTCCGCCTTGCCGCGATAGCCGAGTTTGAACAACTCTTCCATGCCAGCACGTTGGATTTTGACAAGGTCGAGTTGGCCACGCGCCTCCACAAGCTTGGTGTTGGCTTCATCGATTTTGCGGTCGATCGCCTCGACATCCAGTTGAAACTTTCCATTGGTTTTGTCCATGTAAGACTCAATGGCCAATTGCGCCAGCTTGTATTTCAAGTCGGCAGCTGCCTTCAGTGTCTCGTTATTCAACAACACATTGTCATACATCGCTTTACTTTGGGTCTCCATCGAGACCGCTTTTTGGACAACCACCGTTTGTTCGTCGACACGATCACGAATGGTTGCGGAGTCAAGTTCGACGAGCAGGTCACCTTTCTTGACCTCACTTCCATTGGGGATGATCATGATAATTTGTGTGCCACTACGGTCCCCACGGCCAAAGTTTTCAACTTTGCAGCGAATAGCTGTTTCTTCCTGACTTGCCAGATTGCCCCGCTCGGTGACAGTAATTGCCAGAGTTCTTTGCTTGACCTCGAACGGCACGAATCCTTCCGTCTCCTCACCGCCGCTGAGAAGGCTAAAGCTGGCAATCAGCAGTAGCAGGCACGCAACTCCGACGCCTGCGAATGCGATCCATTTCCGTTCAGATAATAATTGTGAGAGACGTTCCGCGACGTTCATGGTGGATTTCCTGGCAAGCTGAAAGGGTTAGACAGCTCATCGGGGGCGTATTATCAGGCGAAGAAAGAGCCTTTCTTCGGTTATCGACCGCCGGCGCAGCGGGTGTACAGCTGTAATTGTATCTGAATTAGCCTAATTAGGAGTGGTGAAAAGCTGTACTGACATTCCACGGAGACGCAAAAAACACGGTTGTGTTCACAGTAGACATGGCAAGTGAAGTGGCTGAATTTGCCGTTCGGAGCTTTTGCGATCGATTAGCCCCGTCATGCGTCTGCCCCTCCGCGGAGGGGGTGGTGTGGTTTTCAGGACATGTTCATGCTCATCAGGAACTCGGCGTTGGTTTTTGTTTTTTCCAGCCGAGAGACCAATAGCTCCATGGCATCGGGTGCGTTCATTTCGTGAAGTACACGTCGAAGCACGCAGACTCGGCGATATTCGTCAGGGTCCATGAGTTTTTCTTCTCGACGCGTCCCACTGGCATTGATATCGATCGAAGGCCAGATTCTGCGGTCTACTAGCTTGCGATCCAGTACGACCTCCATATTGCCTGTCCCCTTGAACTCTTCGAAGATGACGTCGTCCATTTTGCTGCCAGTATCGACGAGCGCGGTCGCGATGATTGTTAACGACCCACCCTCCTCTACCTTGCGGGCGGAGCCGAATACTTGCTTTGGCTTGGCCAGTGCGTTGGCATCGAGTCCACCGGACAAGACTTTTCCGGACTGAGGACACTCGCTGTTCCAGGCCCGGGCCAGACGTGTAATGGAATCCAGAAAAATGACGACGTCTTGTCCATATTCCACCATCCGCTTGGCTTTCTCGATCACCATTTCAGAGACTTGCACATGCCGCGAAGCTGGTTCATCGAATGTTGAGCTGATTACTTCACATTGAGGTCCTTTGACCTCACGCTCCATATCGGTGACCTCTTCCGGTCTCTCATCAACCAGCAGCATAAAGACATACGCGTCTTTGAAATTACTGAGTACGGCTCTCGCCATTTTCTGTAATAGAATCGTTTTGCCTGCACGAGGCGGACTGACGATTAGTCCTCGCTGTCCAAACCCGATCGGTGTCACCATGTCCACAATACGTGTCGAAAGGTCAGACACATCGTGTTCCATGATGATGCGTTGGTTGGGATGTAGCGGTGTGAGATTGTCGAAGGCAACTTTGTTATGCAGGAGGTTTGGATCCTGAAAGTTAATTGCCTCGACTCGAAGTAACGCGAAATAGCGTTCATTTTCTTTGGGCGGACGAATTTGGCCTGAAACAGTTGAGCCCGTTTTCAGGCCAAAACGACGGATTTGACTGGGGGAGACATAGATGTCATCGGGGCATGACATGTAGTGATAATCGGGGCATCGCAGGAAGCCAAACCCGTCTGGCAAGATTTCGAGTGTACCTTCGCCGTACAAGAGCCCGTTCATACGAACTCGTTCCTTGAGAATCCTGAAGATCAAGTCCTGTTTCTTGAGGCCTGACACATCAGCGACTTTTTTCGCACGAGCTTCCTTAATGAGTTCGTTCATGCTCATTTGTTGCAATCGTGCGATGTGCACTTCACTCTGCTTCAGATCTTTGTATCGATCAGGTGCGTCGACGTTGTCATCTATTTCATGGGCAATTTCTTCAGCCAGGGAGAGCGGTTCGCCGAGTCCATCATCGGGGGTGTCCGAATGTTTGTCTGGCGGAGGCCGCTGAGGGCTATCCGCAGGGGTTTGCGTATCCGGTTTTGACATAAGAGAAGACACTCCTGAAGGGCGGCTTGCCGGGCAGGCAAGGCGTGAGATGGGTAGGAAGAGGTGGGGAGTTGCTGCGAAATGACAAGAATAGTCGATCGCGTAACGACTCCGAGGTGGGTAAGGACTATCAGTTTACGAGGAGTTTTAGTTTATCCCAGAGTTGTTCTACTTGCGCCTGTGTTTTTTTCGAGGGGCCGGAATTGTCAATGACGTAGTCGGCTGCCTGGCGTTTAATTGTCAGGGAGGTCTGACTGGACTCGCGTGCTGCCAGGTCGGCTGCAGTCCAGCCTCGTTGCCGTGCCCGTTCGATTCTGAGTTCCTCTGGTGTGTCGACAAACAAGATATGTGTGCAGCACGAGCTCCAGCCGGCTTTAAACATGACTGCGGCGTCTAAAGCGACTGCGGGTGTGTCGCAGGCATTTTTTAGCTCGTGGATTTTTTGTTGTAAATGTTCTCCAATTCTTGAATGGGTCAGTTTTTCCAGAAACGCGAGTTCAACGGGGCCTTTCGGAGGTGGGGCGAATACCCGCTTCGCGATCTCACTGCGACAGAGTTGACCATCGCTCTGCAGAATCTCCTTGCCCCATCGCGTTTGAATCGCGTTTACGACATCCGCTTGTTGCAACACTTCGTGACCGATGCGGTCTGCATCGATCAAGAACACTCCCAGGTTTTGGAGACACTCGGCTACGAGTGTTTTACCACTAGCAATCCCACCGGCGATACCAATTACAAGCATGGCGTTGCACTGGGTTATTCGCATTCCGCCCAGTTAGGGCCTGACTTGACATCGACGCTCAATGGCACCGACAACTCGTGGCAAGCTACCATTTCTTCAGTGACCATTTCCGACAGTTCGGGTAGTTGGTCTGCAGGGGATTCAAAGACAAGTTCGTCATGGATCTGCAAAAGCATTCGTGCTTCCAAGTCACTGTGTCGGAGGTGCTCGTCAACTCGAATCATTGCATGTTTAATCAGGTCCGCGGCCGAACCTTGAATTACGGTATTAATCGCAATGCGTTCAGGTAGATTTCTTTGGCGGGAATCGCCACGTTTGGAGGAGCTTCGAACGCCCTGGATTTCTCGCCGACGTCCGAATATGGTTTTAACATAACCCTTGTCACGACATTCTTCCAGTACTGCGTCGACAAACGTTTGTACACGCGGAATTCGCTCAAAATACGAGTCGATAAAAGCAGCAGCTTCTTCGACATCTATCTCCAGGGCCTTGGCTAATCCAAACGGACTTTGGCCATAAATGATGCCAAAATTGACGGCTTTCGCACTGCGTCGCATTTCGGCCGTGACGTCGGTCAGGTCGACACCAAACACCTCACTGGCGACGCGGGCGTGGATGTCCTGTCCATCTTGGAACGCCTGCAGAAGCGTTTCGTCCGAGGAGAGGTCGGCCAGGATGCGTAACTCTATCTGTGAATAATCAGCCGTACATAAGCACCACTGGGTTTCCCCTGGTATGAAGGCGGCGCGAATTTCTCTGCCCTCAGCGGTACGGATCGGAATGTTCTGCAGGTTAGGGTCTGTGGAACTTAATCTGCCCGTAGCGGCGACGTCCTGTCGAAATGAAGTGTGAACTCTCTGTGTTTGGGAATGGACAAGTTGGGGTAGTGCATCGACGTAAGTGCTCTTGAGCTTGGCGATTTGACGATACTCGACCACCTTGGCGGGTAAAGCGTGTTCGCTCGAGAGTTGCGCTAGTACTTCTGCATCTGTACTAGCCCCGGTTTTCGTCCGTTTAATAACTGGTAGGCCTAGTTTGTCGAAGAGCACCTCGGAGAGCTGCTTGGGTGAATCGATGTTGAATGGTTCTCCAGCGAGTGAGTGGATGTCCGCCTCTAGCAAGCTGAGCCTGTCTCCATAGCGCTGATGCAAGTTGTGGAGGCGTTTGACATCAATGTAAATTCCAGTGAATTCCATGCTGGCAAGAATCGAAATCAGAGGCATCTCGACCTTGTGGAAGAGATCGGACAGCTCTTCGTCAGCTAGTTTTTCGCTCAGGATGTTTACCAGACGCCAGGGGACATCGGCGTCTTCGGCGGCATATTCGAGGACTTGCGCGACAGGTACCTGGTCCATCTGAATTTGTTTTTTGCCTGTACCAATCAATTGTTTGATTGAGATCGTCTGGTGGTTCAGATAACGTTTTGCGAGTTCGTCCAGACTGTGGTTTCGCTCACCAGGGACCAGCAGATAATCAGCGACCATTGTGTCAAATAGAGGGCCTGCAAGTTCAACACCGTGGCAATGCAGTACGACCATGTCGTACTTCAGGTTTTGGCCAATTTTTTCGATCTTTTTGTCGGCAAGCAGGGGACGCAACGTTTCCAACGTATGGGTTATGTCCAGTTGTGGGTCGTCTGCGGGGGCGCGAACAGGGATGTAGCATGCTTCGCCCTCGCCCCAGGCAAATGACAATCCAACCAGGTCTGCATGGCGGGGGTTTGTAGAGGTTGTTTCGGTGTCCACTGAGAATCGTGGCAGCTTGGAAAGTCGGGCTACCAGGGCTTCTAATTTTGGTTTCGTGTCAATCAGTTGGTAGTTGGTTTCCCAGTGAACAGGAGCTGATTGCACCGAGAGATTAGCCAGCCGCTCACCCAGTCGTCGAAACCCAAATTCTTCGCACAATTGTTGCACCTGCTGCCGATCAATTCCGCCCACTTTTGCATTGGCCCAGTCGAGAGCGATCGGCACGCGATCGTCAAGGCGAACGAGTTCACGACTCAAGAGTGCCTGCTCGCGATCTCGAAGCAGGTTTTCGCGACGTTTTTTTGCCTTGATCTGATCGACTTGTTCGAAAATCCCCTCGAGTGTTCCATACTCGTTGAGTAAGTCTGCAGCGGTCTTCTTGCCGATCCCTTCCACACCGGGAACGTTGTCGACGGAATCTCCCCAGAGCGCTTGAAAGTCGACAACCTGGTCTGGCCTGATTCCCCAGTCATCTCGGACTTCTTCGTTGCCGAGCGTCACATCTTTGCGAATGTTGTAGATCTGGGTTTGGTCGCTGATTAGCTGACGGCAGTCTTTGTCGCTGGTCACCAGCAGGCACCGACCTCCGCGCGTTTGAGTTTCGCGGGCGACTGTAGCCATGATGTCGTCCGCTTCGTAGTTTTCCAGTGTCAGGATTGGTATTCCGAGGGCTTCTAGCATTCGCTGAATGTTGGGGATCTGGCAACGTAGATCCTCGGGCATCGGCGATCGGTTGCTTTTGTAGTCTGGGTAAATGTCGTGTCGGAAAGTACGCGAAGAATGGTCGAACGCGCAGAAGAAAAGCTCGGGCTGTTGACGGCTGAGCAAGTCAAGTATGTCTCGAGTAAAGCCGTGAATTGCGTTCACGGGTTGACCATGAGGACCTGTCATTTCAGGCAACGCATGGAATACTTGATAGATTAAACCCAAAGCGTCGACGACTACGACGGTTTGTTCGCTGAGGGAATCAGGGGCCTGTTGGTTGCGCGCGTCGGAGTCCGTGACCGTAACAGGTGACGACTCTTCCTGGGAATCAAACCCTTCGAGCAGGCGTTGAGGATTCACAATAGATGTTCCTTGCCTGGGAGTCCAGGCTGGCCTTATATCTTGAACTATTCGTCTGGAAGTTGCACCAGCTCAATCAGCATGCCGTCAGGCCCTTTTGCGCACACGACGTGTTTGGCATCGGGCGCGGAGACAGGGTCGGCCATGAATTCAACGCCCTTGCTCTTCAGATCAGCGACAACGCTCGGAACATCTTCGAGGATGAATGTGAGCCAGCGAATCCCGGCCTGAAAATCAAAAGATCGCGTGGGAGGCGGGTTTTCAATTTCCATCAACTTGATGAGGGTTTCACCTGCTTTTAAACGTACCTGGCGGAATCCGCTGGGTGCCAGTCTGGCACCGGTGGCAGTGTCTTCGGGAATTTGGATGTCGAGTACGACTTCCATACCGAGTAGATCGCGATAAAAGTGGAGTGACTCGTCAAAATTACTACAGACGAAACCAAGGTCTACGGCAGAGTGTTTCATTGCGAACATATTCATTTTCCTGATGGTGGAACGATGACCACACTTTAGCCCATCGGCCGACCGAGTGATATTACAGGCCCAGGCGCTGGTGTTCTTTTTGCACTTCCTGACACCAGTTCCCGACATTCCACTGTCCCCAGGCTCCAAGATTTCCCATTTCGTGAGGTCCGAAGTAGACAGGCAGATGCACCACGGAAAGTCCCTGGTGTTGATGGGCTTTTTCAAGTGCCTCGATCAGTGTTTCACGGTGAGTGCCCCCGGGAAACGCCCGTACACCCGTGACGGAGTTGCAGAGCGTGACGTAATCAACAACAACGGAGTCATTGGTGGCAAATTCATGCCCATACTGTGCTTCTTGAAGGCCCGTAATGGCACCCATACGTCGGTTGTCGAGAATGACGATCATTCCATGGACACGGTGTTCAACCGCATCAATCAAGATCTGTGGGTTCATCAAGAAACTCCCGTCACCACAGAGAGCGATGGCATACTCAGGATTGTCTGCCATGCCACTTGCCAGCAGAGACGATGCAGCGAAGCCCATATACGATGCGCCTGTGTCGGTGAAAGTACGGTTTGGGCGTTCGTCTTCCACGATCTGGAATCCGTTGGCTTGGACGTCTCCCGCGTCAAAGTACTTCGCGGCGTCGATGCGAGTTGCGAACTCACTGATAATCCGAATTGCGGCCGGTTGTGTCAGTACTTCAGTTTGAAATGTTTCATCAAACAGCCGGTCGTTGGTGAATCGTTGCTGGCAGTACTCATTCCATTCAGATCGCTTTGTCGTGCATTCATTGAGCCAGGGAGAGGGCGTTGCATTCGTTTTGTCCGTGCCCGCAGATTTCAGTTCTTCCAAGAGGAGTTGGAGGTTGCTTTGTGCGTCGCCGACGACGGGAATCGTGCGGTTGTAGTGCATGGCGTCTTCTGGATTCGTATTGAAGTTTACGAATTGCTTTACGTTTTTCCAGGCGACGCCGGAAGAATCCCACTGGCATACGGCCCGGGCGCCAATCAGGATTGCTAGTTCGGCTTCGGCCATTGCGTAGTTGCCACAAATGGACCCCTTGGATCCTCCGACGCTCATGTGTCGTGGATGACTGTGTGGGAAAACTCCTGGCACTTGTGGACCGCTTACCACAACCGCGTCGATAAGCTCGGCTAATTCAACAAGTTCCTGAGTGATGCCTTTTGCACCACCGCCGATCTTAATGACGATGCGGTCGTACTTTTCAATGGAGTCAATTACTTGCGCCAGCGTTGCGGCACCGACGCACGGCTGCATTTCGGTTTCACAGGGTTGTGGAAATGCGAGTAAATTGCAGTCGTGGATGATTTGCGGCTGCGCGTTCATGGGCAGTAGCAGATAGAAAGGGGACGGCCAGACCGGGTTGCGGACAGCATTGATTCCGCGCCGTAGTGCAGTGTTGATCGACTCCGGTGTGTGAATCGAATAGCTGGGGCCCAGAACGCTGGTGAGTTTCAAGTAGAGTCCCTGCTCCCGACGGGGAATCTGCTGCATATTGGGTCCTTCGTCGTGCGTAGTTTCGTCGCCGAGCAGATAGTAGACTCCAGCTCCGTTGGAGAGGGCAGTCAAGGACCCCGCGATTGCGTGCATGCCCCCTGGACCGATAGAGGTAAAAACGGCGGCAGTTTCTCCGTACTGCCAGTACAATGTTGTCGCAGCATGGGCTGCCAGGGTTTCGTGGTGGACCGCAAATGTTTCAATACCGGCTGGTTGGTACGCCCGAAGAATTTCTCCCAGATCTGTTGAGCCGTGGCCAAAAATGCCAACGAATTTGCGGATCCCCTGCTCTACGAGACCTAGCACGAGCGCCTCGTTCAGGGTCAGGTCAGCGAATTGCGGGAGTATACCGGCTTCGACCGCCGTACGAATGCTCCCATGCTTGCACAGCGCTTGAACACGATCGAGTTGACTGCTTTTGGCTGGGGCATTCATGATGGTGGGACTTGGCAGGCACTGGAAGGACAAAGTGCGTTGAATGGCCCAGGCTAATAGAGCCAGTACGTGGAACCATCATACGGCACTTCAGCTCTGTAAACTACAACTGCGGGCCTGCACGAAGACGCTTTGCCACTGCCGGTATACTGCGCGTGCGAGTTGCGGTTGTTCGATACGGCGACGACAGCCTGTTTCACTTTGCAGAGTCGCTGGGGCGCTCTTGGTCAGCGGCCAAGGCAGGCTTCTCTGGATGTCCTGAGTTGATTGTCCAGGCGCATCGATCGAGATTTGAGATGCGTCGGTCTTCACTTCCAACCGCGCTTATGCCTCCGGTCGGTTTAATAAGGCCGGGGTGAATTTGTTCTGTTGAGTACGGTCCTGGCCAAACGTCGGAAAAGCGGTTCGTGGCGGCAGTCGCATGATGTACCACCACAAGCATCCGGCTCCACACAGTATCGCCATACTTACGATCTGTGAAATGGTAAAATTGGTACCAAATTGAGCTCCTTCGTCGGCGCGGATGATCTCGAGCATGAAACGTGTGATTGGATAGAGTGTAAACAGAAGTGCAAAGATTTGACCGTCGCGGTTACGAAAGGGAAAGGCAAACCAGACGACCAGAAACAGAAAAAATGCATTGCAGGAACTGTAGAGTTGACTGGGTACTACCGGCAGACTTTTCAGGCTGATTTCGGATGCCTGCCATTGCACGGTGCCAACTCCTTCGACAGTCGCACTAGCGGCCAGTTGATTTTCAGTTACTGCGGCATTTGGTCCTGGTAGGTGGGTGCGAATGGGATACGCGCTGTTCCCTCCTGCAAGCGGGGCGATTTGTTGGCCAGGTCGAAGTTTTCCGTCTGCAGGCATTTTTGGTTCGACATGAGTCACCACGAAGTGTGTGCCGTCCTCTTCCTCTGAGAGTTGTGTTTTCAAACCTAGCAGTGTTCCCCGGGCGAGTTGATCTGTATACGCAGGGCTGCCGACAGGAAATTGGATTCCCCACTGGTCCGTGCCGCATTGTCCTCCCCAGCAACAGCCATTCAGCAGGCAGCCAATGCGACCAATTGCCAGTCCCACCATCAAGCTGGGAGTCACCAGGTCGGCGATCGCTAAAATTGGCAGCTTGCGCCTTTTCAGGAAGACAATGCTACCCATACAGGCTCCGATCAGGGCTCCATAAACCACTAAGCCGCCTTCGTAAAACTGAAGAATCGCCCAGGGTTGGTGCCAGTATTGATCACGGTATTGAATCACATAGAAAATCCGTGCACCGGCAATTCCGCTTACTACGAGCCAGAGCGCGAGTGAAACAATGAGCTCTGGATCAAGCCCTAACTGGTGGGCACGCCAGCGTGCAGCCGTGCTGGCGGCCAGTATGGCCAGCATTAACATCATGCCGTAGCCGCGAATTGGAAGGCCGCTCGACTCCGGAAGTACGAACTGAGCTCCATAAATCACCGATCCGATAATCGCCAGAATTGGCAACCAGGAGCGGGTGTCTGCGTTCCAACCTTGCCGGTATAACAGCCATGTAAACAGACCGATTGCGAGCAGGCACCAGACAATCAACAGCCACCCGAACCCGAACATGGGTAACCCAAACAGTTCCCAGTTGATATGAAAGAGGGTCTGACGCATGTTGCCTCCACTTCAACGTAAAGGGATCACATCGGGTGGCTGCCAAGCAGAGAATATAGGCAGCGTAGCAGCATACTGATTTTGGTGCGGCAGGTGAATTACATTTTGGTGTGGTGCTGGTCACATTGTTTCTTTACAGGCCTCATTTACCTGTTCAACACAATGTCAGTAGTTGATTGTCGATGAGTCGGGTTTGTCCGATGTAAGCGGCAATCAATACGATTGTTGCGTCTTCAACCTGGGCGACTTCTTCGAGTGTCTTGCTGTCGGCGATGGCGATGTAGTCGATTCTGGAAATACCATGTGTGGATAGGATCTTCTGCATTGCGTTCTTGATCGCTTTGGCATCTCTTTCGCCGCTTGAAACAAGTTGTTGTGCGTGGTTCAGACTGTGTGAAATAACCTGAGCCTGTGTCCGCTGACTTGTTGACAGGATTTGGTTGCGAGAACTCAAAGCCAGTCCATCGGGGTCGCGAACGGTTGGGCAACAACGAATCTGAATTGGCAGATTCAAGTCGCGGACCATGTGTTGAACGACCAGCGTTTGTTGGTAATCTTTGTTTCCAAAGTAAGCGATGTCGGCAGGCGCCATGTGGAGAAATTTGAGAACGACCGTGGCAACTCCGCGGAAATGCCCAGGCCGGTGTTTTCCTTCCAGGCGTGCCGCGACGGCAGGCGGATCAATCGTTGTCGTGAAGCCGTCTGGATAAACTTCTTGGGTGGCGGGTGCGAAGATCAGGTCTACACCAAGTTGTTCGAGCTGTGCGCAATCTGCAGTTGTATTGCGGGGGTAACGCTCAAGGTCATCGTCTGCGTCGAATTGTGTGGGGTTGACGAAAATTGTGGCAACGACGTAGTCGCACTCAAGCTTTGCTGCTCTTACGAGACTCAAGTGTCCTTCGTGTAACGCACCCATTGTGAGAACCAGGCCAATCTGTTTTCCAGCGGCGCGGGCGGGAGCCAGAAGTGACCGCACTTCTTGAGTCTGGTGAACAACAGGCATGGTGTGGAGTAACTGGCTGCAGGTAAATAAACACCCCTGGTGGTATCTCAAAAGCCGCGAGATACATCAGGTGGTTTGAGCTGGACCTTGGCAGGTGATGTTTGGAGGTGTATTCAATCTGGCTTCAATTTGCTGGGTGAGTGTTGGAGTTCAAGCACTCAATTACGGCAGCCAATTCCTCAATGGTTCGTGGGTTATCAGCATGCATGCGTAGAACAGGGCAAGGTGCCGGTTTGGAAACGATCTTATCCAGTTCAGCACTGAAGCGTGCCTCCCGAGTCATCACACGGTCAGTATTTGGCAGGCTGTTTTGCTGTTCTGCATGCCGGTCAGAATTGGGCGTTGTCAGGTAAATCAATAGTTTCGGCTGCGTTATTTTGGGTTTGAGCTCGTTCCAGCGCTGCTGAAATATCTGTAACTCTGGCGCGGAAAGATCCATTCTGCAGGCGGCCAGTACCTCGTTTGTCCAAAAGTCTGCCACTGTAAATTGTTCACGAGTTTTACCAGTTTGGCTGGCTACCAACTCATGCCGGTGGTCGAGAAATTCTAGCCATCTAGCCAGTGTCTGGCCAGCCTGATGTAAAGTGGCGTTTTGTGCATCGGTCAGGAGGTTCAGATCTAATTGTTCGGCCACTGTGTGGGCGAATTGCTGGGTGCGGTTTGCGTCAGATCCCGTGAAAGCCAGGTAGTTCACAGGGGAATTGAGATTGTCCAACAGTCTGGAGAGGCTCCAGCCGAGGAGTGGATGTTCGAGCTGGGGAGCGACCTCCGTCGCCGGTTGCAACACAAATCGACGGTATATCATTCGGGGATGAGGAAGCTGCAGCAACGAATTGTGAACGATCATTTGGTCGACCATAAGCAGATCGATGTCGATCGTCCTCGCTCCCCACCGTTGGTTTCGAACACGTCCCAGAAGGTGTTCGACTTGCTGAGCGCACTCCAGCAGAGATTCCGGTGTCCGGTCTGTTTCGATCATGACGACTTCGTTGAGGAAACGGTCCTGACCGGTTGGGCCACCAACTGGGTTTGTTGTGATTGGCCGGCTCCGAGCGAGGAACCGTATGTTTTCATGCGCGAGAAGCTGCTTTACTGCTTCGTCTAGATGATGTTGGCGGTTACCGAGGTTCGAACCGAGTGCAATCAAACACTTAGGCATCGGTGTGGAATGTCCAGAGGGAAAGGTGTGGGGATGCATGCCAGCCACAACGGGTCTGCTGGGCCAGCATGGAAGGGTTGCCTGCTATAGTGTGGTACGGTTCCGAGGGCACTGCCGTGGTGTGAACGCGTGTTATTGTGAAGCAATCAAATCGGGCAGTAGAACTATTTTCCTGGTACTGGAAGTTCGTCGTAAATGTTATCAATCTTGAGGCTTTGCCAGCAGTACCAGCTGGCGACACTCGAGTAAGGCCGCCACGGTGCGGCAATGCGGCAGCACGTTGTTTTCCCAGGCTGTTGTGGTAGTCGGTAGAGTTTGCGGATTGCATTACGAATTCCCAGATCGTCGTAAGGAAAAACGTCCTGGCGACCAAGTGAGAAGATCAGAAACATCTGTGCAGTCCACTCTCCAATTCCCTTGACTTGCACAAGGTTCTGGGTAACTTCTCCGTCTGTCATGCGTGAAAAGTTGCGGTAGTGGATGTTGCCTGCAAGTGATCGATCCACCAGATCTCGAACGTAACTCACCTTTTGTCTCGAGAGGCCTGCGGATTTCAATTCAGAATCCGCGAGCTTTGCTATTTTTCTGGGCGTTGGGACGCCAGGGCGAGCAAGTTGTTCAACGCGCTGTCGAATAGTCTGTGCTGCCGAGGTGGAAATTTGCTGACCAATGATGGCACCCAGCAAAGTGCGGAATCGGTGGCGTTTGGGCTTGAGCTGACAGGGGCCAACGCGGTTGATAACCTGCCTTAGGATGGGGTCCTGGGCACGTAGGTGGCGTATAGCTGGTCTCCACATGGCGGCGGAAAGGTTGGCGGACTGGTTCACGGCAAGTTCCCATGCAGTAGTATTTCGGAGCACAGTATGTGCTCTGTCTGGTTGACACGCCAACGCTGACTTGGGGACATTGTAGTGCAATTCGATGGTGCAATTTCTCCAGACGCATACATCGCAACCTTTGTTTCTTTCTTGATGTGAATAGTTAACTGAATGACACGTACAGCGTTGATTACTGGAATCACAGGGCAAGATGGTGCTTACCTGGCGTCCTTTTTGTTGGACAAAGGTTACCGTGTTCACGGTATTCATCGTCGATCCAGTACGGATAATCTTGAACGCGTCGCACATTTGGGAGACCGCGTTCAGCTGCATTGTGGTGATTTGCTGGACTCGCACTCGTTATTGAGATTGTTAGAGCAGACAACGCCACACGAAGTCTATAATTTGGCGGCACAAAGTTTTGTGCCGGCTAGTTTTGACCAGCCTTTGTTAACCAGTGAAGTTACCGCGTTGGGCGCCTTGCGTTTGTTGGAAGCGATTCGTCAATTTGACACGAGTATTCGTTACTACCAAGCTAGCAGCAGTGAGATGTTTGGGCGAGTTCAACAAGAACCGCAAAACGAGATGACTCCGTTCTGGCCCAGGAGTCCTTATGGTGTAGCCAAAGTTTATGCGCATTGGATTACGATCAATTACCGCGAAAGTTATGGCATCTTTGCGTGTAATGGGATCCTGTTTAATCACGAATCACCATGGCGTGGCAAGGAATTCGTGACCCGCAAGATCAGCGATGCTGTCGCGCGTATCAAGCTGGGACGCCAGAAGACACTGCGTCTCGGTAATCTAGATGCCCAAAGAGACTGGGGATTTGCTGGTGATTATGTGCAGGCGATGTGGCGCATTTTGAACCACAAAACACCAGATGATTTCGTGATCGCTACCGGCGTCAAACATTCCGTCCTGGAATTCGCTGAATTGGCCTTCGAGCATGCTGACATGGATTTTCGAGAGTTTGTTGAAGTAGATCCCGGTCTATTACGGCCAGCGGATGTGCACACTTTGTGTGGAGATGCGTCAAAGGCTCGAAGCGAACTCAAGTGGGAACCCAAAGTTGATTTTCGCGAACTCGTAGGAATGATGGTTGAGGCGGACTTGGCGCGGCTCAACGGTGAGTGGGGAGGGTTCTAGCGTTTCCTGCCAATGCCGACGGGTTGTGCCCTTTGCTGCCGGCTGGGTTATTGGCACAAGAGTGTGTCGCACTTGAAACCATGTAATGGTCTGCCAGTACAGCCCCCATGTGGTGTAGTAGTCGCACCAACGAGGTTTGAGGGCTGGCGATTTATGTGAGTTAACCACCACTCACAGGTGGTATACAACCAATGTCGGAGTCCGCAGTGATCGTTGTGTGGTCGCCTGCATACTCTGAATTGACTGAAAACATCATGTGCGCAGCGATGTCAGAGAGTGCTGGGACTGCCTCAATTAATGCGGCTCGCAAATCAGAGATGGTGGCGTTTTCCTCGACTTCGATTTCGACTGCATTGCTGCCCGCCAGGTCTCGAGCCACCGCGAATAGGCGTACAGTGATTTTCACGTGACTATTAACTCCTCGCCTCGCATCGTCAGGAGCGAGGCAAATTCCGGTTTCAGGCCGTACGAATGTGCTAGCAATTTTAGAGGGTGGATGGTTGGCTTGGTGGTGCCCTGCTCCATTTGGATCTTGCACGCACTGCATTCGGTGGTTCCCACTTGGAATACCGTTTCTCGCAAGGATGAAATCAAGGTGCGTCCAGCACGGAGGCTACTGCGATAGTTTTCGCGTTTTACACCAAATGTACCGGCCATGCCCGAGCAGCCTGCTTCAATCGTTCGTACGGTCAAACCGGGAATCAGGCGGAGCAAGTGTTCACTGGGGGAGCCGTTTTGTAGTGCGCGTGTATGGCAGGGTTGATGGTAAGCCACCGTGGCGTTGATAGGATTGAAGTCCAACTCGAGTTGTCCGCGTTGATGTTGTTTCCAGAGATACGACGCAATTTCACTGCAATTGGCGGCAACCAGGTGGGCGTCTTCATCATCGAGCAATGCTGGGTACTCATGTGTAAGGGCTAATGCTGCCGACGGCTCACTGGTGACCACGTGGTAACCTTGGCGAATCTTGTTTGCCAGCAACGGTACATTTGTTGTAGCCACTCGACGAGCATCGTCGATCGCTCCCAGGCTAATCTTCGCCATTCCCGATGCAAGTTGGTCTGGGGGTACAAAGACCGATATGCCGTTGTGTTTGAGAACGTCTACGACTGCCCTTGCGAGTTCGACGTCATGCCAATTCGCGTAAGTATCTACAAAGTAGACGACTTTTTGTCCGCTACTGCGAGGCGGCTGTGTCAACCTCTCACGGTTTGCCCATCGCATAAAACTCGTACGGGCAAAACGCGGTAATTTGCGCCCGGCAGAAATTCCCAGTATGTACTGCATCAGCCATCGCATTGCGCGGTTTCCAATCGCCCAATTGGCCAGTGGGGCAAATCGACTGCCCAATTGTGAAAACCAGTCCAGGCGAGACATGACCCAATCTGTGCGGCTCAAGCCGTTTGTTGCCACGTATTGAGCACGAGCTTCGGTTACGAGTTTAGGGATGTCGACGCTTGCGGGACATTCCAGCCGGCATTGGTGACAGTTAATGCAGAGATCAGAAACGGCCTTGAGCTCATCGCTGGATAGATGCTCACTAGGGAGATTGCCGGTCAACAGGCCACGCAACAAATTTGCCTTTGCACGAGGTGTCGCTTCCTCACGTGGTGCAAATCGAAATATGGGGCACATGCGCTCTGTTGACAACTGGGTTCGACAGCGACCGCACCCGTTGCAACTGCGTGCTTGATAGGTAAGTTCGTCGGCGTTCCAGGAAAGCTGTAAAGGTACCAATTCCCCGGGTGCTTGCTGGGTAGCTGGAACCGTTAATGCCTCGTGTTCGACATGTTGTTGGTGATTTGTGTTGCCTGCAAAAGGCTGTGCGCTGGTGGTTACCGGTCGCAAATGGTCGGTCGGAGAACGTTTGTCAGAAATGACTTTTTCAGGGTTCAAGAGTGTTTGAGGGTCGAAGATCGTTTTGATTTCCTCAAACACACGATACAGGGGGCCGAATTGTTTGCGGACAAACCACGTTCTGCTGAGACCATCGCCATGTTCTCCGCTGATCGTTCCGTCGATTTCCAACGCAGCTGAGTAGAGATCATTTGCCAGCGCCTCTAACTTGTGCACATGGTCAGGATTGGACAAGTCAAGGAAAGGGCGAATATGTAACTGCCCGTGGCCAGCGTGAGCAAAGACGGAAGCAGTAACTTGATGTGATTTGAATATGTTTTGAACACGGACGAGAAAATCTGCCAGTGCTTTTGGAGGCACAGCGATATCTTCAACGAAAGGGAGTGCGCGAATTTGTTTCTTGAGTCGATACAGGGTTGGTACGACACGCCTTGCAAGCATCCAGTAAAACTCAACCTCATCGTTTTCCAGGGCGGTTCGTGTTTCGAATGCGAGACGTCGACGGCGTTGCAGTTTGGAAACCACTGCACGTAACCGGTCACGAAGCATTGCCGGGTCTTTGTCTTCGCATTCGATGAGCAGCATTGCCTCGGCCTGTGCAGGTATGACTACGTCGTAGCGTGGGTCCGATTCGCGCGCCAGGCTTAATAGTCGCCGATCCATCAGGTCGCAGGCAGAGGCTCCCAGGGCAGGCATTGCTTGTGCGCCAACAGCGGCTTTCTCAAGCCGATCAAAAAACGCCAAAACAAGACCTCGATGAGCTGGCAACGGGTCTGTCGTCACAACGGCTTCGGTAATAAATCCCAACGTTCCCTCAGAACCCGCGAAGAGCTTCGCCAGATCGATGTCACCTTTTTCTAGCACTCCTTGTAACTGGTACCCTGATCGATTGACGCACGTTTTTGGTTGGTGTTCGTCGATCAGTGTCTGTTCACGTTCGAGGAGACGTGATACCTGGTGAACCAACTCTTCTTCGCGCGGAGTGTTGTCGGCTGGTTTTCTGGAAACTGAACGAGGCCGCAACTGAACCACTTCGCCGTCTGCAAGAACAACTTCAAGTCGTTGGATATGTTGTCTGGCCGAACCGTAACGCATCCAGCGGCTTCCGGCGGCATCGAGTGCCAGTACGCTTCCCATTGTGGAAACACTACCAGTTGCCGGGTCCGGGCCGAATAACCTGCCCTGCTCTGCCAATTGTTGATTGAGCGTAGCGTGTACAACGCCGGGCTGAATGCGAGCAGTTGATTCATTAATTTCAAGGATGCGTCGCATGCCATGTGAAAAATCAATTACCAGCCCAGGGCCCAGCGACTCGCCTGCCAACCCAGTTCCAGCTCCTCTGGCATGAAGCGGAATCCCGTTTTCCGCGGCGTATCTGACGCAGGCGACTACGTCGCTGACACCTCGCGGTCGGACGATGCCCAGGGGACGTATTTCAAAGATGCTTGCGTCACTCGCATAGAGCTGCAACATCAAATCGTCGCAGCGCACTTCACCATCCAGCCGGCCTCGAAGATCGTCTTGAATGCGTTGCCGTTCTTGGTCCATGACCGTTTGACAAAAGAGAGTCAGCAATAACCGTGTCGACGCGAACGGCGCGCCGTTTGTCAGAGTTCTGGAAACTTAAGTTCCGCCGGAATTCTCAGTTGCCTCACGAAGGCGAGCGGATTGTTGACGGAAACGCTCGTGCGTTTCCAGGTTGAAGGCCTGGAAATCGTCGAGATTTTCTATGCCACGGAATTCTGCATGGCAGTTGTAACACTCCAGGAGGTTGCCAACCACGAAGAAAAGGGTGAAGTCGATGGCTGCGGAGACGCCAAGGATGGCGTAAGTCGCCAGCGGCATATGCCAGGCCCAGGTGATTGTGGCGGCAATAAATCCGATTGCGATAATGGTCAGGCCGAGACGCTGCGAGAAGTCCTTGCGTACGAACAATTCACCGCGGGCGCAAAGTATGCATTTTCCTGTAGGAGATTCAGTTCCCACGGTTTCAATTAACGGCGTTGTAGACTGACAGTGGCCACAAGAGACTTCTGGAATTGCTGTGGTGAACGGTTGACGTGTAGGAAGATCACAATGCGGGCAAATAAACGTGACGTTCATGATCGAGTCTACACTTTGCGATAAAATGTCCAGTAGTCATCATACGGGATATTGTGATTCGGCGGATACCATCGCCGCAATCAACTCACCCATAAATGTGACAATCACTCCCGCATACAGTAGACCGGTTGCGCTTTGAGTGTTCGGGACTTTTAGTGTTAATCGTGTGAACCAGGCAATGGCTAAAGGGCCTATCAACCCAGCCAGCCAACGAAATGCCAGCCAGGTTGCTCCCAGAGTTGAGATGGATGAGTCGAGGATGAGTAGTACGGAACCGGTACCGCAGACCAGCACGCGTAGTACGGTCGCACTGAGAATAAATAGTACCAGCCGATTCAGGGGAGCAAGTTCCATCGCTGGCGTGTTCAAATACCAATGCCCCAGCAGCATCGCGGACAGCATCGATCCCAGTACGAAGCCGCTTGACATCACATCAAGCAGGCCAAGAAAGAGATGGAACCCGCTGTGGAAATGTTGTGGCATCGTCAGGATCGCGGCTGCGATGGCTGAAACTACGATGAATGTGAGGGCCGTTTTGCCAAGGCGCCGCCACTGATAAAGCCAGCACACAGATCCCACGTAACAGGTTGCCAAGAGTACTACGTTCAGGGAAATCGCAGCAAAACCGTAGGCGTAATTTTGGACCTCTCCAGTGATTTCACCATAGAGCACCAGCGCAGCAAGAGTGTTAATCCCCAGCAGAACCCATAGATTGACTCGAAAAAAACCGGTGCTCACGGCAGGAGATGCAATCAAACGCATCGCCAGACCCACACCGAACGTGAGGCGGAAGGCAAATGGCACGAGAATCAGGGCAAGGCTGGACAAGTCGTGTTGTTCTTTGATGCCGGGGAGCGAGCCGGTGTGAGTTGTTCATGCTAGCCAGCAAACCGGTGGCTGACCACCCGTTGCGCACAGGGTGACATCAGGTGTACTGCTGTGACACACTGTGGACTGCGTTGTCTCAAGAGGCCATCGGCTTGAAATTGCTGCAACACAAAATGGCGCACACATGGTGTTGAGTGTGTTTCGGTACAATCAACCGCGGCGATCGCCGTAAATGAGTTGCATGACTTCAGCTCGCGTGGATAGGCTTTTGCGAAAGATCCCTTTCATGGCGGATGTCGTACACAGGCTGCCAGGCTTGCGCACGCCTCGAATGGTCATGCAACTGTGACTTGCTTCAATGACTACGGCCACGCCTTTCGCATTCAATTCGGCGAGCAACATATCTGCAATTTCTTCAGTCATGCGTTCTTGTACTTGTGGTCGGTGGGCAACTCCATCGACGACCCGTGCCAATTTACTGAGCCCGACCACTTTTCCGTTGGGTAGATAACCAATGTGGGCTTTGCCAATAAAAGGAAGCAGGTGATGTTCGCACATGCTGCAAAAACTAATGTCGCGTACCAACACCACTTCGTCATATTTTTCAGTGAAAAATTTCTGCAGATGTTCTCGCGGCTCGCTGTGAAGGCCACTGAACATCTCAGCGTACATGCGGGCGACGCGGCCCGGTGTTTCGATGAGCCCTTCTCGTTCGGGATCTTCGCCTACAGCGGCAAGAATTTCCTTTACCGCTCGCTCAATGCGAGGTAAATCGACGCCGTTTTTGGCTTCTGTGGGCTTGTTGCCTGGTAGCGGAGTGGGTTTTGTGCCGCCCTCTGCGTTCTCGTTTGTTTCTGCCGTCATGGCGAAGTATCCTTCAACTGATTTCTGCGAGCCAATGTGATAATTGGCGTGACGATCGTAGGTGCGTGTGTTGTGTTGCGCACTCGATTATTGCGATTGCATTTTACGAACCCAGCGAACTTTCGGTTTACCACCGACAAAGCTCTGGCCTTTCAATAGCTCTGCGACGTACCGCTGGGGTTTCTTTTTGCCCGGTACTTTGAAGCTGTCTCCTTTTTGAATGATAGGTCTCAGGTCAGGCATGCTACCAAAGTCTCGATGTCCTGCGACCTGGCAGGGAAACCAGTGCCCCTGCCCATCGGAGTCTTGAAGGTAGAATTCCGGATAGCAATGTCCTGGAACCCAGATGCAGCGTGCTGGAATTTTTTTTAATCGGCACATCGCTACGAAAAGCGAGGTCATTTCTTCACAATCGCCTTTGCCATCCTTCAAGGCAGCGGCGGCCCCTTTCAGCTTGGTTGAGAATTCGTACTGAACATTATCTCGGACCCAGTCATAGATCGCTTCGACTTTTTTCCAGTCGTTGGTTGCATCTTGCCCCAGGTTTCTCGAGGCCGCCCGGATTCGTGAATTGCTTGTTTCGATGTAGGGACTGTTTCCCAGGAATCGCTTCATTGAGCGGGGAACCTTTTTGGGCGATTTTAGCATGCTCGTGTCTTGCGGACTTTCGATCGCCTGACGGGTAATTTCATAAGTGACTAAAGCTTGGGCTGTTTCGCCTGGTCCGATATATGGTATTGAAACGATCATCTGTTTTACGCCGCCGCCGAGAACTCGAAACTGGACGTTCTTGACGTGTTTTGAGAAATTCTCATCGACAATCTGGACTTGTTGCTCCGGCCAATCCGTAAAAACTGGCATGCTGGCTACCAGGCCTCGGCAATTTCCCACCGCAGAAATTGTGACTCCAACTTGCCATTGGCTGATTCCTTCACCAACGAATTGCACACCTCCCGAAGTATTGTCTTGTGCTGGAAGTTTGTTGGCAGCGATGACAACAAACAAGACCGTTGTAATGACAAACAGGATTTTATTCACGTTGTCAGTTTCCCGAAGACAGGGTGTCGGAATTGACTGCGCTGACCCGCCGTCGTCTTGCCAGGTCAGTGCCGTTTTCACCAATGTAGTTTTCGACGCTCTGCAGGCCGCCGATCTACTTTCAATACTTCACGACTCTTATGATTCGAAGAATTGCTTTCCTTCTATGTTAGCATCCGTATAGCATCGCAGCGGTTTGAGGCCATGCAAAACACGGCAGGAGAAAGCTATGCCAGACAGAAAACAACGGTAATCGCTGCATTGCGGGTGAATCTCAGCCAGTTTTTTGACTCAGCCGCATTGCTGAATTCTAGAGATAATCAGTCCAGCCACGTTGTCGTAGCTGTTCTACCACGTCTCGGATAGCCTCTTCATCGTGTTTGTTTGCCACGAACGTTGCATCGGGCGTACGAATGACAAGGCAATCTTTGAGTCCAAGCGTGACGATCAAATGGTCGTTATCAGTATGAACGATACAACCGGCGGTATTGATACCGAGGTGCTTGCCAACCACAGTATTTCCATCAGAGTCATGGCCCTGTGTGCGTGCAACCGCTTGCCAGCTACCTACGTCATCCCAGTTAAAGGGTGCCTCGATAACGACGACATCTTCATGGCGTTCCATTACTGCATAGTCGATTGAACGTCCCTGAATCTTGCTGAATTCTTGTTTGAAGATGGTGTCGAATTTAGGTGTGTTGGCAGCTTCCACAATGCGATTCAGGCGTTCGTGCATTTCTGGTTCAAATCGCGCTAACGCGGCGTCGATCGTACTGGCCTTCCAAACGAAGATGCCAGCATTCCATAGGAAATTACCATCGGCCAGGAATTTCCGTGCCAGATCGGCATCCGGCTTTTCTCGGAAACGGCAAACCTGAAAAGTGTTGAGTTCTTTTGGCTGGATACCAGAGAGCGTGATGTGTTCGCCGCGTTCGATGTAGCCAAAACTCTCCGCCGCATAAGTCGGGCGAATTCCGAAGGTCACTAATCGTTCACTCCGATCCTCTATCAGCCGCAGCGCATGGCGAATGGTTTGCTGAAACGATGCTACGGTTTCGATTTGGTGATCTGCAGGCATGACGATCAGCGTTGCATCGGGATCTCGCTTCAAGATGGTCGCGGCCGCCAGTCCGATGCATGCCGCGGTATCACGTTTGCAAGGTTCACCGAGCAAAGATTGGGGAGACAGGTAGGGTAATTGCTGCGAGACTTGTGTGACGAGTGCCTGATTTGTCACGACCATCACATTGTCCTGCGTGACGAGACCATTCAGGCGTTCCGCAGTCGCCTGCAACATTGTTTGCGAGCATCCGAAGTGGAGGAGTTGTTTGGGTAATTTGGATCGACTGGCCGGCCAAAAACGTGTTCCGGCGCCTCCTGCCATGATGACCGCATGTAACATTGCTTTGACCGAATTCAGGGGACAAGGACAACTAGCCCATTCGACATGTGTGATGGGAGATTTCGTCAATCATCCTGATTGGCGAAATCTCTGCAACCGCTACGCGAGGTTGCTCTTGGCTTGCCAGGCAAAACCGGAGACTTGTCTGGCAGGTTGGCTTGAGGCTGTTTAGCGTTGAGATCTTCAGATCGTGGATGACCTGTCGAGGAAGGGAGTTGCAACTCAGGTAGACACAGCCCATTGCCAATTGGTCGCGAAACTAAAAGGGCCTCAGATTTTGGGAGAAACCGGATTATCTCGCCCTCGGTGCATTCTGCCACGAGTCTCTTGGGGGCATTGGCGGGCAGAAATCACTAGTGGTCCTGAAGCTGTTGCCGGATATCGGCATACAATTGGTCAGCGAAATGGATCATGTATTCGAAGTCATTGCCACACTGTACCCAGTCGACCCCGAGTTTGCGCACCTTGAGTGCGTAGTCAACGGTGGCCCCCATGCCAAGTCCGACGTATAGTCCCGCAGCATGTGCTTTATCTGCAATCTGCTTGATCGCGTCTAGAACTCGTGGGTGGTCAATTTGCCCCAGCATGCCCATCGATCCGGAAAGGTCGTTTGGTCCGACCACGAGTGAGTCTAGCCCTGGGATAGCCACGATTTCGTCGAGTTGTTCCAGGGTTTCTACTGTTTCAATTTGTGCAACGACGAAGACATTGTCATTGGCATGTTGCAGGTACTCGTTACCACCAAATCGAGCGTAATTAGTAGGCCTGCGTGGCCCGAAGCCTCGTGTGCCAGCATCCGGGTATCGGCATGCATCGACAAATTGTTTGATTTCATCGACCGTCGTACTGCGTGGAAGAATCACACCTTCGGCGCCGGTGTCCAAAACGCGTTTGGTCCAGGCAATTTCCAGGCTGGGAACACGAACGATCGATGCGACCCCACCGGCGCGCGCCGCGATCAAGTGCGACAGGAGACTCTCCAGGCTAGTGGGGTTGTGTTCCAGGTCGATCCAGACGAAATCCGCGCTTGGTGCGATCGCTTCGGTAACACTGGGGTCATAGAAAGTGATTCCCGGGCCAAGGCAGAGTGCTCCGGACGCGAGTTTTTCTCGGAACTTATGAATGTTGCAAATCACGCGTGGATCCTTAAGGATTTACCAGGCAGGAAAGTTCTGGGAGACGTATTTGAAGTGCCGGTTGAAGTGGGACTAGGCACAGCTGGGGTTGGTTGTCGTCGTACGTCGACGTGCGATCAGTAAAGAGCGATGGCACGTCCAGGGCCACCGTGGCAGCCTTGAATCTTGACAGGAGCAAAGAGGAAATACGCCTTCTCGGGAAGTCCACCAAGGTTGGTAAGAAATTCCACACCCACGACTCCCCGTGACCCCAATGCCCAATACGTTTTCAACGCATTCTTGGGATCGACACCACCGAGAGTTGGCCCGTCGGTGCCGATGCAGCGGATTCCCCGGTCTGCGAGATACATTGCACTTGCAGGTGTCAACGCCGGCCAGCCCTCGGTGACGCCATTAATCGGATCTGCGAGGCAGGCGCTACCTTCAGGGAACTTTTTCATGTGTCGATCGGTATGTCCGCTACGAAAAAGAACGACGTCGCCGGGTTTGAGCTGGCCGTGTTCTGTTTCATATTGCTTGATAATACTAACAGTAATTTCCGGGGATGCTGGCCAGACGGCCCTGGTTGTGGACCCGACGAGCGAGCTTACATCGATGATGCGTGCCCAGCCGCAAGTTTGCGAAAGGGGCACTTGTTCTGTGGTTACCGCGGACACACCTCGAGGACCAAAGTCGCGTTCGTATTCATCCAACGCGATACGATCTTCCGGCGCGTACACATTCTTATCTATGGCCTTGGGCGGTAACGCGTAGGCCGGCGGTACAAGATGTGTTCCGGCTTGGCTGTCCATGACATGGCCGTGATGGTAAAGCTGTAGATTCTCTGCCCAGGCAAAGTCACACTTCATGTAGCGCTGTCGGTGCTGATCGACACCCTTACCAGGCCAGGTCAAAGGGTATTCAATCGACATGGTTACCGAGAGATCCTGGACGCGTTTATTCTTGGCGGAAGCGATCAACGTCGGTGCTAGGTCGCCCACGATGGCGAAGGATCGGCCTTCACCGTAGGGCCCACCCGCGTGTTTAGGTCCCATCATGCAATAGAACGCTCCTGTGACAGGTAGTTGACCTAGTCCAGTCGCTCCTTCAGTAAAGATTGCACCGTATTTGAGCGCAGCCAGATGGGCTGGGTCTGCGAGCTCAGATGGGAGTGTGCCCATGCTGGGGCTATCGGTGCCAATGTGAAAGACGTTTCGGGATGCGATGTAGTCCATCGTCGTCGGATCTGGGTCGGGATAGCCTGAGTATTGTTTCTCGATCACATCGGCGACGAAACGGCGACCAGCCGGTAGTGGTTGATAGTACTTGTCAGAGTAATCGCTGCGAAAAAGAACAGCATCTCCGAAACGGAAAGGGCGATACTTCGCTTCCCAAGCTTGAACGTGCTGCCTGGTTATAAGCGGGCTCACTCCTGGGGCGCCGGTGTCCAATAGTTCTCTAAGGTCAATGATGCAGGCTTCGCCTACAAATTTCCAAGCCGGTACTTTTTCGGTGAACTCGTTTCCGTAAGGCCCAGAATTAGGAAGCTTTAGTTCTGGTCGAGCTACCGAGTGAGGGGGCACATCCATTTGTGTCCCGGTGTTTCCGTCGATGTTCAGAGTGTCAATGTTGTACGCACTTTTCCTGCCAATTTTCCTTACGTGAGTCAAACGGAACCGGGGGAAACCTTCTGGCCATGTACAGGGGTAGTTTTCCGCGACCAGCAGTGACAGATCGACGAATCGCGATGGTTTCTGTGCATGTGCCAGTGGGGTTGTGAGCAAGAAAAAAATAGCAAACCAACAATAACGCGCAGGCATGGTCTCGCTCCCGATGTGCAATCTGAATGAATATGGCTGGAAACTAACAGCGAATGTAGTTTGAGTACGTTAAGTGCTCTCCGGGGACCGTTATTACATCATGCATACAGATTGTCGAAACTACACCGCGACCCCGATGGCCTTGTTGAGGGCCGGCATGAGTTCCTTGGTGAACAGCTCCATGCTCCGTAGCCAGCTTGCTTTGTCGTCCCAATCGTAGCTCATCAAGGTAAGCATTCCGAACGGCCCGGTTTCTTCGATAAGCTCTAACAGACGCCGGAGCACTTCATCAACGTCACCGGCAATAATCTGTTCTGACATGAGGAAGTCGAGGTTGCATTCACTGTCAGGCATTTCGAGGTCACGTTTGTAGATCTTGCGACCTAGTCCTTTGTCGAACAACCGTCCGATGTACTCAAAATTGCCGCCTAGCGAATTGCTGCGTGCTCGTTCCTGAGCTTCTTTCGTTGTGTCCGCAAGGAAGATCGACCGGGCAACCTTGTACTGGGACCGGTCTGGCGTAACGCCGGCTTCCTGGGCAGCAGCTTCGTAGGTTTTAAAGAAGTCCGCTATGACGTTGCCTGTGACAAGGCAATGTGCGAACGGTTGGTACCCACGGGCCCCGGCCATCTTCATGCTCGATGAGTTGCGGCTCATCGCCGGAATCGCGATTGGCGCATGAGGCTGCTGTAGCGGTCGATGGACAAACCCGATCCCTGTCTCCTCGTCGACACTCTTGTCCAGGTCGATTTTCCAGAATTGTCCGTCATAGTGATATGGTGGGTCGCTTTTCCACAAATACAGAATAATCTCAATGGCCTCCTGCACCATTGCTGATCCAAGTTTCGGGTCGAGTCCGTACAACTCTTGGTCGGCGGTGACACTTCCGGAGCCAAAACAGAGGCTAAGGCGGCCTTTGGACAAGTGGTCCAGGAAGGCTAGCCGGCTCGCGACATGAGCTGGGTGATGTTGTTGCAGGCAGACCGGTGCGGGACCCATGCGGATTGACTGAGTTTCACCTAGTGCACGCGCGATGAAGATCTCGGGCATGACGATGTTCTCATACTTCATCGTATGGTGTTCGCCAATCCAGAACTCTTTGAATCCCAGTTGTTCGGCAGTGCAGATCAGCTCTAGATCTTCGTCAAGACACTGGCTCCACGATTTCTCGGGAGGGTGAAATGGCATAATGAACATGCCATAGTCGATTTGATTTGTCATGGAATATCTCCTGCTTCTTCGTCAGGTTTGTTGGAAGTTGGTGTTCGATAACTCTGTGCCGCAGACCATGAACGTGTCAAAACAACTTGCGTGGCTTTGCTCAAATCTCTGAGCATCATTCACTATTCTTGAGGATCTGAGAATAACCGCCGGAGAAATAGAGTAGCGGTTCTTCCTCTGTTGCGTCGCCGGCCAGAATCTCACCGATGAACATGTCGTGGTCGCCGGCGCGGACGGTGTTGACGATCTTGCAATCGACCCAGGCCAGCGAATCTGCCAGGATGGGTGCCCCTGTTTCAGCTGTCGTAAACTCAAGGTCCGAGAAATCCTTCGGGCCCTTGAACGCAAAGCGATCAGAAATAGCTTGTTGTTTTGCCGACAGAATATTAAGCACAAAGCAGCCGGACTCTGAGAACTGAGTATGGGACTGCCCATCTCGCTTTACACATAGCAGCACCAGGGGGGGATCGAGCGAGAGAGACGTGACTGCGTTGGCCGTCATACCCCAAGTATTGTCACCGTTTCGGGTGCTTGCGACAGTCACGCCTGTCGCAAACTTGCCCATGATCCGTCGCTGGTCTTGAGGATCGAATGTCATCGAGGTCATCCAACTATGGTTGTATTGAAGTAATCAGGCCAGATTGTAGCAGACATTTTCTCCGACTTCTTCCCTCTGTGGACGACAGATCATTCAGCGTGTGGGGTTGTGATCTGGGAAGGGACTTTTGATACTCAGGTGGATCAAGTCGTTGTCTCGCCAGCATGTTGTGTTTCGGTTACCGAGCTGCTGGCTTTTTCGTTTTAGCCATCTCTTCACGGTCAAGATCATGCAACGCACGCATAGCCAAGAAATCATTTCCCGGGCCCGGCAGCTGATGCCCGGTGGTGTCAATAGCCCAGCCCGAGCCTTTGGCGCTGTGGGCGGTGACCCGGTGGTATTTACGCACGGAAGCGGACCGTATTTATTTGACGTCGATGGCAACCGTTACATCGATTATGTACTGTCATGGGGCCCTATGATTCTTGGGCACGGGCACTCTGAAGTAACCAGTGCGATTCAAGCAGCGGTCCAGCGGGGTACTAGTTTTGGCGCACCAACTCAAGCTGAGAATGATCTGGCGGAGTTGATTATTGAAGCAGTTCCCTCGGTCGAGAAAGTCCGGCTCGTAAATTCGGGAACCGAGGCGACGATGAGTGCGATTCGCCTTGCCCGGGGCTATACACAACGTGATGTGATCATCAAGTTTGCCGGCAACTATCACGGCCATGTGGATAGCTTGCTGGTTGCAGCTGGTAGTTCCGCTGCAACGCTCGCAGTCCCGGATTCACCAGGTGTTACAGCTGGTACAAGCCAAGACACGGTAATCCTTCCCTACAACGATATATCTGCAGTGAAAGAAGCGTTTCAACAGCACGGCGATCGGATTGCCGGCGTGATTTTAGAACCGGTTGTGGGGAATATGGGCTGTGTTCCAGCGAGTCAGGAATTTCTCGCTGCATTACGGGAGTTAACCGAGCACTACGGGGCCCTGCTCATTTTTGATGAAGTGATGTCGGGCTTTCGAGTAGCCTATGGAGGTGCACAGCAATTGAGGGGCGTCATTCCTGACCTGACTACACTAGGAAAAATTGTGGGTGGGGGAATGCCGATTGGTGCATATGGAGGCAAGGCCGAGATTATGGACCAGATGTTGCCCAACGGAAAAGTCTTTCAGGCCGGTACGTTGAGTGGTAATCCGATTGCGACAGCCGCCGGCATTGCGACGTTAAAGATCTTGCGTGATGAATCGATCTACGTGGAATTAGAGCGTAAAGCAGCTGACCTTGCCGCAGGGCTGCAGTCAGCTATTGGAGATGCAGATGCCCATGTTGCTCGTGTGGGTAGCATGTTGACGCTGTTTTTTCATTCACAGCCAGTTTCTCATTGGGAAAACGCGGCCCAATGTGACACTGATCGTTTCGCACGATTTTTTTGGGGAATGTTGGACCGCGGTATCTACCTGCCATGTAGTCAATTTGAGGCAGTGTTCCTTTCGACTTGCCACCAAGAAGAAGACATTCGACAGACAGTTGAGGCTGCGCGCGAAGTGTTTGCGGAGATTTGACTCTTATGGCTTTCTGGGTGTCTGTGCTGGCTTTACATGGCTACTTGCTCTTGCGTTCACGACACCAGGCGGAAATTGCAATGGCTCACCGCATTTAGGCAGTCCACCGGTAGGTGGGTAACGGTTGATCCGGCAACCGCTCTCCATGTGGTAGTGAGTCGGTCAGATTCTATATAGTTTGTCCATCTTATCAGCCGATGAATCTTTGCGAGTGTAGGTTTGCTTGCACTAGTGTCGCGCTGATTCTGTGGTGCATTTCGGCGTCGCATCGTTGTGTGCAGGCAAACTCTTTCGCTGCGTGATTTTTCACACGAGAAAGGGGACGCGGACTCGAATGTGGTGCAGCAGTTGTCAACAGGATGTTCCCGGAATTGCATCACCAAGTGGTGTTACTGCAGTCGGGTGCGCACGTTGTGGCAGCGCGCTAACGATCGAACACGGATCCCGGTCGACGATTGATTTTGCGGAACCAGGCAGTGCGACTGCGTGCGGTCCAACAGATTGTCTTGCTGTCGAAAAGGTGTTTGAGTCAGGTACTGCTTCAGCACGTCTCGAATGGGAACGTTGTGAGTGGGATGCGGATCTCCCACACCCTGACTTCGCGTTGCACGACTTAGCAGAACCCCAGACTGTCAAACGTTACCTGCCGATTACATCTGAACCACAGGCGCCGTTACGGGAGACGCCTTCGCAATGGAGAAGTGCCGGCGGCGAATCTAAGACCGCGCGGGGCTTGAACCAACGACGTCTGGGATGGTGTTTTGTTGCCTGGGGATTAGGTAGCGTTGTGCCATGCGGTTCATGGGCGATGTGGTTTGTTGCCCAAAATGACAGCCTCTGGATGTTTGCAACGCTGGCGGCATTTATGTCACTGGTAGTCCTTTTGTTTGGCCTTGTTCTAACCCTGCATGCGCAGGCTCGGCAGGTTGAGGCGATCGCTGGCATCTTGCAGTTTTTCGTGCGCGAAACTAGGCAACTGCGGGCCGACGGTGCCGGCGTTGTGAAAGATGCTCAGCCGCGCGCATCGCAGTATGCGAACGATCAACGCCAAAGCCGTGCAGCTTGATTCAATTTTGGAGTCTAGGCCTGCCACGCCGGTAGTAACTTCAAGTGACGACTGACGGTGGGCTGCGCACTGAATCATTGCAGGCATCGTAGCACCGTGCTCGCTTCCGTCCCTGACACTGCTCAGTGACCCCGTATCTTCTACCTGAATCAAGGATTCGATGTGGCAACTTTAGCAGGGCGCCAATCGACAAGATGTAATTCGACCGTGCGACGACCGGCGAACTCGTTGATGACTGGGCGGTATGCGACATCAATCGGCGTTTTGAGTTGAGTCATTTCGTCCGCCCAGTCACCTTGTCCAAAAGCCACGGCGCGCAGTTTTGTTGCGTGTTGCGAAAGTCGTACGGTCAGGTGACGTTCGCCTCCTCCCATCCGTTTGGGCTGATCGATTTCTACGCAGCTGGCACAGAGAACCGGGCGCGGGTTCCCTTGTCCAAATGGAGCCATTTGTTCGATCTGTTCGACCGTGCCCAAGGTAAGTTGTGATAACGGTGCTTCGGCATCGATGTGAACTTCTGGGATACGGGAATAGTCATTGATCTCACTTGCCGCAAATTGCTGAAAGTCTTCTCGGAATGCGTCGATGTTGTCTTCAGAGATTTGCAGGCCTGCTGCCGCTTCGTGTCCGCCGTGTGAAATCAAATGCGCAGTACAGTGCTGCAGTGCTGCGTGAAGGTTTAGCCCACAGGCACTGCGGCCGGAGCCGATCCCAGGTTTGCTGCCGAGCGTATCGGTAGAAATAAGAATTACCGGTCGATTGTGTTTTTCCGCTAACCGTCCAGCGACGATGCCAATAATGCCTGCATGCCAACCTCGCCCGACAAGTACTAACGCAGAATCTTGATCGGGGTCTGTCGTTTCCTTCACCTGTTTGGAAGCGGCTAATTGAACACTGCGTTCAAGGCTGACTCGGCTCTGGTTCAGTTCGTGAATATAAGCGGCTAACGCTGTGGCCCGTTGAGGGGATTCCGTAACAAGCAGTTCTACACCGAGTTGGGCCTGGCCGAGTCGCCCGGCAGCGTTCAATCGCGGAGCAAGTGAAAAGGCGATGTCATCACTTGAAAGTGATGTTTTCTTGTCCAGTTGGGTTAGTTGCATCAGCGCCTGCAGCCCAGGCTGCGCCCGACCTTGCAAACTTCCCAGGCCGTGGCGTACGAGAATGCGATTTTCGTCCAGCAAGGGAACCATGTCGGCTACGGTTCCAATTGCCGCAATCCCCATCGCGGACATCAGAAAATTCCGCATCGGCACGCTGACCTTTTTTGCCTGGCTTGCTTGTTGACAAAGCGCCCAGGCGACCTTGAAGGCCACGCCGGCACCGCACAGGTACCCGAACGGATAGTGGGTGCCCGGCAGCCGCGGATGGACGATAGTAGCGGCTTGGGGTAGTTCGCTGCCCATCTCATGGTGGTCGGTGATTATCAATTCGATTCCGAGTTCACGTGCTGTTTCAGCTTCGGAAACGCTAGCGATGCCACAGTCCACTGAAATGACTAGCGATGCGCCCCGTTCTGCCAGACTGCGTAAAGTATCGTGTTTCAGGCCGTAGCCCTCTTCGAGTCGATTGGGGATGTGGTATCCGACGTCAGCCCCGATGAGTTTCAGGCAAAGGTAGAGGATTGCAGTCCCCGTCATGCCGTCGGCATCGTAGTCACCATGGATGACAATACGTCTACCTGCTTTCATGGCCGCCAGCAGACGTTCTGCAGCATCCGTCGCACCGGGTAGCTCGCCTGGGTCTCGAAGACCGGACAGTCGCGTGTCCAGGAAGCTCGCGACTTCTTTAGGCTGATAGAACCCGCGCGCAACCAGTAGCTGTGCTACGATCGAAGGCACCCCGGCCTGGCTGGCAAGGTCTTCAATTCGTCCGGCGTCGTGTGTGGGAATGCGCCAACGCTTATCCATAGCGTCCCAAGGAATTCGACATCCTGATGAATTCGGGAGGTTACTTTAATAGAGCGCGAATGACCGTTGGTTGGCTCTTTGCGAGGTCTGGCGAGTACACCTTGTCGAGGATATCGCTAATATTCCCCATGCAAAATGAAGGCCTGGCGGGCCACATTTCAGAGCGTTTACTTTTTCTTTTCCACATGCATCGTATGCTTGCGCAGCCGCGGACTATATTTTTGCAAGCGTAATTTCTCACCGCCCGGTTTGCGGCGCAAAGTATAGTTGTAGTCGCCAGTTTCTTCGCAAACGAGGAAGATGACTTCAGCTTTCTTTCCTCTCTTGGCCATCGCAGGTCGTCCTTACTACTTGGTTCGATTCTCGTGCGGCACTGCCTTCTCGTGTGACAATGCTCCACAGATGACCGCTTATCTTAGCGAAACCCGTAGGCTAGTGTAACCGTTGCCCGCTCATTCGGCTCATTCGTGGGGATGGCGTTTGACCAGGGCCACTGGTTCCGGCCAAACGCATTAAGGTCCGTAAACACCACGTATGCTATCAGTTAGGAATTCGCTCAGAGCCTGGCTGCGGTTCGAATGCCACACCAGATTAAATGTAGTAACCAGAGGCAGAGCTTGCGTTTACAGGCAAATTGGGTACCTTTAATAGTAGGGTCCTTCGTTGCGGTGCGGGCCTGTTCTTGAGGGCAAATATCTCCTAGCTCAGAAAGCCCTGGAATGGCGACTGAACTTTCCGGCAGCGAATCTGGCATCGAAATCACAGATTCGACTGAAATTTCGCAGCGCCCCCCTGCACTTCCGGGTGCTGAAGCAGATGCTCAGCAACGTCCATCCGAGCAGGCCAGCACACCGGCCGCGGAAGCGGCGGAGCAGGAAGCTGAAGAGCAGTCGGAAGAACCGAGGAAGAGCCGGTTCATATTACTCAATGCCGTGCCCAGCTGGCTTGTCAGCCTGGTGGTTCATAGTGTCGGGTTGATGGTCTTGGCTTTGATCATGTTGCCGCTTACGGAAAAAAAACAGCTATCGATGGTGAGCCCTGGGGAGGTAAGTGACCAGGTCGAAGAGTTCGAGCTGGAGGAGTTTGAGCCTCTGGAGGTCGAGGAATTGGTGACCGAGGCTGTCGTAGCGGTTCCGACGGAAAAGACGAGCGAACCGAACATGCCTACTGCTGATGACTTGGATCCACCGGCGGCGATGCAGGTAGAATTGGTGGACGTGAGCAGCCGAGTAGCTCCCAAATCTGACTTGATGGCGACGATTGGCGCGGCAACAGGGACTGGGCTTTCCGGTCGATCGGATGCAATGCGCAAACAATTAGCCGCTAAAGCGGGGGCAACCAAAGGTAGTGAAGCAGCCGTTGCCAGGGCGCTGAAGTGGTTGGCGCTCCATCAGCTTCCCAATGGCGCCTGGAGTTTTGATCACCGCCCATCACCGGCTTGTCGAGGAAAGTGCCGGAACCAAGGGAACCTCGCTACATCATTCAATGGTGCAACAGCGATGGCTTTGCTGCCGTTCTTGGGGGCAGGTCAAACGCATCAGGAAGGTAAGTACCGTCGTGTCGTTGAAAAGGGATTGTATTTTCTCTCTAACAACATGAAGGTTCGGCCCGGTCCGCGAGGCGAACTGTCCGACGCAGGAGGCCGCATGTACTCACATGGTCTGGCGTCAATTGCACTGTGTGAAGCGTACGCCATGACGAATGATCAGAGTTTGCTGCAACCTGCTCAGTATGCAGTGAACCACATCGTGTTTGCGCAAGATCCGGTGGGCGGCGGTTGGCGGTATTCGGCTAAGCAGCCGGGCGATACATCGGCAGTTGGTTGGCAGCTGATGGCATTGAAGAGTGGGCATATGGGCTACTTGCAGGTGCCACCACAAACGGTTGCCAAAGCATCTATGTTTCTGGACGCGGTGTCTATTCAACAGGGTGCGTTTTATGGCTATACATCACCTGGCCGTGGACCAGCTACCACTGCTGTGGGCTTGCTTTGCCGCATGTATTTAGGTTGGAAGAAGGATCAGCCTGGGTTGCAGGCAGGAGTCAAGTTTTTGAGTAAGACTGGGCCGCTGAAGACAAATATGTACTACAACTATTACGCCACGCAGGTCCTTCGCCATTGGGAGGGGCCGGAATGGACTGAATGGAATAATGAAATGCGAGAATGGTTAGTTGATTCTCAGTCCCAGCGTGGGCATGAAAACGGTAGTTGGTACATGGGTGGCGGCCACTCCGGCCAAGGTGGCAGATTGTATTGCACATCGATGGCGACAATGATCCTCGAAGTCTATTACCGCCATATGCCCATCTATCGCAAGCAGGCTGCTGAGGAAGATTTTCCTTTGTAGACGCCGTTTGTTGTCTGCGCCATGCGTCTCGACCGTTTGTCGGTTGGCTATCCCCCCCCTGATTTTTCCGCCGCTAGGCATTGGTGCATGATTCGTTACAGTGGCCGGACCCGAATTTGCAGGGAATCCAGTTTCCGTGGGGGTTAACAAGCAAGCTTCGTAGCCTTCTGAATGCCCATCAATTCCGCGGTCTGTTGGTGGCATAATACTGCCGCTGCCGAGGCCGCCGGGTTTGTCTTCCCTTCCTGAGCGTGATTGCAGTGGCGCTGATTCAGTTCAGTGAATTATGGGGCAAACATCGAACCACTCGCGATGGAATTGTTGCATCCATTGGTGGCTGGTAGCGGGACCCCACTCTCCGGGTTCATAAAGTTCCAGCGGCGGCGCATTTCCGTTTTGCCAGGCATTGAGAATTGGGTCGACGATTTGCCATGCTAATTCAACTTCGTCGCTACGCGCAAAAAGACTGGCATCGCCATTGATCGCATCGAGCAGTAGTGGCTGGTAAGCGTCGGGTAATTGCTTGGAATAGCCTTTCTGGAAACGGAAGTCGAGGCTGGCTAACCGTGGTTGCATACCCCCATCCGGTACCTTGCTCTGGAAATGTAATTGAATGCCTTCTGCAGGTTGTATTTGTATGACCAGACGATTGGCTCCAATGTCAGTCGACCCATCGCCAAACAGCAAGTGGGGAGGCTTACGGAATTGGATGACGATTTGTGTTGTTCTGCAGGACATTGCTTTCCCACTGCGCAAATAGAAAGGCACACCATTCCAGCGCCAGTTGTCAATCTGCAGTTGAATTGCCGCGTATGTAGCAGTTTGGCTGTCGTGAGATACGCCTGGTTCGCGCCGGTAGCCTTCGTATTGCCCGCGTATGGTGTGGCTGGAAAATTCCTGATGGTGGAGTGGGCGAACAGCCTGCAGAACCTTGACTTTTTCGTCTCGAACGAGGTCGGCTGCAAAACGTGGTGGGGCCTCCATGGCTGTGATGGTTAATAATTGCAGCAAGTGGTTCTGAAAGAAGTCGCGGAGGACTCCAGCACTGTCATAGTAGCCGCCGCGCCGGCCGACCATGAGTTCCTCGGCAACCGTAATTTGTACATGGTCGATGTAGTTGCGATTCCAGATGGGTTCAAAAATGCTGTTGGCAAAACGCAAGACAAGCAAGTTTTGGACAGTTTCTTTTCCTAGATAATGATCGATCCGAAAAATTTGTTTTTCACCAAACACGTTGTGTAATGCCTGGTTCAGTTGGTGTGCGGATGTAAGGTCGGTGCCAAAAGGTTTTTCGATGACCACCCGCCGCGGACCAGTTCCCTCCGTGGCCATGTTGTGGACGCCCAGCTGTGTAACTGCTTGCGTGTACAGGTGTGGTAGCGTTGCGAGGTAGTACAGTCGCGCGCTTGGAGAATCTGATTCGAGTTTGTCGAGATAATCACGGAGTTTGCCGAAGTCTGAGTTGCGGTTGATATCACACGCAAGGTAGTGGAGTTGGCTTGCAAACTGGTTCCATCCGCTTGGAGAAAAACTGGCTCCGGAGAATTCGGCCGTAGTTGCTTCCAGTTTCTGCTGCCACTCTGCGCTGGTCAGTGGTGATCTGGAAACTCCCACAACACGACAGTTTTTTGGAAGTCGATTTTTCTGGAACAGTTGGTAAAGGGCGGGAACGAGCTTGCGGCTCGTGAGGTCTCCTGACGCACCGAAAATGACTATTGTCTGATCCATGATTCCGGTTAATGACAAGTGTGTTGGCTGGCACGACAAGATAAGTCTGTCAGTAACATAACTTAATGTGAACGTTCTTGACGCAGGGCAATCCTCTGTGGTGGCCACCAGGGACATGGTGCTGTCACTGGATTAGCGCAACACAGATCCAGTTACTGGACCGCCAGGGGACTATAGTGGCGGTTCGTGAACAAGTTGCCGGCAGTCCGCATGTTAGAATCGCATTGCGGTAAATCCACCATCAACATACAGATCTTCACCGGTAACAAAACTGCCAGCTTGTTGTGAAACCAGCAGCAGAACAGCGCCCACGAGTTCTTGAGGCTCTCCAAATCTGGCCATCGGTGTTTGTGCCATGATTTGTGAGACGCGTTGCTCGTCCAGGATGCGGCGATTTTGTTCGGCTGGAAAAAAACCTGGGCACAACGCATTAATACGCACATTGTGAGACGCATATTCGCGGGCCAGATTCTGAGTCAAGTTCACAACGGCTGCTTTGGATGCTGAATAAGCAAACACACGCGACAGGGGTAACTGACTTGTAACACTCCCGATGTTCAGGATCGCCCCACCTCCTGTTTTGGCCATCGCAGGTGCGAACAGTTGGCATGCCAAATGGGTCGCGGTGAGATTTCCGTCGATTACACGGTGCCAGTCGGCGTCTTCGATTTCTTCATGAGAGGTTGCAGAATTGACACCAAAACAATTGACGAGAATGTCGGTGCGGTCCCAGTCTCGATCTACTCCATCGCGAAGCGTTTGTAGCGAATCACGACAAGTAGCATCGACCTGTTGAAAGCTTGCTTCACCACCGAAGTCGGTGATTTGGTTAACTCGTTCTGTACCACGTGACTCGTTGCGCCCGGCTACGATAACCCGGGCCCCTGCCTGGGCTAACCCCTCAGCAATTGCTCCGCCGAGAACTCCGGTGCCACCGATGACGATTGCCGTTTGCCCCTCTAGTCCAAACAGATTCTGGAGGAAATTTGCGGGATTCATAGACAGCTGCTGTTGAAGGAGGACGGTATATGCGGAAATCAGGTTTTGCATCCTGCGGGAGCATCTGCAGAATACCAGCAGAGTGTGACGAAGGCGAGGTGACAGAGTATTTCTAGATGTCTTGCAAAAGGGGGCGTCGCGATCCGGGCCACGGAGGTATTTGAGTAGATTGGCCAACGACGTGGGCGTTGGTGCGAAGTTTCCAGGTTCCAGCCACTCGGAGTGAATTGCTATTCGCAGCGCGGATCTCGAGGGGCTCCAGAGATCATGACATGCATGTTTGCAATGCCAGTCCTGAAGCATTGCGGGTTTGCTTGATACACGCCGGTTGACCACGTGTAATTGCCGTACTAGGTTGGTGGCGACTGCCTCTTCGAACAAGAGGTTCTGATTGTTGATTTGTCCGAAACAGGTCAGTTTCTTCATAGCAGTTGTCACGCTCTTCTCGCTTGCCGCCGTTTTCTGTGCAGAGGATTACATTCATGCGTCTACTAAGAAGTGCCTTTCAGGTCCTGCTTTTTTCGTTGTTGCTTGTTTTATCTGCACAAGGTTTAGGTGCGCCCTTGAATCAGCTTACCGACGCTGAGAAGCGAGGTGGCTGGAAGTTGTTGTTTGATGGAAAAACGACCGCTCAATGGCGCAACTATCGGCGTCAAGGCATCGCTGCGGGATGGGTAGTAAAAGATGGCGCGCTGGTGCGCTCTACAAACGGTGCCGGTGATATCGTCACGACAAAGCAGTACAAGTGGTTTGAATTGTCGATCGAGTACAAGATCTCTAAAGGTGGTAATAGTGGGATTATGTTCCACGTCACAGAAGAAGAGTCGCAGCCTTGGCAAACGGGACCTGAAGTACAGGTTCAAGACAACGTAGACGGACATGACCCACAAAAAGCGGGGTGGTTGTATCAGCTGTACAGCCCCACGAAACCTGACTGGGCCAAGCGCTTTGAGGCGCAGGTCGGGTACAAGAGCCCGGAAGTTGATGACTCCACTCGTCCGGCAGGTCAGTGGAATCATGTTTATTTGCGTGTCTCACCGTTGCAGAGTGAAGTCGTGGTGAATGGTGTGAGCTACTACTACTTCAACAAGGGAGATGACGATTGGAATCAACGCGTGGCAAAAAGCAAGTTCGCGAAAATGCCACGGTTTGGTAAGGCTTCGGTTGGTCATATTTGTTTGCAAGACCATGGCAACCTGGTTTCGTTCCGCAATATCAAGATCAGACGTTTGCCCGAAACGGGCGTTGTTCCTGACGTCAATGACGGAGTGTTGGGGTTGCAGTCGGTTCCGGCCTTTCCAAAGTTGAAGTTGAGCGGATGGGAAGCAGTGGATGAGGAAGGGAAGGTGCGCAAATTGCGACCGATGGTGTTGACGAACGCGGCTGACGGTAGTGGACGTATCTTTGTCGCTACCCAACGTGGTGTCGTGCACTCATTCGATGAAAAAGACCGCGAGACAAAGGTGTTCCTGGATATAGCAGACAGAGTGCAGCCGTGGACAGATGATGATGAAGAGGGACTGCTCGGTCTGGCTTTTCATCCACGGTTCAAAGAGAACGGCGAGTTGTTTGTCTATTACAGTTCGCGTGCTGAACCACGCACATCCATCGTTTCGCGATTTCGCGTTGCTGAGTCAGGTGGGCAGCATGCAGACGCGAACAAGGAAGAGGTTCTGATGAAGATCCCTCAGCCGTTTTCAAATCATAATGGGGGTAGTTTGGTTTTTGGGAATGACGGATTTCTCTACATCGCTTTGGGGGATGGAGGGGGACGAAATGACCCGATGCATCATGCACAGAACCTGAAAACATGGATGGGATCGATTCTCAGAATTGACGTGGATCGGAAGCAGCAGGGGCTGGGTTATGCAATTCCCCGCGACAATCCTTTTGTTGATCGGCCGCACGCGAAACCGGAGATTTTCGCATATGGATTTCGGAATGTCTGGCGGCTCTCGGTAGATCGGAAAACAGGTTTGATTTGGTGTGGCGATGTAGGCCAGGATCTCTGGGAAGAAATCAATATACTTCGCAGCGGTGGGAATTATGGTTGGAGTGTGCGCGAGGGGAACTATGGATTTGGAAATCAGCCGGGTGTGCGCCCCGAGCAAACGGTGGCGCCTTGCTGGGAATACGACCACCAGATTGGGAAATCGATTACTGGAGGAGTTGTGTATCGCGGTCATAAATTGCCAGAGCTTGCCGGTCATTATCTGTTCGGTGATTACATCAGCGGCAGAATCTGGGCCCTGCATTATGACACGAAATCCGAGAAACCAATTCGCAACATGGTTGTCTTGAAGCAAGGCACGCCTGCGATCGCGTTTGGCGAAGATGAAGCTGGCGAGGTTTACTATCTGGTAGAGACGGTCAGTGGTAACGGAATTCAGAAATTTTCCCGCAGCAAGTAGGGGAATCCGGTAAGCAGATTTCTAAGAGTCACCGGACAGTTGCGATCCTGACTATTCGTCTTGGACCGTCGCCGTCAGTTCTTCTCTCTCAATGACACCGTCGTTATTGAGGTCTGCTTTGGCAATTCGGGCGTGTTCACGGTTCTCAGCAGGCATCTTTGCTACTTCCTCTTTATCGAGCACGCCGTCCTCGTTTTGGTCATGGGCGTTGAAGATGTGGCCGACGATGAATCCTGCCCCCACTTGCATCATGTTGTCTGCAGAGGTTGCTGGCTGGGGGTGCTGTCGTATGCTGTTGAGTAACTCGATTTTGTCGACACTGCTATCACCATTGGCATCAGCGTTGGCCAGGTATGCTGCGGCGCCATCCTGTGGAATTTCGTTTGCGTCAAGTTTTCCATTCTTGTTCAGATCAAATTCTCCCAGCACTTCACTCACGCGAGTTGATTCCGGCGTTGCGGAAACGGGTGCCAGTTCTCCTTCCAATTCAATGCGGATTTCCTGGTTCTGGTCAGGACTACTCGAAACGGTGATTGTAAGGGGGCTCTGGTTAGGATTGCGAAATTGCATCGGTGTCCGTGCTGTTGGGCTTCCAAATGCCTGCTGTGTTGGTTGGTAGGCAACAACGCCGACTTTATGCTGGCCAGGGTAAGCACCGGGCAGTGACCTCGTTCGGGAAAGTGTGCGGAGTGTGAAACGCCCTTTTGCATCAGTCATTCCAAATGCGCCAGTGAGGCTTTTCCGCAAAGGGACTGTCGTAACTTCAGCGTGACCTAATGGGGCGCCATTCATAAGGACGATCCCGTGGGCTTCGACTAACGGAGGTTCGAGCAAATCGCTGAGCATCTGTTCGTTTCCATACAATGTCCAAAGCCACGCAGCGATCAGGAGCAGGAGGGCTAACGGAAGCACACACTTGAATACATTGGCAAAACGCAGCTGGACGGGTTTCGCAGAGGCTGCAACGTCGGTGCTTGTGGTTTTGAGATTAGCGTTCGTGTCAGGTGAGCTTGTCATCAAACCGCGAGTTTCCTGAAGGCGCGTATTGTTCGAGCGTGAGAAATAATTCAAGGGGCATCGGTGGGCGGTTTTTCATGCTCCAGGGTTATAGTGCTTTTCTTCTTGTTCCTGGTAGCATCGCTTCACATCACAAATACTAACCGGCCGGCGCGTTTTTTTCAGCGCCGAGGGAAATGTGCAGGTAGCCTGTTTGACGCGAGATTCCTCCGGCGATTTGCTGCAGCTGCCACAGGAAAGCGGCGTTCACCTGGAAGAATCGAACCTTGGTTGTGAATGCTGTAGGGATTTGAGTCGAGATTGACCGGTCAAAAGGCCATTCCTAGAATGGCCGTGCAAATTGCGGGTAAGCGAAGGTACTGTTCCTTACGGAGCGCTGGTAACGGAGCGCTGGTACTGTTGAACGTCACAGGAGGTGATGCGCGGCTCAACCGCTCCTTCCGCGACGTTATGTGCTTGCCAGGAAATGAGTGTGTCATGTTGAGTTACTGTGAACGAACTAGGCCCGGAACTGTGGATTTGGGGGCTGCGGGCGCGGTGGCTCGTGAGTTGCAGGATTCCGTGTGACGCTAAGTTAATATTGGCAATTGAACAAGATGCGATATGCCAGACTGGAAGCCATTGTCTAGGGACCGCCTCTCGCCGCGCCGGATGCCTGTGAGTGTCCGTGTGATGGCGCTCTGGCTGGTGGCGTTGCATTGTCTGTCCAGTTGGGCACAGGATGTCGTAGTCGTTCGCAGTAAAGACACGCGTACAGTGGCGACACGTAAGGGGGAAGTGCTTGATTACACGGGTGAATCATTGACACTTCGGCTCTTATCGGGGCGGACGCAGCGGATTGAATCGAATCGTGTGTTGAGTCTTGAAACAAAACGGACGGAATCGCATAAGTTGGCCGCACGTCTGTTTCAACGGGGTAAATACGAAGCAGCACTTCAGAGTTATCGATTGGCTGAACGCGAGGAAAAACGCAGCTGGATGCTCCGCGAAATTTTTGCGAAGGAGGTGCAGTGCTTTCAGAACAAAGGTGACATGGTTGCCGCTGCGCAACGGTTTCTGTTAATTCTCGGAAGTGATCCGACAGCGCGTTGTTTTGACGTGATCCCACTAATGTGGGTTGTCCCTGGGAAACTGGCCGCAGTCGAAGAGCAGAGTGCTCGACAGTGGTTGCGCGGTGCGACTGTGGCTGAGAGATTGATTGGATCCAGTTGGATGATCGCAACTTCTCAGCGTTCTCAAGCGCTCGGTAATCTTGAGTCTCTGGCTGCGGATCAAGATCTGCGAATCGGTTTTCTGGCTGAAGCGCAGCTGTGGAGAATCAAGCTGGTGACGGTATCCGCCGACCAAGTTGGGGTTTGGCGGCAGCGCATTCAGAGGATGCCAGAAGGATTGCGAGCCGGGCCCTGTTTCCTGTTGGGTAAAGGATTGGCGAGGCAGGAGAAATTTCTTGATGCATCCTTGGAATTGCTACGTATTCCAATATTGCATTCGCATCTCCAGACGTTGGTGCCAGAGGCTCTGTTGAGCGCGGCGCAGTGCTTGGAGTTGGCTGGGCAGCAGCAAGAAGCGGAATTGGTTTATCGTGAGGTTTTGGACCTTCCTGAGAGTTTGCCTGCAGCGAGTGCAGCGCAGAAACGCCTGCAGCGAGTGCGCCAGGATAGAGAGCGGTAAAATGGACACAACAACAGCCACGTATGAGCCAATTTCGCGAATCGCGATAATGATGAGATTGTGCACTCGGATCGCGGGTCGGCGCGGTTACAACGCGTTAACTTCAGGCGTGTTGCTTGGCATCTTCCTAGCCGGTACCGCGCCGAGCTCAGTTGTTGCGCAAGATGTAGAGTCAGCGACATCTGTGGAGGCGACGGCTGAGGTCGAATCTCAGGGGTTCTTTGAAATTGTGCTTTCGGGCGGCCCGGTTGGTTGGGGCATCATGTTTTTGTTGTTCGCTTTGTCTGTTACATCGTTCTACCTGGTAATAGACCAGTTGATCACAATTCGTCGCACAACATTGATGCCGGAAGGCCTTGCAGAACAGGTGCAGCAATTGCTGGCAGGCGGCCAGGTCCGTGATGCCGATGAAGTGTGCAGGTCGCGGCCAAGTTTTCTTTCTTTTGTGCTGGTGCACGGCTTGTCGGAAGTGGATGGTGGATGGACGGCTGCGGAAAAGGCTCTTGAAGATGCATTGGCAGAGCAGGCTGCCCGGTTGTTGAGAAAAACGGAGTACCTTTCGGTCATCGGGAATATCGCGCCGATGGTTGGGTTGCTGGGCACTGTGATGGGAATGATCATGGCGTTTCAGCGGGTTGCGGTTACTCAGGGGTCGGCAGGAGCCGCGGATCTGGCGGAAGGTATTTATCAGGCGCTGGTGACAACGGTTGGAGGTTTGATTGTGGCGATCCCTTCGTTAGGCGCATTCGCGATCTTTCGTAACCGAGTCGACCAGTTTGTTGCCGAGGTCGCCTATTTAGCACAACAAGTATTTGTTCCTCTTAAACGTAGATCCGGCAAAACGGTTCGTTCGGGGAAATCTCCTCCGGCTCCCCCTGCACGATGAGTCAAGTGATGCGGCTGCCTCAACAGCATCGACGAAGAGAAGTTGGTTTCAACATGACGCCAATGATCGATGTTGTGTTCTTGTTGATCATTTTTTTTCTCGTATCGAGCCATTTGGCCAAGAGAGAGTCGCAGCTTGAATTGCCTTTGCCTTCGGCTATCAGCGGTGAGAAGCGAACGGCTACCGAAGGGCCGCGTGTTACGGTGAATGTTCTACCTGACGGAAAAATTATCCTGGCAGGGCGGTCGGTCCTTGGGGGGCAGTTGGTGCCGTTGTTCCAGCGCGCGATTCAGGATGACGGTCGTGACGTCGAAGTCGTGGTTCGTACGGATCGTCACGTCGCGTTTCAATATGTTGAGCCGATCATGCTGTCTTGTGTTCGAGCAGGGATTTGGAATGTGACCTTTGCGGTGTTGCGACCGGAGGATGTACGCTGATGCGGCGGCCTGAGTTACACCAGCGGACGCGCGGCGATCTTGAGATCTCGATGACGCCAATGATTGATGTAGTTTTCTTGCTGTTGGTGTTTTTCGTGTGGACGGCGAGTTTTCAGGTAGTTGAGAATATGCTGCCGACTAGTTTGTTGACGGTCGCAGGAACGCAAGTCACGGAAATGGCAGAGCCCGCCCCCGACCTTGATTTTGACGAAATTGTGATCCGTTTAATTTGGGAAGGCCGTACCCTTCGTTGGCAGATCAACAATATGCGTGTGGCAAGTCTGGATGAGGTTCGTAGACGTCTCGATCAGATTGCCGCAATCAGACAATCGGCAAAGGTGATCCTACATCCAGATCAGGAAGTTCCGATCGGGGATGTAGTTGACGTGTATGACCAGGCGAGGTTGGCTGGTTTCAAGCAGGTGCAGTTTGCGGCGTCCGAGCGAATTTGATTTTGCCAAAGCCTGGTCCAGGAATGCCCAGGCACGGAAGGATGTTTTTGTGAAGCGGGTTTCGGTCCAAGTGGTCCGCTCATGTTGTGATGCAGCGAAGACCAATCGGGTTTCATTGCGTTGCCGTATTTGAGTGATAAAACACCAGGAAGGTGTGGGTTGGTCCGGAGGGCATAGCTGGTTGCTTCTTGTTTGATGAGAAACTGCCAGGAGTGAACAGGTGACGTAAAGCAGATGGTGAGTTGTATGGACCATTTCCTGAGAATACTGCTGCCGGTTGTGGTTTGCAGTAGTCTTCCTATGGTCGGCGCTTGTGCCGAAACACAAGATGAGAAGTTTGTTCAAGGCTTGCACCGTCGCCGTCTATTCCTGTTGGCGGAACGGTATTGTCTTCAGCAATTGGAGTCGCCGAGTCTCGCGGTTGACCAGCGCGGCCGCCTTGTTGAACAGTTGATTCACGGGTACACGTTGCAAGCGTTGAATTTGCCACCGCATCAACGTGGTGCTGTCTGGAAGAAAGGGGAGGCTTGGGCGGCTCGTTTTGCGGAGATGCACGCCGGTCATCCTCGTGTCTTCCTGGTTCGTATGCAGGCGTTGCTCATGGCGTTAGAGCGAGCGACGCTTACTCGGCAGGAGGTCGAAGTCGGGGGCGCCGGTCAGCTCAGTCTCGCGGATGTCCAGGGTCTGGTGCGTGTGGTTGTCAATGGCCTGGATAAATTGGTGATTGACTTGAATCGTGAAATACCCAGGCGAGACGCGTCCAGGTCTGATCTTCAAGTTCTTGGAAGCGGTGAGCTGCTGTCTCTGCAGAATCATGCACTTTATCGTTTGGGACGAGCTTACCGAGAACGAGCACTCTGTTATCGCCCCGGCGAAGCCGACCGTGATGCGGCCCTTACGCAAGCACTGGAACAGCTGAAACTCCCTTTGAAGGTAGTGTCTCCCGAGGACTCTCTGTATTGGATGATTCAATTGGAGCAAGTTGTGTGTTACCGCTTGCGTGGCAGTCTCAAGTCCGCTGCCGAACTGGTGCGGCAGATTGAGAAGTCAAAGCCTCCGGATAAGGTTCGGCAGCAATTGTATGTGGAGACGGGCAGGTTGTATTTGAGTAGCGGCAAGGCGGCTGCAGGGTGGGAGTGGTTAGAGCGAGTCGCAAAGGAGGTGACTCGCAATCCTGATCTGGATCAAGTACGGATCGAAGTATGTGTTGCTTTGTGGCGCACGGCGATCGCATCAAACAACAAACGCGATGCGCTAAAGTGGCGTGAGATGTCAGTGGAGCTGGCACGTGTAATTGAGAGACGCCACGGGCCTTATTGGTCGCACAGAGCAAGCTTGTTGTTGGTGGATACTGCGAATCGGGCGGGTTCAACGGGAAGTGTTGACGTGCTGGAGCTTGCGGCCCGTAACCTATGGCGCAGTGGCCGCGATGATGAAGCGGTCACAGCGTACGACAAAGCTGCACGAATGGCCGTTCAATCCAAAGCCACGGAAGCAGCCTTTCGGCTGTCATTCAGCGCTGCGCTGATAGAAGAGAAACGTGAAAAGTACCCAGTGGCAATATCCCGTTATCGCGAATTAGCGGTGGCGATGCAGGGGCATCCGAAAGCGCACGACGCACATTACCGAGCTGTAATGTTTGCATATGAGTTGGCGCGTGGCGAGCCCACTCGGCGGGCTTCCGTTGAGCAATTAGTGGACGAACATGTGCTCAATTGGCCACGGTCGTCAACTGCTGACTCGGTGCGTTGGTTGAAAGCCAGGCTGTGTGAGGCTCGTCAGGCCTGGGATGAAGCGCTTCGGGTCTACCAGACTCTGGCGTTGACACAGGCCGATGCGGTTATATCTGCAGCTAAGTGTTGGCAACATCGCCTCGCTGCGACGCAAAAGAACTCAGCTGCTCAGTTTGCTATGGTGGATGAAGCCTGGTCCTATTTTGCGAGCTTGGTGGTTGATGACCAAGGAGAACTGCCGAGAGAGTGGTCGGCGATTGCGCGTCAGGCTGTGGTCGAGGCTGTTCGCATCCGTCTGCGCTATTTTCGAGACGACGATTGGACCACGGTACAGAAGTGGCTTTCTGACGCATTGGCAGGCAGCCCTTCCCCTCCTGACGCATGGCGGGCTAGTGCTGCGGCGTTGAATGTGGTCATCGTTGCGTTGCGGCCGGTTCAAGGTCTGCCGGCTGAAAAGTTGTTGCAGGAGGCCAGGGCCTGCTCACGAGGTGACGCATTGGAAATGATCGGGCACATCGACCGCGTCATGCGTTCTGTTGACCGTCGTTTTCAGCCTGCGCTGGCCCGTTTGCAGGTCGCTGCTCTAACGCAGTTCGCGAACTATTGGGAAGAGCTGGATTCCCAGGGCCGCAAGCAAGTTTCGCAAATTCGGGCTCGTGCGATGGCAAAGTCCGGGCAGCAGAGGCGGGCAATAAAGCTCTATGAAACTCTGGTGCAAATGCACCCGCGTGACGGAACGCTTCTGGAAGAGTATGCGCAGTTATTACTGGACGGTACAAACCGAGAGTCGTGGCAGCAGGCTTTAGGCCAATGGCGAGTTGTTAAACAGAAGAGCCGTGTCGGTTCAGACCGTAGATTACGTGCTACTTATGCTTTGGCGATGGCTCACTATAAGTTGGGAGACAAGCAACGGGCTGCGCAGATGATTCGGATTACCCAGGCGACTGTTGATCTGGAGTCATTGGGCATCGCTGATAGGTTTGCAGCACTCTTGAAGAGATGCGAGTGATGGTGAAGACCCCGTCTGGCTGGCGGGATTGATGTCCAAAAAATAGCCAAACTCAAGGATATCAGTCAGAACGGCCCACGGTTTACTGGCTAGAGTCGCGCTGGTCGAATAAACTGTCGGAAGCACACGTGCACTTCGCATGTTTGTACTTTGATGTGAAGTCAGTGGCATTCACATCGATAAATGGCACGAGTCAGCAAGTATTGTGACTGGGGAGTAAATGATGCGCACAAAAGTTCTGTGGTCCATGACGCTGGCATACTTGTGTCTGGCAGGATGTGAAGAGCAGGTCGCAGAGCGCAAGCCACCCTCCGGAGCAGATTTTGCCGACATGAGGAAAGGTAGCAGTGGGCCGGGCATTCCTGTGGCTAGCGCTCCCACATCACGAGGTGGAGGGATGTTTGGCGGTGGTGGTGGTGGTCGAGGTGGTGGCGGTGGTCGAGGAGGTGGCGGTGGTCGAGGAGGTCGAGGAGGTCGAGGTGGTGGCGGTGGTCGCGGGGGGCGCGGTGGTGGTGGCGGGATGTTTGGCGGCGGTGGAGGAGGTCGCGGTGGCGGTGGCGGCGGCATGATGGGGGGCATGATGG
>MDTE01120020.1_pt1 | contig 52356 bp, 38 predicted proteins | sample 811231 | NCBI WGS metagenome assembly MDTE01 (sample SAMN05326651, study PRJNA326480) | marine metagenome | isolation source: seawater | place: Indian Ocean: Red Sea | collected 2010 | reverse complement strand
TCGCGGAAGCTCGACCCGATGACCGCCTGGCAACAGCGGGCTCACCGGCACGGGATGTACTTCATTCCCTCGCTGAGAATGAACGATGTCCACAAGGACTATGTCGATCGCTGGCCTTCGCTGCGGAGCTCATGGGAGAAACAGCGTCGACACCTGCTGATTGGCAAGCAGGTGCCCGACTGGTACACGCATCCCTACGACTATTCGTGGGCGATGGACTACGCCCACCAGCAGGTGCGGGATCGCAAACTGACGATCATCACCGAACTGTGTACGAAGTACGATGTCGACGGCTTCGAACTCGATTTTCTCCGCAGCGGACTCTTTTTCCGCAAGGGGCACGAGCGGGAAGGCCGTGCGGTGATGACCGACCTGGTGCACCGCATTCACCAGATGCTTGGCGACATCGGCCGGAAACGGAAGAAGACGTTGAGGCTGGTCGTTCGCGTGCCGACCAGCGTGAAGGAGTGCCTGGCCCAGGGCCTGGACGTGCCGACGTGGATCCGACGGGGGCTGGTTGACATGGTCGTGCCGATGGCCGGTGGGTACCTGGACATGACCGCACCAGTCGAGCAGTTTGTCTCCCTGGTCAAGGGCACCGACTGCAAGGTGGCCGGTGGTCTCGAGTACTACATCCGTGGTTACGTGAAGCCGAAACAGCAGGGGATCACACGGGCCTCTCTGCAGCGATTGCGGGCCGGTGCGGCGTCGTTCTGGGATCGTGGGGTCGATGCGATCTACCTGTTCAACTACGACTGCCACGGTCGGTTTCCGTTTACCGGTGACAAGCGACAGGCCCTGGTCGAGATGCACGATGCGGACAAGCTGGCCGGAACCGACCAGCACTATTTCGTCACTCGCGAGATGAGCAAGAAGACACCCGTTGGCACGGGGTACAAGCAATTGCCTGCCGAGTTGAACCAGCAGGGCAAGCTGTCGCGGTTTGAATTCCACGTCGGGGACGATGTGCCGGCGAAGCCGACGGCCAGTGACCCCAGGCAGACGCGGCTGGTTATCCGGACAACGCTGTCGCCGAAGGTGAAAGCCTCGTTGAAGTTCCTCGTCAACGGACGTCGCGTCGAACCCACGATGCGGCGAGGCACGGTCTACCTGTTCGACCAGCCTCCCGTTGTTCGAGGCCGCTGCCGACTGGAAGTCGGATTCGATCCCCCCGTCAATCGCACGGTGCGGATCGAGGAGATCGAGTTCCTGTTGCAGCGAGACCTGCCCGAGCTGGAATCATAGGCGACCTGGTGATGGCGGCATTCACGACACTCGACTGGGTGGTGATCGCGGCCTATTTTCTGCTGCTGGTGGGCCTGGTCGTCTGGTCGACCCGGCGTCGACAGAACTCCTCGGCCGACTATTTCCTGGCCGGTCGCCACCTGGGCTGGTTCGTGGTCGGGGCATCGATTTTTGCGTCGAATGTCGGTTCCGAGCACATCGTGGGGCTGGCGGGAACCGGGGCCAAGACCGGAGTGGTCTTCGGCCACTTCGAGTTGCACTCGTGGCTGATCCTGCTGCTGGGCTGGGTGTTCGTGCCGATCTACATGCGGGCCCGCGTGTTCACGATGCCCGAATTTCTCGAACAGCGGTACAGCCCGCGTGCCCGCTGGTTCCTGTCGCTGGTCACCCTGGTTGGCTACGTGCTGACGAAAGTTTCGGTCACCGTCTACGCCGGAGGGGTGGTCTTCGAGGCGTTGATGGGGATCGACTTCTGGGTCGGGGCGGTGGCGATCGTGGTGCTGACCGGTGTCTACACGGTGATCGGCGGTTTGAGGGCAGTGGTCTACACCGAGAGCCTCCAGGCGATCGTGCTGATTGTCGGGTCGGCCACCGTGACACTTGTGGGGCTGTGGGAGGTTGGCGGATGGGCCGCGTTGTGCGAGTCGGTTGGTGAAGGACGCCTGCAGATGTTCCTGCCCCACGATCATCCCGAGTACCCGTGGACGGGGATGGTGATCGCCGCGCCGATCATCGGGCTGTGGTACTGGTGCACCGACCAGAACATCGTGCAGAGAGTGCTGGCGGCCCGGGACGAGACACAGGCCAGGCGGGGGACGATCTTCGCCGGGTACCTGAAGCTGCTGCCGTTCTTCATTTTCCTGGTGCCGGGTTTGATTGCCTATTCGTTGTCCCAGGACGGTCGACTCGAACTGGCCGAAACCGACCAGGCGTTCCCGATGCTGGTGCGGACCCTGTTGCCCCCCGGTGTTCGCGGCCTGGTGGCCGGAGGGTTGCTGGCAGCGTTGATGAGTTCGCTGGCGGCGGTATTCAATTCGTGCTCGACGCTGTTCACGATCGATGTCTACCGCAAGCTGCGGCCCGATGCCTCCGAGGAGAAACTGGTACAGGTCGGCCGCGTGGCCACCGGGGTGGTGGTGCTTGCCGGGATCCTGTGGATCCCATTGATGAAGAACATCTCCGATCAGCTGTTCCACTATCTCAACAGCGTCCAGGCCTACCTGGCCCCGCCGATCGCCGCCGTCTTCTTCCTGGGCCTTTTCTGGAAGCGGGTCAATACGGCCGGAGCCATGACGGTTCTGGTCGGAGGATTCCTGGTGGGGATGACCAGGTTGCTGGCCGAATTGAACAGCGGTTCTCTGAGCGGCTGGGCACTCGCATTTGCCGAGATCAACTTCCTGCATTTCTGCAGCCTGCTGTTTCTGGCCAGTGTGGTGACCATGGTCATCGTCAGCCTGCTGACAGCTCGGCCGGACTACGAGCAACTCGACGGCCTGACATACGGCACGACAGCTGCCGTTGACCGCGAGGCATCCCGGGCGACCTGGAATCGCAATGACGTGATTCACTCGGTCGTCATTATTGCGGTGATTGTTGCGGTGTTCGCGTACTTCTCGTGAACGCCGTCATCTCCGCGAGAGAGCCGGTTGGCTACGTCGAATCCCCGTCGGGGCTTTGGTACGATTTGCGCCCGAGATCCAATTCAGTTCGCCAACGAGAATTTCGACCAATGAACAAGCTCCGGATTGCTGATGCTGGTCTTGTCCTGTCCCTGGTTGTGGCGATCGCGACGGTTGGCTCCACGTCCGCGGTGGCTGCCAAGCCGCTCTCTATCGGCAAGGCCCGACTGCTGGTGACCGGGGCCCGGCACAATCGGCCCGACGACTATCCGGGGATCGGTGATTTCATCGGGTGGCCCGGAGGGATTGATCGTTTGCCCAATGGTGACCTGTTGATGACCCATTCGTCGGGTTACTGGCACTCGTCGTTCGCCATGCCCCGACAGATCGAGCCGAAACTGGCTGCGAACTGGCGATCCGAGGGGTGGCCCCTGGACTTCAAGGCTCCCACCGGAGGTCGCACGATGGCCTGCCGGTCGACCGACGGCGGCAGGACCTGGTCGAAACCGTTTACGATTCTCGATCACCGTCTCGACGACGGGGCTCATGCGGTGATGACCCTGCCCAGCGGCCGGATCATCTGCCTGGTTGGTGTCCAGGCGTCCTGGTACGGCTACACGCATGCTCCCAAGGGATTCGAAAAGGACATCGACGGGCTGAACACCAAGCAGTTCGTCATTCACTCCGACGACAACGGCAAGACCTGGTCGAAGCCCCGGGGCCTGAAGAGTCCCGGCGATTTCTACGAACGGGGCCACGGTGGCCGCCCGGTGCTGCTTTCCGACGGCAGCATTCTCTGGGCCACCTATTACCAGGTCCGTGGTCGCAAGTTCCTCAGTGGGGCCATTCGCCGTTCGACCGACAACGGCCTGACCTGGCCGGTCATTTCGCGGATCGTTCGCAAGGAGAACGCGATCGATGAACCGGCGATCGCCGAACTGAAGGACGGGCGAGTGGTACTGGTCACCCGGCCCGACGGCGCGGTGTTCCATTCGGCCGACAAGGGTCGTACCTGGAAGGACTCGGGATCACGCATTGTCGACAGCGGCAAGTTCAAGGCGCCGCAACTGGCGGTGCTCGGGGATGGCACGCTGGTGGCATTTGCTACGTGGCGCAACCTCAGGGCCTGGATCAGTCGTGACGGGGGGAAGACCTGGACGAAGAATCTGCCGCTGGACACCGGCAGCTACGGGTACCCGGGCTCCTACATCCTGGAAAAGGACGACTCGATCCTGTTCCCCTACTGTGCCAGTGGCCGCGCTCCCAACGCCCTCTACCTGTTGCGGTTCCGCGTCAACGCGAAGCGGGACGGCGTGGAGCTGCTTCCAGTGGTTCGCTAGGTTCGGTTGGCCGGGCTCCGCCCAGGAGTCGTTCGAGGTGCTGAGCGATCAGGGTGTGTCCCTGCGGCGTGGGATGGCAGTCGTCGTGGATCAGCTCGGTGTTGAAATGACGTTGCCGACGGTGCTGGTAGTCGTCGAAGATCTTGCGGAGATCGACGAGCTCGGCCTTCTGCTCGGCAGCGACCTCGCGGATCACCCGGTTGATGCTGAGCCGTGAGCCCAGGTTGCCGATCATGGCCTCGCGTGACCGGGCGTAGGCGGCCTCGGCTTCGACGGGCCTCTCGAGCGATTCGAGCAGTTCGGCCTCGAGATAGTGAGGAACCGGTGGCATTGGGTCGATCCGGATGGCTTCACGGATTCGTTCGAGTGCTTTGGCCGGCTGATCCTGGTCCTGCAATGCCAGGGTCTCGTCAACCAGCCGAGTCATCGTCTCGAGATGCCGGGGATTTCCGGCCAGGGGTTGTCGCTGTTTCCAGGCGGGTGCCAGGCGGTACTGGAAGGGCATCGTCATCAAGATGACGCGGACTTTCCTGCTGCGGGACTCGGTGATGATCGTCGCCAGGTTCTCACGGAATCGTTGGAGGTACTTCTGCCGGATTTCGGGCCACTGCGATGCGTCGTAGCGTTCAGGAGTGAGAGGATTCTCGATCGCGTGGCGGGCTCCGGTCAGGGCGTGGTGTTCGACGAAGCCGTCATCGTGAGTCACCGGCACCGGTGCCGCCCGAGCATCACGGTTATGCACCAGGTGGACCACTCCGGATGCCAGTGCGGCCAGGGCGCGGCTGTGAGACAGGGTGGCCAGCAACGAGCGGCTGGTCGAGTCGATGGTGGTCGCCGGTCGAGATGCCGGGCCGGTTTTGCTGCCGGGTCCAGAAGGTCTCCAGTGGAACCACTCGTTGTTGCCTGCGAAGACGACCAGGGTGGCGGGGTCGTAGTGTTCGAGAATCGTGCGGGCGATGGGCACGATGTCACTGCTGGTGGCGCCGACACGAGCGGCATTCAGAACGCGGTGGTCGGGACTGGCGTCGGGACGATCGGCTAGTGCGGCGAGGCTCTCATCGAAGTGGTACGGGTATCCGAACGCCGCCGATCCACCCAGCACGAAGGTCCGCTGTCCGGGCAATCCGGGACAGGTCTCGGGAGTCAGCCGGAGGTGCTCGACCCACGGGCCCGCACCCTGGATTTTCGTCTGCCCGACGCGGTAGGGCTCTTCGGGATCGGGTCCGTCGTTGGAACTGCGGATCCAGAGGGCCGTATCGGGAACTGTTGATGCGTCGGTTGTGGTCGGTGCGGCTTCGACTTCCATCAGCGTCAGTCGCCACAGCAGTTTCTGGCGGAAATCCAGAAGGTGATCGCCGATCCAGCCGGCGGCTTCCATGGCCACGAGGATCACCAGCACGAACCCCAGGCGTCGCCATCGGCGGGGTGTTGTACGGGTTGCGGGACTGGTGGTGTCGGCCGATTCCATGGAAGGCACGCTACGGCAGGGACCGCCGTGTCATCGCGTCTTGAGGCCGGGTCGGTACAATCGGAGAGTCGGTGGCCGACCCGATGGTAAACGACCATCCATGGCGGTGGCCAACAACGATCGGATTCTTTGACCCGAACGACCTGACTACGGATTGCTCAATATGCCCATCGTCCGATCACTTGTTCTCGTCCTGCTCTCGGCCTCGTTTTGCCTGGCCGGCGATGCCGACGAAAAGTACCCGGTGACGGCTCCGCCGAAGAAACTGAAACTCGACCCTTTCTACAAGAAGTACACCGAGGCGGGAGGTTACCCGATCGTTGGTTCGGCCCGGGTCAACGACTTCGCCCTCAAGGAAGCGGCCTACCTGGTCGACCTGATGCTGGCCCGTCGTCCGGACGTGCGGAAGGCGATGATCGAGAGCGGATCCCGGTTGATCGTGATCGGGCACGACGAATTCACGACCGACATTCCCGAGTATGCCCACATGAAGCCCAAGAACTTCTGGGACGCGCGGGCTCGTGGCCTGGGGGGGTCGCGGACCGATCCGGTCTGTTCGTGTGCCGAGGAGAACGTCCTGGGGTACGCGGGAGATCCGTACAGCACCGAGAGCATCGTGATCCACGAATTTGCGCACAATATTCATCTTCGGGGACTGATCCGCATCGACAAGACGTTCGACGCCCGTTTGAAGCAGGCCTACGACCGGGCGATGGAACGGGGACTGTGGAAGAACAAGTACGCGTCGACCAACCGTAACGAGTACTTTGCCGAGGGCGTGCAGAGCTGGTTCAACAACAACAGGCCACCCGACCACGACCACAACCACGTCGACACCCGCAAAGAGCTCAAGGAGTACGACGCCGGATTGGCCAAGCTCTGCGAGGAGGCATTCGGCGAAACGAAGCTGGTCTACACCAAGCCGGTCACGCGGCTGAAAGACCACCTGGCCGGCTACAAGCCCGCAAAGGCCCCGAAGTTCAAGTGGCCCGATCGTCTGGCGAAGGTGCGACAGGAAATCCGCGAGAAGGCTCGTAACCGTGGCAAGAAGAAGCCGCAGCCCGAGAAGACAGGCTTCATCGAACATTCGCCCGTCAAGCTTCAGGGCTGGACACTGCAGTTCGACAAGCGGTTGCTTGCGGGTAAGCACAAGTCGATCGGTGACGAGGTTCGGCGGATGATCGACGGAAAACTGTTCGAGATCACGCTGCTGGTCCCGGCCAGCCGACTGAAACATCTCCGCGACGTACCCATCTGGGTCGACCTGGATCACCCCCTGAGAACGGCGCAGTACCATCCGGGAGCCAAGTGGCTGCGTGATCACGGGCACGACCCCGAGATGGTCAAGGCGGTGCACATTCCCGATGCGGGCCGGTTGATCTCGTTGATCAAGAGCAACGACCAGCCGGCCGTGATGCTGCACGAACTGGCCCACGCCTATCACGACAGGGTGCTGGGTTTTGCGTACGGTCCGATCCGAAAGGCGTGGGACAAGATCGTGGCGAGCAAGAAGTATGAGAAGGTGCTACACATTCGTGGCCGCCAGGTGCGGCACTACGCGTTGACCAACCACAAGGAGTTCTTCGCCGAAATGAGCGAGGCGTTCTTCGATACGAACGACTTCTATCCCTTCGTGCGGGCGGAACTGCGTGATTTCGAGCCGGAGGTCTTCGCGTTGCTCAAGGCGGTCTGGTCCGAAGGCGAGCCGCCCAAGCCGAAGACACCGGCCCGGAAGAAGAAGTAGTTGTCGCCGTTGGGGTCAACAGTTAGCCGGAGGAGATGCGGATGTCGGGACAGTGGGAATTGGCTCTCGAACAGAATCCCGAGCTCGAGGTGGTCAGTGGCAGCGTGGCCCAGGTGGCCGAGGCGGTCCGTCGCGGGGCAGACCTGCGGCTGTTCATGGAGGCTCGCGGGTACGACGAGACCCTGTACTTTCAGCAGGTCTATGCGGGCACCGGCGACGCGTTTGCCGGGCTGATGTCTCACCACCATTCCTATGCTCACCGCGGTGAGTTGGCCGAGCAACCCTACTTCAGCTTCTTCCGTTACGACACCGGCGGCGCGTTTTCGCAGGTCAAGTGGATGCTTGACGGTTCGATTTTCGACGAGCAGCAGCGTTTACCCTACGGCGTGTATCGCTGGTATGTGTGTGACCGCTGGCGGGTGGTCTACGAGCACGACGAGCATGGGCAACCGATCGCCGGCGACCTGGACGAACTGCACGCCGCCATTCGGGCCGGGCGGTCGTTGAAGGTCGGTGTGCGACAGTTTCACGGCCTGGCTGCCGATGACACCAGCGGTCCTGACCAGGTGTCGTTCCTGAGCGTGATGCAGCCGCTGATCGCCGACGGCCACGCCGGTGCCAACTGCGACTTCGTACTCGACTGTGCGCCGAAGTGGCCGTTCGAGTTCGCCGACGGGATGCACGTGGGCATGATCTGGCCCGACACGTCCGGACGGATCATCTGCCACCTGGTCCGGCCCGGTGAACTGCCGTTCCGACGGACCGAGGTTCGCCGCGGGATGCAGTGGTTGATTGCCGACGTCGGCTAGCCATGGACGGGTTCAGCTGGTGAACCGGTGCGTGAATTTCTGGCGAGGCCGGCCGGGTTCCTCGACGCGAATGGTCGCCTGGTGTTTTCCGGTCGTCAGGTCCGAGGAGGGGATGATCCAACTCCAGTGATGGGCCGCCTGCAGGTCACCGAAGTGGCGACCGCGGTTGCTGGGCTTCAGGGCAACCGGGGGTCGCGAGTCAATCTGCGCTTGCACCCGGGTGGTGTCGGTGCCGTCGAAGATGTTGACCAGCAGGTCGGCGGCCTTGTTGGCCGGCAGCTTCACGGGTCGTCCGACGATTTCACCGGCGGCGTCGATCCGTGATTCGGCACTGCCGTGGTAGTGATGGATCAGCCTGTCGTCCGACCAGTTGACCAGCCGATAACCCCGTGGTTCCCCACTGGTGGCGTCCTCGCGCTCTCCGGCCTTCGCCGCCCACCAGGTGCCGCACACGCTGACTGATTCGACGAACTCGATTCCCGACTGCACCATTCGCTGGTTTTCGTGCAGGTGACCCTGCAGGACCAGTTTGACGCCGTGTGTTTTCAACTGGTCGATGGCCTGCTCGGCATTGGTGATGATCCACTGGGGGGACTTTTCGGCCGTGGTTCCGCGGCGGAGGGGATAGTTGCTGGCCAGCGGGATGTGTACGGCCACGACAGTGGTCATGCCGCGTGGGACCGCGGCCAGGTCGGCGGCCAGCCACTGCAGTTCACGGCGTCCGAACTGTCCGATCACCCGTCCGGGCTTCCCGTCGGTGGTGTCGATGTGGCAACCATCGAGCGTGATGCAGTGCAGCCCCCCGATGTCCCACGAGTAGTAGGTGGGCCCGAACAGTTGGCGGAACCGGCCCAGCGGATCGCCGGTCTTCAACTGGAACTCGTGGTTGCCGACCGAGTGTCGGACCGGCATCTTCAGACGGCTGACCAGTTCGACGTAGCGGGGCCCCTCGCGGTGGTCCAGGGAAATGTCGCCGCCGACCCAGCAGACGTCCGGCAACGGGTCCAGGCCATTGATCTCGTCGATCGTCCGGTTCATCCGCTTCACCGATTCGGACGAATTGCCCTCCGAGAGGTGAACGTCGGTCATGTAGACCAGGCGGTGTGACGGATCGGCGGACCGCGGCTTCAACCGGAACACGGGTCGTTGCCTGGCTGCCGCAGATGTCGCGACGTAGAACGAGTCGGTCCAGTGTCCCGATGGTGTGGTGACGAACAGGAACGGGCCACTGTCGGGGCCGACACGGATCCGAAAGTCGCCGGATGCATCGGTCTGGACGACCCGCAATCCGTCGGAAACCCGGACACCGGCCAGTGGTTTCTTTCCCGAAACGACCGAGCCCCGGATTTCTGTCGAGGGAACCGGGGCCGCCAGGGCACGACACCAGTCGCCGGTGCCGACGGCCAGGCCGACCGATGCGGCCTGTTGCAGGAATGTCCGACGATCGTTGTGGTGGCTGGTCACTTCTTGCTTTTGCTCCGGGGATTTTCCGAGGCGGTCACCCACCAGGCTGGACGTTTGGCGTCGAGGATCTCCCGGACCGTCTTCCGGTCGTCACCACTCAGCCGGGCATAATCTTCGCCGGGCATCCTGGTGTTCAGAACCGTCCTCAGCCGCTCGGCGACCAGGGTCAGGACCGGCTTTGGCAATCGCGCGAATGCGGGAGATTCGACCAGGAAACTGCAGGGGTGGCGGAACAGTCTGCGACGCAGGTCCAGTTGACGAAGCGAACGGCCCTGCTTGTCGAGAGGGCCGCGGCTCGAAAATTCCTCGGCAAACTTCGACGTTCCCCGGACCGGAGATTTCAGGGTGAACTCGTCGATGAACAGCATGTAACGGAGCAGGTTCTCGGCCACCCGTGCGATCCGCCGCTTCGACACCTCGCTGCGGTATCCCCTGGGGCGATCCAGGGCCTTGTTGTACAGGCGATCGTAGTGGTCGACCGTATCGGTTTCGAAATGGGCCTGCGTGATCAGGTTGTGCATCCGGGCCTGGTGTTCAAGCACCATCAGCGCGACCAGGTCGCTGTGCGGCGACAGGTAGTCGTCGGTGTCGATCAGTCCGTCGAGACGGGTCAGGTTGGCACCGGACTGGTAATCGAAATCCCGGGTTGGCTGGTCGAGCGGGATGACGGTATTGCCCATGTGTCGCATCGAGCCGTGGGTGCCGGTGACGTAGTAGCCGCCCCACCGTTCGGAGAACGGGCTGGAGTGGTCGGTGACGAACGTGCGGGCGCCGAAGTGAGGCTGTCCAGAGGGAGCGGTGTAGAGTGAGCGGACCACCGGGCCGGGAACATCCCGGGTTCGGCGGTTGGCGTGACACAGCAGGCACTGTCCACGATCGCGTTGGAATTGAGGTTGCTTGGACTGCGCCTGTGCGAGGGTGTAGAAGACGCCGCCGAGTTGAGGATCCATCGAGATGATCTCGAGCATGTCCCCCTGCTGCACCCAGGCCACGTAGGTGTCGTCGTTGAAGTAGATGGCTCGAGGCCGCCGTGGAGAGATCTGGCGGACCTGCACGCTGGTCTTGGAGAAGACCAGGACCTGCGAGGAAACCGGGATGTCCAGGGCCGTCAGCACGGCCGGCAGGTATCCGTGGCGGTCGGTCCAGGTCAGCTTCGACTTGTCCAGGTCGATCAATCGCTGCAGCGTGGAAATGCGGTTGGTCGTCGACTGGTTGTGGTAGTTGATCGGGGCCAGTTCGAAGTCCTTGCTGGTCTGGGCCGCGACCGGACAGGACCACGCACCCCAGGCCAGCAACAGCATCACGACGTGGCGGGTTGTTGGAACCGGGTAGGTCATCAGGACATCGTTGCTGGCGAGCGGGCTTGCAAGCAAGGCCATTGGCGATGAGAGTGACGCGGATGGAAACGACAGACCTGAAACGTGTCCGCAGCGACTTCCCGGCACTGGAGAACTACACGTGGTTCCAGAACGGCGGAGTCAGTATCACTCCACGGCCGGTTGCCGAATTTCACGCGGGCTTGATGGACGAACTGCTTCAGCGGGGGCCGATGCACATCGTGTACCCCGACGAGGAGTACCCCCGAAGAAAACGATCGCTGGCCCGCCTGGCCGAGTTCTTTGGCGTGTCGTCGTCGACGCTGGCAGTGATGCGCGGGGTCAGCGAGGCGTTCCTGACGGTGCTCCGTGGCCTGGATTGGCAGCCGGGTGACGAGATCGTGGTGAGTGCCGACGAGGAGGCGGCCCTGCTGCTGCCGGTGCTGGCGTTGCGGGATCAGCAGGGAATCACCGTCCGAAAGCTCGAACTGGTTGACGGATCCGCAGACCAGCAGGTGGCCGCCCTGGAGTCGTGCCTGGGAGAACGCACGCGACTGGTCGCCTTCAGCCATGTCACGACCGATCTTGGCTACCGGTTGCCGGCCGGGGAACTGTGCGAGGCTGTGCGGCAGCACGGGGCGATGAGCTTTGTGGACATGGCTCACTCGTGCGGGGTGTTGCCGATTGACCTGGACGAAACCGGCTGCGATTTTGCCGGACTGCTCTCCTACAAGTGGATGTACTCGCCCTATGCCGCGGGATTGCTGTACGTGAACCCTGGGCGGATTGGGGAATTGGCCGTGCAGTTTCCGGGTGGGCGGAGCGAGAGTTGGCTGGACTTCGAGACGGACCGGTTCGAACTGCACGATTCGGCCGAAAGGTTTCAGTTTGGGCCGTGGTCGTGGCCGTTGGTTCATGCCTGGGCGGCCGCCTGCGACTGGCTGACTGCGATCGGGCCGGCAGAAATTGCCGAGCGGACCGGGTGGCTCACCGACCGGCTGAAACGGGGACTGCAGTCGATCGAAACGGTTGAACTGCTGACGCCCGGGGAGTTCACGCGATCGGCCGCACTGGTGTCGATGTCCATGACGGGTTGGACCGGCGAGGACCTGGCCGCGACCCTCCGCGAGCGGTGGAACATGATCGTCAAGCCGTTGCCGCACACCCGCGAGGGGCTGAGGATCAGTGTGCCGTTCTTTTTGCTCGAAGAGGAAATCGACCGGCTGGTTGAGGCGCTCGGGGAGTTGGCCGTGTGTTCTTGAACATCGCTCATCGGGGCGATTCGACCAATGCCCCCGAGAACACTCTCGCGGCATTCGAACTGGCTATCGAGGCCGGTGCGTCAGCGATTGAGCTGGATATTCGCTGCACGGCCGATGGGCACGTTGTGGCGATGCACGATCGGACCGTCGACCGGACGACCGATGGAGCAGGTGCTGTTGGGCAATTGAGCCTCGAGCAGGTGCGAGGCCTGGATGCCGGCCGATGGTTCGACGAGCGGTTTGCCGGAGAAACGGTACCGACACTCGGAGAGGTCTTCGATCGACTGATCGAGCGTGTGCCCCTTGTGCTGCACGTGAAGGATGCCGGTTGTGGAATCGAGCAGGCCGTGGCCGACGAGGTGGGGACACGGGGTGTCGCCGATCGTGTGACGGTGTCGTCGGATCATCGGCGGGTGCTCAGATCGATCCGCCGGTTGGCGCCCGGTGTCACTACCACCTGGATCGCCTGGTTTCGGGACTGGCGTTGGTGGATGTGGTACGTCGCCGGTAGAGTACGGCAGTTGCAGGCCAATCGGGTGGCACCGCCGGCCGGACAGGTGACCGACGCGATGGTCAGGTACTTCCACAGTCGAGGGATCGTGGTTCGGGCGTGGGGTGTCGGGCGTGACGAGAGCCTGGCCAGTCGGATGATCTCCCTGGGTGTTGATGGCATGACCTTCGATGATCCCCGGCGACTTGCCGAATTGCTTGAGACCGCGGACGCCACCACAACTTCCACCACGGAGGACACAGCATGACCGGTGCCGATGTCCGGGATCTCGATGTTCCGTCGGTTGTTGCGGCGGTCCGTGACACCGACAAGTTTGCGGCCTTGAAGGGCATGCTCGACCAGGCCCATTTCTGGGACACGCTGGAAGCCGAGCGATCGAGATCGGGCAAGTCGGCGGCTGACTTCCTGGTCGCCCTGAAGCCGAATTTCATGATGACGATCAAGGTCGAAGATCCGCCATTGGTCTACACCGATCCGGAACTCGTCGAACGGTGGATTTCCTGGCTGGGCGAGGCGGGTTACACCAACGTGCGGGTCGTCGAGGCCCAGAACGTCTACAGCCTCTGGTACCGCAACCGCAGTGTGAACAACGTCGCGAGGGTGATCGGGCTGGGTGGCGAAGGCTATGACGTTCACGACCTGACCAACGAGCAGTTTCCTTTCGACTACGGAGGAATGCTGGGGCAGCATTTCGTGGGCGAGTCGTGGCGAGATGCTGACTTCCGCATCTCGTTCGCCAAGAACAAGACCCACGACGTCTCGCGCTGCACTCTGGTGATCAAGAACACCTACGGTTGCCTGCCGGCTCGCGACAAGTTCACCGAGTACCACCAGAAGCGGGAAGTCGACACCGCGACGATCGATGCGTTGAAGCACTTTCCGGTGCACTTCGCTGCAATCGACGCCACGTGGAGCCTTGATGGCCCACTGGGGTACAAGGAAGGGTTTGATGTCGTCCGTGACGAGGATGGTCAGATTCTCAACAGCGGCAACATCCATCGCACCGATACCGTGATCGGTGGCCGGGACCTGTTGGCCGTCGAACGCGTTGGGATGATGAAGATGGGACTCGATCCGGACGAGGATTCGAGGTTTTACGGGCAGGCCGTCGAGGCGTTCGGTGAACGGGATTTCGAGTGGGTTGGCGATACCTGTACGTACGAGGAGTGGTTGAACATCGGCGAGGCCACGTGCCTGCAACTGGACATCGGCGAAGAACTGGGCGTCATGGCCCATTTCTTTGGCGAGTCGATGGCCCACGTCGACCCCGTCCTGTTTCCCCCCTATAAAACGACTTGGGTTCGGAAGGTGATGCACACTGTCGGCCGGTACTTTTTTGTGCGTAAAGTCCGTGGGCGCAAGGGGATTCGTGTTGTGCCCCGATGTCACGGTCCGGTGGATTGTCGGGACTGTTGATCCGTCGGGGTCCCAATGGCCGACAGATAATGGTAGATTGATACGTAGCTGGAGCGGATCTCCGGAAAGCTACAAGATACGACGAGAGGACGAAACATGTTGCGGGTCGATGCTGGAAGCGGTGGTCGTTATTGCGACGGAATGTCCCGTCGGAGCTTCGTTCAGCTGGGCGTGGCCGGGATGGCTGCGGCAAGCCTGGGTGACGTGGCCCGTGCCAAGCAGTCGTCGTCCAGGGGCAACGACAACGCGGCGATCATGATCTGGCTCGACGGTGGCCCGAGCCACCTGGACATGTACGACATGAAGCCGAAGGCTCCGGCCGAATACCGCGGCATCTGGATGCCGACCTCGACCAACGTGCCGGGGATCGAGATCACCGAGATGTTCCCGCTCCAGGCCCAGCACGCCGACAAGTTCTCGATCGTCCGCTCGCTGCACCACGACACCGGTGGCCACTTCCATGGTGGTCACTACATGCTGACGACCAAGGCTCTGGGGCCCAACAACACCGGCACGTTCCCCTCGATCGGTTCGATCGTCGCACGTGAGCGGGGTCCGCGTCGCAGCGGCATGCCCTCCTACATCAGCGTTCCGGTGGCCAGCAGCATCGGGTTGCGGCCCGGGTATTTCGGCGGCAACTGGATGGGCATGCAGTATGACCCGTTCCAGACCGGCGGTGATCCGAACAATGCCAACTTCAAGGTGGCCAACCTGAACCTGGCCGGCGGGATGACCGTCGATCGCCTCTCATCTCGCCGTGACCTGAACCAGCGGCTGGACCGGATCAGCAAGACCGTCGAGCGAGGCACGCTGTTCGAAGCGATGGACAAGTTCGATCGGGACGCCTTTGAGTTTGTGTCCGGTGCCGCCGCGCGGAAGGCCTTTGACATCAACAGTGAAGACCCGAAAATCCGTGACGGGTATGGCCGGAGCAACTGGGGACAGAGCACGTTGCTGGCCAGGCGGCTGGTTGAAGCCGGTTCGACTTTCGTCACGGTGCACTTCGGCGGCTGGGATCATCACTGGAACCTCGAGCCGGGTTACAAGAGCGTCCTGCCGCGTGTCGACATGGCCGTCTCGGGCCTGTTGAAGGACCTGTCGGACCGCGGCATGCTCGAATCGACCCTGGTGATTCTTTGCGGCGAATTCAGCCGGACGCCTCGGATGAATGACGGCGGCAACGGAGGTCCCCCGGGCAGCAAGGGCACACCCGGACGCGACCACTGGGGCAACTCGTTGTTCTGCCTGCTGGCCGGTGGCGGCATTCGCGGTGGCCAGGTGGTGGGTTCGACCAATGCCAGGGGCGAACGTCCGCTCACGCGGGCCGTCAAGCCGTGCAACCTGCACGCGACGATCTACAAGGCCCTGGGCATGGACCCGACGCTGCACCTGCTGGACCACCAGGGGCGACCCACGCCGGTGCTCGAGGATCCCTCTCCGATCCACGAGTTGTTCTAGGCCCTCGCCGCGAGGGTTCAACTGCTGGAGAGGGGCCACGCCGACAACGGCAACCGGTGAGACCGTTGTCCACCGGGGTCATTGATTGTCCGCGAGCTGGTCCTCGGCAGGATTCACTGGATGCCGCTGCGGGCTGCGCGTATGGTGTCAGCGGATCCTGTTGGTTGTGGAGAAAGTCATGAGCATGTCACGTCATCTCGCCGCCCTGGTCGCCGGCTTCATGATGGTGTCTCCTCTGCGTGCCGACGACGGATTGGCACCAGCTGACAAGGCGATTCGAGCCGCAATCGTCAAAGCGGTTCCGGCACTGGAAAAAGGGGCGGCAGGATCGGCCAAGGAACGAAAGTGCTTCACCTGCCACAACCAGGCCCTGCCGGTGCTGGCCTTGGTCGGAGCCCGAAATCGCGGATTTTCGATCGACAAGGAGAATCTGGACAAACAACTCCGTCACACCGAAACGCACCTGAAACGCGGGCAGAAGGGGTATCTCGAAGGTCGAGGCCAAGGTGGCAAGGTCATCACAGCCGGTTATGCCCTGTGGGCATTGCAGGCGGGCGGCCGGAAACCGAACGAATTGACGGCCGCCGTGACCCACTTCCTGCTGGAGTACCAGAAAACGAAGGGCCATTGGAGCCACCCCGGCAAACGGCCACCGTCCTCGGGAAGCGACTTCACCACCACGTACGTCGCCCTACGAGGACTGGCCGGATACGGAACCGAAAAGCAGAAGGCCCGGATCGAAGAACGAACCAAGGCCGTGCGGGAGTGGTTGCTTGGCGAGAGTCCAAAAGACACCGAAGCCCGGGTGTTTCGCCTGCGAGCGCTGAAGTATGTCGAACCGGACGGAGATGCCATGGCCAAGGCAACCGCGCGGCTTGTCGACAGCCAGCGGAAGGACGGGGGTTGGTCACAGACAGCGAAGATGAAAAGCGACGCCTACGCCACGGCGACTGTACTGGTCGCGTTGCTTCGCGATGGTGGTTTGTCAGCGGATCACCCGGCGATCCGCCGGGGGACGCGGTACCTGGTCGACACGCAACTGGAAGACGGATCGTGGCATGTCGTGACCCGCGCCAAGCCGTTTCAGACCTACTTCGAAACCGGATTTCCCCACGGAAAGGATCAGTTCATTTCGATCGCTGCCAGCAGTTGGGCGACGCTGGCGTTGGTGCTGACGATTCCGGAATCGCCTTGAGGACCGCGCCGACTAGCCGGTTCTCGTAAGCCACTTCGGGAGTGGCAGTCGGTAAGAGCGCTGTCCGCCGTAGCCCTTGATCTCCAGCGTGTCGGCGATCGTGATCTCGGCGAAACTCGCGTTGAAATGCGTGGCGGCCATCGTGAGGTAGTGCGTGTCGTCGTAGACGGTCCAGCGGCTGCGGTGCTTGTGGCCAAAGAAACAGGCCAGCACCCGGCCATCCTCGGCAAACAGCTTGCGGATTTCCCAGCCGTTGTCGACGTAGGAGTTCTGCTTGCCGACAGGCGGGAAAGGCGTGTCGCCGCCCTGCCCCGAACCCTTCTCGGGAGTGTGGTGCAGTTCCTCGTGACAGAAAACCAGCTTCGGTTTCTTCCGGTTCTTTTCCAGGTCCCGGGCCAGCCAGGCCTTCTGAGCGGCATCGACCCAGTAGCCGCCCACCAGTCCGTCCTTGCCCCGTGGTGGTGATGACTCGTCAGCGGCGTTATTTGCGTCGAGAACGATCAGGTGGAATCCGTTGTGATCGACCGAGAAGTAGCGGTGCGGCATCTTGGTGATGGCGAGGAACTCCTGCTTGGTGATGTCCTCCCCGGGATGCGAGCGTCCGATCAGGTCTGCAGCCGTGATCTTCTCGTCGCCTCCCTTCAACCAGCCAACGTCGTGATTGCCCATGACGTGGTAGCGTGGGCATTTCAGCTGGGAAAATACGTCGAGGTGGTATTTCAGGCCGGCGATTTGTCCATCGTGCATTTCCTGGGTGGTCTGCCCCTCGGAGACCTGGATGCCGAAGTCGCCCAGGTCGACCGCGAATTCGGGCTGGAACGTCTTCATTCGGTCAACGAACTTCCGGAAATTGGTCGCTCGACCCGAGGGCCGAGCGCCTTGCAGGTGCGGATCGGCGTTGAGTCCGAACCGAAGCATCGGCTTTCGGGTCGCCGCTTCGGCCGACGGCACCGCACCCACCGCCGCCAGTCCTGCGGCAGACTGACCAAGAAACGTTCTGCGATCGACCGGTGTCGTGAACTGGTGAGTTGTCATGCTCTGAGTCTCCGTCCTGTTGTCGATCTCGCCGGGTCACTTGCTGCGGGGTTGGACTGTCACCCGGACCTCGCCACTGGCGGGGATGTCGAGCCGGGTCACCAGCACCACATGACGGCCGTCGTCGCTGTTTGTACTGGATTCGACCCGCGCGTTGCCGACCGTATATTCTCCCGCCGGCATCAAGAAAGTCACGCGTCCATTGGGGAAAGCGTCCTTGAGCCGGTTGGTGACCATTGCGGAATTTGACGAGCGGGTTCCGTCGTTTGGGGCCAGGAACCGGGCTTTCACCGGCGACGTTTCCGATCGCGAGAACGGCACCGGGGCGGTCTCGTGGCCGTCATACGTGCAGGTGACCACCCGGTTGTCTTTCAGACGGACCACGCGGAAGCTGATCGAATTCGACTTGCCGATCCTCCGGGTGGGTGTGGCCCCGACGTCCATCACCTTGGTGCCGGTTCCGTGTCCATCGTGGATCATGCGGACCTGGTGACGATCGAAGAATTCGACCGGCGCATTGGCCTCGAAGGCGTTGATGATCTTCATCTCCGCCGCTCGCCGCTCCCCGAGCAACCGGTCGGCTCTTTCGGTACCGATGTGCCAGGGGTGACCGAAGTTGAGTACGCTGATTTGCGGGCCGAAGTCGATTCGTCCCACCGGGTCACCGAACCAGGCTTCGTGACCGGGGAACTGGTGATTGCCGAAGTTGACCACGTAGGGGACCTGGAGGCGGGAGAGCGAACCCGAGACATAGGCCGGATTGCAGGCGTTGCTGGAAAGCACCAGGTCGGCCCCGACCAGGTTGCAGATTCCGGCCAGTCGCTCCAGGTACTCGGCCTGATACTGAGCCGATGTGTCCAGGTGGCCGAAGGTGACCAGGACCGGATCGCGCGGGTACGCGGGGACCACGTGCACGCTGCGGGGTGAACGACAGCTGCCGGTTCTTCGTCCACCGGTGACGTTGACGAACAGATCGTAGAGGCCCGGTGGCATGTCGTCGGGCAAGGTCGCCACGACTTCGCGGTCGTAGTAGTACTTGGCCGCGATGTCTTCCTGGAACTCGACCTTCCGCGATATGACCGCCGGCCCGACAGTGCGGACCAGTCGGACCGAGTCAATCTTGGCGTCGAAGCCCAGGAAGCGAGCCCGGAACGTTTCGCCTGGTCGCCGGATGGCCTGCTGGTTGAGCCGTGGAAATCGGAATCGGTGGATCACCGTCTCGGCTCGTCTCTGCATGTAGACCGGCTGTCGCCAGCGTGTCTTGCCGGCCATGATCTTGATCGGCTTGATCGTCTCTGTTGACCAGCCGTTGGCCTCGAGTGCGAGGGAGTAATCATCTCCGGGAGGCAGTCCGGCCAGCCCGCATTGTCCGGTCAGCCAGTTGCGGACCAGCACATTGCGGACCACGGTCTTGCCGCGGGACAGCACGGCTCTCGCGTCGACAAGGAACGCATTCTGATCTCCCGAGAGCCGGAAGTTCAGGTGGCCGTGGGGTTTTTTCCAGGTGCGAAAACCCTCGATGCGGCATCCGGATTTCTCCCCGTTGGGTCGGTGCGTGATTCGGATCTCGTGCCGGCCTTTCTCCAGGCCCTCGGCCACGACCAGTTCACGAGGTGTCCCCATGGGACGGATGGTGCGGGCGAAGTGTCCGTCGATGGTGATGTCCAGTCGGCCGAGATTGGGAGGTCCGTAGGCCGGGACGTTGTGGCCTCCGAGCCGAATGGAGAAACCGGTGCCTTCGAAGCTCAGCACCAAACGGGCACGGTTCTCGGATGTCCGCAGTGACGCCACCTCGGCGAAGCGGAAGCGGTCCGGTGCCCAGTCGCCGGTTCGCATGACACGTTTTTCGTCGAGTGCCGAGATCCACTCGGAGGCCTTGACGGTTGCGGGATTTGCGACGGCGGTTGTCCAGAGGCTGGCCAGCAGGAACAGCTGACGGCAACCGCTGAGACGAGAACCTGTGAGTGGTGACATCAGCATGCTCCGGAAAGGGTTGGCCGAGGGGCCTGGTTCAGGCTGTCGGGTCGTGTTGTCCCCAGGGAATCGGCATCGTTGGTGGGGGATCCTGGTGGCGGGTACGGGATGCGCGGGGGCGGTCACGGAAGAATTCGACGATCCCCGAAAGTTGTTTGACCGATTCGTTGTACACCTCTTCGCCCTTCTCGGCGGTGGCCAGTTCGGGTTCTCCCATCACCCCCCGGGGCGAATAGGTACTGGTCCAGGATGTCAGCGCGGCCGGGCCCTTCGCCAGCAGATCACCCCAGATGTAGGGATTGCCGTCGTTGAGCGTGCTGATGTGGTTGTGGACCCGATCGGTGCGAACATGGTCACCCTCGAGAAACAGGTACAGAGATGTCTCGAGTTCACAGGCGTGTGACATCCCGCCGGGGAATGTGCTCTCGCGCCAGCCGGGCAGAAAGTCGGGGTCGATCGAAAGCAAATGCCACCACGCCACGAGGATGCATTCGGCGTCGGTTTCCAGGTTGGTTCGGCGTGCGGCCAGGTCGAGATTTGGCATGTTCGACCCATGTCCGTTGAGCAGGATGATCTTTTTGAATCCGTGGTAGGCCAGCGATTTGGTGACGTCGAGTACCTGTTGGATGAAGGTCTGGTAGTGCGTGTTGATGGTGCCGGGAAAGTCCATCACGTGACCGGTATACCCGTAGGCGATCGTTGGCAACACCAGCATCTTGTCGGGGTGAGCCTGGCCGACACCCCGGGCGATCCCGCCGGGACAGACCAGGTCGACATCCAGTGGCAGGTGATCACCGTGCTGCTCGACCGCGCCGCACGGGACGACGCAGACCTGGTTGGCACCGATCGCATCGTTGATTTCCGGCCAGGTCAGTTTCTCGTAACGGTACTCGGTAGCGGCTCGACTGGTCATCGCTTGGTCCTTGGATCCGGGTTGTGGGGATGCTGCTTGGCAGAGGTTCGGACAATGTGAGAAGATAGTGTCTCGAAGAGATCGTTGGACTGCACGCTCGATGGGAATTCCTGTGCAAAGTCATTTCCTGAAAATCGCCCTGGTACTCGTGTCGGCCGCCGGTGGTGCGACCGCGTCGGCTGCCGGTCCGGTCGATTATGAGAAGCGGATCAAGCCGATCCTGGCGGCACACTGTTACGCCTGCCACGGCGCGTTGAAGCAGGAGAGTGGGTTGCGGCTGGATACCGGGGTCCTGGTTCGCAAGGGAGGCGAGAGCGGTCCGGTGGTGATTCCGCGTCAGCCGGAGAAGAGCCCGTTGCTGGAGCGGTTGCGGACCGACGACGAGTCGCTGCGGATGCCCCCGGAGGGCAAGGGCCAGCCGCTGAAACCCGAACAGGTTCGTTTGCTGGTCGAGTGGATCCGGCAGGGAGCGGTCTCGCCCGACGACGAGGCTCCCCAGGCCGATCCGAAGGCTCACTGGGCTTTTCGGGCTCCTGCCAGGCAGCCGGTTGACTTGTCGGCGGAGAGCTACAACCGGATCGACGATTTTGTTGCCGCCGGGTTGCGGAAACGCGGTGTGAAACGCCTCCCCGAGGCCTCGGCGGCCACACTGTTGCGCCGGGTCTATCTCGACTTGGTCGGCGTGCCACCGACGATGAGCGAACAGGCCGAGTTCGCGGCCGACACCGCGCCGGGAGCCTACGAACGGGTGGTGGACCGGTTGCTGGAAAGTCCGCGGTACGGCGAACGCTGGGGACGTCACTGGATGGACGTCTGGCGTTACAGCGACTGGTACGGTCGCCGCAAGGTGCCCGATTCGCTGAACAGTTACGGGCAGATCTGGCGGTGGCGTGACTGGATCATTCGCTCGGTCAACAACGACAAGAGTTACGACCGGATGATTGTCGAGATGCTGGCGGCCGACGAGGTGGCCGGCGATGACGACGAGAACCTGGTGGCCACCGGGTTCATCATTCGCAACTTCTATCGCTGGAATTACAACACGTGGCTGAAGGACAACATTGAACACACCGGCAAGGCGTTCCTGGGACTGACCTTCAACTGCTGCCATTGCCACGACCACAAGTACGACCCGCTGACACAGGTCGATTATTTCCGCATGCGGGCGACGTTCGAGCCGATCGAGGTTCGCCACGACCGGGTCCCCGGCGAGGCTGATCCGGGCGTGTACCCCAAGTACAAGTACGGCAAGCCGTACAAGCCTCTGACCGTCGGTATGGTGCGGATCTGTGACGAAAAACTCGACGCCCAGACGTTTGTTTACAGCAAGGGAGAATCGAGAAACATCATTCCCGGCCGTCCTCCGATCTCTCCTGGCGGTCCCGGGTTCCTGGGTGGTGCCGAATGGAAGGTCGAGGCTGTCCAGTTGCCGCCACGGGCCTGGTACCCGGGCCTGAAGGACTTCGTGCGGCAGGAGGCGCGGCAGGGGGTGCAGAAGGAACTGGCTGAGAAACGCGGTGTGCTGGCTTTCGCCCGGCGGCTGGTGGCCGAGGCCCAGGCCGGGTTGATTTCCGACAACGGATCGGAGTCCGCTCGCAGAAAACTGGAACAGGCCCGACTGACACTGGTTGTCGATGAAGCAAACATGCAGGCGGCGGTGCTGAAGGTGTCAGCCGTCGAGGCCCGAATCCACGCCGATGATGTGCGGTACCTGGGCCATGACGGGGATGCCGACCAGGTGGCTCGCCAGGCCGTTCGGATCGAACACGAGGCGAGAGTGGCCATGGCCCGAGTGGAATCTGCCCGGGCCCGCCGAGCCGTTGTTGCGGCCCGGTTGGCCCTGTCCGGCAAGCCCACCGACGCCAAGTTGAAGGCGGCGATGACCGCGGTCGAAAAGACGGCGGCGACCACCGCTGCAGCCGTGACCGCAGCGGAAAAAGCACGGGAGAAGGCCATCGCATCGGGTGCGAGCAATTACACGCTCTTTTCCCACCAGTACGCCCGAACCAGCACGGGCCGCCGGACCGCCCTGGCCCGTTGGATCGCCAGCCGTGACAATCCGCTGACGGCCCGCGTGGCGGTCAACCACATCTGGGGCCGTCACTTCGGACGAGCGATCGTGGCCTCGACCGAGAACTTCGGCAACAACGGTGACCGTCCGACTCATCCCGGCCTGCTCGACTGGCTGGCCGTGGAGTTCATGGAGCGGGGTTGGCGCATGAAGCCGATTCACCGGCTGATCGTCACCAGCCGCACTTACCGCACCACGTCACGAACCGGGTCGACCGACCACCCCAATTTCGCTCGCGACCCGGACAACATCTCGTTGTGGCGTTTCTCGCCGTCGCGGATGGAGGCCGAGGTGGTACGTGACAGCGTGCTGCGGATCTCCGGGAGCCTCGATGGCCGGATCGGTGGCCGCGAGATCCCTCAAAACCGGGGCCTGACCACGCCACGACGAAGCGTCTATTTTGATCACCATGGTGAAGGACGAATGTCGTTCCTGGATCTCTTCGATGCCGCCGATCCCTGCGACTGCTACCTCCGAACCCAAAGCGTACGTCCCCAGCAGGCCCTGGCCATGGTCAACAGCGAACTCTCATTGAGGCAGGGCCGGTTGCTGGCTGGACGGCTGGCGGTCACACCGATGGACGATCCCGCGTTTGTGGATGCGGCGTTCCGCCAGGTGCTGGCTCGCAGGCCCTCGTCGGCCGAGCGGGAAGCGAGCCTCGAGTTTCTGGAGCGACAGGCCGATGTCTTCTCCGGAGCCAAGCCGTCTGAACTGGCCGTCGATCCCAAACAGGTGCCGGTACCACCTGCGACCGATCATGGACAGCGAGCCCGGGAGAGCCTGGTCCAGGCCCTGTTCAGTCACACCGATTTCCTGACGATCCGTTGACCCGACGCGTGGAATGAAACCATGAACGATGTCCGTCCCACTGACCAGGCCAGGTGCTGTGGACCCCGTCGCGAGTTCCTCGCGGATGTGGGCCTGGGCTTCACCGGGCTGGCCCTGGGCGCGATGTTGCATCGCGACGGGGTCGCTGCCGAGGGCAACGGGGATCCGCACGGGAAAGCTTATGTCGTTCCCGACGGGCGACCACACCACGTTCCCCGGGCCAAGAACGTCATCTGGATCTTTCTCTCTGGCGGCTACAGCCAGATGGAGACATGGGATCCGAAACCGGCACTCAACAAGTACGCCGACAAGACCTACGAACAGACCCCTTTGCCGAACCCGCTGAAGAACCCGCTGTTCGAGTTGCGGTCGCGAGACGTGATCGGCGGCCCGCGACCCCACGCGAAGATTTTTCCCATGCAGGTCGGTTTTCGCCGCTACGGGGAACTGGGGATCGGCATCACTGACTGGTGGCCCGAGTTGGCCACCTGCGTCGACGACATGGCCTTCGTGCGGTCGATGTACACGACCGACAACGACCACAACGCCGAGTTCCAGATGCACCACGGCCGCCACAAGCTGGATCCTCCCGAGCCGGTGCTGGGGTCGTGGATCCACTACGGCCTGGGCACCGGCAACGAGAACCTGCCCTCGTTCGTCTTCCTGGGCAAGTACAAGGACACGCGGGTCCGCTGGAATTTCGACGCCAACTACCTGGGGCCGGTCCATTCGGGAGTCGAGTTGTCGCTGGATCCCGGGGACCCGTTGCCGTTCGGACGTCGCCGCCCGGGCGTGCTGGCGACCGAGCAGAGGAACCAGTTCGATTTCATCAATCGTCTGAACAGGTTGACCGCGGTCGAGTACCCCGAGGACGCCGACGTGCGGGCCCGGATCAAGGCATATGAACTGGCGTACCGTATGCAGAGGTCAGTGCCGGAAGCGGTGAACCTGGCCGGGGAAACCACGGCTACGCAGAAGCTGTATGGAATCGACAACAAGACCACCGCTGTCTACGGACGCCGGTTGCTGGCGGCTCGACGACTGGCCGAGCGGGGGGTGCGGTATTCGCTGGTCTATCTCAGCGATTACGGAGAATGGGATTCGCACAACAAGTTGCAGGAACTCCACGCCCGCTCGTGTGCTCGGGTCGATCGCCCGATCGCCGGGCTGCTGAAGGACCTGAAACAGCGGGGGTTGTGGGACGACACGCTGGTAGTCTGTTGCACCGAGTTCGGCCGGACTCCGGGGCTGGAGGTCCGCGACACCAAGCAGAAGTTCACCGGCCGCGACCATCACCCGCACGGGTTCACCGTCTGGCTGGCCGGAGCGGGCGTGAAGCGGGGAGTGATCCACGGGCGGACCGACGAACTGGGATTCCACGCGATCGAGCATCCGCACTACGTCACCGACCTGCACGCCACGGTTCTGCACCTGCTGGGGCTGGACTCGCGGCGGCTTGAAATTCCGGGTCGCAAGCGGCTCGACGTGGATTACGGGCGGCCGATCACCGAGATCATGACCTAGATTGCGGTCCGGCCTCGCCCCGGTTCACGCGTCCGCGCAACCAGCCAAACCACGGGATGAGTCCCGCGGCGCAGAGTCCCAGCGACAACAGTGACGTTGTCCGAAATGACTCAGGGATGGTCAGGATGGTGATGATCGTGATCAGCCAGCACACTGCGGCGATGGCGATCGTCGGTCCCCATCGCCCAAGCGTGAAGGTGCCGAACTGGCTGGTGATTTGCGACCGCCGCGACAGGTACGCGACGACAGTGATCAGGTAAATCGTGGCCGGCAGCACGGTGCTGGCCAGGACCAGTTCCGTGATGGAACCGGAGAAGGTGACCAGGAGTCCCAGGGCCAGGAACATCAGCACCGCCGGGACGGGCACCGATGAAACCGGCGAGATGCGACGAAAGAGGGTGCTGGCCGGGAACAACCCGTCTCGTGACATGGCGTACACCAGTCGCGAGCCCGAGGCCATGATGATCAGGCCACAGGCGAAGACCGAGACAATCACCAGTCCGAAGAAGGCCAGCGACATGGTCTTGCCCAGTTTCGACTCGATGATCAACGGCAGTGGGTAGTCGGAATTCACGACGGCGGCGAGGTCCGTGATGCCGAGTGTCACCAGGACCAGGAACAGCGTGCCGACGGCACCGCTGACCACCACCGACCAGATGACCGCCCGGGGGACCGTGGCAGCCGCGTCGACGGTTTCCTCGGAGAGATTGGCCGCCGATTCGAAACCGACCAGCGTGTAGGCCCCCATCAGGCACCCCATCAGCCACGGCAACAGCCCGCTGCCGGCGTCCGGCAGGGGGCTCGGCCGGAACAGGATCTCCGGGTCGGGCTGATCTCTCAGGGCCAGGACCCCGAACACCAGAACCAGTCCCACCATGCCCACGACCTCGGTGAAGACGGCGGCCGAGTTGATCGCGTTGGCCAGCCGGACACCCAGGACGTGGACCAGCGCCTGCAGGAGGATCACCGTGCAGACGATGACCCTGGGCCAGTGCGAACCGGCCGGGATGTCGAAGACGTGTCCCAGGATGTTGGCGATCACGTGGTCAACCGATGGAACGACGATGACCAGGAAACAGACGGCGATCCAGCCGACCAGCCACCCCCAGGCCGGTCCAGCGAGCCGGGTGACCCACTGGTACGAGTAGCCGGTCAGGGGGATTTTCGAAGCGAGCTCGGCGAAGACCACCGCCACCAGCAGCTGTCCGCAGGTGACCAGCGGCCAGGTCCAGATTCCAGCCGGACCCGAGTTCCCCAGCAGTGACTTGTAATTATCGAAGATGCCCGTGGTAATGGAGATGAATGAGAACGCCACGGCAAACGAACCGAAGAACCGGATGGTGCGTCGCAGTTCCTGCGCGTAGCGGAACGACGACATCGCCTGCTGGTCATCGGCCGAGCCGAGGTCGGATGAATTTTTGGTCACGGGGAGTGGTTCCGGAAACGCGAGTCGTCCACGGAGGACGATTCTATACGTTTCGGGGATGTCACTGCTGCTGGAGAAGCCGACGTTTCACCCCGACTGGAAACCTGGCTGTTGGATCGAGGAACACGAGGAATGGCTGACGGACACGACAACTCTGCGTTCATGACATCCGGAGGGATCGAGGCCCGCGAACTGGCTCCGGGATTCGAAGTCCGGGGCTATCTCTCGACCGAATTGGGTTCTCCGGGACTCAACAGCGGCTCGGCCACCGTGGCACCCGACGGAGGACTTCCCTATCACACCCATCCGACCGGCGAGTTGATCATCTGTGTGTCCGGCCAGGCGGACGTGTTTGTCGTGGGCCGGAAGTACCGGTTGAATGCGTTCGACGCGATCCACGTCCCGGATGGAGTGGCTCACGGGCTGAAAAACGACTCGGGACAGCCGGCCATCATGCACACGGTGTTCCCCACCGGGACGCCCGAACGCGAGTTCTTCGACGATGGTTGGGAAGTGGTCGATCGGACGTCGACCGACGAATCCGTTCCCGAGAGCCTGGTGGTACACGGCGAAGCCCAGGCGGTATCGCTGGGCGAGTTGGCGGAGGTCAGCAGCCTGACCGATCCGAACGATCCGGACCGCGATGTTGCGGCCCGGGTGGTTCGTCTGTCTCCCGGAGGTGAACTGGATCTGCCGGCCGAGAACTACGACCAGTCGTTGTTCCTGGCCGCCGGGTCGGCGGTGTGCGAGGTCGGAGACGAGAGGTTCGAGATGGCGAGCTTCTGTGACACGGTCTGCGTCCGCGCCGGGCAGGCCAAGCGACTGCGAAACGACGGTGACGAAACGGCCGCCGTGATGATCTCCGAAGCCCGTTGACCGGCCGGGCTCTTTAGCTCATGCCGGGAATCGTGGCGTGTTCGGTCAGCCGATTGATCTGGGTTGGTACGCTGGGCACCAGTCTCAGTTCGGCGACATCGAAGACGGTGTGGAGGATCGAGGAGATCAGGTGCCGCGGTCCGAGGGCGTCGGAGGTCGGTTGGCCACCGTCACGGGTCGATTGTCCGATCACCCGTCCTCCCTCGATTCCACCGCCGTAGAGCAGAAGCGGCGAGAGGCGACCCCAGTGGTCGCGGCCACCTCGCTTGTTGATTCTCGGTGTCCGGCCCATCTCGCCACTGCAGATCAACAGGATGTCGTCCTGCAGACCCCGTGCCTCGATGTCCTCGATGAACGCTGCCACTGCGTGGTCGAAGGTTGTTCCCACCGCCTCCATGCCGTCGACCATGTTCAGGTTGTTGGCGTCGGCGTGCATGTCCCACACACCGTCGTAGCTGGCGTGCAGCGTGACGAATCCGCATCCGGCCTCGCATAGCCGACGGGCCATCAACAACAGGCGGCCGAGGGTCTTGGCGTGGCCGGTGTAGAAACCCCGCTTACCCCGATTGACCTTGTCCCAGTTGTGGGACCGGGCCAGGTGAGCGGTGTCATAGTGAGCCAGGGTCTTGGGACTGGCCTGCGAGAGGTCCAGGGCACTGCGGACGCCGCCACCGAGCAGCAGTTGGAACGCCTGGGAGGTCAGTGAATCGATGGTGTCGAACCGTCCCGAGGCGTCGAGCTGGTTGTTGAGCCGGTCGAGTTGAGTGAGCAGTTCGCGGCGATCGGTGAACAGCCGGTCGCGGTCCAGCCGGACGGTCATGTTCTCCTGCAGCTTGCCGCCGGCGCCCGGGACAAACGGGGCGTAGGTGTCACCGTAGTTGCCGGTGGCTGACAGGTTGCCGCGAGCTTTGCCCCGGGTCACCTGGTCGCTGACGGCCTGCGGGAAGAGCACCATGTTGGTTGGCAGGCCGGTGTCGGTTCGGGTGGTGCCGGCAACCCGGGCGTAGTGGACGCCGATGTTGGCATTCAGCGAATCGGACCCGACGAATGGCCTGATGTTGTGGCCGCCATTGTTGGTCTGGTAACTGCGGACAACGGTCAGCTTGTCGGCGTGACGGGCCAGCCGGCTCATTGTCCCGCCGAAGAAGACTCCCGGCAGGCTGGTCTGGATCGTGCCGTTGACCGTGCGGATGCCACCCGGAGCGTCCGGCTTGGGATCGAACGTTTCGAGCTGGCTCGGGCCACCCTGCTGGAACAGGAAGATCACGCTCTTGCCCGAGAGGACGTTTTTGCCGGCGCCGGCATGGGCACGTCCGGACAGCAGTGTGGGAAGCGTGAGTCCACCAAGTCCAAGGCTGCCGATGCTGAGCAATTCGCGGCGCGAGATCGGCTGCTGCGAACCGGCTTGGCGCTCCAGGATGCTCAGCATGACCACTCTCCAAGCGGTTGTCCGTCAGGGGCACTCACCCGCACGCAACCGTCTAGACCAGCTCACGGATCGGTTCGCCGTCGTCCAGCAGGTACTGTGGACGGCCACGGGTATCGTCGATGGTCGTCTTTGACGCGTCGATTCCGAGGTTGTGGTAGAGCGTGGCAAAGACATCCTTGAAGTGGATTGGACGCTCGGTGGGAGATCCCGCCAGTCGGTCGGTGTTGCCGATTACCTGCCCGGACTGACACCCGCCTCCGACAATGAACGCCGGGCTGACCCGCGGCCAGTGGTCCCGGCCGCCGTTCTTGTTGATCTGTGGTGTTCGTCCGAACTCGCCCCAGGCGACGATCGTGACGTCATCGAGCATGCCTCGCTCGTCGAGGTCGTCCACCAGCGCGGTCAGGCCCTGGTCGATGATCGGGGCCATCTGCCGCATTCGCGGAAAGTTCTTGGAGTGCGTGTCGAAGTCGCTGATCGTCAGGCTGACCACGCGGACTCCGGCTTCGATCAACCGGCGGGCCAGCAGAAGCTTCAACGAGCCCTCGGGACTCTCGCTGGTCACGAATCGTTCGATCTTGTCCGGCGGAGCCTGGTACCGTGCGACCACCTCGGTCGGCTCGTTGCTGAAATCCAGCGCTTCGGCGAAGCGGCCGGAAGTGAGAATGCCGACGGCCTGCTGGGTGAAGCGGTCCATCGCTTCCATCATGCCACTGGCATCGACGTCCCTCTTGATACGGTCCAGTCCGGCCAGCAACTGCCGCCTCGAGCGGATGCGTCCCAGCGGAAGATCGGGGTTCAGCGTGAGGCTGGTGGTGTGGTTGTTTCCGAGCCTGGCCAACTCGCCCTTCATGCCCGTTTCCAGTTCGCGGGCGAAAATCTTCGAGAGATCGGGGCGGAAGGGACCGTAGGAGGGTCCCAGGAATCCCGGACGTCCGCTGTTGCGGACGAGCGGACGACCCTGCATCAGGTCCACGAACGCCGGTGCCGTGTCCTCGGTCGAACCCAGAAGCTTGTTGATCACGCAGCCCATCGCCGGACGTCCGCCCAGTGACTGGAGGTCGTTGGGGCCAAAGCCGCTCTGGCACTGAAAGGCATCGTGGCGACCGGCCGATCCGACGAGTGACCGGATGTAGGAAAACCGGTCGGCCATCGCAGCCATCTTCGGGAACAGTTCGCAGATCTGGAAACCCGGCAGGTTGGTCTGGATCGGCAGGAACTCGCCGCGAACTCCCGACGGAGCGTGTGGCTTCATGTCGATGGTGTCCATCTGTGGTGGACCACCGTCGAGATGGATGTTGATGATCGCCTTGTGGGAGGACCCGATACCGGTGGCGTTCTCGGCACGCAGCAGGTTGGCCAACGTCAGCCCGCCGAAACCGGCGGCCCCAGCCGAGAGGAACTGGCGACGGGGCACCCCGTCACAGTGCCGGATCGACCGATCCCAGAACGTCAACATGATCCACTCCCTGAGCTGTTTCGCCCGGATCCCCGAGCAGTACTGAACTCCAAGGATCCCACGTTTCCGGGGGATTTGCAACATCGGACACGGCTGATGTGTTGGCTCAACAGCGCCCCTTTGCGCATCGGCAGGTCAGCGAGTCGGAGTCCAGACAAAACCGTCCTGGCCGGGACACCAAGTCGTCTTGACACGTTGTCGACGGTTCCCAAGATTCCGCCGTGGACCGGGACCGAACCCGGCCTCGACAGCAGTTTCAACGAGATCATCGGCATGCTCCACCCATTCCAGGTTCTGGCCCAGGCGGAAAGGAACACCGCAGAGCCCACCGGACTGAATGCGATTTTTCATGAGGTGGAGCAGTACCTTGGCGAGAATGGTGCCGACCTGCTGTGGAATATCCTCGCGGCGATCGCGATTCTCGTGGTCGGCCGCTGGGCCGCCAGGTTGTTGACGAGGCTGATCGAGAAGCTGACCACTCGGGCCCGGGTTGACGAGACGCTGGTCAAGTTCGTCAGCAACATGGCTTACTGGTTGATGCTGGTGATGATCATCGTGGCCGCGATCGACCAGGTCGGAATCGACACGACCAGCTTCGCAGCCCTGGTTGCTGCCAGTGGGCTGGCCGTCGGGCTGGCCCTGCAGGGATCACTGTCAAATTTCGCCGCCGGCGTGATGATCATCCTCTTCAAACCCATCCGAGTGGGCGATTACGCCGAGGCGGGAGGCACCGCGGGAGTTGTCGAGGAAATCCAGATCTTCCACACCATGATGCGAACCGGCGACAACAAGCAGATCATCGTTCCCAATTCCATGATCACCGGCGACACGATCACCAATTTCTCGGCCAAGACCACCCGCCGGATCGATCTGTTGATCGGCTGTGGTTACGACGACGACCTGCAGGGGGTGAAGCAGTTCCTCGAGGAGGTGCTTCAGACCGAAGAGGACATCCTCGAGGATCCCGAGCCGATCGTGCGGGTTCACGAACTGGGTGACAGCAGCATCAACTTTATCGTGCGGCCGTGGGTGTCCAGCAGTGACTACTGGGAAGTGAAATGGAGCCTCACGGAGAAGATCAAGCTCGGTTTCGACGAGCGTGGCTTCACGTTCCCGTTCCCCAGTCGAGATGTCCACGTGCACAATGCCGAGGCGGCCTGAGGCGGTCGCGTTCTCACCCGCCACGTCGCTCGCGGCCTCCTCGACGGCAAGCGGGCCGGCGACGCCGGAATGGGGGCTTCTCAGTGCGAGAGGGGGGACTCGAACCCCCATTCCCGGTAGGGAACCAGATCCTAAATCTGGCGCGTCTGCCAATTCCGCCACTCTCGCCGGGCACGCTCGATTCTAGTCGCAGCGAGGGTTCACTCAAGTGCTCGAAATGGTGTCGATTTCGTCACCTGCGGCCCGCAGTTGACACCGCCCGAATCGACTCTCAAAATTGGCCGCTTCCCGGCTCAGGATCTTTGCTCTCGACTCTCTGCCCCAAGGGCTCCAAATGGCTTCCGGCGATGATGCGGCCCGTGTCGTGATCACCGGTGTCGGGGTGGTCTCACCGATCGGGGTGGGCCACGAGTCGTTCTGGGAGAGCCTGGCTGCCGGACGCGGTGGCATCGACGAACTCGTCTCGCTGCCGGTTGGCTCCCCGGCCTCGCGGCTGTCCGCCGAAATCTCCGACTTCGATCCTCTCGAATTCCTGCCGACGCGGAAGCTGCTGAAGGTGATGTCGCGAGACATCCAGTTGGGGGTGGCAGCCAGTCGGTTGGCCATCGACGACGCGCGACTGGGACGGGACGATATGGACCCCCAACGCGTCGGGGTGTCGTTCGGAGCCGGTCGCATCTCCAGCCTTCTCAGTGACTTCCCCGATGCTGTCAGAAACACCGGGTCCACCGGCGATCCCGGAGACGAGTTCGAGTGGACACGCTGGGGCGAGGGCAGCCTGGGACGGATTGCTCCGATGTGGCTGCTGAAGCGGTTGCCGAACATGACAGCCTGTCACGTGTCGATTGGATTGGACGCCCGCGGACCCAACAACACGATCACCTCCCGCGATACGTCGGCCCTGCTCGCGTTGTCCGAGGGGGTTCGGGTGATCGAGCGGGGTGCGGCCGATTGCATGCTGGTTGGAGCCGGAGGATCCCTGGTACACCCGGTTGACCTGATCAAGATGAATCTCTTGCGGACACTTTCTCGCCGGAACGACACGCCTGCCGAAGCCTGCCGTCCGTTCGATGTCGACCGGGACGGCTCGGTTCCCGGCGAAGGTGCCGCGGCATTTGTGATCGAGAGAAGAGATGCCGCCGAGCAGCGCGGGGCCCGGATTTATGCCGAGGTGATTGGTTGTGGGGCGGGCTGCGATGGCGGGTCGGTTGGTGAAGGACTGGTCAACGCGATTGCCGCGGCGATGGCCGATGCCGGGATCGAACCGGCCGAATTGGGCCATGTCAACGCCGGAGCCACGGGATCGCCGGAGGATGACGCTGTCGAGGCCCGGGCGATCCAGCAGGCCCTGGGATCGGCGGCGTCCGAGGTGCCGGTGACGGCACTGGCCGGTTACCTGGGGCACTCGGATGCCGGGGGCGGTGCGGTCGAGTTGGCCGGCTGCCTGTTGTCGCTCCGTCACCGACTCGTTCCGCACACGCTCGGTTTTCGCACGGCTGATTCCGGTTGCCGGCTGGACATTGTCGAGGGGACATCCCGGCCGATCGCGGGCCGGTTGGCGATCTCGTGCAACCGGACCGAGTTTGGCCAGAGTGCTGCGGTGGTGGTTCGGGCAGGCTGAGCCGTATACCATCGGGCAGCCGGGTGGGCTGTGGGTTGAACCAGAGGGCCAGGACGAGCGAGATGCCGGAATCGGGTTCCGCTGCCGCTGGATCGCCCCGTCGTCGACGGCGAGGACGGTCGTTGATCCGCGTGGTCGGACCCGTCAAGCCGTCCACCGGCTCCGAGCGGCTGCGGCGCAGTCTCAAGGGAGGGGGTTTCGGGGCCGTCGTCAGTGTCTCGACGCACGTGCTGATCCTGACGGTGCTGACCTGGTTCCTGATCGACACCGATTCGCTGGCCCCCGAAGAACCGCTCGATCTCCGTTGGCTGACCGCGCGGGAGGTGGAAATGAAGCAGGCCGCTCGTGCCCCGGTGCAGATCTCGTCGGTTCCCGACGCGACTCCCACGTCTCCCATGCCGCCCCAGACTCCTCCCGATGCTCCGATGCCACTGAAGCCGACCCGCCCGGCGGTCCGGCCGGTGGACGTCTCGGGACGGTTGGCCCACCGCAAGCCCGAGTTGAAGCGGAAGCACATGCTGAAGATCGACGAAGGCGGCAAGAGTGACCTGGCGGTCCGCAGCGCGCTGGGCTGGTTTGCCAGGCAGCAGCAGCCGACCGGCAACTGGCGATTGCACGAGGGATATCCGGATGCCGGCCAACGCACGGCCCGGACCGACACCGGCGCCACCTCGCTGGCGTTGCTGGCGTTCCTGGGAGCCGGGTTCGATCACACCCGAGGTGACCACCAGCAGACCGTCGCCCGGGGCATCAACTGGCTGGTCGGCCAGCAGCGGGGTGACGGCAACCTGTTCGACATTGACGAGTTCGGCCGCGAGGAGGCCTTTTACGCGCATTCGATGGGAACAATCGCCCTGTGTGAGGCGGTTGCCCTGACGGCCGACCGCAAGGCCCGACAGGCGGCAGTCAACGCGGTCAACTTCCTGGTCAAGACGCAACAGCCAACCCAGGGAGGCTGGAAGTACCAGCCACAGACCCCGATGACCCGTGGTGATCTGTCGGTGACCGGATGGGCGTTGATGGCGCTGCACACCGCCCGGATTGCGGACATCGAGGTGCCCGAGCAGGCCTTCGTTTTGGCCTCCAACTTCCTGGACACCGTCGAGGTCCAGGACGGGGCCCGGTACCGTTACGAGCCGGATTTTGGCGTCTCGCCGGCGATGACCGCCGAGGGCCTGTTGTGCCGTCAGTGGCTAGGCTGGCCACGCGAGCACCCCTCCCTGGAGAGCGGCACCCGTTTTCTGCTTGGCGAACAGCACAGGCCCCGTTGGGACGACGGCCGGCGCAACGTTTACGCTTGGTACTACACCGCGCAGGTGTTGCACAACATGGGCGGAGGTGAGTGGGAAGACTGGTACCGGGCGGCCCGTGATGAGATCGTCTCGCACCAAGCTCGGACCGGCAGCACCCGGAGGGGAGCAGATGTGCGGGGCAGCTGGCATCCGGCTCAGCCCCGAGGCCAGGCGGCCGAAAAGGCCGATATCGCCGGTCGGCTCTACCTTGCCGCCATGTGCGTGCTGGTTCTTGAGACGCCCTACCGCCACGTGAGTGTCTACGAGGTGACCGATCCGGAGGTCGGAAAGGAACCCGACACCGAGGATGCGGCCGACGACAGGCGGGGGGGCCGTTGATTGGGCATCGGTGTGGGTGGCGGTTTGGGGTTTGCAGCGACCGGTTCGGCCGTCAGAATGCCACGCCCGAAGTCCGGCGGCATTTCGCTGGGTTTCCTGTCCAGGCACGTACTAATGGTTCCCCCGGCATGGATGCCGCACGCTTTTCACCGCCACCGCCCCTGTCGGTCCGACCGGTTTCGCCGCTTCCGGGTTCGGAGCCGGATCGGACGTCGAGTGTTCCTCGAGGGACATTCCGCAGCCGGGTCGGTCATTCTCGGCACGCGTCGGTGGCCGCAAGTCGGTGGGCACCAGCGATGCGTGTCGGAAGTGCGTCGCGAATGGTTCGGGAGCCTGGTGGGTCGGTCCCCACGGCTCACCTGGTCGGTGTCTGCGGATCGGGCATGCAGGCGTTGGCCGAATTGCTCCTGGGGTTGGGCTGGCAGGTCAGTGGATCGGACCGGTGTGTCTCCAAGGAGGCAGCCAGCACACTGGAACGTCGTGGCCTGAGAATCCACCAGGGGCATAAGTCGACCCAACTTCCTCACCATGCCGATGTTCTGGTCTACAGCCAGGCGATCGCTCCCGACAATGTCGAACGGGTCCGGGCGTCGCATTGCGGGATCCCCCAGCTTTCTTACAGCCAGATGCTCGGACGGTTGATGTCGGAACGGATGGGGATTTCGATTGCCGGGACGCACGGCAAGAGCACCACCACGGCGATGACGGCCTCGCTGTTGACCTCGGCCGGCCTGGCTCCGTCGGTGGTCGTCGGGGCCCGGTTGATTGATCGGGACGTTGGCGGTTGGGCGGGTGCCGGTGACCTGCTGGTGGTCGAGAGCTGCGAGTACCGACGCAGTTTCCTGGATCTCTCCCCCCGGTACGCGGTGATCACCGGGATCGAATCCGATCATTTCGACTGCTACGAGTCCCTGGGTGAAGTGACCGCGGCGTTCGCCCAGTTCGCGGCGTCCGTCGATTCGTCGGGGGTCCTGCTGGTCGCAGCCGATTGCCCGGCGGCAGTGGAGGTGTCCGGGCAGGCGACTGCCAGGGTGCGGACATTTGGCCGGAGACCGGAGGCCGATTGGTGGGCGGCGGATGTTCGTCGGACGGTATCCGGAAGTCGATTCGAGTTGTTCTTTCGTGGGGAGTTTCTCACTGAAATCACCGTGCCGGTACCGGGTCGACACAACGTCGACAACGCCCTGGCGGCTGTGGCGATGGCGTGTGAACTGGGAGTTGACCCGCAGCTTGTCTGCGAGGGTCTGGGTGGGTACGCCGGTATCCGCCGTCGCTTCCAACGGTTGGGCTCGTGGCGGGGTGTCGCGGTGGTCGACGACTACGCGCATCACCCGACCGCCGTTCGGGCCACTCTCGAAACCGCTCGCGAGACCTTTGGCCGACGGCGATTGTGGTGTGCCTTCCAGCCGCACCAGGTCTCGAGGACGCTTGCACTGTTGGACGAGTTTGCCTCAAGTTTTCAGGCGGCCGACCGGGTGCTGCTGTTGCCCGTTTTTGCGGCCCGCGAGGACGACCGGCAAGCCGAGGCCGTGAGCCGGGAATTGGCCAAACGGATCGGGAGATCCGGATCGGGAACCGCTTGTCGCTTTGCACCCTCTCTTGACCGTCTCGTCGAGACTCTAGACCATGACACCCGGCCGGGAGACGTGTTGATCACGATGGGGGCCGGAGACATCGACCAGGTTCCACATGAGTTCACTCGCTGATTTTAGTGACATCACCCAACACGACCGGTCTCTCGCCGAGTGGACCTGGTTGAAGGTCGGCGGACCGGCCGAGTATCTCGTCGAGCCGCGTTCGGTCGATGAACTGGCTGCGGTGGTGAGATGCTGTGCCGAGACCGGTGTGCCGTGCCGAGTGCTGGGCAGCGGGTCGAACCTGCTGGTACGGGACGAGGGCGTCAGCGGCGTGGTGTTGAGGCTCGCCGAGGAGGCTTTCGGAGAGATCACGATCGAGGGGACCGTGGTCAACGTCGGTGCCGGGGCATTGCTCTCCCACGTCATTTCGCACAGCGTCCGCGGAGGACTGGTCGGGCTTGAGACCCTGGTCGGGATTCCCGGCACCGTGGGTGGTGCTCTGCGCGGCAACGCGGGGGGGCGCAGCGGGGACGTGGGGCAGAATGTTCAGAGTGTGACGGTGATGACCGACAGTGGCGAACAGTTCGTTCGCAGCGAGGATGAACTGTCATTTGGCTATCGCCAAAGCAGTATCAACGAACTGGTGGTGATCGACGTCACCTTTGCCCTGGCCGAAGGTGACGTCGACGAAACGCTCAAGCGGATGCGGAAACTGTGGATCATGCGGAAAGCCACTCAACCGATGGCACACCAGTCGGCCGGCTGCATTTTCAAGAACCCTCGGGGTATCAGTGCCGGCAGCCTCGTCGAACAGGCTGGGCTGAAGGGCGAGAAGGTGGGCGGCGCCGAGGTCAGCGATCGTCACGCCAACTTCATCGTGACGTCCACGGAGGCCACCGCCGCTGATGTGCTCGAGTTGATCGAGCGGATTCGCGAACGTGTTTCCGAGCAGTGTGCTGTTGATCTGGAGCTCGAAATCGGGATCTGGTAAGACGCCCGCGTGTCGACTCCAGCCCCTTTTCCGGATCCGTTCGTTGGCCAGTCGGTGCCGCGAGTCAACGTGCTTGCCGGCGGAGACTCGCCCGAACGCGATATCAGCCTCGCAAGCGGTCACGCCGTGGCGACGGCCATGCGGGAACTCGGCGAGGAGGTTCGCGAGATCGATCCGGCTGAAATTCCGGTTTCCAAGTGCGATTGGATGGCGGGAGACGTGGTCCTGCTTGCCCTGCACGGGCCCGGAGGCGAAGACGGAACGATCCAGGCCGACCTTGATTCCCTGGGTGTTCCGTATACCGGGTGTGGGGTCGGCGTGTCTCGTCTGGCGTTCAGCAAGAGCCGTGCGAAAAGGTGCTTTGCGTCCGCCGGGGTGCCAACCCCTGACGCGATTGTCCTGGAAAGGGGATTCGACGCGCGGGCAATGGCGGAACTGGTGTCGCGATGCGGTTTGCCGGTGGTGGTCAAGCCCGATGCCCAGGGGAGCAGCCTTGGCGTGCGGCTGGTCGAAACGCCCGCGGAATTCTCGGATGCGATCACACAGGCGTTTTTGCTCGGGTCACGCGTGCTGGTCGAGCGGGCTGTGGCTGGCGAGGAGTGGTCAGTGGGGATGCTGGACGCCTGGCCGTTGCCGGCGATGGTGGTTGAGACTCCTGGCGAGTTGTTCGACTTCGAGGCGAAGTACCTTGATGAGCGAACGAAAGTGAGCTTCCCCGAGATGGCGCCCGGTTCGACGGCGGAACGGGTGGTCGAGGTGTCCCGGCAAGCCTGCGAGGCGATTGGGACCCGGGGCCTGGTGCGAGTCGATTTGCGGGTCGATGCATCGGGGAGTCCGTGGGTCCTGGAGATCAACACCATCCCGGGGCTGACCGGTCACAGCCTGGTTCCTCAAGCCGCGGCCCGGCTTGGACTGTCTCTCGGGCAACTCGCCCGACGCATGATCGGTTCCACGCTCACCGGGCCGCGTGGCTGGCATATCCGTCAGGACCAGATGCGGCGACGCTGCGAGCTGTCGGTTTCCTGATCGACGACTCCTGAGCGGGCCGGGCAGTTGCCGATCAGCACCGAAGCGGATCGCCGTTTTTTCCGGGTGATCGCCAGATCGACAGCCGTGCCAGGAGTGGGAATCATGGTCGAATCACAGGAGAACCGTTCCGACGATGTTGCCAAGGGCGGGATTTCCGCAATGTTGTGGCGGCCCGGCGTGCTGGTTCCGGTCGTCCTGGCATTGGTTGGCACGGTGGCCGTACCGAAACTCGTTCGCGAGTTGCCGGAACTGTCAGAGTACCCGGCGTACCAGTTGTCTCGTTCGGCGGTCCAGGTCATTCCGGAGAAACCCGATTGGGTGCCGGAGGACTTTCTGTTGTCGGTGACCGGTTCGGAGAAGTGGCCCGAAGACGGGACGCCGCTTCTTGATGCGACACTGGTCGAGCGGGTGGCCGAGGCGTTCGCCGAACACCGGTGGGTGGCCGAGGTTGAGCGGGTCGAGCGTCGGGTGCCGGCCGGAGTGGTGGTGCGGTTGGCGTTCCGTCGGCCGGTCGCGTGGATCGAGACGGACGGTGGCCGGGTGGCGGTGGATGTGACCGGGGTCCGACTGCCCGGTGAAGATCTGGTCGGCGAGATTGCCGAGAGGTATCCGGTGGTTCGGGGTGTGACCAGTCGAACGCCGGCGACTGACGGAGTGGCCTGGAACGATCCGAGCGTGGTGGCCTCCGCGCAACTGGCCGTTGAACTCGAGTCATACTGGGAACCGTTCGACCTGGCAGCGATCGTGGTGAAACGGCGTGACCCGACGGGGAATTCCGTCGGAGACCACGTGATTCTGGAACTGCTGACACGCGGTGGCTCGCGAGTCGTCTGGGGCCGTTCGCCGGGCACCGGTCATCCCGGCGAACTGACCACGGCACAGAAGATCGGTCGGATCATGCAGTTCATTTCCCACTTTGACTCGCTGGATCCTCCCGATGGCCCGTTCGAGATCAACATCCGTCACTGGCACGAGATCATGTTTCGATCGTTGAAGTCCGAGAGTGCACGGAGCCGGACTCTGCGAGTGCTGCGCTGATCTGCCCGTTGGAGGTCAACTCCGGGGGAATCGGACCTGACGATGTTCAGGACGTGACCGTTCGCAATCACGTGGTCAGTTGTCCGAGCGAGCACGATTTGCCGACGACTTGTACGCGAGTTTCGATGCGTGTGTCGAGACGATTGGCGACAAGGTGTCACGGTTCACCATGGGTGAATGGCACAGCCTGGGGTGATTTGCGATCCGACGGCGGACCCGAAAAGGTTTTTGACCGTCCCGTTACGCCGGGTATAATTTCGATAGCCTCTTCGAGGTGAGGTCGGCGATTCTGTTCGGCCGGTGGTCGGTTCTCGGCCACCTCCTCGGGAATTCCCGGTGACTCCATGGATCCACACAATCCACTTTCTGCGCTGCGGGGGAGCAGTTCGAGCAGTGGTGCTGGCAGTACGCCTGCCGGTGGGTCCGCAGATGCGCGCCGATCGTCAGGAGGGTTGCCCGACGACGCAGCCGAAACGGTGATCAGTGCCGAGCAGCGGTGGTTGGGCGAAGCGGTCGCGATGGGGCCGGGGTCGACGTTGTGCGATCGGCTGTTTCCTCGGACGGCTCCATTGGCCGAGGGTGGTGCTGCTGAAGGAATTCCGGTGGCTGCCAGCCCGATTGGCGTCGAGCTGGATCATTTCATCATCGACGAGCGGATCGGGGTCGGAGGGATGGGGGCGGTTTTCCGTGCCCGTGACACTCGCCTGGGTCGTGGCGTGGCGCTGAAAGTGCTCAGCCCGGTTCAGTCTCTGGACCAGGGGGCAGTGCAGCGTTTCCGCAATGAGGCCCGTGCCGCAGCGGGGTTGGATCACGACAACATCGCCCGGGTGTTCTACGTGGGTGAAGACCGGGGTCTGCATTTCATTGCGTTCGAATACGTCACCGGGACCAACGTTCGGGATCTGATCGCCGCGAGGGGGCCTCTGGATCCGTCTGATGCGGTCAACTACACGCTGCAGATCGCTTCCGCCCTGGTTCACACCAACAGCGTTGGAGTGGTCCACCGCGATGTCAAACCGTCAAACATCATCATCACGCCCACCGGGCGTGCGAAGCTGGTCGATCTCGGGCTGGCTCGAAATTCCGAATCGGACCGGTCCTCCGAGGACCTGACTTCCGACGGCACCACCCTGGGCACCTTCGACTACATCTCGCCCGAGCAGGCACGTGACCCTCGGAATGTCGATGTCCGCAGCGATATCTACTCTCTGGGTTGCACGCTCTACCAGATGCTCACCGGCGAACCGCCCTACCCCGAGGGAAATGCGTTCCAGAAACTGCTCGATCACCAGGGCAAGCAGCCCCCCGATCCGGCTCGCAAGAACTCACGCGTTTCCGAACGACTCTCGAGCGTCGTCCGTCGGATGATGGCCAGCGACCCCGGCAAGAGGTTTGCGACGCCGGAGGCGTTGATCCGGGAATTGATGTTCGTTGCGGAAGACCTGGGCCTGACGGGAGTGTCCTCGGAAGGCATGGTCTGGATGTCGGCTGGAGCGATCTCCGGACGCAACTGGGAAAAACATATTGGCTGGATGGCGACCGTCGCGTTGCTGGTGGTATTGGCGGTGGTGTTGAGGTTCCAGCCCGTGGATCGCGGAGAGGTGTTGTCGGGAGGTGAACGGCTGGCGATGGCCGACAGCTTGGCTGATCGGGCCGCGGGGGCCAGCCAGTCGCCGGCCACCACCGATCCCAGGCAGCTGCCCCCGTTGAGAGACCAGATGGCGGCCACCGGTTCGGAGGCCGGAGGCGAGACGAGAACTCCGGGTGATGGAGACGTGAAGTCCACCGGCGGAGTGGTGCCCGTTCCAGCCGGTGGGTCGGGCACGGCCGAACCTCCCGGACCCGATCCGTCGCCGTCGGATCCTGTCGCCGAACCGGCCACGCCGAAGACCGTGGCCGGCACCACCGGTGATGCCGGCCCGGCATCCACCGAATCTGCCCCTGTCACCAAGCCGACGGCCCCGCTCGCCAACGAACCGCCACCTCCGGTGGTGGTGATTTCCGTGGACGGTGCCCGACAGCCACGCGTCTACCCCACGCTGAATGCCGCGCTGGTCGATGCGGAAGACGGCAGCCAGATCGTGTTGCAGTACAACGGGATTCGGGTTGAGAGCCCTTTGCGTGTGGGACGGAAGAACATCACGATCCGCGGTGCCGAGGGTTTCCGGCCGGGAATCGAATTCCGACCCAAAACGGGAGGAGGCGATGGGGTCCAGTCACGGATGATCACTGTCACGGCCGGACCGCTGCACGTGATCAACGCCGAGTTGAGAATGGTGGTCCCGCGGAGCGAAGACGCCCGGCTGGTGATGTTTTCGTTGCAACGCCCCGAACAGGTCCGGCTCAGGGATGTCGTCGTCACGGTTGCCAATCCAGCACGGCAACAGGCGTCGGTGATCGAATTGACGCCCGAGCCCGGGGCGATGCGGAACATGAAGAAGATGATGAAGGAGGGGATGGAGGTCGATCCGCTGGAGCTGACGATCGATCGCAGCGTGATCCGTGGCCACGCTGACCTGGTTCATGTCCGCCAGACAGATTCGGCGGAGCTGTCGATGAGCCACTGCGTGGTGGCGTTGGGTGGATCGTTGCTGCACACCGTTGGTGCCGGGGGCACCGCCCCCAAGCAACGTGGTGTTGTCGAGCTCAACCTCGTTCACGTCAGTGCTCTGTTGGGAGAGAACCTGATTCGCCTCAACAGCGGCGAGGAACGGCGACACCTGCCAGTGGTCCGGGCACAGTCCCGGGACAGCATCTACTCGCACGTCGGCGATCGACCGCTGGTGGCGATGTCCGGCAACACCGATATCGAGATGTTCCGGGGGTTGTTGGCCTGGCGCAATGGCCAGAAGAACTTCTTCGACGACTATTCGATCTTCTGGTGGTTGGGCTCCGACCAGGACGTTGTCGATTTCACCCGCTGGAAGCAGCAATGGAACTCGGCCGGTTCCAAGAATGCCGTGGTTGCGTGGCAGACGCCTCGACCGCCAGAAGGTGATGCCATCGCCTGGGACCGACTGGGCCTGTCCGACTTCCGGCTGGCCGACCAGGCGCAACCGGTGAATCGTCCCGAGGCCACCGACGGTACCGACGCGGGGGCGAACCTGGATCTGCTGCCGTCGATGTTGAGAGCGGCCGTGCCGACCAAGGACTAGGCTTCGGTCCCCAGGCCGGCCAGTCCAGGGATGTCGTCGGGATCGACCGGTTCGGACAACCGGGCTCCCAATTGCGAGACGATTCGTGCGGCGAGTTGGTTGGCCAGCTGTGCGGATTGCTGAAAACTCAGGTTGTTGGTCAGCCCGTAGAGAACTCCCGCAGCGAACATGTCCCCGGCTCCCGTCGTGTCGACGGCTTCGGTGGTGACACCGGGCACCCGGATCAGCTGGCCGTGTTCGACCAGCAGGGCTCCGGCAGCTCCGAGCGTGACTGCGACGCGTGGGACCCACTGACCCAGTTGACGGGCGCACTGGTCGGTGTCGCTGTTTTCCAGCAGGCTCCGGGCCTCGTCCTCGTTGCAGAACAGCACGTCCACCGGTCCACGGGCCAACTCCAGGAATTCGTCCCGAAACAGGTCCACCAGGAAGGCATCGGAGACGGTCAGGGAGAGCAACGCATCGGAGTCGGCCGCAAGTTCCACGGCGCGGTAGGCGGCCTGGCGAGGGGTCTCGGCGCTGAAGAGGTAACCCTCGACGTAGACGGCTTGCGAGCAGGCGACCAGCGAGGGGTCGACATCGTCGGGACCCACGTCGGAGGAAACCCCCAGGTGAGTGAGCATCGTTCGCTGGGCGTCCTCGGTGATCAGCACCACGCAGGTTCCGGTGGGTCCGTGGGAGACCGGGACATCGATAGTGACCTGGTTGTCCCGCATGTCGCTCAGGCAGAACCGCCCCAGCGGATCGTCTCCGACCTTGCCCGCGTAGGCCGTGCGGCCACCCAGGCCCGCGACGCCCAGGATGGTGTTCGCCGCCGAGCCACCGGCACACTGGTTTCGGGGGACATCGCCCAGGGCCTCCAGTACACGCTGCTGGGTCGGTTGATCGACCAGCGTCATCATGCCCTTGGCGAATCCGAGTGATTCGAGCAGCGAGTCGCTGATCTGGACCTGGATGTCGGCGAGCGTGTTGCCGACTCCGTAAACGTCAAACGTCATGGGGACCCCGTTGGAGATGACGAGTCGGGCATGTCGGTGAACAGGAAGGTGCCGCTGGCGGTCGCCACCAGTTCATTTCCCTCGGTCCGCACCTCACCGAAAGCCACCACCGACTGGCGACCCGAGTGTCGCACCTCGCCCACGGCCACCAGTCGTTCGCCGGGAAAGGCCGGACGGATGAAGTTGACGTTGAGCTGGGCGGTGACGGTCAAACGGTTGGCCGGCGCCACCGAACTGGCGGCAACGCCGAGGGCCGAATCGAGCAGCGTGGCGAGTACCCCTCCGTGGAGGATCGGCATGTTCCTGAGATGGCGTTCGTCGACGAGCAGCGCCAGCTCCGAACGGCCGCCACCCCATTCCACCGGCTCGATACCGAGCAATTGGGCCAGCCCGTCCCTGGTGGGATCGCCGGGGTCGGTGAAGGGAAGGTCGGGAGTGTTCATGGTTTCTGGATCGTGCCGTCGGGGTTGCGGATGTTGCCCCAGAACAGGTCGAACGGGGGATCGTCGGTCACGGGGAACTTCGCGGCGAGTTCCTCGTCGATGTCAATCCCCAGCCCGGGGCTGTCATTGGCGTGAAAGTAGCCGTCACGGAGTTCCGGGCAGCCGGGGAAACAGTCGATCTCTGCCTGGCAGAATCCGTGGGCTTCCTGGATCCCGAAGTTGGGGACCGCAAGATCCAGGTGCACGTTGGCGGCGTGTCCCACCGGCGAGACGTCTCCGGGGCCGTGCCAGGCGGTGCGGACTCCGAAGAACTCGCACATCGCGGCCATTTTCCGTGCCGGACTGAGCCCCCCCACCTGCGACATGTGGACACGGATGAAGTCGATCAGCCGTTCAGAGACCAGCCGAATCCACTCGTTGGGATTGTTGAACAACTCGCCCATCGCGATCGGGACGGTGGTCTGGCGGCGGAGGTTGTCGAAGTGACCGACGTCCTCGGGAGACAACGGATCCTCGATGAAGAATGGCCGGAACTGCTCGAGGTCACGGCAGAGCCGGGTGGCCAGCACGGGAGGAATTCTCTCGTGGATGTCGTGCAGCAACTCGACCTCATCGCCGAGGCGATCCCGGACATGAGCGAACAGGCGGGGCACAAGGCGGGCATAGGGCCCGTGGGGCCAGGTTTCGGTCCTGCGGTTGGGAGGCACCGATTGGTCCCCGCCGGAAGTGGGTGATCCGTAGGTCGAAGCGCCGGGGACTGCCACCTGGATTCTCACATGACGGTAACCCTGGTCCAGGTACCCCCGCACCGACTCCTCGACCTCCTCGAACGTCTCACCGGTGGCGTGTCGGTAGGTGTCGACGGCCTCTCGGCACTTTCCACCCAGCAGCCGATAGACCGGCAGGCCGGCGTGCTTGCCGAGGATGTCCCACAGGGCCATGTCGACACCGCTGATGGCGTTGTTGAGCACCGGACCGTTGCGCCAGTAGGAACTGACGAATGACGATTGCCAGACGTCCTCGATTTCCAACGGGTCCTTTCCGACCAGGAACGGCTTCAGGTACTCGTCGATGGCCGTGACGACCACGCGGGCCCGTTGGGTGAAGGTGGCACAGCCGAGTCCGTAGAGGCCCGGCTGGTTGGTGTCGACACGAACGACGACCAGCCGAATTCCCGCCGGAGCGGTCAGGATGGCACGGACATCGGTGATGTGAGTGTCGGAAGCGGCCATCGAGCCGAGGTCTCTCACTGGGGATCTGCGGACTCCAAGACTAGTGGTTGAAGAGGGATCCGTCGAACGTGGATGGCTTGGCGGCCCGCCGACTCGTTGTGGCCTCATCGGGGCAGGAGTAAGGTGGGGCGGTTGGCCTGACGACCTGGTCGGAGATGGGACCTGATGAGCGCCGAGTTGTCGATCGAGATGGAAACCGGGGTGGTGTTCCGCAATCCGATGGCGCACGTGACCAGCCGCCATGCGTACTTTCCCTCGGCGATTCCCCTGGGCAACGGGGAGGTGCTGGTTTCCTACAATGTGGGTGAGGCGTTCGAGGCCGAGAATCTGCGAGTGCACCTGTCGCGGTCGCTCGATGGAGGACGGACGTGGGTCGACGAGGGCCGACTGGGAGTGCCGGAAGTCCCCCCGGGGGTCTCGGAAGGGACCAAGATGGCCGTCGACAGCGACGGCAAGATCGTGGGTCTGCTGCAGAGACACGATCGGCGTGAACTGGCCGGCGAGGGGCTGACTCATACCGGCACGTTGGGATTTGTGCCGACGCGATTCGAGACCACCTTGTCGGCGGATGGCGGCCGGACATGGAGTGAGCCGTGCCGGGTCGAGCCGCCGATCGAAGGTCCCGAGTGGGAGCTGTGTGCTCCGATCACCGAGCTCTCCGATGGCCGTTGGCTGCTGATTTCTTCGACCTGGCCCGACTGGAGCGGAAGGCTGCCCAACGGACACCAACTGGTTGCGTTTGTCTCCAGCGATCGTGGGAGCAGCTGGCCGGAGTGGTTGCCGGTGATGAGTGAAGCGGGTTCGGAAGCGGTGATCTTCTGGGAGTCGAAGATTGTCGAGTTGTCCGACGGACGGCTGCTCGCGGTGGCCTGGTGCCACGATCTGCCCGCTGCCGAGGACCGACCCAACCAGTACGCCCTCAGCTCCGACGGTGGTGCCACGTGGACGCCTCATCGATCGACCGGGCTGATCGGCCAGACGCAGACGCCGCTCGTCATTGGAGAGGGTCGGGTGCTGGTCGTTTACCGTCGGACCGACGAGCCGGGTTTGTGGTTGCAGGATGTCCGGATTGACGGAGACAAGTGGATCAATGCGGCGACACGGCCGTTGTGGGGTCATAGCCAGGAGGGGAGTACGCGGATGGGCGACTCGATGGCCGAGAACTTTCGGGCGTTGCGGTTCGGTGCTCCATCGGTCGTGCGGCTTGACGACGGGGCAGTGTTTGTCGTCTTCTGGTGTTACGAGGACAATGTCAGCGTGATCCGATGGATCCGGCTGGAGCTGAACGACCGGGATTGAGTCACGTCCAAACTGAAAGAGCGAACCATGTTTGAAGATCCGATGCCCCCCGCGGATTCCGACGACAGCCCGGAAGACCAGGTCGAGGCGGCCGAATCATCGGCTGAACAGCGTGACTCCGGAGAGACCGTGGCGGAGGTTGCGGCTGGAGCCGATCCGGAAGTGTCCGGCGATCCTCCGGGATCTCGTGGACCTCGCCTGGTGCGGTGGGTGATCCTGCTGTTCGTCGTCAGCCTGGCCACCGTCGAGATTTCCTCACCACTGTGCAGCGGCTACTCGCTTGGTGCGATCGAGTCGGCTTTTTCGAATCAACCGAAATCCGGACTGACACTCGAATCGGCCCGCAGCCATGCCGTCGGGCTGGTGACGACATCGTTCCGCGACGAGTCCAGCCAGTTGTCCAAGAAGACAGGGGTTCGCTATGCGGTTTTTCGTTGGCCGAGCCTGTTCCGTGACCACTCCTTCGAGGTTGAGGTCGAGCCGGGCAAGGACGGGAAGACCATTGTCCGGTCGCAGCCGTATGTTCGCGTGACGAGCAATTACGAGGTGGTTCAGCCTGTCGCCGAACCCCTCTCCCTGGCAGAGCAACTGCAGATGCTCGATTTTGAGACCGACTCGGTCGGCACTCATCGGGTCGAGCGGTGGCAGGTCGAGCGGGCAGTCAAGAACAAGAAGTCCGATGTGATTCCTGAAACCGTGGTTTTGCCGAGCCTGCTGGAGTTCTTCGATAAGGCGGACAAGAACCAGGATGGAGTTGTCACTGCCGGCGAGATGGGGGATCCGGGTGGAATCGAACCTGCTGCTGGCGGTGGCGGTGGCGGTGGCGGAGGCCGAAAAGGTGGTCGGGGACGTGGCCGTGGTGGTCCGGGCGGCGGCAGGAAATCCTCGGGCAAGAAGACCGCCGAGGGCGCTGCCGAGACGGGACTGGGTCGGATGGCCGAATTTGACAAGGACAAGGATGGCAAGATCTCGAAGGCCGAGTCGGAGGGCACCTTCCTGGCGAATTTCTTCGATCGTCTGGACGGTGACTCGGACGGGTTTGTCACTGTCGAGGAAGTCGAAGCGTCTCGCGCGCGACGCAAGAACCGAGGTGGCGGTGGTCGCGGAGGGTCGGGAGACCGAAAGGGCCGTCCCGAGAAAAAGGCCGACGGCAAGTCGGATCAGCCCGAGCGACCGAAGCGTCCCAAGGGCGACAAGGGCAACTGAACCTGACGGAGACGACCGGCGCCTCTACCTGGGCGTCACCACCGGAAGCTCGCTGGCCGTTGCCGGAGCGTTGTCCGGCTGAGGAGTGGCCACCGGACCCGGCTGTGGTGTGGGCTGCGGTGCCGACAGTGCGGTGGGCTGTGGCGTGGGCTGTGGTGCCAACAGTGCGGTGGGTTGTGTGACGGTGTTGTAGACGGGCGTCGTGAAGGACGGGTTCGGATTTGCGGCCAGCGTGGTGGTGGGTTGGCCAATGCCAACGCCCTGTTCACGTAGCGACGCGAGCCTCGAGCGGACTTCCGGCTGGTACCAGTCGCTGAAGAGTGATCGTTGGTACATGGCGGTCGCTCGATCGGACTGCCCGGAGTCCTGGTAGAGTTGTCCGAGGTGAGCCGTGACGACCGGGTGCGAGGGGCTGGCGCGGAGTGCGTTGAGCAGGTGGCGTTCGGCTCCGGCGGTGTTTCCCGATTCCCTGGCCAGCCAGGCCAATTCGATGTGTGGTTCGGGGCGCCAGACCTCGGCCGTCGCCCACGTTCCCAGCAACTCGGCGGCCGCGACTCCTCGACCACTGTCGACCATCAACCGAGCCAGTCCGTGGTAGCTGGGCTGGTGACCCGGGTCGATTTCCAGGGCCTGGCGATAGAACTGTTCGGCCTTGGCGATTTGCCCCTGTTTGCGGACGGCGCTGGCCAGGTTGTAGATGTAGTCGGGGTTGTTCGGGTGATCGGCGACAGCCCGCTGGAATTCCTTGGTGGCCGCGGTGTAGTCCCCGGACTCGTAATAGGCCAACCCGGTGCGGTTCATCAGGAACGCGCTCATGGGGTTGCAGCCGACGAAGCTGCAGACGAGGCCTGTAGCCAGGAGAAGTCCGAGGGTGCGTCCTGGTCGGGAGTCGATACACATCGGAATCCGCCCTCCGTGAGCGTCACCGGGGAACCGGTTGGAGTGAGTGGTGAGTTGAGTTGAGTTGAGAGTGAGGCTCGACAGGTTGTCCGGGCTGGGGGCGCGGGAGCCGTCGAGGCGGCGGAAGTTAGTCTTTGGTCGGATTTGCTGCAAGGGCGGATTCGGCCTCTTCCCGGCGACCCGTGCCGGTGTTCCTGCCCGGTGTCGGTGGTGACCCGCTTGTCCTGACGTCGCGCGTCGAGTAGTCTGCGGAACTTCGGACAATCTCTCTCGGTTGGGGCGGTTCTACGGGACGCTTCTCGTCTCCCGCGACGCCACACTCACTTCCCAACGCGTCCCCGGATCTCCCTGGCATGTCGTCCTTCGTTGACGAGCGAATCGTGGTGACCGGCATCGGTCTGGCCTCACCCAACGGGAATTCCCTGGGCGAGTTCCGTGAGAGCCTGCTGGATGGTCGATCGGGTGTGGTGGCCTACGAGACCCGGTACATGGGTGACGTGCTGGCCGGGGTTTGCGATTTCGACGTCTTGGCTCACCAGGGCCGCCGGGAAGTGCGACGGGGAACCCGGTCGGGCTCGATCGCAATCTATTGTGCTCACGAGGCGGTGGCCGACGCGGGACTGGATCTGGATGACCGGGACAAGTCGCGGATGGGGGTCTACCTGGGCATCACCGAGCATGGCAACGTAGAGACCGAGAACGAGATTTATGAGATCTCGCAGTACGATTACGACACCAGCGTCTGGTCACACCACCACAACCCACGGACCGTGGCGAACAATCCGGCCGGCGAAGTGACGTTGAGCCTGGGGATCACCGGTCCACATCTGACCTTGGGAGCCGCTTGTGCGGCGGGGAACGCCGGATTCATCCAGGGTGTACAGATGTTGAGGCTCGGCGATGTCGATATGGCACTGTGTGGCGGGGTATCAGAGAGCATTCACACGTTCGGGATTTTTGCGAGTTTCAACAGCCAGGGGGCTCTGGCGTCTCACCAGGACCCGACAAAAGCGTGTCGTCCCTTCGACATCGACCGCAATGGGATCGTGGTGGCCGAGGGTGGAGCTGTCTGCATCCTGGAGCGGTTGCCGGATGCCCTGGCCCGCGGCGCGAAAATCTACGGAGAAATCGTCGGATACGCGATGAACTCCGACGCCACTGATTTCGTGTTGCCGGATGCCGGGCGACAGGCCGAATGCATGAGATTGGCACTGGATCGGGCCGGGATCACTCCCGAAGATATCGATATTCTCAGTAGCCACGCCACGGCAACCGACCAGGGAGACATCGAAGAATGTCGTGCGATTCGTGAAGTTTTCGGTGATCGTGAGTCTTTGGCGGTCAACAATACCAAGGGTTTCATCGGTCATGCGATGGGTGCAGCCGGGGCATTGGAGTTGGTCGGCAACTTGCCTGCCTTCAAAGACCAAATCGCACACGCTACAATCAATCTCGATCGACAGGATCCCGAGTGTGGACTCGTTCAGATTGTCGCCAACTCGCCCCGGCCCTTGGACCGGGTCAACTACATTCTGAACAACTCTTTTGGCATGCTCGGAATCAACTCGGTCGTGATCGTCAAGAGATTTGAGGCGGATGGGTAAAGACGAGGCGGATGGGAGCGAGGCGGAATGGTCGCGGACGAAATCCGACGTGTGATCTTGGACATCCTGTCCCGAATCCAGCCCGATGAGGATCTTTCGGGCCTGGTCGACGACGTGCCGTTTCGTGAGCAGTTGGAATTGGACAGCATGGACTTTCTCGATATCGTGATGGAATTGAGAAAGCAGTATCGGGTGCAGATTCCCGAAGAGGACTACGAGCACCTGGCGACGATGGCCGGGACCGTGAGTTACCTTGAGCCACTGTTGAAGGACGTCGAGAGCCCGGTTTAATCCGGGGGTCATTGACCGGAGCGGAGCATGCGCTACGACACGGTCATCATCGGGGCTGGTCTCTCTGGCCTTGCCGCCGGCATCCGCCTGGCCTACTTCGATCGATCGGTCTGTGTGCTGGAACGGCACACCACCATCGGGGGACTGAATTCGTTCTACCGTCTCCGCAAGCGGAACCACGATGTGGGCCTGCACGCGGTGACCAACTACGCGGCGCCGGGAACGCTCACCGGGCCACTCTCGAAGCTCCTGCGTCAACTGAGGCTCCGATGGGATGACTTCGCGCTGGTGCCCCAGCGAGAATCCTCGATCGTCTTCCCCGACTGCACGCTGAAGTTCACCAACGACTTCGAGTATTTCGAACAACAGGTGGTCCAGAGGTTTCCGCACGAGAAGGACAATTTTGCGAGGCTGGTGAAACGGGTTGCCGAATACGATCCGATGGCCCTGAAGCAGCCACAGATCTCGACCCGTGAGGTGCTCTGCGAGGAACTCGATGACCCGTTGCTGGTCGAGATGCTGTTGTGCCCGACGATGTTCTATTCGAGTGCCACGCCGGACGATCTGGAGTGGCCTCAGTTCGTGATCATGTTCCGCAGCATTTTCCAGGAGGGTTTCGGCCGTCCACTGGAAGGGGTGCGGGTGATCATGAAGAAGCTGGTCCGCAAGTTCCGCGGCCTGGGCGGTGAACTGCGGCTTCGAACAGGAGTCCAGAAGATCCTCAGTGAACGTGATCAGGCCACCGGAGTGATGCTCGATGACGGACAGGTGATCGAGGCCAGGAATGTGCTTTCCTCGGCGGGCAACTTCGAAACGATGCGAATGTGCGATCAGGCCACTGACGTGAGTCCGCCCGGCGAGATTTCGTTTGTCGAGTCGATCTACTCGTTGGATCAACAACCCGCCGATCTCGGCCACGACCAGACGATCGTTTTCTTCAACGACAGCCCGTTCTTCCAGTACCGACGTCCCGATGTGCCGGTTGACGTCTCGAGTGGAATCGTCTGTTCGCCGAACAATTTCGAGTACGGTGAGCCGTCGGGGGAGGGGCGGATGAGGATCACGGCGCTGGCCGATCCGGCCCATTGGCTGAAGCTGCCTCCCGACGAGTACGTGCAGCAGAAAAACGAATGGGCCCGGCGGGTGCTGGAGAGCACATTGAGGTTCGTGCCCGATTTCCGTGATCACATCGTCGATACCGACATCTTCACTCCGCGGACGATCCGCAAGTTCACCGGTCACGAAAACGGCTGTGTTTATGGTGCCCCGCGGAAGATCCGCGATGGTTGCACCCATCTCCGTAATCTCTTTCTCTGCGGCACCGACCAGGGGTTTTTGGGTATCATCGGTTCGATGCTTTCGGGCATCACCATGGCCAACCTGCACCTGTTGAGACCGTCGAAGAGTCTCTGACGATGCCCCGCGACTTCCTCAAGGACGCCCGAGACCACTACGACATCGTCGTGATCGGTTCGGGTCTCGCCGGTCTCACTTCGGCCAATACGCTCGCCCGCGCCGGCTACTCGGTGCTGCTGCTCGAGCATCACTACCAACTCGGCGGCATGGCCACCTGGTTCAACCGCAGGGGCGGACACATCTTCGACATCTCCCTCCACGGGTTTCCGTTCGGGATGAAGAAGAGTTGTCGCAAGTACTGGACCCCGGAGATTGCCGAGCGGATCGTGCAACTGGATGGTATCCGTTTCGAGAATCCGCAGTTCTCTCTGCAGACGAGCTTCGATCGTGAGGATTTCACCAGCATCCTGATCGACAAGTTCGGGGTGGCCGCCGAGACGGTCGC